>JAABUM010005315.1_pt1 | contig 13635 bp, 20 predicted proteins | sample 5559161 | NCBI WGS metagenome assembly JAABUM01 (sample SAMN10711868, study PRJNA513369) | rock metagenome | isolation source: Antarctica rocks | place: Antarctica: Victoria Land, Siegfried Peak nord
AGCACCGCGGCTGGGCTAACTCCAAGTATGACACCGTTTTCTGGCTAGTTACCAAGCGTTTCCATGTAACAACCCTTATCTGTCTATCGATTGTGCTCGGTCGGACCTTCAAGCATCTGATGTGTTCTTTTGCTGCAAGGCTGCAGCTGGTTCAAAATCAATGTCGTCTACAGTGCTTTGCACTATGTTACATACGCGCTGCTTTACTCAAGCTGTGGGTCCGGCCGTCACTGCCGCCAGGACCGCGCCAGCTCCGCTTTATACTGAGCGAGTCGTTTGGCCCTGACTGGCTTTGCAGCCTCGTTGTAGGGAATTGCAAAGGTGCCTTGCCGGCTGCTGGTGGCGAGCGGGTGCTTGCCCTTCTCCTGTGAAAAAGAAGCGCTTCCTTCAGTGTATCACACAGTCCTAAAAAACCGCAGGACGCTGTAGCTGTTTCGGCGCCACATCTGGACAGTGAGCATGTGAAGACGCACCAGCACAACCATCTGATCATAGTGGGCGGAGGAAAGGATGCTCCAGCGTAGGCTTGAAGGGTCGAAATCAGGGTGAGCCGTCATGTTGACATAGTGTCTGCATGACAGGCTCGTGTGTGAAATGGATAGGAGCATGATCACAACGGCACAGTCGTTAGTGCAAAGCCATCAGGTCGGGCGAAACAGAGCGCAAAGCAGGCGAGAGGTCGGGCGGAACAGAGCGCAAAGCAAGTGAGACTGGAGGCAAACACGTGAAGTGCGCACCCATGCACAAGGTCAGCGAATTGCTTTGAGTACTCTATCCACGTCGTACGACGCTTGAACCCGCCACCGTATCCGCCCGTGGATCCGTGAATGCCATCTAAAATATCCTGATATTTTCAAAGGCACACCGTCTGCACTGCCTGCACGACTGGCCCCATGGACGAGACAGAGTGCAAGCGCAAGCGCCATACATCACGCATGCCCAACTTGTCATGCACTGACCATGCTAGTGGATGTATCTTCGCAGATGTATACGCCACCTTCCGCCAGCATGGGCCACGTCTTTTCAAATGTCAATATCTGACAGGCACACACCTCAGTGTAGGTAAAATGATACAAATCAGGGCATGGTGGCAGGCAGACCTCTCAGCACAGTGCCCACCTGCATGTCCATCGTGTGACCGCCTACAGCATCACATGAAGCAGACCGTTTTGATGACCGCTCCTCCCCGTCCACGCATGAAAAGCACACGGCTGCATTGCCAAAAAATGGTCCAAACACGCACCATCGTCCAGGATGACATCGAAAGTAACATTGAGGCGCTTCATGTCGGCCCAAAATTCCCTGGCTCGCAAATTGCAGCATGACCGAGTCAAGCAGGGAGTCAAGCACCGGCTTGGCTGCCACATACGAGCGTGCTGTCTGGGAGAAGGGGACGCAGGGTTTAGGGTTTAGGGACGCACGGTGAGTTCTGATTGCCAGTGAACACATTAATCCACGGCGGGTCGTTAAACAGTGCCTGCGCACAATCAGGTGCCTCCGTCAAACTTGTGACTCCCGCTTGGGTGCAGGCTCTGCTTGAGTGCACCTGCGTCGTAAGGTCTGTTCCATTGCGTTCTGGTGACTGCCGAAGCGCCAGGTCAGCGCCGCTCACCTTGCAGTATGGGTTGACATCGATGCCGTATATAGTGACCAGGTCCTTGCCGAAGTATTCCTGCCACATACCCAGCGAGCCGCCGCTCTACAAGCAGACACATTGCAGCTGTTGCAGCCCATCATGCTTTTGGCCATTCCCACAGGCCTGGCTTGGGCACCGCAAGCATGTCATGCATGCAGGCCCACCTGCACTCCTATTTCCATGAAGTTCAGGCTACGGCCTCTGAACCTCTGTAGATATCTGCGCGTGCAGAAACAGCATCGGTAATGCACAGGTTCTATCGCACGTTATCCAGCCCAAAATGCATGCAGTATACTGGCCACAGAACGTTCCTGTGATATACATCGAAGTACTGGTGCCTGCATTCGCACGCGACCTGTCAGTCACTGGCGCGTGGATGGCGTTGTTGAAAAAGATGCACTACGTTGGTGCTTCCCTTTTGAATAACAACAACTGAAACATGCTTCCAGCTCACCATTTGTTGATGACCGGGCCCGTCGTGTGGGCCTGATAGATTTCCCAAAGGGGATTTCTGACTGGCTCGTGAATGCGCGGCGCCTGCCAGCCATAACCAGCCCGAGCGGCTGCCTCGAAATTGCTTACCTGCGAGCCTGCAACCGTGCGGCTCGCCAAGGCGGCTGTGTGCCCGGAGGCAGCTCGTTTCGGTGCCGGAGGGTAAACAAACACAGCCTGCACAACACAACGTGCATCTAATAAAATATATCCAGTGTGGGCGGCTTAGTTTGTGCAAATTTGCTACCGGACCGCAGCTGCTGAGCCTGCCAAAGAGCGCGTCAGAGTGAACAATTGTGTTTTGAGGAGAGGATTGCTTACCACGATCAATGCTGAAAACAGCAGACCAGTGCAGAACCCACGGGTGAAACCATGGTGGCCGCGCATGGACACTGGGCGACTGCAGTCAGGCTGATCACCGCCCACAGTTGACAAAACCGTTGCACAGCAGGTGTTTATCATCATGATTTCTGCAAGCTTCGATGCCTCATAGGCACCTTGTCCTTAAGGTGTGGCACTTTCAACAATCATGCCCTCCCGTCGGCTTCCCGCCGCAGTCACATGAGCACCATCTGACACTCCTGCAGCCGACAATCCGGGCGATCGCACAGCCTGGTCCGCAGTGGCTTGTGATCTATATAGCTCAGCTTTTTCGCCCTTAAAAGTGGGGATTCATTGCCGCGCGGAAAGAAGCCTTCGTTGGCACATCGAGCAAGGGTGGCGACGCTGAGACGATAGCAGATGCAAATCAGTTGTCAGATACAGATCTTGTGCGCACAGGGCTCGGCAGCTTTGGGCTGTGAAGGCAGCGAGATAACACGCTGAAAAGTTCAAGAACGCTGTTCAATTGCAAACATGCGCAAGCGGTTGCAAAGTGTCAGGCTGGTTGATGCGGACTGAAATCTTCAGTGAGGAGCTCCTGATGACCCAAAACGCATCGTCTCAAAACGACTGGTGAGCCCTGTTGTCTTTAGGCTTGTTCCTGGTGCACACCCCTAATGATGTCTTGAGTAGTATCTAGTTGGAAGGCAGTAGTCGTGACTAGCCATAAGTGGTGTTTAGATGTCGCAAGCAACTGGATGCGGGGCCAGGGTGAGTGCCTCTCTGCCTCGACGTCAGTCTCGCCAAGACGCAGATCATGTGCTTCGGCCTGCCGCCGGACGCGCCGGGCCCCGCCTATGCTGCAACACTTGATCGACCAGCAAGTACAGCACAAGAAAGGGCAGCTGTTCTGCTGCTTTGTGGCTCTGGAGGGCGCCTACGACAGTGTGCCTCGCAAGAAGCTTTTACAATCGTGGCTGGGCTTTATATTCATAGCAACGTGTTGAAGGGCATCAAGGCGATGTAGACCACAGTCAGGTAGCTGTCTAGGTGGCAGGCCGCCATGGCAACATGTGCAAGTCCTGCTTGGGCGTCAAGCAGGGCTGTCCCCTAAGCGCGACACTGTTTGGGTTGTACATGGACGATTTTTTTGAGCACCTTCAGTCGGTGGAGGGCGGCAGCGGGCCACAGCTCAGCAGCGGCTAGCGGGTGTCGGCGCTTATGTACGCACACGACAGAGTCCTGATGTTAGCACGGCAGAGGAGCTGCAGCGTCTGATCACCGCGGCGGGGCAGTGCTGCCGAGGCAAAGGCATGACGATCAGCCCGGCAAAGACGGTCGTGGTGGTCTTCCGCTGCAAGTCGCTCAAGGCGGCGTGGAAGAACACCTGGACCTGTGACGGACATTTCATGTGTGCGGGGCCTGGAAGTGTCTCGGCCCTTGTCTTCGCAGCGACCCGCGGCGTCGCCAGCGGCTTTGTCCTCGCTGCAGTGCTCCTGCATGAGCTTGACAGGTTGCCGCTGGCAGTGGAATCGAAGCGGCAGGCGTTGCAGTTTTGGAGTGCGCTGTGACCGCTCTGCTAGAAACCTCCATCTTCAAGCAGGCCTCCATGGCAATCATGCGGTGGCACAGCAGTCCAACATGCTGAACTGGGCTGCTGTGTTGGCATGTGCAGAGCAGCCTGGCGTGGCGCTGACGAGCGCCGATGGCAGCATGATGGCAGCGGCGGACGAGGGCGGCATCGTAGCCACGGCTGCCGCCTCGGCCGCGCATTGACATGCACAGACGGGAGCAGATGGATATCGTGCCTAGGATGCACTGTCGCTCTATCTCGATCTTTTCGACTTCGCTGGTCATTGACATGATAAGCTGCCGGCCCTTGGTGTTCATCTGCTGTTTGGCTAGTGAAGTCTTTTGTTGGCCAGTCCAACATTAGGTGAGTCTGCACTTCCAGGTACCGGATGTGCTGTGACGAATTTGCATTGTGTTACACGGTTCGACGTGGCCCTTCAAAAAAGTGCCTTTCTAACCTTCGAGAGCCCACTATCAGCTTCCCATTTAAGTGACCCCTTTTTATTGGCTTTCCGTAAAAGCTACGATTTGGCCAGAAACTGCAAATTTGGAAGAAGACGCATTAAAGACGCCGCAAAAAACGCAGATCGGCCCCAGTGTATGCTAAACGCGTGCAATAAATTATGCAACATAGTTGGGTTATCTATGCCTGAACCGGACAGAAGCGGGCTGCAAATGACGATCCGGCGGAAACTCTGGCGGCGGCTCCTCTAAACCTGTAGAATGAAATCTATTTGCTGCGCGAACCTGCACGAATGCCCTTGAAACACCGGATCTAAAAGTTGCACGAAACATGCCCGTGACTACGGCAGTGACCTACACTGTGCAACAGTGGTGGCGACTGCCAATGCAATGTCATTGTTATCATTTACTTGTGTGGCTGTTTTACATGACGCAAGAAGGCACGACACAGTCGTCGGGACTGGTCGCATGGCATGATCATGCGTCAATAGTTCAGCTGCTATTCGGCGAAAATCTCCGCATTTGAAAGAACTCTCTCCACAAGCGTGCCGTCAGCTCACTGCACGACGTATCATCCGCTGATGGATTGTGCCGGTCTCCTCACGACGTTGCCCTGCTCATCCACCTTGATGAAGCTGTATTCTTGTAGGTTTTCTGGCGTGCGGGAATGGAAGTTGGGCTCCGAATGAAAGGCGCTGGACACATGAAGACACTCATAAGATGCAGACACAGGTTTGTTGCCGACATCAATGAACAAAGCAGCCTCATCCCCACCATCATGCGCATGGGCACACAGAGGTCGTTCATGCACACATGCCCAGTTACAGCAGGCGACTTCCACCTACCGGTAGCCATGCCGCCTGCACACCAAGCCAGTAAATATGGCCGTCAGCAGCGGGCTAGCTCCCGTTATGGGCTACACGTGGACTAAGCACGGCAGTTGTAGGTCGAACAATGCAGGCGCTTACCACATGCCGACAAATAGTGTCTCGAACTGGTCCGCCCGCGAGCCCTCGCCCTGGCAACAGTGGATTTCCACCAAAATCTGCGCAACGCAAGCAATGTCCATGAGATTAACTCGGAGTCGATCAGCGAAAACGCCTGGAAGGACGGGCCTTGGTAGCAGCATTGTAAGAGCAGCGCTCGACATTGGCTGATGCAACAATGGCACCTGAGTGATGGGTATAGTGGCGTTGTGGTACAGCAATTCCCCAAACACCGGCCATTCTGAACCTGTGCAAGCAGAGAGAGAGTGGATGAAGACCGCGCCATGCTCTCAGAAGCGAAGAGCAGAATGCTTGGGACTTGGCATGGGAGGCTCTCGCACCCTCGATGTCAATTTTGAGCACGTCGATCCAGTCCAATGAATAATCTTTCATGGACTTCAAAATGCTCGTGAAGTTTGGGGGGTTGTCCGCCGCCAGTACGCCATCACTGCACGGCCGAGCTGGCGCTGGGTTACTGTCCGACCACTTTTATATTATGGTATAGCGTATTTTCCTCTTTCTCGAGAGTGGATCTGCTCCAAACGCTTGAAGTGCATGTGCAACTCCATATTGAATCCTGTCTCGAGCGACGCGATTAGGCCAAGCACCACACCATCATGACGCAGGCGGATGCGATAGCGAAGCCCCCACCTGGTGATGCCCAGGGGGTGGAAGACCACGCCAGGCACGCTTTCCACATACGCTATTGCTTCAGGGCCCAGCGTGTGGTCGAATGTATGCAACTGGAAGCATTGAAAGCATAAGGAGGTCTCATCGTCTTGGCAAGCAAGCGTGATGTTTTGTCTAGACATGCCATTGGTGTTGCATCTGGGGGTATGTCAAGCGGCATGGAAATGGCAAGCGGCACACCTTGCACTGCGGAGCCCGCTTCAAGACTTCAGTCTCGAATGACAGCTCGGCGTTGGATCCCAGACTGTATACCGTGCAGTCAGGGTTGTCTGTCAACAGCCCGTTAATGTCGCAGATCCACTTGCCTGCAGTGACGCTACATATGTCACAAGCAGGCCGGGGTGGCCCAGAAACCTTATTCACAAATCACTCCACGTCCACTGCTACAACACCGACAGCACTCGTGCAGCGCAGGCAGCACACATGGATCAAGAGGGTTTTCAAGCAAGGAGCAGCGCCGGCGTCACACCTCCGTCCAATATCTCGCCTATCCTCTCCACATCTCCATCGCAGTCCCAGAGAGGGGCAAACAGGTCCCATAGCTGTGGCGGAGTGACTTCTGCCCTGTGCTGATTGAAATACTCGATTCTCTCTGCCCACTCCCGCTCGTATACCGCCAGCTTGTTGTTGGGACTTGCATTCGTCACCTTTGATGCCCCCGCCTGCAAGTGTCGGGCGATTGGAAAATTATTTGATGTTGCGTGAGCAAAGTTTCATCACAGGCGCGACTTACCGCTGTATTGAGGAAGAAAGGAATCACCCTGATGCAGGCCACTGAGTGTGTCAAGGCCTTCTTCGAACCAGAGTGGGTGACGGCCACGATACCGGCCAAGAGCAGGCCAAGAACAGGCATCAGGGCGAGAAGCGGGAGCGTCCTTGCCATCGTGCAGAACGGTGGTTTTCAAGCAAATCAGAGGCAAGCACAGGGTGCGTGCAGGGAGTGACTTGCACGACGCAGCATGCAGGACGGCATTCGCACCAATGGGACTACTGCTGCTAGATCTGGAAGGGCAACAAAGGCGATCTGTGCGCCTGCTGCAGTGAGGAGGGGAGAGATAGATGTTACACCGTGTTAGGGTTGGAAGTGACCGGAAGTTAGGCCAGGTTACGGCTACGGTTTCCGGATTCTACGGTTACTCACCGAGTCCCGCCGGTTACCTTTAAAAATTCCTCGGAAACGAGCTCCTCTCAGCTTGCTTATCACTTTGTATGGAGCAGTTTTTCTATGCGAGGTCATTTGCTAGTTGCGAGTTTTTAGGTACATTGCCAAGTTGCGAGTTTTTAGGTGAACATTGCCACCGGATTGACACCCAACACCATGTATTGCCTCCATAGAAGCGTGACACGGCACGGCAGAGGGTACAGAACCATGTGGTATATGTATTTATGGCATTCTGGAGCATTTCCGGTGCCTCAGAGCGGCGTGCAAAGCTTCATTCGGCGTGACTCTGGGGACGCCCGCCGCTGTTGCCCCTGGCGAGCCTCGACTGACATACGCATCAACTACGCGTCTGACATACGCAACATTCTGACCCGCAAGTACACCTCCAAATAAATGAGATGCTTCCGTTCACAAAGTCACGGCATAACATGTGATTGCGAGTTTTCTTTCATTCCCCATCTTGTCAAACACGGAGTATACTATTTCGCGCAGGTTTGTGCAGCCAAAACATTTGGTAAAATATGTTTGCGTAGCACCAATATATTTGATCACTGCACGAGGTATGCCCGTGACTATTGCATATGCCGTGGTTGTCACAAGCACCGCACGGAATTCACGAGGAGCGCGAAGCTGGAAGCCAGTGGTTCGTGTCCTTAGGCTGTGCACTAGGTAAAAGCACCATCTGCAGCCGGTGGCTATGCGTATATACACCGCTGCTGCAGCCTGTCCGTCGCATGCAGTTTGGCGAAGGCAGGAACTCGTGCTGTGATTATGTGAGAGAACCGCGAGAGCTGCTGCCTCTATGGTATGGCGGCAGCATTGTATCAAACATTGTTCAGCAGGACATGGACATGGGTGGCACCGCCACTCTTGCCGATGCTTCATGAAAAGCGGTGGCTGAGGTACCTGATCAGGTACTACCTGATCAGGTACTACCTGATCAGGTACCTCAGCGGCTGAGGTACGGTACCTCAGCGGCTGAGGTACGGTACCACAGCCACCACTGCCTCGACTGTCAGCTGGAACGTGCTCATGGCTGCATTCACCTGGGTGTGCCAGCCCCAGTCATCAAGGTTCGCATGCGTGGTACAGCGGCAGCCGTCATTCTGCAGCGTCGGGCAGGTGCATCGGCATGCGCAGTGACGCAGCCCTGCGCCACTCACCTCACATGGCTGTGACCACGAAGCTGGGCATACCATCGCTGTGATGATCCGTATCAGATTTAGCGGCCTGCCCTAAAGAAGTTGATGAATTTTTTTGGCAAGAAAGTGGCTAGGATCCCCAGACAGCATGGAACAAAGGGAACTCAATTCCACTTGAATGAGAATTACTTATGTCATACTAAAAGAGAGGTCTCCAGACGTGGGGTCCCCATGCAAAATGGGGCAAATGGGGTCCCCGCAGCCCATATGCAGTAGGTCGTGTAGATGTTACCGGCCAGATGCTTACACGACGGTCTGCCCCGACTTCCCGACGAGCGAGCCAAACAAGCGAAATACCAAGATGTAAGTCAAACATGAGACGTTTCGATGGCAGTCATCGAGAACACCCAATTTAGTCATCCTGCAGGGTTCAACAGTATTTGTATGTGTGCATTACGACTAGTCATCGAGATTTAACTCGTCGACACTTCCTCATCCTCCGCTCGCGTCTAAATGTCCCACCACGACAAAACCCTGGAGCTCAGATCTGCCATGTCACCGCCACTTCAGCGCACGCAAGGGCCTGAGCCTGAGCACGCTGCAGACGGGGCAGGCACTGCGGCCTTGTAGGGTGTTGGAGTTAGCGCAATCCGCGCAGTAAGCAGCAGCTGCAACACGGGCCACTTTCCGGAAGCTGCCAGCACCAGCGCACGGCGCCGCGAGCCAAACGGCTGGTCCAACCTGATAGCACTGGAATGCAGCTATCCAGCGGCGCTTGCCGTTTGCTCTGCTGCGCTCTGTGCAGGTCACTAGGCCTGCCGGAACTGGCTCTCCCGCGGGCGGTTTGGTTGCAAGGAGTGGCCGGCTGCAAAGGCGTTCGGCGCCGGGTGGGGCTGCACATCGCTGATCTCCTGAACCGCTGGCAGCGGCTGTGACGCAACTGCCTCACCGTGCAAGCGCGCCAGGAACTCCTTGCTGACGCGATGCGTCAACTCGGCGACTGCTCGCCGCGCGGCTGCCAGCAACAATGCCGTGGCAACACCTGACGCTGCCGTTGCCGCTGCGGCTGCAATGAACGCCTGAAACTCCCCATCCTGAGCCTGCGTGAAAGCGGCGAACCCGACTTGGACGGCAAAGCGCTGCTTCTTGCCTCCCAGAGGCTGCTGCCGCCCCCACTGCGTCAGCAGTTGCCAGGTTCTTGAAGCAATGAAGACACCCATTGGGGCGATGGCGCCCGCTGCCGCTGCAGTGCTGCCTGCTGTGCTGCACAGCAGCCCCGGCAACGCCAGCTGCGGCTCTCGGTGACGGCTGCGCCTGTCTGCTGCCAGGCTAGCCGCATACTTTGAGACTAGACCCGCCGCCACTTGCGTCGCCGGCAGCACTGCGTGGCTGTAGTCCGCTTGGGCCACGTCCGCCCTCAGCCGCCCCGCCGCGGCGTCGCTGCCCACGTCCATGCCATACGCCTGCGATTGAACACAGGCTGCATCTGAACACAGACTGTCGTCGGGAGCTTGAGGTTTTATCTGGCCAGTTTACATGTCAGACAGCGGAGGTCGTTCGTTGACAGCAGTCCAAGTCTGAAAAGGTTGGAGGCCATCCGAACAAGGTTCGAGCAACCTCCCAACACATTGTATATCGCTCCAAGCCCGCAGAATAGCAAGGGTTTAGGGTTTAGGGTAGAAACAACGTCACCTCCTGCAGGGCGCCGCTCTGAGCAACCTCGGCGAGGTAGCCGCTGACGCCGCCTTGCTGAGCCCCGTGAAACGCAGAGTTGGCGACCGCACAGACGGCCGCGGCAGCCCACAGCGTCTGCCATGTTGTGCGCGTCGCTGGCCCCCGGCGCGCCGTGGCTGCATGCCTCTGCGCAGCGCCAGCTGAATGATGCGCCGCCGACTGTGCCAGCTGTGCTGTAGTCACGCCCGGGCTCGCCGCCGTGGCTGACGACTGCGGAGGTGCAATGTTGGGGGGGTATACCGCTGCCGCTGGCGTAGCTGCTGTTGTGCGGCAAGCCGCAGTGGCTGCGGCTGCCACGCCTGGCCCCACGGGCGTGACTGCCGCCGGGGAGGCCGCCGCGCGGGACGTTGCTGCCGTGTGCGCAGCTGCAGGCCCTTCCCCGCCGCTGCTGGCCAGGTCAGCCGCTGCTTGCGGCGCCGCGGCGAGCGGCGCTGCAGCTGCGTGCCGCGTCGCCATGTCTGTGGCCTGGCCTGCGGTGAAGTGCTGCTGAGGCACGGCATCCAGCAGAGCCCCACCTGCTCGCACGCGCATAGAAGCTGCTCAAATGCCGTCATTCAAATTTGCACATGTGCGGTTCAAACCGGCGCGCAGCATCAACATGCGCACGCAGAAGTTACCTGGGCCTGTACCACGCTGCCTTTTGGTCTGCGCGTAGAACCACTTCTGTAAGGCCACCTTGGAGCCGACCTTGCAGAGGGACGCCTTGACGTCCGCGCTGAAGCCTTTCCAGCCGTGCTCTGCATAGGCGCGAAGATGCGGCTGCAGCAGGGAAGCGTCCAAGAACTTCCGCTTCGCAGAACCAGGCCTGCGGCAGCATCACCACGGCTGTTTATCCTGGCTGTCCCCTGTCAGTTTTGAGTTCAAATACGATGTCATGCAGCACCGACTTTAGCAATTTTCCCCTTGCCTGACGTTCTCCTTCTCAGACATCATCGTTTGAAGTCGCTCGGAGCTGTTGAAGACTGGCAACTGGCCTCTGGTGAGCCGTAAGAGGCTAGAAGCGGCCCACAGCCGCTGGCGAGGCAAACCCTACAATATCATCCAGAAAAACAGGCCTTCTCCGTGCTCTCAGGCGCTGTGCAAGTCAGCAGGGAGGGTGCACCGGCTGGAGGGGCCGCACAATGATGCCTTGCAGCTCTGCACAAGCGGGCCCGGGCCAAAACGCAGCATGCAGAGTGCAATTGTGTCGCGAACGTGCAGTGCGCGAAAAATCCGGCCATATTTCGCGACTTTTCTGGGCCAGGTACTTTGGGTTACGTGTGCGCCATGTGATCTTTATGGATGCTCCCCCCTTCTTGATTTAGACGCGAGCTCATCGTCCCTCCTTATGTTGTTGTATCATGACAATTCATATGCTGGCATAGGGTTTGGTGAACTCTCCGGCTAACATTTAACAAGCCATGGCAGCCTAACTGCTGACCTAGGGAGATTGAGGGCGGGCAGATCTGGGCAATTGACCTTCTGCACATCATTCCGCATCGTTTGAGGCTCGCACTGCGACAGTACAATCGTGCAACGTCTACTTTCGGCGTGGGTGGACGAATGCTGTCACGCAGCTGGAAGCCAGGCGCTGAGCACCTGCGATCGTCAGTCGTTCTAATTGCCCTCTGCGTCGCTCTCTACTCGGGATCATCCAGCCATTCTCAGACCCGATCAGGCGCAGCTGTTCATGAGTACACGCAGAAATCCTCGGTGATCAGCCCGCTGTTGAAAAAGATATTCGTGGTGCGCTGTGTGTCGCCCGCGATGTTTCGGAGGCATAGTTGCTTTGTCTCAGGCCCGATGACCCACTGTTTGATATAGAAACCACTTGGCACTCACTAACCGCAGCTGACCTCGCGTGCCAGTGGTTTTCAAACCCTCAAATGCCGTTTCGAAACTTGCAGGGCATTACTTACAACTGGAATGTGCGAAAGTTGGTCTTCCTGAAGCTGACGATCTCCACCATACGGCAGTATGAGACGGCGGTCGACATATGCATCATCACCAATGAGCCTGACAAGGCACGCGAGGTGCTGCACAAGTGGCAGTTCCTATCGACGCGAGTGTGCGAGTTTGACAGCAAAGTGGAGGACGAGCAGTATGCGCTAGTTTGGAAGCACCGGGAGGTGTTCGACAAAGCGCTGTCGTCAGGTGAGGGCTGCTGCACCTGCTTTTCTTGTCAACGTCAAGCGGTCCAACCACGGCACTTCTGTCATGCCGCAGCGCTCTATGCAGCCGCAAACACGCTCCTGACTGACTCTCCGCGACACTGCCCACCCCAGATGCCGGCTACTCCATGTTCATGTACCTGGAGGACGACACGGACGTGCCCTGGGTCGCCATAAAGTCGTGGGCGCTCGACTCCGCGGTCCTGGAGCCGCTGGGGTTTATGCGCGGCCTCGGTGCGCGCGCACCGAGTTCCACCCAAACGACGGCGTCACGGCGCTGCTGGACGTGGTGCAGCCGCTTAATGTGTCGGAGTGGCAGCGCACGGTGCACGTGACGGTGCCCAAAAGCCGGCGCTGCCGCGTCACCAACAGCGAGGACCGCTACTGGCTGCTCAAGGAGGTGCGTCAATGCGTGGAACGGCAGCGATTGGCTCCCGCGACAGATTCGCACCACGATCCACACAAATCTTGATCAGATACAAGGCGTCATGACCCGTTCCGAGAGTAAATTCGTATGTTTAAAGCAGTTTCCTTTTGCAACCAGGCGCCGGGCGCGTGCGTGCACGAGCACTACATCAGCTTGAGGCAGCCGTTCATGGGCATGTGGCTGGCCACGCGCTCGAAGCTGCAGCGTTTTCGCGCTTCGCCTTACTGGGACAAGAGTGCCGCGCTCGTTGCCGAAAAGCCCGACACTGCAGGCTACGGCCTGGTGCATTGGGGTGCGCCACTTTTTCACCTGTGTGTTCCTTCTGGTTAGTGTCTTTCTGCTCGTGCTCTGCGTGTTTCGCTCTGTCATGTGCCACGTCTCTTGTCTCGCTTTGTCACCCCTGCTCTGGTTGCTCTGCTCTGCTCTGAACTGTGCTTTACACGCGAGGGCTGCACACCCTTGGCTGAAGCAAGGGAGTGCACAAGGTTTGCCGTGGCTGAGGCGTCTTCTTTGTCCGCTTGCAGGCGTTCCGGAGAGGTAAACGCTCCCGCTTTTGCAATGGACCCTCCCCCGGATATCTGAAGCCTTTGCTGTTGCCTTGATGCTTGCCTGAAATGTTGCTTTTTGATCCTGTCCAGAGACCTGAACCTGGGTGCGCCTCGTGTCAATTACCTCACTCTGCTCTATATGCTTCCACTGCTGGTGTGATTGAATGCACAAGCACAAAACCGATAAATTATCAAGGTTCGTAGTAGTTTGAGATGGTTGCTGCGTGAATTGTGCAGGTCAGGCTTTTGGCAGCGGGGCCGGCGGCGTAGTACACCAAGGCTACTTTGATGGTCGCTTGTCAGCCCTGAAGAT
>JAABUM010005316.1_pt1 | contig 13633 bp, 16 predicted proteins | sample 5559161 | NCBI WGS metagenome assembly JAABUM01 (sample SAMN10711868, study PRJNA513369) | rock metagenome | isolation source: Antarctica rocks | place: Antarctica: Victoria Land, Siegfried Peak nord
TTCCAAACCGGTAAGGGCCTGACCGGACTGGACCAACACCAGGTCAGGCGGTGGACATCGTGGCACCGCTGGACCACCCTGGCGATGCTCGCCCACGCCTTCCTCGTGGTCACCACCGCCGAGGAACACGACCACACCCCAACCCCGCGCGGACTGATCGACCTCACCGTCAACGAGCTCCGCCGGCTCTTCGACACCATCGTGCTCACCACCACCCACACCATCGCGCGCCTACTGCACTGGTCAACCTGGCGTCGAAGACACCAAGCCCGCGCCCGCGAATGCCACTACCGACGACGAGAACAACAATGATCACGATCTACGGCTGTAGTACTAGGTCGGCTTGCTCAGGTCGTAGGGGGGATCACCAAGGATGCCAAGCAGCAATCCGATCCCGACAATGTACAGATACCGTATCTGCGAGTGGCCAACGTTCAGCGTGGACGACTCGACCTAACCGTCGTCACTACCATCCGCGCACCCGTCGAGAAGGCCCGTGCCTTGCGCTTGCTCCTCGGGGACGTCCTGCTGAATGAGGGTGGTGACCGGGACAAGCTGGCACGGGGTTGGGTGTGGGAAGGTCAGATTTCTGACTGCATACATCAAAATCACGTTTTCCGAGCCCGTGTGAGGGACGATGCCATTGAACCACGGCTGTTGTCGTGGGCGGCAAATACAAGTGGAGGGCGATGGGCCGAGCGGAATGGGAAACAGAGCGTCAATCTCGCCTCTATTAGCTTATCTAAGATTCGGTTGATGCCGATTCCCGTGCCGCCGCGAGATAGACAACGCAGCATCGTCAAAGAGATAGAGGGCCAACTCTGGGCTTGTGACCGCCTGACGAGGAGCTTAAACGAGACGCAGGCACGGTCCGCACTGCTGCGACGAGCGCTTCTGGCGACCGCGTTCTCTGGGCGACTCACGGGACAGTCGAGCGACATGGATATGGCAGAGGAGTTGGCCAGTGTCTGATTCGCGGAGGTTGGTAGACAAGCTGTGGTCGTACTGCAACGTGTTGCGTGACGATGGTGTGGGCACGATCGAGTACACCGAGCAACTGACCTATCTGTTGTTCCTGAAGATGGCACACGAGCGGGAGACCCGGGTGCTGCGGCCGGAGCGGATCGTGCCGGTGCACTGTTCGTGGCAGCGGTTGCTGGATGCGGACGGGGACGACCTGGAGGTCACCTACCGGCACATCCTAGAGGCCCTGGCCCGGGAGGGCGGCACGTTGGGGGTGATCTTCCGGAAGGCGCAGAACCGGATCCAGGACCCGGCGAAGCTGAAGCGGTTGATCGTGGACCTGATCGACAAGGAGAACTGGTCGGCTACCGGCATCGACATCAAGGGAGATGCGTACGAGGAGCTGCTGTCCAAGGGCGCGGAGGACATCAAGTCCGGGGCGGGACAGTACTTCACCCCCCGGGCGTTGATCCAGGCGATGGTGGACTGCGTCCAGCCGACGGTGCGTGACTCGGTGATCGACCCCGCGGCTGGGACCGGGGGGTTCCTGCTGGCGGCGCACGAGTACGCCGCCAGCGGCGCGGAGCAGCTGACCCCGGTCGAGCGGGCACATCTGCGGGACACGTTCGTGCACGGGGTGGAGCTGGTCGACGGGACCGCGCGGTTGGCGGCGATGAACCTGCTGTTGCACGGGATCGGCACCGCCAACGGGCCCAGCCTGATCGAGGTGAGAGACGCGTTGATCGCGGACCCTGGGACCCGGCATACGGTCGTGTTGTCGAACCCGCCGTTCGGGCGCAAGTCGTCGCTGACGATGGTCGGCGCTGACGCGCGGGAGGACCGGGAGATCGAGCGGCCGGACTTCGTGGTCACCACCTCCAACAAGCAGCTCAACTTCCTGCAACACATCGCCACGATCCTGGACATCAACGGCCGGGCCGCGGTGGTGCTGCCGGACAACGTGCTGTTCGAGGGCGGGGCCGGGGAGATTTTGCGGCGGCGGATGCTGCGCGACTTCGACTTGCACACGATGCTGCGGCTGCCCACCGGCATCTTCTACGCCCAGGGCGTGAAGGCCAACGTGCTGTTCTTCGACAAGAAGCCGGCCGCTGAACGGCCGTGGACGACGCGGCTGTGGGTCTACGACCTGCGCACCAACCAGCACTTCACGCTGAAGCAGAACCCCCTGCGACGGACACACCTGGACGAGTTCGTCGCCTGCTACGCCCCAGGCCAGGCTCGCTCGGACCGGGTGGAGAGCGAGCGGTTCAGAGCTTTCGAGTATGACGAGTTGATGGCCCGCGACAAGGCGAACCTCGATATCACCTGGTTGCGCGACGAGTCGCTGGAGGACCTGGACAACCTCCCCGCGCCCGAGGTCATCGCCCGCGAGATCGTCGAAGACCTAACCGCCGCCCTGGCCGAGTTCGAGGCCGTAGCCGCCGCCTTAGAGCTTGAGGTCGGCAACGATGACAGGGGCGTCCCGCTGTCGTGACATGATCACCACTTGAGTAACCCGGTTGCCGTCGTCGCGCGTACGACAGCCGTCGCCCGCCATTGCTGAATCAGCCTCTACCAGACCAAGGCTCGACCGGTTGCGGGCGAGTTGTGTCAGAACGACTCGGCGGGTCGTCAATCGGCAGCCTGGCCACGCTTGAGCCGACCGAAGGGCACCGTCCCGCCGAGGAAAGCTTGCCTCAGCTTGTCTGCAATCTCTGCAGCCCCTTCATCGACACCACCAACGCGGACGCGCTGATCACACAACTCAACATAGACTTTGGTGGGAAGATCAGGCGAGACACGGACCTCGGTTAGTCCCCCGACCTCGTCCGACCGTGCCTTCCGGTAAGGTTTCGTGTCATACGGCTGCGATGTGACCGAGAAGTAGATAGACGGGTACCGCTCACTGCCTCCGAAAGTCGACATGTTGGCACGCGAGTACCCCAACCACAGTAAGACCTCGCGGCCTAGTCGATCCCGCACTAGAGCAATCCACGTGTTCCCCGTGGAATCACACTCCTGCAATAGCGCGAAACTTTCGTTGTCCACCAGAGTTGTATTGCTCACCTCAAGCCTTGAAAGTCTCAGCTCCGCCGTTAGACGAGCGAAGAAGTCCGCAAACTCGGCACGCCACCATTCGTATAGGCTGTCCCCGCGTCGTTGCAACTCCTGACGAAACACAGCGCGCAAGAAGTGAGGTCGTTCGATTTCACGAAGATACCTCCGCAGGGCCTTCTCAAGCAGATCTGCGAAGGGAAGAATGTCACCGCCAATGTCTGATTGTGCAAGGGCGTCTAAATACTGACTACGTTCGCTGGCGTGTTTGATTATGACAGGGGGCAGTCCTGCTCCAGCCAGGACATAGTTGGCCACAAGACGTGCCAATCTCCCATTTCCGTCCTCAAAAGGATGAATGTGCGTTAGCCATGCGTGCGCGACAGCTGCGCGGAGAACGGCTGAGCCTCCAGCGGTTCGAAACCAAGTCATGTATTCATTCATTGCCCCCGGCACATCGATAGGTAACAGTGGTTCGTGAGCGGTTTCTCCCCCGATTCGCACATGCCAGTGCTTATACCGCCCAGCGTAGCTCTCACCATGGCAAATTATCCCATGCAGTGTACGTAAATCCACTTCAGTGATCGTGCGTCCGACCGCGTTGTCACTGGACAGACGTTGAGCCAATACCCGTGCCCCTTCCAGACCGACGACGGCGAGTAGGTCTGGATCTTGCGCCATAGATTGCAAGAGAAGGTGAGTTTGCAGAGGATCAGTGTCCGTGCTTATGTGATAGGTGCCCAAAATGTCATTGGTGCGACTGAGATTGGGGCCAAGCCCTTCAATTTTGTTGCTCTCATAAATCTCGCGAGCTGTTTGCCAACTTCGGACGTCCCCCGCCAGCTTCTGAGAGACCAAGTGGTCACGCACCACTGTCAGGCGACCTCGAAAATCAAGTTCGTTCGACGTAAATCGTTGGGCCAGCGCCACCGACTTAGGGTCGTCGGGCACCAAGTACGGGGAGTTGTGGAGCACCGAGTTCAAACTGCCTAGCGTCACCCCAACCTCCCGCGCTAATTGGCCAGGGACAGACTACCTCTTAGACGCCGTAGCACCTCGCTTGGCACACCATACTTTCGTGCTTCCACGCGCAGCACCCGGAGGCCCTCAGGCCCTAGTTTGAGACGAGACACTGGCGGGCAACTCGGTCCTCCGCGCAGTTGCTGTCGCGGCCTGCCAGAACGCGTTGAGGGCGCCTGCAGCGTCGCGAAGGTGCGTCGGCCCCGATGCCGGCGGCGTCAACCAACCGCCGGAAGGTCTGCTGAACGTCGGCGTAGAGCAGGCGCTTGGCTTTGAGGGAGACCAAGAAGCTCGCCTCCTTGGGTGGTAGCTGGAGCTCCTTGCGCAGAACCGTGTAGTCGCGAAGCGCCAGCATGCTGCTCGGGTGCAACGGGACCAGGCGCGACTTCCCGAACTTGGACTCGCGAATCAGCAACACACCCTGTGCCCAGTCGACGTCGTTGCGGTCGAGCTTGAGGGCCTCACCAATCCGCAGTCCACTGACCGCGAGCAGCCCGATCAGGGTGTCGTAGGTCGCCGCCCGCAGCGGTGAGACGATCGACTGACGGGCCAGCTCACGAACCCTGCTGACGTCGGCTGAGGAGTAGATGAACGGCTGCCGCCACCGCGGCCGATGAGGCATCAGCCCCAACGGCGGCACCTGGGTGTCCGCCTCGATCCCGGACAGGTAGCGGGCGAAGCCACGCACGGCGGTCATTCGCCGAGGCCCGACACTTGTGCCCCGACCCGAGGGTGACTGCTGCGCCCAGTCCAGCGCTGCCTGGACCGTCACGGTCCGCAGGCCCTGGGTGTCGAGGTAGGCCACGAAGCCTGGCAACAGCCAGTGGGCCTCGGCCAGCTGGTGTCCCAGCGAGTGACGAAGTTGCAGGTAGTCCGCCAGGGCCTGCTCGAGCTCACTCACCGGAGCCCTCCTGGCCAAGGTGGGCGACCAGCCGCAGCGTCACCAGGTCGACCTTCGCGTAGAGGGCGGTGGTCCCTAGGTCCTGATGGCGAAGGACCTGACCGATCGCGAGCAAACCAGCCCCTTGCCTGAGCAGTTCAGCTGCCAGGGCATGTCGCAGTCGGTGTGGCCCCACCGGTGGCAGCGCGGCGCGAAGGCAGGCTCGTTGGACGACGTCACCGACCAGGTCCGCCCGGATCGGTCCTCGTGGCGCCCGGCAGGTCAGGAACAACCGCCGGGCATCCTCGGGGATGCGGCCCCAGGCCAGGTAGGCGACCAGCGCTTCGCCGACCTCCCAGGGAAGCGGGAGCCGGTCCTGGCGACGGCCCTTGCCGCGGACGACAAGCTCACCGGCCCGCCAGTCGACATCTCCCAGCTCCAGCCGTGCGACCTCGATCGAACGCAGCCCCAACCGCGCGACGAGCGTGATGATCGCGAAGTCACGGGCACCGACGTCGCTCGTGCGGTCACAACCCTCCAGCAGCGCCTGGACAGCGGCGACGTTCATCGCCGGCGGCGGCAGCGTGGCCAGTCGCCACCCACCGACCGGAGGCACCGCAGCCCCCAGCCGAAGCGGAGTGAGGCCCCGCACATACAGGAACCGCAAGACCGACCGGAGCTCCGCGACCCGACCCTTCGCCGAACCGGCGGAGACCCGACCGCACTCCCGCAGCAGAAACGCGTTGATGTCCAGCCCCGTCAGCTGGGCGGGCTCCAGCGCTCCGTTAATCATGGCCTGCTGCTGCAGGAAACGGCGGGCAGTGTTCTCGTAACGCAGCATCGTTGTCTGGGCCAAGCCCCGGTCCTGCAACATCCAGATCCGGTACTCACCCAGCAGCGCATCCAAAGGCGTCCGCGACGGCTGCCTCACCGGGGTGACACCGACCTGGCGCAGGAACATCAGCAGCGGCATCATCGCGCGCGGACCCAATTCGCGCAGGCGGCCACTCCCGTGCCTGGCTGCCAGGAACGAGACCATCGCGTCCTCGTCGAGCTGGGACGTCACCAGGGCCTCACCTGACATCCACTGGCCGACCTGGCCCAAGTCCTTCAGCATGTTCCTGACCGTCAACGGCGTGTAGCCCCGCGCCGTCAGCCATTCCCGATAACCCTCGACGTGCCGACCCAGCTCACCGGGCTTCCTTCGCGTTCCCGACATCACACTCGCCTCCCTCTCGGGAGCGCGGTGCCCCCTCCTCGAGGCTGCTCTCAGCTCGGAACTATGCCGACACGAACACCGAGACGACCAGGCAGGAGCTCTGACGCGTCACGCCCCTGACGACCAAGACAAAGGATCCTCGGCATAGTCGCGGTGTCGGCATAGGTCGACGATGATCAGCCCGTAGCGGCGGAGACGGTTCAGCTCGGCTGGGAGGCGAGCGAGCCGGTGGGCGTCGTGGAGGCGGGTGACCCAGTCGGTGGCCGTCGCGAACAGAACCCGGTGCCCGGCATGCGCGGCCTTGATCCCTAAGCCGATGCCAACGTGGGTTTTCCCGGTTCCTGGCGGGCCGAGCAGGACCAGGTTGCGGGCTTGGTCGATGAACGCGCCGGTGGCCAGGTGAGCGATGGTCTCGCGTTTGAGGGCGGGTTGGTGCTCGTAGTTGAAGTCCTCCAGGGACTTACGGCCGGGGAACCCGGCGGCGCGGATCCGCAGCTCAGCCCCGGATGCTTCCCGGGCGGAGACCTCCCGGGACAGCACCGCGGCCAGGTACTCCTCGTGGGTCCAGGAACCCTCCCGCGCCTGATCACCGAGCCTGGCTGCGGACGCCCGGATGCGAGGCGCCTTCAACGCCCGGGACAGGTACTCGATCGACTTGACCGCCTCACTCGAGGGCGTCAGCGAGCCGTCGGAGGTCTTGGTGGTGACCATCACGCGACCTGCCCATCCATGCCGCGACCGGCACCACCGCCGGTGCTGAGGTCGACGCCGAAGGCGGTGTCGTAGTCGGCGAGATCCCGGACTAGGTCGTCACGGGCAGGCGCGGTAGGGCGGTTGTAGTGGTCCCGGAGCCGTTTCGCGGTGGCCACGTGCTCGGCGGCGGTGATGCTCTGCCCGGTGGCCCAGCATCGGCGGTGGGTCGCGACGGTCCGTCCCTGGCAGGTGACCGTCACCGCGGCCAGGTCGGCGTGGACCGCGACCATGGACCCGATCACCGAGGGATCTACGGAGTAGTCGTTCCCGCCGACCCGGACGTAGTAGTCCCGAGGCAGCCGCACGCTGGCGGTGAACCCCACGGCCGGTGGCACCGGCGGCAGCGCCAGCATGCCGGCCCGGTCGGCCTCGACCAGCTCGGCCGCTCTGGCGCCGGTCCGACGGACCAGGCGGTTGTTCGCGTCCGGGAGCCACCCGGTGAGCTGGTCGTTGAAGTCCGCCCCGCTGGCGAAGGTCCGCCCGGGAAGGAACGAGGTCTCCAGGAACTGGTTCGCCCGCTCCACGATGCCCTTGGACTCCGGGTCAAACGGGCGCAGCTGCACGACCTTGGTCCCCAACGTCCCGACGAACCCGCTCACCCCCTCCGCGAGCCGGCCACGGCGACCGATCCCGGCCTCGTTGTCCCAGACCAGCCGCCGCGGCACCCCACCCAGCTGCCCCGACAACAGCAACCACATCCCCGCCAGCAGGTCCGGCGTGGCCCGCGACGGCAGCATCGCCCCGGTCACGAACCGGGAGAACGACGCCACCACCACCAGCACCGGCGGCGAACCCTCCTGCCCAGCCCCCAGCGGCACCTTCACCGGTGGGAACCACAGGTCGCACTGACCCTGATCACCCGGCCGGTACGAGATCCGGTCCGCCGGATCCCGCGGCCGGTACTCCACCCGCAGCAACGCGACCCGCTTCCGGAACCACGACGACGACCCCGACCACCCCACCCGCTGCGCCAGCACCGTGGCCGGCATGTCCGGGAACCGGGCCAACAGCTCCCGCACCGGCACCTCGAACCCGTCGAACACCGACGGCACCACGGCCCGGGCATACGCCGGCGGCGACGGTGACGCGACCGCCCGAGCCACCGTGTCCCGCGCCACCCCCAACCGCTTCGCGATCGCCCGGACCGACAGACCCTCGGCCGCGTGCAGATGCCGGATCTCCGCCCAGTCCTCCACAGTCATCACCCACCCATCGTGTTGGGTGGCCTAGTTTTCGAAGAGCGCTACCGGCCTAGTCTTCAAGGAGCACTGACAACGGTGGCTTCGACCACTGAAACTGCCCGCCCGATCCCTAGCCGCGGCCGGGCCCAGGCGGGCAGGTCACCGGCCCATCCGGCGATCCCGGCACCTCCATCATCGAGGTGTTGCGACGACCAGTTGAATCCGCCCGTTCGGGCCAGGAGACTATGGAAACTCGCGCGGAGCCCCGACCGTCCAGATGGTCGCGGTTGGCGAAGACCGCGTCGATCTGGGGCTCATGGTGACGGCGCTCGCTTTGCCAGCGAGGGCTGGCACACAAGCAAGAGCTCGAACGAGATGTGGTGCGGCAGCCTGCCGCGGCGGGGCGAGCTCCAAGCCCCGAGAACCGGTTCAGACAGGGCGGCGCGCCCGATCAAGTGGCTCCGGACACTGCCGACGCCGGGCTACTTCGCTGGCGCTATTGCGTCCGTAGTCTCTCGAAGGATCCAGTCGAGGTAGCTGGGGTTGCCAGCCACGATCGGGAGGGTTACGACACATGGAACCTCGTAGGGATGGTCCCGATTGACCCGGTCGATGATGGCTGGGACGTTACTACGCCGCGTATGGAGGGCGACTCGCGCCTCGATCTCGTCGTGGACCATGTTCTGCCAGCGATAGATTGAACGAATCTCGTTGATAATGTGCCCACACGCGGCCAGACGATCTTCGACCAGCCCGCGAGCGAACATGGCTAGCCAATCGTGGCTCGGCGCGGTGACGACCACCTCGCACACCTCGGGGCTCATGAAGACCCACGGGCGCTGTCAATGAGCTCCCGCATGCGGCGCTCTACATCCTCTTCTGTCTTGGCCATGGAAGCCCATCCGGACACGATTGCGCCGTCGTAGCTGACGCCGACCCAACGGCCGCTCATGGACTGTCCGTGCGGGTGCATGACGAAGTACATCGTGCCCTTCGATCGTGTGGCCTGGTCATTGGCTGCGTACCAGCCGATGAGTATCTCGTTGTCCCACACATGCATCTCTCCGCGCCATAGGTAACCGCCTTCCTCGATCGGGAGACCTCGCGTCGTGGCCTCGACTCGCAGGTCGTCGCCACGCTGCGTAAAGCGGACCTGCTGACGCGTGATGACCTCGCGCCCGTCCATGTACGTCTGCCACGACGCCCACCAGTCGCCAGCGAAGGTCAGTCGCTGTGTCGGCTCACCGGCAAGCTCGCCGACGGTGATCCCCAGAGCCTTCGCGATGGCAACCGCCACCGTCAGCATGGGCTGTTGGTCCCCGGACTCATAGCGGCGGATCTGCCGGCTGTCGATTCCGGCTGCCGCCGCCAGCTGGGCCTGGGAGAGGCCAAGCTCCGCGCGGCGGGCCCGAATGACCTCTGCCATCTCCACACGGAAAGTCTGGCAGGTCTCGCCTGTCCTTGACAAAGGTCATCCTCGCCCTCACTATAGGACGAATCAGTCCCATAGGCGGACTCGAGAGTCCCTCAGGACGACAGTGACGGCCAGAGGCCGGAAAGCGCCATCTGGTACAGGCAGGCCAGGACGGTTCAAGGAGGACGGTCATGGAGAGCGACGAGCCAGACGCAAGTCCGGTACGGCCGGCGCCAGCCACATCGGCCGAGAGGTGGGACGAACTCGTCCGCCAACTCGTGATTGAACGTTTCGGATCCTCCTGCCAGAACCTGACAGGCGGCGGTTCTGCACGGGGCGTCGCCACTGGCTCCGCGTCGTCCATCGGGACGAGGCCCGGTCTTCCGGCGGCTGGAGATCAGGTGGACCCTGGAATCACGACGCCCATCCCCTGGAGGGCAACATGACCGGCGCCAGTCGCCAGATGACGGTCGAAAAGGCTCAGCACGTCCCGCCAGTGGTCGACGTCCCCACGGCCGCCGCAATGCTCGGCATCGGGCGAACTGCCGCATACGAGCTCATCCGACTCGGCAAGTGGCCCACGCCCGTTCTGCGCCTGGGCAAGCTAATCCGCATCCCGAGCGCGCCGATCCTTGAGCTCATTCAGGTGCAGCGATGAAGCACGGCACGGTCGCACAGCGCCATACGAGGGAGTGTCCTCGCAACCAGGACGGCTCGTTCGCGCCGCACCGTTGCCGCGGGTCGTGGCGCTACATCCTCGAGTACGGACGCGACAGTTCCGGCCGGCGGCTGCAGACGAGCCAAGGGGGCTACGGTACGAAGTCCGCGGCGCAGGCGGCTCTGCAAGAGGCAGTTCGCACCTTCATGGCTGACGTAACTATGCACTCCTTGACGGTCGCTGAGTACCTCGAGATGTGGCTTTCCGGCAAACACGCCCTCAAGCCCAAGACCGTCGCCCTCTACGCGGACATGACCAGGAACTACCTCGTTCCTCACCTCGGTGACATCCGACTGCTCGAGCTCCGGGCGCAGCACCTGGACCGCATGTACGCGGCCATCACCATGGGGAAGCGCGGCCGGCCGCTGAGCCCCAGCACGATCCGCCGGGTGCATGCGGTCCTGCGTTCGGCTCTCAACACTGCGGTCAAGCGTCGGCTCATCCCCTACAGCCCGGCCGAGCACATCGAGCTCGCCCCAGAAAATCCCAAGCGCCCCAAGCCCTGGGCTCCCGACCAGTGCCAGACGTTTCTCGAGCACGTCAGGGAGGACCGTCTCGCCAACCTCTACGAGCTCATGCTTGTAACCGGTATGCGACGGGGCGAGGCCATCGGCCTGCGTTGGGAGGACGTCGACCTGGACGGTCAGTGCCTCTTCATCGTCCAGCAGATCACTGAGGTGCGTGGCAAGTCGACGATCGGCACTCCGAAGACCAAGCGCGGCACCCGGCTGGTCCCGATCGACGGGGCGACGGCGGCCATGCTGCGACGGCACCGCGAGGGGCAAGCCGTCGAACGACTGGCGTGGGGGCCGGCGTGGAACGACGCCGGACTCGTCTTCACTAGAGAGAACGGCCTACCGCTGCGACCCGAGTACGCGACCCGCCACTTCCAGGCACTTGTTGCGGAGGCCGCGCTCCCAGGCATCCGTCTTCACGACCTTCGCCACACCAACGCGAGCCTTGCTCTCCTGGCTGGAGTCGAGATGAAGGTCGTCTCAGAGCGCCTTGGTCACTCCCAGATCTCCGTCACCGCTGACCTCTACACCCACGTCAATCGGGGACTGGGGCGGGAGGCGGCCGACCGGATCGCGAAGGTACTCAAGACCACCGGCGCTGCAGTTCCTACCGCATGCCTACCGCAGGCCGTCGAAACGGCCACGCAGAAGGAGGACGACGCCGATGTTCACCCCTGAACGAGCCAGGCCCCCGCCCGCGTTTCCGCTGGTCAGGGGCCTGATCGTCTGTCTCAACACAGAGCGCGCCCGAAGGGATTCGAACCCCTAACCTTCTGATCCGAAGGTTCCAGGAGCGAGCCGCAGCATCCTGTCCCGCGCAGCATAACGGAAGGTTAGTGGGTACCACCCTCGCTCAGCCGAACAGCGAGGAGCCCAACCATGCCCCAGACGACGACTTACCACGATTCCGCAGGTCACACTTGGTTCATGGACCCGCTGCCGCTGCCCGAGACGCTGGAGGACGTGCTGTCTGCCTGGCGCCGGCACAGCATGGCGTCCGGTCACTCTGAGCGCACCATCACTTCCCGCACCTACACAATCAAAGGTTTGGCCAAGAGCGTCGACCCGTTGACCGCGAACCGGGAGCAATTGACCCGCTGGCTGTCCGAACTGACCAACGGCCGGACCGGCGTGGAGGCCTCGAAGTCCTCGAAGGCGACGTACCGGGCGCAGCTACGCGCGTTCTACGTGTGGCTCATGGACACCGGGCGCCGCGAGGACGACCCGTCCGCCCGACTGCCGAAGCCGCGGGTCTCCCCCGGCCAGCCGCGCCCGCTGACGCCGGCGCAGGTGGAGGCGATCCTGGGTGCGTGCAGCGACCCTCGGTCGAGGATGATCCGCGCCTACGTCCTGCTCGCCTGCTACGCCGGGCTGCGGGTGCACGAGATCGCGAAGGTCCGCGGCGAGGACGTCCAGGGCGACGACCTGCGGGTGCTGGGGAAGGGCGGCCACCATGCGTCGCTGCCGATGCACCCAGCCATCCAGACCCTGGCGGCGGCGATGCCGGCGGTCGGCTGGTGGTTCCCTACAGACAGCGCGTCGGGGCATGTGCACCGCTGCTCGGTGTCGTCGGCGATTAAGCGGGCGATGGTCCGGGCCGGGGTGCCGGGCACGCCGCATGCGGCCCGGCACCATTACGGCACCCAGGTGCTCCGGGCCTCGGGTGGGAACCTGCGGACCGCGCAGCGGGCGCTGCGGCACGCCAACGTGGCGACCACGGCGATCTACACCGACATCACCGACGACGCCCTGCGCCGGGCGATCTCCGGCATACCAAGTGCGTAACAACACTAGAAGGGTCACACTCAGCCCATGAGACGCATGCACGTCATCGGCTACATCGCGACTGGGCTCGTGGCGTTCGGGATGGGCCACGCGTCGGCGGCGTCCGACGGCGGCTCTGCGGTCACGGCCACCAGCGCGCCGGCGTCCACGGTCACGGCCACCAGCGCGCCGGCGTCCACGAGCACGGTCACCGTCACGACGACGGCCTCCAGCGCGCCGACCGCGGCTGTCACGTCTGTCACGTCTGGTCCAGGGAAGTATGACCAGACGTGGAAGACGCCCTACGGGGACACCAAGTGCGCACAGTGGACGTCGAGCATGACGGACCAGCAGCGGTTCGTCGCCGCCCACGACTTCGTGGTCAGCCTGAAGGTGAAAAGCCAGGACCAGTCCGACCCGTTCGTGAAGCGGCTGGCGACGAGCATGAGCGAAGTCTGCAAGGCCTCGCCGTCGACTGAGATCGCCACTGCCTTTGCGACAATCGTCGTTGGTGCTCCCGGAGACTTCCCCAACGTCCCGTAGACGCAACGAAAGCGCCCCCCGTCCCGGAGGACGAGGGGCGCTGCGTGCAAGCCCCGCCAATCCCGGGGGAGGGCGAGGAGCAATGCTGGCCAGACTACGCCAGCGTGTAGACCCCCAGCGGGTGGACGTTGACGGCGTCGCCGGTGCCGGTCCTGGCCCACAGCCGCACGAGGCCGCGGGGGTCGGTGTCCGTGGCGAGCCGCGCCACCTCGATTCCACCGGGGGCGGGCAGCGCGACCACGGCCGGGGTGAAGTCGCCGGGCGTGGGCCGGCCGTCCCAGGCGACCAGGGCGACGGCCGGGTCGGGGCCGGCGGGGATGACCCCAGACACGAGCTGCCGGGCGCCCGCGGAGACGTGGATCGTGGACGACGGCGCCGCGGTCGACGCTGTGGCGGGCGCCACGGCCTGCGTGGGCTGCTCGCTCACGACGCCGCCACCTGCAGGTAGCCGTCCTTCAAGATCGGCGACTCGGGTGAGTCCCCGATCTTGATGTACCAGGGGATCTTGCCGGCGGCGAGGGTGACGAACGCGCGGACCGCGGTCCCGGTGACGGTGGTCCCGTTGGGCCCGGGCCAGGTGGTGACGTAGACCCCGGGAGTCCAGGTGG
>JAABUM010005317.1_pt1 | contig 13633 bp, 24 predicted proteins | sample 5559161 | NCBI WGS metagenome assembly JAABUM01 (sample SAMN10711868, study PRJNA513369) | rock metagenome | isolation source: Antarctica rocks | place: Antarctica: Victoria Land, Siegfried Peak nord
ACCATCGGAAAACGTGCAGCTGTTGCGGTCACAGGGCTGCACTGCGGCAAGGCGGTTCTGTGTCAAGCATTGTATCAGACGACCGCTCCGCGGGCTGACCAGCGTCGACTTGTGCACGTGCTCACGCCAGGTTCACACGGGCACATCACCACAATGGTGACGAGGAAAGCAGCAGCACCTGCAGGATGACCAGCATCGTCTCGTGCACAAGCTTGAACTCCTCGAAGGTCTTCTCGTTGAGCGCCATGCGCGGCAGCCAGCCGGGCCGCCCGCAGCCGTCGGCGATGTCGCAGCCCCGCTTGAGCAGCTCCGCCAGCTGGTCCAGCGCGTGCGGGTCCACAAACGCCAGCTTCTTGCCTGTCGATTCAAGGCCGGCTGGATGAACGACCAAGGCTGCAACAGCAGGCGGCAGATGTTTGCGGGTGCACAAAGTGAGACGACTCCGGCAGCTGGTCCAGTGATTACGGGCCCGAGGATGCCGGCTTTCAGCCTGGCAGAAGAATGTTCTGGAAGGTGACGATCAAAAGTACTGTCACTTGATTTCCCACTCGTGCGGAAAGTGTGCTGCCCAGACCAGCGTCCTGTCTGGCATCACAAGGATATCGAGGGGTGGTGAAGAGTGGGTGGTGCATTGTCCAACTTGCGCGGTGCGCCACGGCAGCTGCATAGATGGCGAGTGGGCGATAGGGCGAAGGGGATGCGATAGGTATGGGCGATTGGCATCCCCTTCGCCCAAAAGGGGATGCAAGCGCCCAGGTGGGCACTGCCAGGCTTCAATGAAACAGCGCACCCTGGAAGTCGAAGGCGCGCAGGATGTCCACGCCAAAGGCATCCAGGGTGGCGCAGTTGGCGTGGTTGCCCTTGGCCACCGCCGCGAGGTCGCGCAGCTCCCACAGCGCGCCCACAATGTGACCCACCGTCGGCGCCCGCTGCGCCGCCTGTGCAAAAAGGCACGCAGCGGCGGCCATTACCGACAGACTTCGTGTAGACGGCTTGGCGGTTTCGGCGGGTGTTTGCATACGAAAACATCGATATGGCCGATGTCGGCCACGCAGCGGGAAGCACTTGCTTGCTGCTCCTAAAACCCTAAACCCTAGACCCTAGACCTTCAACAGGCTGGAGGCCCAGATGCCCAGCCTGTCAAGGCACTGGCTTCAACAGGCCAGACGGCAGTACCTAGGTGACAGAATGGACACATGGGGAGGCCATGCTGCTACTGGGACGTCCGCGCACCTCCAGCAGGCCGGCGCCGCTGATGCCCAGCTTGGTGAGGTACAGGAACAGGCCATCGGCGCCGTCGCGGCTGCCCGCCAGCGCGCTCAGCGCCTCCGCCGTGTCTGTCGCCCCCTGTTTGTCGATGCCCGGTTTGAACGGAGTGGATGAACAGCTGCAACTTGAACGAAGTGGATGCATAGCAGGGGTTTGGCGCGAGTAGCGGCCGAAGCCGCTCAACGACCTTTCACAACCGCACCAGCCCCGGACAGCTTTGTCCAAGCACTTTTCAGCAAACATCCTGCCAGCAATCCGCAGCGTGTCACCGCCAACTGCAAGCTGCTACGCATGCGACCTTCCCATCCTGGCGCGCACACCCGCGTCATGGACTGCGTGCGGCCTGTGAAGGACATGCTGGCGTTGGACGCCGACGGCGCCCCGGCGCGCAGCGACTCCGCCGCTCCCGTCGCTGACCCCGGCGCCGGGCTGCCAGGGGCCGCTAAACCCTCCTCGCCGCCGTACTGCCCGGAGCGCGCGGCGCCGAAGGAGGACTGGGTGGCGAAGATCGGCGGGGTGCCGCTGCCGCCGGCGTACAGGGATGCCGCCGGCGAGTCGGAGGCGGTCCGCTCCGGCGGCGTGCGCGGCGGCGTCACGCCTGCCTGCAGACGCAGGTGCGTATGCTATCCTCATGTGCGTATGCTATGCACACTGTTCCATAGCAGTGACAAACGGCGTCACTAGAGGTCCTGGCATAGGGTTTAGGGTTTAGGGTCAGGAGCACAGCTGCGTCTGCGAATGTATGCAGAGTAAAGCAGGCACGACCTGAAGGCAAGAGTTGACACTTTTGCCGTCGTGTAGCCACGGTGAGACCAGTCTCGAAGGATGACGGAGAGCGCACCGCGCGCAGGCGCAGGTCATGGATGGCGTCCGACAGCAGGTCGGCGTCCAGTTTGGTGTCCACCAGCTGGTACAGATCCGCTTGGGTCAGCGCCAGCAGCCGCCGCCCCTGCGCAAAGTACACGTCTCGTTCCTGCCGCGCATTAGGGTTTAGGGTGTAGGGTTTACCCAAACCAAAACGCAGCCATGGGGTAATAGAGTCCGGAAGGGTGTGCAACGAGCTGCTGTACTGCTGCACCAAGTCCATTTCGCCGCCCACTGCACGCGTTCCCACAGCCATGTTGTCACTACGGCCTGCACACCTGGATGGGACGGAAGGCGTCATCATAGCGATCGAAGCCCAGATGGCCCAGCCACTGCTGCACGTCCTCCCGCGTCCATTCCTCCGGATGCGCCTGCGGCGGTGGCGCGGGATTGAAGAGACCGACACGATATTCGTGGACGCCCTTCAAGGCTGGCTGGCAAGAGATTGCGCTGCCCGCGCTTTCATGCCAAGGCGTGACAGCAGCTCGTGGCGTGCACGTGGTGATCGCCACACCTTCGGCATGAGCTTGACCTTGCCATTCTTCTTCGACTTGAACATCCCCATGGCTGCGGTGTACACGGGCCTGCACGTCGGCCACCAGAGCGACCTCACGCTATGTGTTTGGCAGCTACGATAGTATGGCTGTGCGGTGTATCCTGCCATGCATCTGACATTGCGGCGCCAAGCGTCAACTGCAACCAAGGTCGCCTCCCAGTCGACCTTGGTTGCAGTTGACGCTTGGCGCCGCAATGGCGATCTGATCTGGACTATGCCGGTTGCACGGCCGGCAACAGGATCCCCCGCGACCTTAGCCGCCTTTCCTCTCACAGCTGCAGAGGCGACGCTCGCGAAGCATGTGTCACTGCATCTGTCAGAGCGTCTGTTGCCGCTGCCATGCAATGCACCGCCTGCTGCATTACACTCAGCTGGCGCGGCTTCGTCCGCACCGTGCATCTCTCACATTGTGTCTCTCGGAGCCGAGAGCGCGCACAGATGCATGGTGTGCACCTGGTTGTGCAGCCGTGTGATGTAGCTTTTCAAATATCAGCCTCGCTCACAACAGCGCGGAGGCTTGCGCAAAGGATGCCAGTGATGTATTCGTCGGCTTCAGACGTAGCATGCTGGAGGGCTGCAATGATCACATTTCTCGGCTGACGCAGCACTACACGCCGCTCAGTTGTGTCTGTTCACCTTGAGCCAGTTCTGCGTCGAGTTCCTGGCCTCGCTGCCTGCCGCAATCTCTTCGATGGGAAGCCGATGATTTTCTCTGGGCTGAGACCGTCCACTTGCGTCACGCACGCTACCTATACCAACTGCATCGGCAGAGATGAGGTTGCGCTCCTCCCGGCTGGCTGCGCGCCAAAAGATTTGGATTTCCCGGGAGAAGCTGCCACGTGACGAAATAACTGATCGCTTTCTCTATTTCAGCTGCGCTTGCTCGGTATCACCGAGTCTCTCTTGCGTTTTCATGTACTGATGCATATTTTCGATCTCACATATTGTAAACGTTCTGTCCGACGCAATTGCGGGGACGTTATCTCAGAAGGGGTCGATGCTCCGTTTAGCCACAGACACAACCTCGTCGACCTGGCATGCACGTGACCTCTACTGTCGATCATGCTTTGCGAGGCTGCACAGTTAGCTTCCTCACCCAGCTCCTTGATAACGCAAGTTGTAGAAGACAGCAGGCCGTCCCTTCGCCGATCGCGCTCCATTCCGGGCCGCACAGCGCCTGACTGCGTAAAGGAGACACCTCACACAGACTCAGGCGCTGGCAGCCACACACGATGGCTGCCGGGGGGCCGGCGGGCGTGCTGGGAGAGCGGCAAATGATCTTGAGAGGGTCGTTGAGATCGCTCCAGGGAACTGCGCAAGCGCAGCTGCGTGCCAGAGCACGGTCAGTCCACCGTCACTCCTGGAAGCGGTCTGCGCAACAAGTCCGATTCATGAGGCCGGACACCATCAGCTCCAGCGCCAGGTGACAACCAGACATTGTTCGCCGAATATGGCATCAGTGAGCACGTTCACGACAATCCTTTATCTGCTGACTCAGATGGCACCCCAGCCTGAAACGACGAGACGAACGGCTGGACGGCCTGTAGTTATTGCATGAAGGCACGGGTGATCGCGTTGTAAAACATGCGAACGAACCTGCTCAGACTGCTGCGGCATCATGCATGCAGGCGCTTACCGCGGCACAGCGCCGCCGGTGGCGCCGCGGGCGCCGGACAATCGGCGCTCGGAGCAGCTGCACAAACCTCGATGCCGCCGTCTTTCCCGTCGCTGAGCTCTTGCCGGCCTGGCAGCGATGATGCGGCGGCGGTAGCCCGCATGGCAGCTCGGCGCAGCTCGCAGCTGCATGCCACCACCAGCAGGTTTGTGTCTTCCTTGGCGCATGATATCGCCCTTCCGAAGTGCAATGCTCTCGGCACGCGCCGAACCAGAGGGCGCACACCTCGGCTTGGTCGTTCGCATCAAAAGCTGCAACGAAGGTGCTGCCTGCCAGTCACCGGCAGGGACAGTTCGTCACTCCGATCTCAGCTGCATGCCCAAGCCGGTGTTACCCGCCCTGTGCCTGGGCAGATCAGGATGGCATTTTGAAGGCGTTCACCCACCATTCCCACTGTCGCCAATATCTGATGAAATTGCAGCGCGGCGGCGTCGCAAGTGCCGGGCGCGGCGCCAGACGCGGCGTCCACGGCGTCGGAGACGCGCGTGCGGCGGCTGCTGGTGCTGGTGCAGCTGCGCAAGCTGTACCGCAACCTCATCCGCGGGCAGTGCCTGCTGGAGCTGCCGCACCCCGTGTACAGCCAAGCAGGTGGGCAGTTCGAAGGGGCGTCCACGGAAGCATTTTGTCGCGTACAAATCGGGCTTTGCAACCCGACCTGGGGGCAGTGCCTGCTGGAGCTGCCGCGCACCTACAGCAAGCAGGTGGGCGGGCGCACCCCTGTGATGACCTGCACTGTGCGTCTGAGAAAGATCGGCGGACACATCGGTCGTGCAGGGCGTGCGGCCCGTCCACGTGAAGAGCTCCGCATGCTATACGCTCACGTGCAGACGCTGCTGTTTCGGGGAGGATGCCCAACAGCGCTCGTGCCGCTCTGCAGAGGCGACGGACCAGGTGGCTGGCGCACCGGACGTGGATGCTGAGGCGCTCGCGAAGGACCAAATTGACCACGCGGTCGACGCTGTGGCGGAGATGCAGCTCACCAGCGACCAGCTCAAGGCAGGCGCCCCCGCTCCCTCACCGCTCCCGCGAATACTGTTCTCCATACCTGTGGGGCCGCTACTCTATAAAGTCTGGACGAGGCTCTGGTCGGTACCCCATCATCCCGGCACTGCGCCCCCGAAGTGTGGTTTTTCAAACTCCCACAGGACTCGCTCCGGAAGCTGAACGCGCTGCGCGGCGGGTTTGCCGCCACCTTTGCGCCGCCGCCGGCCAAGGGCGACAAGCCGGACAGAGGGAACGACAGGAATGGCACGTTCGACCCGGCAGAGGTTGAGCGAGCCGTGCGGCAGCGGGCAATCGACGCCGCGGATGCGCTGCAGGCGCGAGCGCGGCGCGAGATCGGGCAGCTCCCCTTCACCTCGTGAGCGATCCCGCACAAACCTTGCCTCTTCGCTTAGGTCCGAAAGGTCCTGCCGAAGGTTTGATGTCTGTTGCTCGGCAAAGCAGGCAGCGGCCCTTCAGTGAGCGCCCTTCGTGTTCAGCGACCAGCGCCGCGACGGCATCCACCGCTCAACCTTGGACAGCCGCACACAGATGCACAGAAAACCCTCGAAACGCTGCGCAGGCGGGTGGGAGCGCAAGTAGCGCTGGCCACTCGATCTGCGCAATGTTGCCAGCTGGAAGCGGATATGGCAGCCCCACGCCTTCATGCACTCCTCGCTCGCATGCTGACGGGACAGCACCGTGCGGGTGGTCAGTGGCGCAGGCAGTGCTAATGCCCGCGATGCTGGAGTCTGGGCAGCGCTCCACATGCGCATGAGTAATGCTCAGTGCGTGAAGTTGCCGCTGCGCAGGCGGGTGGTGGCGCAGGCGGCGCTGGACGCCCGCAACACGCGCTTCCGTCAGCGGGAGCCGGGGCTGCGGTCCATGTCGGAGGAGGAGGCGGCGGCGGCGCCCAACACCGAAATGGAAGCGTGGGACCGGCAGCGCTCCGCGGCGATCGAGCGGCTGGAGGCTGCCGAGAAGGTGGCTGGCTCCGTCGCCAAGCGGCTGCCCGGCGCCGTGCAGAAGGTGCGGAGGCAGAGTCTCGCTGCTCAGACAGCGCAACTGACAAGAAGAAGGCGTTGTGTATCGAAATGGTCCGTCTCAGTCCTGTGCAAGTGGCCGGCTCTGTCGCCAAGCGGCTGCTATGTACATGGCATGTACACGGCGCAGTCAGGACAGGACTTTCAGGAATTAGATAAAGCCGCATATGAAACATCTCATCACGTGTCTCAGACACCACAAGGTGGCGCGCTCGGTCGCCAAGCGGTCCGGCGCAGAAGGCGCAGACGGTGTGTCCCAGGGAGAGTCTGCAGCAGTGCGCGCCTTGAGACAGGCATCCTTGCAAGCTCTCTGTCGCCTATCACTCCTCTCCTGGCGACCCCATCTGCAGGTCTGCAAGCTGCCGCCACGAATTCACAAGGCGCTCCTGCCAGCGCCGTCATTCTTCAGGTTTGGATGCAAGCAGAGCTCCCAACGCAGGCGAACAAGCTGTCGCTGTAGGCCGTGCTGGCGGAGGTGCTGCAGAGCTCTGTGGACGCACGTGGCATGCGTCGGACAGGGTGGAACCAGCGGAAGTCGTGCGTGTCTGTCTGTGGATGATTCGCAGATCCTGCATGCAGGTGCGCCAGCTGCCGCCGCGGGATGTGCTGGCGGGCGTGCGGCAGGGCGCGGCGTATGCTCGGGGCGTCTGGGTGCGGCTCAACGGCGGCGGCAAGACCGGGGACGGCTTCCTGCGGCTTCCAGAGGGTCTGCCCATCCCCACCTCCACCAAGGCGCGCAATTTCTCTGCTCTATCTTTGTGGCAATGCATGGAGTCTGTGCCTCGAGGGTGCTGTGAGACTCGAGGGATCTGGAGCTGGACTCGCGGCACATGCTCACGTATTTTCGAGAACTCTCCTGTATCACCGTGTCACCTAAACCCTAAACCCTAAACCCCCCCTCAAGGCGGCAGGCCCGTCAGGCGGCAGGCGGCAGAGCTGACGCCGGGCGGTGAAGCACAGTGAACGCGCTGGGAGAAGGAGCTGCAGATGCTAGTAGCCCGTGCACGAAGCAGAGATGCTGAGGACGTGCTGCATGCGTGCGCTGCAGGAGGGGCAGGCGCGGCGGGTGGCGGAGCTGACGGCGCGAGTGGAGGCGCTGGAGAAGCGGCTGCAGGAGGCGAGCAAGGCGCGGGAAAGCCGGCTGCGCAAGGCGGGCCTGCCGGCGCGCGCTCGCATGGCGGCGGAGCTCCGAGACATGGACACCGACATCCTGTCGCTCACACGCACGCTCGCGGTGAGCGGAGCAGACACGCGATGCCAGATGCAGGACGACAGTACCGCCTCACTCATGTGCAAGAGCGGCCATCGCTGCGGGACGCGGGCACCGCAATCCTGAGCCTCACGAGCACGTCCGCTTTGCTTCAAGCAATAATAATAAATAATTATTATCTTTATAAAAGAAAAAATAATGTTCTTTTATCAACAATAGAATAATGTTCTTTTGTTTTAACAGAAGATTAGGTGTTAGCAGCGGACGCAGAACATGTTTAGATGGTGGCCACGTTGCAGCTGCAGATCGAGTGCATCTATGGCGTGCTGGAGGAGGGTGGGTGCTCTGCAGCGAACTCGCACATTCTTCGCAGGGACGTTCATGCCTGTATTCTGCTTCACTTCTGCTACCACAGGTGGCCACTGTGCAGCTCTACAGCTCCCCGGCAGAGGAGACGCTACATACAGTGGGAATGCGCCATAACGATCACATGTCCATGGGTATTGACCGTCTCGCGTTCTGCAGGTGGCCACATTGCAGCTGGAGATGGAGTTCATCCACGGCTCGCTGGAGGAGGAGGTGCTAGACATCGCGCCGGAGTCTCTGGCCAAGACACCTGGCGGCCTGCTCGCGCGCTCCGGCACCTCCGACGAGGTGTGACGCTTTTGTGTTGTGCAAGACGCAACGCCCGGCCAAGAGAACGCAGTAGTGAGTTCTGACTGCAAGGGCGGATGCGTCGCCCCTTGCAGGCCAGCCCAGCCGCTGGCGACAGTGAGCGGCGCCGTCAAATGAACCATCTGCGTCGCCACATAGATGGTTGACATCTCACCGACTGCGCCGGTGGCATTGCTGGCAGCAGAAGCTGGCGGAAACGCCCGACGCGGTCACCGATCGCAGTTTCAGCGCGGTCTAAAAGCAACCGCCCACTGCTCAGGTGGCGCTGCTGGTGGCAGAATTCGCGCCGCTGGACGGCGAGCTGGCGGCGATGTCCGACGTGGTCGTGCGCGGCGATGCAGGCCTACTCAACGAGGACGAGCTGGACCGCCTCGCGACGGAAATTCCTGACATGCGGACGCGGCTGGGCATCAGGTGCGTCTGGCAAATCGCAAGATACGGAATCCGGAAGTTCTTCAGTTTGTGCAGACCACAGCTGTGAACGGAACTCATCTTCCGCACTGTCAGGGACCCATCCATCTGGACCATCTGGCGACGGAATTATCAACAAATATCAACATACGCACGTGCCTCAAGCTCCGCCTTGCTGAAGTGACTATATATATAACATATATATATATATATATATGTTATATATATAGTGTTATATATATATATATATATATATGTTATATATATAGTTTATTGTTTTATTAGTTTTATTATTTTATTAGTTTTATTATTTTATTAGTTTATATATATTTATTATATATATATATATATATATTGCTAACATTGCTTTTCTTGCATTTGGCCGTGCTGCAGGGACGACCAGGTGTTTGCCGGCAGCGGCCTCAGCCTGGTGAAGGTGCAGCTGCAGTTCCAGGATGGCGTCGCCAAGGTGAGGTCGTTCTCTCATGCCGATTTGAGAACGCGTGCTGGATCGGCCTGCGCTTTGTAAAACAATTCGTAATAATAATAAAAATCGTAATAATAAAGATTTATTTGAAACAACAAGCTGCACCTGGCAGCGTCGATCAAGCCGCGTTGCGGCCACTCTCGCATGCAGCACTCGCAAGCCGCTCGCTGCTGCAGACACTGACCCGCAAATCAGATAACGACCGCTGCGTGTGCGCCGTCGCGCAGGTGGGCGAGGCGGCCAAGTTCTTCAGCCGCGGCATGAGGCTGCTCATCAGCGATGTCGGCAACTCGGGCCGCCTGTTCATGAAGGCTGCCTTTGGTGCGTTGCTGTGTAAAATAACCGTGGGTCTCGTGAAGAAGTGCACACCTTGACGTTGCCCTCTGTGAGCCTGGCCCTTTTTTCTGGGAGAGACGAGTCCGCACGTTGCTACTACTACAATAAAGAAGGTTTTATCTACAAAGATAATGTTCTTCAATGTTAATGTCATTTAATGTTTTTATACATTTTTACAACATTCTGAATACTATTTCAAAACCGAAATAAATTTAACGTTCTGCCAGTGCCCCATGAAACGGGTCTTCAGATTTCTCGGGCGGCAATCTGAAGCGACGGCAGATCTGCAGCACCCGGCAGACGGCGAGAGGCCGCTTCGAGATGCAACACCACGACGGCATGTTTGCCCTTAGGGTTTAGGGTTTAGGGTTTTAGGGCACCACCACCTTACAGACCAAGGTGTGCAGTCATCGCAGGCGGCGGGATGAAGGGTCAGGCGAGGTGCGCAGCATTGGTATAGAACGAGCAGATCCTTTGGCAGACGGCGAAGGATCTGCTCGTTCTATACCAAATCCCAAACCACCAAGAACCATCCACATGTAACGACGCGTTTTCGCACAAGCGCAGGCGGCACGCTCAAGCCGCGGGAGGTGCGCGGCATCCGGCAGACGGCGAAGGATCTGATAGTGTTCGTGCCCTTCGCCGTGATCCTCATCGCGCCGATCACCCCCGTCGGCCACGTCCTCGTCTTCGGCTTCCTGCAGCGCTACTTCCCCGGCTTCTTCCCCTCCCAGTTCACCGGCCGCCGCCAGGCGCAGATGGTCAAGTGCGTCCGGCTGCGGCTGCAGAAAGGCGCTTGCCGAGCGCCGACAAGTGTCATGTTTGCTGTTTCGTTTGGCCATGCCTTGTTGCGGGCGCATCGTAGCAGCTGCCGATAATGATAATAATAATCATCATCATAATCATAATAATAATCATAATTTAATCATAAAATTTCATAACCGTGTCCTGCCTGTGTGCTGTCACATGTACAGCTGTTGAGTTGTCGCTTGGCAGGCGCCACAGACCCGCTGATTCTGCTCGAATCATATCTTTGATCTATTCTACTGCTTTGGATCTGTCTCATCCAAGATGTCTCCTCCCCTGCAGCCGGCGGCCGCCAGCGCTATATAAACCCTAAACCCTACACCCTCAACCCTCCAGGAGCTGCAGCAGCAGCTGTTCATGGCGCAGGAGGCAGCCTCTTCACACCATATTTACGTATGTTACATGTTCTGTGTGCCGCATCTTCTGGGACCCACAACCAGCTCGTGACACATTCCCTCGGCAATCCGCAGGCGCCTGGAACCGCAGCAGCAGCTGCTCATGGCGCAGCAGACGGCAGTCCCAAGAATGTGGCTCTGTCTGGACATTTTTAAATCTGCTTGTATGCCTCAGGCGGCCCCTCACTCTGCGCCCGAAGGCTGCAGGAGCTGCAGCAGCAGCTGCTCACGGCGCAGGAGGCGGCGGCGGTCGAGGCGGACGAGGAGCAGATTGGCGCACGAGGTTTGTGCCGCATCCCGAGAAGCCTAAACGAGTTTTGACACCTCAAACTAGTCCCCGTCCGCAGGCGGCAGGAGCTGCAGCAGCAGCTGCTCATGGCGCAGGAGGCGGCGGCGGAGGAGGTCGACGAGGAGCAGATTGCCGCATCCCGAGAAGCCTGAACGAGCTTTGGCACCACAAACTAGTCCCCGTCCGCAGGCGGCAGGAGCTGCAGCAGCAGCTGCTCATGGCGCAGGAGGCGGCGGCGGAGGAGGTCGACGAGGAGCAATTTGCACGCGCCTCCGCAGCCGTCAGCCGCTTGACGGAAGTCTTCTCCCCCGCCGCGCGCGCGCTGCAGCCCAGCCTTGCCGGCCAGGTCGGCTCTGCTTTGCCTTCCTGCCTGTCCGGCGTTGCATTCCAGGCTCAGGGCTGTGTGAGCGCCAGGAGGGTTTGGTTTTTTTATAATATTGGGTAACAACAATAATATAATACTTAAATGCTCATTAAAATTACAACGTAGCTGAGACACAAGGGAGGGGCGGCAAGCGGCGGAAACGCTGCAGCGAGTGTGCAGCACAACGGACGGGTTCAGCAGCTCGGGAGCTGTTGAGCTGTCGAGCTCTTGAGAGAGACAACATGAATGCAGCTGCCGGCCAGCAGCACGCTCGAGTCCGCTTCTGGCCGTCGCTGCTGCTGCAGCATGCGATTACGTTGGGTGAACGCTGGTCAGCTGGGTCACCATCGGTAGCACCCTTCTCGATCCTCGCGCTCTCAACTTCCTTCCCACTTTCTAGCTTCCGGCCCCGTTCTCAGGGCTGTCTATCGCATTCCTGCCCGCAGCCCGGCAATGGTGCGGCCGACAAAAAGGCGGGCTGGCGGGACAGCGGGAGTCGCGTCGCCGCCGCAGGCGCCGACACCGACTCAGACTCAGAAGGGCCTGTTGCCGCAGCAGGCCCTGGCCCTGCAGCGCAGAGGCTACGCGACCTGCAGGCCCGCGTGAGTTTCCTCTGATTTCACTCAAACCCGTGAACTTGCGAATGTGTGGGCGCCTGCCTCCCAAGACCTGTGGCGCCTCCGGCTGACGGTAAAAGTACAAGAAAGCCGTACGTCGGGTTTAGTTGTGCGTCCGGCCCCGAATCAGGCAGTGTTTGCACCTGCACGCATGCGCTGCTGCGCACAGCACCTCCGCAACTGGAAATGAGGTGGCTGCGCGTTTACGTTCATTTGTCACTTGGCGGCAGGAAACATAATGCCGTCTCAACCTGCGCAGGTGGCCAAGGCAGAGGCGGATTCCTTCGGCAGTGACGAGGAGGAATCGGAGGCCGCTGCCGAGACGGGCGCGCGCTAAACCCTTCTGGCTGCCATGAAAGGCATGTGATGCGGCCGCCGATGCACCAGGCTCAGCCGCCCGTCGCCACGATTTTGCCTATACTGCACTCCGCCATACGGCTGCGCCCAGCGCCAATACCGCCGGGCCGGCGTTGGACGGCTGTGAGAGGCCAGGCACTGAAAGCTTGTCCCGCACAGGGACCCTGGCCCTGTGCTAGCCTAGCTTTGATGCAGCAGCGACACCGGATGCGGCGTGTGTTGGATTGGAGTGAAGCATCTTCAGCAATGCTGCGGGACCGTCCGTCCCTTTTTGGCGGCTGGTGTAGTCAACGGTTCTTGGAATGCCCAAATAATGTTGTAGTACTAGTGCGTCAGGAGTCGGATGAGCGCTGCGAGCTGCGGCTCTTGTGGAAGTGAAATGAATGTACAAACGCAGTCACAGTGCCGAACATTGAGACATCGCCACCGCCGCCGCCCTCCTGTTTCGATCTCGTCTCATCCGCGAAGTTGGCAGCTGTGCTGACCAGCACAATGCTCTGAGAACACGGCATGGTGCATCCCAGGCTCATCGATACATGAACACTAGTAGGGGTAGCTATATGGCTGAAAAAGCGAGAGAAAGCGCCAAACGGCGGTAATGCTGCGGCGCTATACAGCCCAAATTTGGCCTTTATAAAGGCCAAGGGTCAGGGTCCGGGTCCAAGCTGAATCGCTGTATGCGCAAGGGACAATCTGCGGAACACTGACCGTGAGCAATGGCCAGTAATGGCGTTACGGGCAGCGGTGCTCGGCGGGGCAGCAGGACATCACTGACAGCGAGCGCCGCCGGTGCCGCGAGGCAAGCGGCGGGCCGGGCAACACTTTGCTTTTCTCGATAATGGGCATCCCAGGCCCATCGATGCATGGACACGAACATGGGTAGCGTTTTGTGGTGTATGGCGATAGCGAAGGCTGGAAAGCGATAAGTAGACCACTGGGACACAACATAGCCCAGGGCAAGAGCGGTCCGGAACGGTTAGCTGTCTGGCGATGTGCTGTGTTCTCGATATGAGCGATGGCCAATATTGGCGTCAAGGCCAGGCAAAAACACACAGAAAAACAACCAAGTGTTCATAGAGATCGCAACGCCCTGCCACGGCCGTGTCTACTGTCGGAAGCCAGCTGTTCACCCATCACTGGGCTGCAGCCGGAAGCGTATGCAGCAGCCCTGCCTGGCAGCACCTTTTGCTTTTCTCGACATTACATCCCAGGCTCATCGATACATGAACACTAGTAGGGGTAGCTATAAGGCTGGAAAAGCGAGGGAAGGCGGCAAATGACGGTAATGCTGCGGCGC
>JAABUM010005319.1_pt1 | contig 13632 bp, 15 predicted proteins | sample 5559161 | NCBI WGS metagenome assembly JAABUM01 (sample SAMN10711868, study PRJNA513369) | rock metagenome | isolation source: Antarctica rocks | place: Antarctica: Victoria Land, Siegfried Peak nord
GGCACGTAGGTCGTCAGAATACGGACGGGTCATGCACGCTGGCCTCCAACCCAGCCCGCAGCTTGAATCACATTGCGCGCCCAAACGGAATCCCGATTCCGTCAGAACCGAACGTGCTCTAGAAGGGCACATGACCGACCTGCCTTGGATACAGCGTGCCCCCGGCGTGCCCTACTTCATCACGGACCACGGGGAGTCCTGGACTCCCATCGGCCAGAACGACGCGATGCCCTGGGTGGACTGGCACCCCCTGCTGCACCGGCGGGACCTGCCTGCCGTTGCCGGGCACCTGGCCTGGCTGCGGACCCAGGGCGTGACCTGCCTGCGCTTCATGCTGGAGTATGCCGAGTCCGGCGGCTATTTCTTCGAGCAGCCCGCTGGCGTGTTCAACCCGGTGCTGGTGCAGGCGTGGGACGACCTGTTCCGGCTGTGCGGGGAGGCCGGGCTTCGCATCCTGCTGACGCCGCTGGACACCTACTTCCATTGGGTGCGCTGGGACCTGCACCCCTACAACAGCGCCAACGGCGGCCCCTGCGACGCGCGCACGAGCCTGATGGTCCATCCCGGGGTGCGCCGGCTGGTGAAGGCCCGCCTGCAATTCGCGGCGGAGCGCTGGGGCGGCAGCGGCACCCTGTTCGCGTGGGACCTCTGGAACGAGATGCACCCCGTCCAGGGCGAGGACCGGCCCGGCTGCTTCGAGGACTACATCAATGACATCGGCTCGTTCCTGCGGGAGGTGGAGACGCGGGCGCACGGACGGGCGCATCCGCAGTGCGTGTCGGTGTTCGGGCCGGAGCTGCACTGGAAGCCATGGCTGAACGAGCCGGTGTTCCGCCATCCGGCCTTGGATTTCGCCAACAACCACTTCTACGAGGAGGGCACGATTGACCAGCCCTCCGACACGGTCGCCCCGGCGCTGGCGGTGGGCAAGCTGGTGCGGGAGGCGCTGGCCGAGATCACCGACCAGCGCCCGTTCTTCGACAGCGAGCACGGGCCGATCCACACCTTCAAGGACCGCCGCCGGACCCTGCCCGAGGACTTCGACGACGAATACTTCCGCCACCTGCAATGGGCGCACCTGGCGTCCGGCGGCGCGGGCGGCGGGATGCGCTGGCCGAACCGCCATCCGCACCGGCTGACGCACGGGATGCGGCAGTCACAGCGGGGGCTGGCGGACTTCCTGCCGCTGGTGGACTGGGCGCGGTTCGACCGGCGGGTGATCGGGGCGCAGGCGGACGATCCCGCGGTAGCCTGCTTCGCGTGCGGCGACGCGCGGCAGGCGGTGCTGTTCCTGCTGCGGACGACGCCGCTGCTGGGGGACGGCCGGGTGGACCCGGGCGTGCGGCGCGGGATGGGCTTGGTGGTGCCGGGGCTGGCATTGGGGGCGTGCCGGGCGATGGTGTGGGACACGCAGGCAGGACAGTTGGCCGGGGAGGCCGCGGTGCAGGCAGCGGCGGATGGGCTGCTGATTGAGGTGCCGGCGTTTGCCGTCGCGGTGGCAGTGGCGGTGCGGGCGGCCTAGCCGGCGGCGTCCAGGGCGGCCGTGACCAGCGGCAGGGTGTCGCGGTCTAGGATGGTGACACGTCCGCCCTCGACGGTTGCAACCAAGCGAGGGGGCTGGCCGTCCTGATAGCTTGCATAAACCGCCACCGCGTCCGCGAAAGCCGCTGCGCGTGTCAGGTTCTCATGAACAAGCGGCCAGCGGCGGCGGATGTTCTCCTCCGGCACGTTATGGCCACCTGCGGCGACACGCATCGCCACGCGCCGGATGGACTGTTCCACCGTTTGCAGACCGAAGAACAGCAGACGAACACCGTAGCCCTCAGACTTGGCGCGCTCCACCAATCGCAAATAGGCTTGATTGGCAAACACCGTCTCGACCACGAGGGACCGGCGCGCAGCCATCAGGCGATCAATCTCCTCACGAACGATGCGCAGGCCGCGAAAGTTGGCGGCAGTTTGCGTGAGGGTCGGATTGGCTGCCAAGACCCTGGCAGTTTCAAGGTCGGGATTGAGGAACGTAAGGCTTTGCGGATCAACGTCGCCAGCGAGCATCTCGGAGGTCGTCGTCTTTCCGGCTCCGTTGATGCCGCCAACAACCACGAACCAAGGCCGGTCACTCACTATCGGCAGAACCGCCTGTTTCAAGGGCCTTTTGCCGAGCAACGGCCCGCTCCACTCCAAGCTTTCCGGCCCGCAGCACCGCCTCATCGAATGCGCCGGAGGCAATGAACTCCTCGACGCTAGCAAAATCGGAGGGCAAACGGCTGTCAGGCTCGAAAGGCCGTGTTTGCGTCACAAGATCGGAGTCGGCGACCGGTGCGATGTCCATGCCCCACAACCTAGTGCAAGCAGGCCTACGCTTCCAGCCTCATCGCCCGCCGCCCCTACAGCTCCACCAGCCACAAATCCATGTCCCCCGTCCGCTCCCCCGCCGCCGTCAGCATCGCATGGGCCTGCCCGCGGTGGTGCGTCTGGTGGTTGAACATATGCGTCACCAGCAGCGCCGTCGGGCGCACCTGCTGCTGCCCCGTGGCGCCGCTGAACCAACCCGTCGTGCCGTCCAGCCAGTCCTGCCGCATCCGCCCGGCCCACTCCCGCAGATCCAGGTCCGCATCCACCCGCGCGTCCCGCATCGCCGCGAAGGCGTCGAACAGCCCGCCGCTGTCCGCCAGCTTCACGCCGGGCTGCTCCCAGCCGTCGAACCGCGCCATCCACATCCGGTCCGCCCAAACCAGGTGGCTGAGCGTCCCGTGGATCGAGCGCCAGAACGCCCCGCGGTCCCGCCGCCGCTCCGCCTCCGCAAGCCGCCCCGCCGCGGCGTACAGCCGCCGGTTCATCTCGGCGTTGTAGGACGCCATCGCCTGCACATACGCCGGCCCGATCATGCCGGACCCACCTGGATCAGCCGCTTGCCCATGTTCTCCCCGGCATACAGCCCGGCGATGCTGCCCGGCGCCGCCTCGATTCCCTGCAGTACGTCCTCCCGGTAGGCGATCCGCCCGTCCCGCACCCAGGCCGCCAGCCGGGCCAGGCCCTCCGGGTAGCGGTCGCGGTAGTCGAAGGCCAGGACGGCGCCGATGCGGGCGCGCTTGACCAGGACGTGCCGCTCCACGCGCGGCCCCAGCGGCCAGTCGGACCAGTCCGCAACGGACGCCGTGCCGCACACCACCACCCGGGCGCGCGGCGCCAGCAGCCGCATCACGGCGTCGCTGACCGGCCCGGCGGTGTTGTCGAAGTACACGTCCACGCCGCGCGGGCAGGCGGCGGCCAGCGCCGCATCCAGCTCGTCCGCGCGGTAGTCCACGGCGGCGTCATAGCCGAAAGCGTCCCGGCACAGCGCCGCCTTGGCCGGCCCGCCTGCGATGCCCACCGTGCGGCAGCCGGCGATGCGCGCGATCTGCCCGACGCACGACCCGACCGATCCCGCCGCCGTGCTGACCACCACCGTGTCCCCCGCCCGCGGCTGCCCCACGTCCAACAGGCCGAAATACGCCGTGAGGCCGTTCAGCCCCAGCACGCCCAGCGCCGTCTGTATCGGCAGCCCCGCCGTCACGCCATGGTCCACCCGGCGCTCGATAGCGGACGCCGGCACCGCCGCCCACTCTTGCCAGCCGAACATGCCGGTCACGGCATCGCCGGGCTGGTAGGCCGGGTGCCTGGACTCCATGACGCGGCCCACCGCGAAGGCGCGCATGACGGCGCCGACCTCCACCGGCGGCAGGTAGTTGGGCGCCAGGTTCACCCAGCCTCGCATCGCCGGCTCGACCGACAGGTAGCTGTTGCGTATCAGCACCTGGCCGTCGCCAGGGATGGGCACGGGGGTGCTGACGACCTCGAAGTGATCCGCCTGCGGGATGCCGGTCGGCCGTCGGCTGAGCAGCACTCGCTGGTTCTGCATGAGGTTCTCCTATGTCCAGGGGCACTACCGCATCTGGAACCGGAGCGCTGCCCTGCTCCCTCTCCCTCCGGGAGAGGGTTGGGGTGAGGGAAGCGGCAAGCGCGGACGCGGTAATACCGGACGGCGCGGCGCGAGCGATGGCTGAATGTCGGCCCTTGCGGCATCCCTCACCCCGGCCCTCTCCCGGAGGGAGAGGGAGCAGGCGACGCCCGCGTGGGGGCTGACCCGCGCCGCGGCACTCCCTATGCTGCCGGGCAGGAGGCCGCCATGACCAACGAAGCCCTGCTGCTGCGCGACGACCGGGACGGCGTGGCCTGGCTGACGCTGAATCGCCCCGCTGCCCGCAACGCCCTGTCCGCGCCGTTGATGGCCGCGTTGCTGGCGGCGCTGGATGGGGTCGAGGCCGACTCCGCCATCCGCGTCGCGGTGATCGCCGGCGCCGGTCCGGCCTTCTGCGCCGGGCACGACTTGCGGGAGCTGTGCGGGCTGGACCCGGACGGGGTGGCGGCGCTGTTCGCGCAATGCTCGCGGCTGATGCAGCGCATCGTTGGGCTGCGCGTGCCGGTGATCGCCCGCGTTCATGGGATCGCCACCGCCGCCGGATGCCAGCTCGTCGCAAGCTGCGACCTGGCGCTGGCGGCGGACACTGCCCGCTTCGCCACGCCTGGCGTCAACATCGGCCTTTTCTGCTCGACGCCGATGGTCGCGCTGTCCCGTGCCGTGGGCCGCAAGGCCGCGATGGAGATGCTGCTGACCGGGGATATGGTGGACGCCCCGCGCGCTGCCGCCCTGGGCCTGGTGAACCATGCCGTGCCGGAGTCCGAGCTGGACGACGCCGTATGGGCGCTGGCCCGGCGTATCGCCGGCAAGAGCCAGGCCGCGGTCGCCATCGGCAAGCCGGCCTTCCATTACCAGGCCGACCTGCCGCTGGCCGAAGCCTACGCCTATGCCTCTGCCGTCATGGCCCGCAACATGGCCGAACGGGATGCATGCGAAGGAATTGACGCTTTTCTGCAAAAGCGTGCCCCGGTGTGGGGCGGCTGAGGCAACGCCAGGCCGCTACCGCTCAGTCAGGTTGAGTGGGCGGTTGGCTCGCCGCACGACCGGCAACGCTGCCGCACACCCGATCAGGCCGATGCCGGTCTAGCGGTCGCCGCGCGCCGCCGGATGCTGGGTGTTCTGCTTGACGTTGGCGTGGTCGCCCTGCTCGTCCGTGTTGGCCGCCTTGCTAGGATGGATGTCATGCTGCTTGCCGGCGGTGGACGCCTTGGGGTCGCCCGGCCCCTTGGTGCTCTGGTTGGCCGGCGGAACCGGCGGCGGATGTGCGGACATGGCGTGCGCTCCCTTGGTTGCCATCTTCCAACGGCGGGCCGGGCGCCGGGATCGGCAGCGGCGCAACACAACCATGTCACATCCTTGCGACCCGCGCACCCCGGCCTGCCTTCGCCCGTTGTGCCCCTTCCAGATAACGGAGCGAGACCATGGACGACAAGACGAACGACAAGGCGCAGGCCAACCTCCGCAAGGACGGCATGGGCACCGAGGGCATCGGCGAGGGCGGTGACGGCGGGCTGGGCGGCTCTGCGACCGAGGCCAACTCGCGGTCCAACAAGCACGAGGCCGAGGGCGCGCACGGCGACGAGCACGGCAGCCACGGGCGGCGCAGCCCGGCCAACAAGCAGGGCCTCGACGGCAACATTAAAACCGACTGACCCGGAAGGCACCCCATGCGTATCCTGTACATCCTCGCCGCGGCGGCCCTTGCGGGCAGCCCGGCCCTGGCGCTTGCCCAGGCCAAGGACGCCACCCAGTCTTACGACCGCTCGACGCCGGGCAGCAGCCAGATACGCAACTACACGCTGCGGAACATGGCCAACACCACCATCACCGAGGCCCATGTGCGCCTGTCCGACGACAGCACCCGCGACCTGACGGAGAAGGGGCCGATCACCAAGAACCACAACCAGACCTTCGCGGCGCCGGGCAAGGCGTGCGTGACCGAGGTGGAGGTGAAGTTCGAGGGCGGGCGCAGCCTAGAGGCCAAGGGCATCACCGACTGCACCGCGCAGACCCTGGTAGTGGACGACGGACGGATCATCGCCCAGGGGTCGCCGACCGCCGGGCCACCGGCGCCGGTGCAGGTGTCGCCGGCGAACTAGCGGCGGCCCGCTGGCCCGAAACTACTGTCCGGTCCAGCCGTCCCTGCGGAGGGACAGGGGGTACCGCATTCTGGGGGCGGATTGCCCCGTCCATTCCGTACCTGGGTTGCCGCGCTGCAGTCGCGGCGCGCAGTGACGACGCCCCGGCAATCGCGCTGGGGCAAGAGGACGGGATTAGGGGCTGCCGATGCGGCTATGTCAGCGCCTTGTAGAAGATCGTCGTCGCTGCGGGCCGTCCGGCCTTGTCCAGGGCATAGCCGGGGATGCGGCCCGCGGCGGTCCATCCCAGGCGGGCATACAGCCGCTCCGCAGTGCCGCCAGTCTCGGTGTCCAGTGTCAGCAGGGTCCGTCCGGCGCGTGCCGCCTCCGCCTCCACGGCCAGCATTAGCATCCCGGCCAGGCCGCGCCCGCGGTGGGCGGGGTCCACCAGCAGTTTTGCCACGTCCGCCCGGTGCGGCTGGTTAGGCGGCGTGTCCAGCAGCAGCCGCACCGTCCCGGCCAGCACGCCGCCGGACCAGGCGCCCAGCAGCACGCACTTGCCCTGTGCGACGGCGCTCGCCGCGCCCTGCATGTGCGACAACGCCACCGCCGGCGCCAGCGGCGGCAGGTAGGACACCGAGGCGCCGCCGTCCACGCAGGCCACCAGCACCTCCGCCAGCCGGCGCACGGCGGACGCCGCGGCGGCAGCGTCCAGCGCCATGATGCCGTCCACCGGCTTGGCGTAGCCGAACTCCAGGATGCTCGGATCGTCGTCCAGCGCCCGGATCGGCCCGGCGCGGACATAGCCGCGCTTCTCATAGAAGCGGTGCGCCCGGTCGAACCGGACATCGCTCCACAGGTGCAGCCGGGTGGCGCCGGCCCGCAGGGCGTGCGCCTCCGCCGCATCCAGCAGCCGGTGCGCCAGCCCAGTGCCGTGGCGGTCCGGATGTACATAGACCCTGCACACCTCCCACGTCCCGGCGTCTCGCGGCACGGCGGCGATCATGCCGGCGACGGCCCCGGCGTCCTCGGCCGCCCATAGCGCCCCGCCCTGGGCGGCATAGTACGCAGCCGGCGCGAGAAGCTCCGGCGCATCCTGCTCCACGTCCAGGGTGCAGCCGGGGTAGTCCGCCCAGCAGCGGCGGATCAAGGCGATCAGGGCGGGGGAGTCGTCATTCCGGCCGGGGCGGATCACCCCTGCCGGCGTGGCGTCCGCCGTTGCGGAGGGCGCAGTCACGCGGCGACCCAGGGGCCGCAAGTGCAGTCCGTGCCGCCCCTGGATCGCCGCGCCGCAAGCGGCTCGCGATGACAATGTCCCATGGGCGTCACGGGAGCGGGCACGCAGCTCGCCGCCGCGTCACCGCAGGTCGGCGCAGAACGCCACGATGCGCCGGCACGCCTCGGCCAGCGAGGCGTCGTCCGTCGCGTAGCTGATCCGCACATGCGGCGACATGCCGAAGGCCGCGCCGTGGACCAGCGCGACATGCCGCTCCTCCAGCAAGGCCAGGGCGAAATCCTCGTCGGTATGCAGGTGCTTGCCGCCGGGCGTGGTCTTGCCCAGGCAGCCGGCCACGCTGGGATAGACATAGAACGCCCCCTCGGGACGGTGGCACAGCATCCCCGGCGCGGTGTTCAGCGCGTCCACCACCAGGTCCCGCCTGCGGCGGTAGGCGGCGACCATGCCCGGCACCGCATCCTGCGGCCCGTCCAGCGCGGCGGCGGCGGCCGCCTGTCCGATCGTGGACACCCCTGCGGCCACCTGGCCCTGCATGTTGACCATCGCGCGCACCAGCGCCCGCGGACCCGCCGCGAAGCCGATGCGCCAACCCGTCATGGCATAGGTCTTGGACACGCCGCCGACCGTCAGCACGCGGTTCCGCAGCCGCGGCTCCACGGCGGCCAGGATCGCGCGGGCGCCATCGAACAGCAGGTGCTCGTACATGTCGTCCGACATGATCCAGACGTGCGGGTGGCGCAGCATGACCTCGCCCAGCGCCGCAAGCTCGGCGGCGGACAGGGCGGCGCCGGTGGGGTTGTTGGGGGAGTTCAGGATCAGCCACTTGGTGCGCGGGGTGATGGCGGCGTCCAGGTCTTCGGGCCGCAGCTTGAAGCCGTTGTTCTGCGGGCAGTTGACGATGACCGGCTCGCCGCCGACCAGGCGGGCCATCAAGGGGTAGGCGCCCCAATAGGGGGCAGGGATGACGACCTCGTCGCCCTCGTCCACCGTCGCTATTAGGGCGTTGAAGATGGTGCCCTTGCCGCCGTTGGACACGGTGATCTCGTCCAGGGCGTAGTCCAGGCCGCTGTCGCGCTGGAACTTGCGGCGTATGGCCTGCTTGAGGGCGGGCTGGCCGTCCTGCGGCGGATACTTGGTGTCGCCGCGCAACGCCGCCTGGTGCGCGGCCTCGATGGCGTGGGGCGGGCTGTCGAAGTCCGGCTCCCCTATAGTGAGCGCGATCACCTGCACCCCGGCGTCGCGCATGGTGCGCGCCTTGATGGTCATGGCGACGGTCGCTGCGACCGGCACGCGCGCCAGGCGCCGTGCGAGGGCGGGCGCTTTTGCTCCCTCTCCCTCCGGGAGAGGGTCGGGGTGAGGGAGGCTCACAGCGCGGACGCCGGGCATTGCGGCGGCTGTCCGCAGGGTGCGAGGTTCGTCCTATGCGGACGCGGCTTCATCAGGCCAGGGACTGCCCTTGCGGCTTCCCTTACCCCGGCCCTCTCCCGGAGGAAGAGGGGGAAGCGCATCAGCGCAGCCCTTCGCAGAAGTGCTGTATGCGTTCGCACGCGGTTCGGAGCTGCTCCGTCGCGGCGGCGTAGCTGATGCGGATGTGGCCGGGATACATGAAGGCGCTGCCGTGGACCGCGGCCACGCCCTCCTCCTCCAGCAATGCCAGCACGAAGCCCTCGTCATCGTGGATCGCCGTCCCGCCGCGGCTGGTCTTGCCGATGCAGCCGTGGATGCCGGGGAACACGTAGAACGCGCCCTCCGGCAGGTGGCAGTTGATGCCCGGCGCCTGGTTCAGCATGGCCACCACCATGTCCCGCCGCTGCTGGTACACCTCCACCATTTCGCCGATGAAGTCCTGCGGGCCGTTTAGTGCCTCGACCGCGGCGGCCTGGCTGATGCTGCTGGTGTTGGACGTGCTCTGGGATTGCAGCTTGTCCATCGCCTTGACCAGTTTCGCCGGGCCGCCGGCGAAGCCGATGCGCCATCCGGTCATGGCGTAAGCCTTGCTGCATCCGTTCATCGTCACGGTGCGGTCGCGCAGCCGCGGCTCGATCTCCACCAGCGTCGTGAAGCGGAAATCGCCATAGACCAGCTTCTCGTAGATGTCGTCCGTGAACACCCACACATCGGGGTGGCGCAGCAGCATGTCGGCGATGGCGCGCAGCTCGGCGGCGGTGTAGGCGGCGCCGGTCGGGTTGCACGGGCTGTTCAGCATCAGCCACTTGGTGCGCGGCGTGATGGCCGCCTCCAGGTCCTCGGGCCGCAGCTTGAAGCCGTTGTTCTGGCCGCAGGGCACGAACACCGGCGTGCCGTCCGCCAGCGCCACGATGTCGGGGTAGCTGACCCAGCAGGGCGTCGGGATGATCGCCTCGTCGCCCGCGTTCAGGGTGGCGACCATGGCGTTGAAGATCACCTGCTTGCCGCCGGTGGAGATGATGATCTCTTCCGGCTTGTAGTCGAGTCCGCTGTCGCGCTTGAACTTGGCGGCGACGGCCTGGCGCAGCGCGAGGGTGCCGGCGACATCGGTATACTTGGTGTCGCCGTTCTCGATGGCGCGTATGGCGGCCTGCTTCACGTTGTCTGGCGTGTCGAAGTCAGGCTCCCCGGCGGACAGGCTGATGATGTCCCGCCCCGTGGCCTTCAGCGCCCGCGCCTTGCTGCTGATGGCGATGGTCTGGCTGGGGCTGATGCGGTCCAGGCGTTCGGCGATAAGGTCCATGGGGCGTCCGGCTGCAAAGGAAGACCGGAACTTTAGGCCCGTCCCCCAAGCGGCACAACAACCTCCGGCCGAACACTTCATGACGTGCTGCCGGCACGGCCGCGTCCCATACTCCCGGCGAACTCCAGGAGAGTGCCGTGCGCCATTCCGTGACCCTTGCCGCCGCCTTCCTTCTCGGCCTTCTCGCCGCGCCCGCGCTGGCGCAATCCGCCGGGGAGACGGTTGACGTGGGCGGCTGGAAGGTCACGCGCACGCACAAGGCCGATGGCAGCTTCGAGCAGTGCAGCAGCGCCATGAAATACGACGACAGCTCGATCCTGGCCTTTGCGGTAAACGGAGCCGGCAAGGTCTTCGTCGTCCTGGTCGAGCCGACGTTCAAGTTCACCGGAGGCCAGACCTACAAGTCCGAGTTCTACATTGACAAGACGACCGCGATCCCGGTGGACGCCATCGCCGCGGATGCGACGACCCTGGTGATCCCCGTCGCCAAGGACGACGCCTTCATGGCGGCTGCCATGGCCGGCAACTCCTTGTTCATCGAGGTCGGCGGCAAGCTGTCCGAGAACCCGCTGTCGGGCAGCAGCAAGGCCATCACGCAGTTGGCGACATGCGTGACCGCCGGGGCGAAAGGGAGCTAGGCAAGTCTCCTGGGGGTTCGAGGGCAGGCACAAGGATCCAAGCAGGCCCGCCGCAAAGCCGCCGCCGTCCGGAAGCCTCCCGGACCAGGCGGACCCGAAGCCTTGCCTGACGGGCGCCGGCCTTTGAACATCTTGGGCTTGCACCGCTCCAGCGGTGAACGGGTCCATCCGTCCGGGTTGCAGCGCTTCCGCCAGGACGGTTCCACGGTTGGCATCTCATACCGGCCCGCATAGCTGCTGACTTGCTTCTGTCGGGACTGCTGGTGGGCGGAGCGGCTACGAGAACCAGGTCAGTTTATACCAAGCGTCGCTTGCTGTGACCGTTTCGGCAGCGTGGCCGAGAGTAAACTGCGGCCATAGGAACGGTCAAAGCGAAGGACGGTTGGTATTAAACGCGAGCCGGGATCGTATGCTCCAAGGAGCAGCCCGCGGCACCCTGGGCCTGCAAGGGCCACGCACCTTTCCGCCTGCGTCACGGTTGAACCATCCTGGTTGCATACTGCCACGGATAGGATAGTTATCCTTCGCGGGGCGTTGCCCGCTTGGGGGATAGCGGCATGAGAACCACGAAGACCCTTGAAGCGCCTCGGCCGGTCAATGCCGCGGTCAGCCGCCCGCCGGGCTTCGCTGCCGTGCCAGGGACGCGCCGGGTCATGCCGCGGCAGGTGCCCGGCCCTGGCGCCCAAACGGGCCATGCGCCGGCGCAGGCCCCAAGAAAATTGGGCGCAAGTAGGTCCTCTTGAGCATCGGCGGCGCATGGGCGCTCATCCGGAAGATGGACCGCCTCCTGCAACTTGAGGAGGAGCACGGCAAGGCCATCATCGAGCTTGAGGGCCAGATGCTGGCCCTGGACAGGCGGCTGTCATACTTCGAAAGCCGGCAGGAGGTCATGGTGAACGAGGCGAAGGCCGCGGCCCGGTCCGCGTCCTATGAAGCGACGCAGGGCGTTGCATTCGACCTGGCGCGTCGCGTCGGAGCGCTTGAGGCTCGTGCCAAGCTGGGAGTGAGGGAGCGGATCACGCCTTCGGAGGCCGACTGACGCCAGCGGCCATCCGGGCTGAGCGCCGTGCAGCCGCCTTCTGCCGCCCTCATGCGCCGGCCTGGCGCGGAACGGGCGCATGTCCCGGCCCGGGCGCTATGTCCGGTTGCGCCCGCCCCAGCCGCGCCTGCACCAGCCAGGCCCCGCCCAGCGCCAGCGACACCAGCAGCAGGATCACGGTCGCCAGCGCGTTCAGCTCCGGCGTAACGCCCAGGCGAAGCGCCGAGAACACCACCATGGGCAGCGTCGTCGCCCCGGGGCCGGACACGAAGGTCGCCACCACCAGGTCGTCCAGCGACAGTGTGAAAGCCAGCAGCCAGCCAGATAGCAGCGCCGGGGCCAGCAACGGCAGCGTCACCAGGAAGAACGCCTTGAGGGGCGACGCGCCGAGGTCCATCGCCGCGTCCTCCAGCTCGGTGCCGGCGTCGGCCAGCCGCGCCTCGATCACGACGGCGACGTAGGACAGGCTGACGGAAACGTGCGCCAGGGTGATGGTCAACGCGCCGCGGCCCTCCGGCCAGCCGAACGCCTGCTCCATCTGCACGAACAGCAGCAGCAGCGACAGGCCGACCAGCACGTCCGGCAGCACCAGCCGCGCGGACAGCAGCGCCGCGAACGCCCCGCGCCCGGCGAACCGCCCGAACCGCGCCAGCGCCAGCCCGGCCAGCGTGCCCAGGATGACCGCCCCGGTGGCGGACAACGCCGCGACGCGCAGCGACAGCCCGGCGGCCTCGATCAGCTTGCCGTCCTGCCACAGCGCGGCGTACCAGCGCAGCGAGAAGCCGCTCAGCACCGTCGTCAGGCGGGACGGGTTAAAGCTGGTGGCGACCAGCAGCAGCACGGGGATGTATAGGAAGGCGTAGCCCGCCAGGAGGCAGGCCGTCAGGAACCGGCCGCGCCTCATGGGGATGTCTCATTGAAGTAGAGCTGCCGCCGCCTGCTCCCTCTCCCTCCGGGAGAGGGTTGGGGTGAGGGAAACGGCAAGCGCGGCGCCCCCCGAAGGCAGAACCGGTTCGCACCGGGCCATAGTCCGCGCCGGCGGCCTCCCTCACCCCGGCCCTCTCCCGGAGGGAGAGGGGGAAGGCCGCATCGTCCTGTGGACACCGTCATCCCCGTGCCCGCAGCAGCACCATCGGCACCAGCAGCGCCAGCAGCAGCGCGTTGGCGACCGTCGCGGCCATCGGCCAGTCGCGGTTGCTGAAGAACTCGTTCCACAGCGCGCGGCCGATGGTTTGCGCGCCGGGGCCGCCGAGCAGCTCGGGGATCACGTATTCGCCCATCGCCGGGATGAACACCAGCGCCAGCCCGGCCACGATGCCCGGCGCCGACTGCGGCAAGGTGACGGTCAGGAACGCGACCCAGGGGCTGGCGCCGAGGTCGGCGGCGGCCTCCTCCAATGCCGGGTCGCGCCGGGACAGGCGGGCATACAGCGGCAGGATCATGAACGGCAGGTAGGCGTAGGTGACGCCGATATACATCGCGGCGTTCGTGTAGAGCAGCCGCGCCGCCGGCAGGCCGAGCGAGGTCAGCGCCAGGTCCACCCAGCCGCCGTCCCGCAGCAGCCCGATCCAGGCGGTGACGCGCAGCAGGAAGCCGGTCCAGAACGGCAGCATGACCAGCAGCAGCAGCAGGCTGCGCCAGCGGTCCGGCGCCCGCGCTATGGCCAGCGCCATCGGGTAGCCCAGCAACAGGCAGGCCAAGGACGACACCCCCGCGACGGCCAGGCTCTTCAGGCCGGCGTCTAGGTAGAAGCTGTCCTCGGTCAGGACGGCGTAGTTGGCCGGGTCCGGCGACTGGCCGAGCGGCGTGTAGGGCGGGACGCCTGGGACGCTGGCCGAGAACGACAGCGCCGCCACGATCAGTAGCGGCAACGCGACGGACAGCAGCAGCCAGGCCCAGATCGGCAGCAGGACGAGGGTGCGGTTCATCCTCTTCCCCCTCTCCCTCCGGGAGAGGGTCGGGGTGAGGG
>JAABUM010005320.1_pt1 | contig 13631 bp, 13 predicted proteins | sample 5559161 | NCBI WGS metagenome assembly JAABUM01 (sample SAMN10711868, study PRJNA513369) | rock metagenome | isolation source: Antarctica rocks | place: Antarctica: Victoria Land, Siegfried Peak nord
GGGACAGAGAAGGCTGTATTTAACTTGGCTTGCTGAGCAGCATTGGTGCAGAGGCAATAAACAGTGCACTATGCAAGCGGTCTTTGCACCAGTGTTGGGTTGCAGCAAGGCTGTATGGAGCACAAAACCTCATAGGTGTAACTGTTGGGACAGAGAAGGCTGTATTTAACTTGGGTTGCTGAGCAGCACTGGTGCAGAGGCAATAAACAAGGCACTATGCGAGCTTTCTTTGCACCAGTGTTGGTTACAGCAAGGCTAAATGGAGGGCAAAAACTCATAGGTGTAACTGTTTAACACCAGACATGAAGGTGATCTGCTTCGTTTGGCTGACACTCCACTTGATTCTCGTGAGAGCACTGTTCCATTGCTCAGCTCATTGACTATTCGGATAAAAATAATGCAGGTATGCCGACAGCTGATAGCTTCTAGCGCATGAAACATGATTGAACCAGTGGACCTATCTATAAAAAACATTGTGTCGTTAAAATGCTCAGGCTGCCTGTTGAGACAATTATCTTGCATTGCACAGGCAAAACCATACACAATGACGCTTCAGCAGAAAAGAGAATGCTTCATTTCTGCCTTCAGCAGCATGGCATAGTGGTCAAAATGTAAAACGCATAGCATGTGCCACGTCTGCAGAAGCACGTGAAGATTCCACCAGTGGGCTGACTAACATGCAGACCACTGACAAATTGGTGTCAACACTCAGCAGGGTCTTTCTCCTTATCAATAGCATACCTAGGTCAATGACGGACTCAAGACATATATCTCACGACATGCATGTCAGTACAAACACCGTCTGTTAGACACTCATTTGAAATGCTCGATGGTGATGACTGTTCACACTCGTACTCTGTAAGGTCAGGACCTCTCTCAGTACACCGCATAGTAACATAAGCAAGCCACAACAAGGACTTGTGATACAAAGCCAACATGTCCTCTACTGTGAATCCATGCATGCGATCAGAAACAACACTGAACTCCAGAAAATGTGGAGCTTGGCTTGGCAGCAGCTCCTGCCGTTTTGCACTGAAATGCCTGTCTTGTACCTCTATGCATTCTTTGATAGAAGCAGCCACCTCTAAAGGGAAATACAACAGAGTAGGTCTGTCACTGGCCTTGTGTGAATCCTGACTGCAACGCACCCGTCCAGATGTAGCATTGTACAGATCAGATGTGCCATCACTCCAGTATGCACATGGCTGTGCATGCACAGAGCTAGGTGGTCTGATTGACACAACCAGCTCTGGAGAGGCAGAAGCAAGTGTAAGAGTAGTGAAGCCAGATTGCAGGTGGGAGTGCATGTACACAGTATGAAGGCACGTTGCTTCAGGTGTGCCTGCCTGTGACCCGAAAGATTCACAGCTGCATGAATGACTACCGCCATTGCTAGTAGCGACCTGCACATGCAAAACTCGAGTCATGACAGCCTGTGCCTATCATCATAACACAAGATTGACATCAGCAAAGATGAAGCAGGTGATGCTTACAGATAAGCATACACAGAAGATGTACCTGCACAAGAATCCTGCATTGGTGCATGCTGTCATCAGGAAGTGCCCAGCTTCCGTCTGTGAGAGGCACAAAGTACGTGCTGGGGTTTGGTGACAGCTTCCAGTGATAGCATTCTGAGCTGCCAGCTGGCGTGGAACTGGTGGGTACCAGTGTGTGCCGTTGTCTTTTCAGGCTTGCCAGCAACGTCTATCTTGCAAGCTTTACAGACTGCATCGTAATTACGATGCTGTTTGGCAGCAACTTCAGGAGCAAGCTTCTTTTTCTTGAAGTGATCCCAGACATCATCGGCCTTTCGATGACCTTTTGAAACCCCTGAACTCACTGCATGAGCATCTGTTGCGTTACTGACATCACCCTGAGAGTCTGCCGCCACATCATCCATGATACAAGCAGAAATGCGCAAGATTACAGCCATTTTTGCGCTTTTTCGATGAAAGTCGAGTCTTAGGGTTTTGATAGGGTCAAAGCCATTCGCCCCATTCGCCAATCACTATCTTCAATCTTCTGCCGGCGAAAGCTTTCGCCCGACTTCGCCTGGCGAAGCTTTCGCCTTTCGTCTCACACACTGCCCTGCTCTGGCTCCTGCGAGCGCAAACAGGTTGGAGCGGCGATCTGTTCGCTCCAGCGTGCATGGCAAGCGTTGACAAGCTTCACAAACTCAGAGCCTCGCCGGCCTAAGTCGGCTCATACAGCCTGGTCTTGTTCCCCGCTATGCACTTTTGCTGTTCGGCTGGAGGAGACTGGTCAAAAGTTCACTTACGGCTCTTAGGCTGTTCAGCCTTCGTCGCAGCTTGGCTGTGCTTGGCCGTTATGTGGCTCGGATACGCTTGCCTTGGAGTGTCGCACCCTTTCCAAGTTCAGGCTCTGCAAACATGTCCTGGTGAAACCAACCGGGCTCAGTTCCTCACTTCCACAGCGAGCGGCTACCAGTGCTACGGTCCCTCCGGTAAGCCATGCTGAGTTAGTTGCAGTCTTTAGACGACCTCCTTCTGTTGCTGAGCAGCTTTTCGAACCCTGCAAGATGGTCTCGTTCGGAGCTGAGCTTTGCCGCCTTGACTGCAGAGCCAACAGAAGCAGTGATTGTCAGCATATACGAGGGGCTTCAGCCGCGGCAAGTAGCTGCCCTTCGTAACAATAGAGCGGCTTATTCCGAGAGGCACGGGTACAGGTATGATGTGGACCGTTGCCAAGGGTTACAACGACTTCAGACTCTCTGCAGCTTTCGCAAAGGCCCGCAGCTAATCGCGTTACTTGCTGTAGGATTCAACTCCAGACTTGACCCTACCCGTGGAGCTTCTTGGAATAAGATAGCAGCAAGTTTGCTGGTAGTGCACTGTAGTCAGTATGTATTGGCGCTAGACTCCGGTAGGATCATGCTCCGGCTGGTGCAGAGTAATATCATATACAGATGATGCCAAATCTACTGCAGCTCATGTTGTTCCTGCAGCTGCAAGTAGTTACCTCTTTCTTGACATGGGCACCAAAAGCAAGCTTGCTTGACTTGTGTCCTTTTTTTTGTAGATGCTGTGATTGTCAATTACAACCTTGGAATCAGAGACATCTTCCAGGAGCATGGCGCTGACAAGGACATTTTGTTCAGCAGAGACTATGGTGGCAACTCAATTATCAATGCAGGTGATAGGGTCTTGCAGTATCGAGTTGCTAATCTTCATGCAGGCCTGCATCACACAACTTGTGCGTTTTATTGGGTGTCCATGTCAGTACGTGGCAATGAAAGCTTCCATGGATGCTGTCAGGCACATGGTGTGCATATCTGTCTTCTGCACTTGCTGCCTGAAAGCAGTGCCCACAGACAGCAGCTATGCAGCAGGCAAAAAGCACCCATCCAGGATCAGCAACACTTTCCAGTCCAGACGCACCTGCACAGGTTTCTTTACATAGCTCCTTCACGCTGCAGGTAGTATGCTCGTCAAAAGGTCAAAGTGGTCAGTCTGGTTCTTACACCATCTGTACAACGAGCACCGGGTCTGGCAGCAGGGAGGCCAGAAAGGTCAAGAGCAAGGGGCCATCAATCAGTTTGCTGATGAGCACAGCTTTCATTTTAGCCAGCATACAGGCATTGTCCCCTACGAGATCTTCAACAACCACAGGTGAGCAGCCACAAACAGCTTTGCATCAGACAACACCAGCCACATATGCTTCTTATGCAGTGTTCGTTATGTCAGTCCTGCCCTTCTTGCTTGCGCTGCATGCAGAGGCATATCGACGCTCTGATCCTCTCCATTTGGTTTTTGCAGGCTGCGGTACGAGTCTGGCACTTTTGTGGCACATTATGCTGGTTGGGGATCTAGCAAAGAGCGCTATGAGCGCATAGCAGATGAACTTGATGATCCAAATGTAAGTATTCTCATCTGGCTGTGACGTAGTGTCACTGTTGAAGACATATGAAGTGGTTGTAAGCATAGCTGTACCGCCAATCCGGGTGATCTCAAATGTCGGGTAGGATTCAAAATTGAACAGTATCTTGTGCAGCCACACTGCAAGCGCTACAGAGTTGACTGTGTGCAGCACTCGTATGTGACATGCTGCAGCAGCGAGGCTAGGGCACGTCATGCAATTAGCATCTTTTGGTAACTGGGCTGGTCAAGCAAGTGCAGAGAAGTCTGTTCTATGTTTTGTGTGTCCATCTGCTAGAGCTTGTACCAGATGAAAGATCTGAACAGGGCTGCATGCACAGCCCACTCATGCAGCTTGCTGTCCTGCAGGCTATGTGGTCAGAGTGTGCTAAGGACAGTGTTGCAGACAATAATGTCACTCGGAAGTTCTGCACAGAGGCGCTGACAATTCAGGCGCCTCGTGAACGAATGAGTGACAGGTGATGTCTCTACCCTGATGCATTGCGGCTGTGGCTTTTTGGGCCCAAGTACAGGCTGCGAGACTTTGATGGAACAAATACTGGGAAGTCTCACATCCTGAAGCAGACCATTTCATCTGTGCAGCAGGCAGCAACCTGTGCTACCATGCAACAGCATTTATGCCACCCTGAGTGCTACATGTCCACATCGCTTTCATCTGCATTGCATGTCCCACAGCTTGCAGGACAGGGTGTGACTGTCAGTTGTCCAGCCTGGAAACTGACATGCGAATACATATGCCTGATGCAGGTTTATCAGAAGCCTTAGCACAGGCAAGGGTATTTTGTTATTGCTTTCCAGACTTTGGGTTCCTTCCAGTCGCCTTGGCGGCATTCCACAATGGCCAATGACAGCTAGTTTGAGCAACGAGGACTTTGGAGATGCGCTTTGCCATCACAGTTGGAACATGACAGTCTTATATTAGTACATATGTATTTGTGGGTGAGTGAGTTTTTGGACAATTTTTCTGCTCAGAGCCCATCCTTGGCTCCCTTCTGTTACACATGGAGCCATTCAGCAGACTGCAGTTCTGCTAATGTGCTGCAAGACCACAGCCATTGTGTTCAGTCCTCAGTTAGCATCTTTCATCTTGTTCTGCTAGATTTTGTATTTGGTATTTCATGAATTGCGACGAATGCTACAGTAAATATATTATGTGAAGCACCACATAAGCCTCAAGCCAGCGTGATGTTTGTGTGTACAAAGGGGCCTTAAGCTATGGTTCCTTTCACAGCCACCCTCTCACTCTTTGCTGCAAAACCACCGTGTGATTTATTGGATTGGCCACTATCTGTTTTTACCACACTGTTTGGGCTTTGTCTCATAGTCAGCACTGCCTCAGTTCCCTTGACTTGCAAGCTTTGTGACCTAAGCTGTCTGGTATATCGGCGATTTGGGCCTGGAGATGCATTGCCTTGCACACCCAGAGGACAGAAAGACATGTATAACAAACAACCCTAGTCACAGCTTAGGGATGATGGTCCTGAGGTCAAGGTCAGTCTGTCCTTTTACGCAACAAATCCACTCTGGGCACATTGAGGCGACGTACAGAGTTCATTCTGCAGCCTCAGGGAATGCTTTTGCAGATGTGTTACTAACTTGCTCCTTGGAGCAAATCTAGCAGTTTCGTTTCATCAGCTCAAGCAAGCCCCTTTGCGTGTGATTGAAGAGGGATGAATGCATGCGCCATTGAGTTGCCCACGTGTTTGCTGCTTTGCAAAACAGGCTCACAGCTGGCTTGTGTCTACTGCTATCTCGCCTTGGGAGGTTTGCTATTCATACAGGTCTGTAGTGACCCAGCATAAATCTCATGCATCATTGCTCAGGGCAAAATGCAGTCCCCACTGTTCAGTGCTGCTCTGCAAAACAGGCTCACAGCAGGCTTGTGTCACTGCAATCACACCTTTGGAGGTTTGCTATTCATACAGGTCTGACGTGACCCAGCATCAATCCCATGCATCATTGCTCAGGGCAAAATGCAGTCCCCACTGTTCAGTGCTGCTCTGCAAAACAGGCTCACAGCAGGCTTGTGTCACTGCAATCTCACCTTTGGTTTTGTGCTGTTCATACAGGTCTGACGTGACCCAGCATCAACCCCATGCATCATTGCTCAGGGCAAAGCGCAGTGCCCAATGTTCAGTGCAGCTCTGCAAAACAGGCTCACAGCAGGCTTGTGTCACTGCAATCTCACCTTTGGTTCTGTGCTATTCAAACAGGTCTGACGTGACCCAGCATCAATCCCATGCATCATTGCTCAGGGCAAAATGCAGTCCCCACTGTTCAGTATTGCTCTGCAAAACAGGCTGACGGCAGGCTTGTGTCACTGCAATCACACTTTTGAAGGGGCAAAATGAAGGTCCCCACTGTTCAGTGCTGCTCTGCAAAAACAGGCTGACCGCAGGCTTGTGTCACTGCAATCTCACCTTTGGGTTTGTGCTATTCATACCGGTCTGACGTGACCCAACATCAATCCCATGCATCATTGCTCAGGGCAAAATGCATTCCCCACTGTTCAATGCTGCTCTGCAAAACAGGCTGACAGCAGGCTTGTGTCACCTGTCACCAGACCTGCAGCTAAGACCTCTGCAAGGCCAGCTGGAGTTGAGAAGATGACTGACACAGAGTCAGAGCTTGAGGAGGTGGCCCCTTGTCTGGACGAAGGCCGTGATGAAGTGCCCACATTCCTGGACACAGACAGTGACAGTGAAGGGCCTTCTGCACCTCAGTCCCTGCCAGGTCCTTCAGCAGAGGGCAATGCCCCTACTCAAGCAACAGCAGGGCAGCAACAGCGCAGCAGAAAGCGTCTAAGAAGAGCAGATGGTCAGCAAGTGCGAGCCAGATCCTTAAGTGCAGCAAGGAAGAGGTCTGACAGCCCACCTGCACCTGTCAGGGCAAAGTCAAACAAGCCCAGAAGGAACAAGAGGAGCAGATCATCCGATCCCAGCTGTAGACCTGTTGTATATGATGAGCTGGCACAGTATGAGACAGACAATGATGCCGACACTGTGACAGTGACGTAGGTTTTTGGCAGCAGTTGTTGCTGCATTGTTGCTGCATACTAGCCATGTATGTCTTCTCATGTTCATGATCTTTATGCAGGCTCAATGATGCTGACTACAAGAAACTTGCACAGGATGACAAGTTGGCTCGCAGAACAGGCACCGTTGCTAAGTATGAGTACCTTTGGAACAGGATGAAGGTATGCCTGTGTGCCATAACAATGCCTGCATGCACTGGAGTGTCCATGTCTTCTGAATGCAAAGCAATATGTGCATGACTTGTGCAGCATTGTTATTTGCTATGTTTAAGCGCTGATAATGCACATGAGCAGGAATTGACATATCAACCATGCAGGCTTGCTCTTTTCTGCATGCGTGGCCTGACAGACCACTGGCTGACTCATACAGTGGTGGACAAAGTACTCTGGTGGAGAGGAAGGCCAGGGGCGTCCAGGGCCACGTAGGCCAAAGCGCTGGAGTGATGATTTGCTGGGTCCCCATGCGGCAACTGCTACCCAGTTTCTGCAGTAGGCCAAGACCAACTTCATTGGATATGAGCAAGCAAACAAGCCCAAAAAGCTGGTGAGTCAGTGTAGGCATTGCAGCTTGTGTTTCTATTCTGTTTGTGCCTTAAGCCGTCAATGCAAAAAAATGCAGAGCTCTGTTGCATAATACATGACATTCATGTCATGCATGCTTACTGTCTTATGAACTGCGCCGGGCTTCTCAACATTCCAGACTGTTCATGCAGCCCTTCAGTACAAGTACAATCAGCAGGCTCTTGCAAAGGGTGACGGCGCTCCTACTGAGGTCAGTCATTGTGCACTGCATTCACGGCGTGAATATCACTGGGTGGTTCCAAGGCATTATACATGTGTGATTATGGTACATGACAACAGCAAATTGCACATGGCGCATATGCTGAAACTGTCATGGCACCCCATTCAGTAGCAATCGAGAACCTGGAAGTTGATGTAAGCAAAGGGTGTGTTTTGTAGGAACGCAAGCTGTTGAGCAATCCTGCTTACAAGTCTGTCTACATGAGCATTGGCAGCATGCTGGCATGTAAGGGGGAAAGACCTGATGCACATGAAGATCCCCTGGCTGGAACTGCCGGCGAGACATTGTCCTCAAACCAGGTCAACCGTCTGGCTGACTATCAGATGAAGCAGAACACATGTGCAAAGGACAGGGACCTGTCCATCAACAACTGGCTGCTGAACACTTGTGGTAGATCTGATGATGGAAGGTTGATGTGTCAGTCTGACTTCCTGGCACCTAGGCGCCTCAATGTCATAGGTAGGTGCTTCAAGTTGGCCAGCTTGCATGGTTGTGTTGTCCCCATGTTGCAAATTCGCCAGTTTGCTCCAGCAAACCTGATACTTGGCAAGCATTGCAGCTTTTGCTTTGCACCTTGTGTCAGTGTTTTCACAATGTGGTTGGTCAAATTTGACCTCTTCATGCATAGTTGACAACTTGTATCTCAACAGCAAGGCTGATGATGTACCAATACTGCACTCATCACCTCTCACTACAGCAATGATTTTGCCCATTTGCTCATTGCAGGCCCTAGCCCCTGCTTCTTGGTCTCTGGTGTGGTCAGGAATGGCAAGACTCAGAAGAATGGCAAGAAAGGTTTCCTGGGGGGCATTAGGAATGTCCAGCCTCTCAAGTGCGCACATTCAGCCATGGGGAGATGGCTCTTCCGCCGCTACACAGCTGACAAGGCATACTGTTACGTTTGCTATGCAAGCTGCTTTGCTGCTGCTTGACATGCATCTAGGTGCATGTTTGATTGTCAACACCCTTTTGCATGTCAAAATCATGCATGCATACCTCTGCATGGCAGGTGTGCATGCACATTTCTTCAGCAGTGCAGAGCAGAGCACATGTACATGCAAACTATGACAGTCTGCCCTGAGTGTGTGCTGAAGATAGACCTTGTGGCAGCGCAGGCCCCGTTCCCTGACCCGCGAGATCCGAAGGCATGGAATCTCCACCCAATGTGGCCATGTGCACTTGGGTCTGACACCAACATCTCATATGAGCAACAGGCTCAGAGCCTGAAGAAGGATCTACTTGAGCTTGAGATCAGCATCAGGAAGGTGACGCATGCATGGCGGGTTGCTGGAGCACAGGCGATGGACTCAGCAGGTGTGGATGATGCAGTAAGTCAGCAACTCAGCTTTGACTTATGATGCCATGCCTCATTTGCAACACAGCTACCTTAAGTCAATATTTCAGCGTTGTGCCATGACCTTGGTCTGTGGGCAAATGCAAGAATTTTTTGTGATATTCCAATTTGCCTTCTCAAAATATATTTAGTGCCTATCATGCTTGTGTGCCCTGGAGTCACCTTCCATTCTAGCAGACACATGTCCAATCATCTTGAATGACATGATGTTGAACTGAGACACAACACACAACTGCAACGACAGATGTTTTGCCGTTGCAGTCCAGCAGCAGCCAAGGCAGCTGCGAGCGATCCCAGAGTTGCGGACTATGAGCAGCATGGCACAGCTGTACAAAGTGGTAGTCCATCGTAATGAGCTTGCTGGGACTCTTTCGTTTGCTGACATGGAAAAGGCTGCTCCAAAGTGGGAATCAACCTTCAGCAGACAGCGCTATGCTGAATTCAAGGGGGCTGTTGATGAGATTGACAGGCTGGCAGGCATTGCTGGCATAAGTCCTTCAGACATGGCTGCCAAGATGGATACTGACAGATTGGAGCAGAAAAACAAAGGAGTGGCTGGCTATGTCAAAGAGCTGCTATCTGCCAGGTCAAACCGTAACAAAGGTATGCATTGAGCTGTTGGGCATGAAGTGGCTTGTGCACCTGCTTTGTCGCCGGCAATCCTCTCAAAGACTGTTGTTGCACGCCAATGTTCAACAAGGACATTGCATGTTTGATACTGTGCTTCTGTGCTGAACTAAATACAGACAATGTTGCACGTTTGCCCAGATTACAGCAAAAGCGCATGGAATGACTATGCTCTCTGACAGTCCCTGCTACAGATCTATGCTGCCATATCATTACTTGTTGTCCTGCTATCCCCTGCTATCAATTGCTTTTTTATGCTACATTTGTTTGCAATTTGCAATATGCAGAAGCAAAGGCATTGGTCGACGCAGCTCAAGCTCTGAGTACATGTATCGTGATGGCTGGTGTGGGGTCTGCTTAGGCCAAGTATTACACTGTTCTGAGTGTGCCGGAGAGTAATTTGGGCACTTAGGTGATCAAATGGGATTTTGGGTGCATTCTGGATAGAAATCTGGAGCCAGAATGACCTGCAATAAAAGTGCATGAACCAAGCTTTCGCATCCCTGGTTGTGAGGCAAGTGATTCTTGCACGATAGGATGTAGAGGGCTGGGCAACTCCATGCAGTTGACAAGTCACCAAAACCTGTAGGCTGTTTAATCATTGCAAATGTGGGCCTCCCTTGCTGTCCTGACAACAAGAGACTCCTCATAATCATCTGCTATTCTTTTCTACAACTCAAGTTGAGCAGCTAGTGTATGTGCTTGCTTTGCAGGCTTGCATGCTGTGATCTATTGATGTTGTGGACATTCATGCCGGACAACTTGCATGGATGTGGTAGAGCCTGCACCGAACCATCTGTTGTTGTCACGACGTCAGCAACCAGAGTGTTGTGTTACACCATATCAATTCCTCACCTGACGCACGGCATGCCAATGTCCTGCTTTGATACTGTTGTACCATACTTGACATACCGCATCCAATACATCTTGGACATATTCAAAAGCGTGCTGTCTGCCTTTATCACTACTTTGCTTGTTGCTGTCATATGGACCTCAGTAATCAGAGTCAGCAATCAGAAAAGAGAAGTTCTTTGGTAGATTTGGCACAATAGAGTCCAAGCTCAAAAGTTCTGTTGTTTGTTCAGCATCTTTGTAAAGGTTTCTGGAAGGTTCTGAATCCAGAGGGATGACATGTGTTGTGTCACAAGATCGAGTACACTGATTTGCCTTTGACAATGCAAAGACAATGAAGGAGCTGGCCAACCTGTTCCCAGGTGAGATTGCAGCTGATGACAGCAAGGCCAAAATAATCAAAAGCAAGGTGGTCAAAACCCCCCTGTCTGTATACAAGACTGTGGCTGGCTGTGAAGCAAGCAGGTAACCACTGTTGCCTTATAAAAGCTGACAATGGCGTAAAAGCATACCTTTGATGTGTCGTAAGGCCCTGGCTGCCTGTGAAGCTAACAGGTACTCCATGCAGCCTGTTGCTCTTTTTGCGCAAGCAATACTTTTACTGATACCAACTACAGGATTCCAAATCTTCCAGCTCTATACAATGCGAAGCAGGCAGACCAATGTGCACAACATACAATGCCTGGTCTATAAAGAGCTTTTGAACGCACAGAGGCGTTCATAGGTTTCAAGCGCTTCTTGACCATCTTCGTTCTGACAGACCTTGGATTTGGACGGGCCCGTCACAGTCAACTGATGTCAACCCTGAGCCATGTACACATCTATACCTCTCACCTTTTCCAACTTGATTTGTGTTCTTGCAACAAGAAAGGACCTGAGTGGTGTGCATGTTTGCAGGCCCACACAGCGATTGCCCTTTGCCAATTTTCACTTGGCGGGTGACTACACCAAGCAGAAATACCTAGGCTCCATGGAAGGAGCAGTCTTCTCAGGCAAACTCTACACTGAGGTGAGGCTGCAAGTACGTGCATACATAATTCATTCAATAATAGAGTTATTTGTTCCAGTTCATACATGCATCATTGATTCCTCATGCAGGTTGTTTGCTGTTACAATTGCGTCTTTGTGCCGTACGCATTGCCAGTGTTTGGTTCCCTAGCAAGACACCATTGCCCATGCCACTTGTGTTGCTTGGTTTGCACTGAAAGCACAGCGTTGCGCCTCAAGCATTGAACACTTTGCCATTGGCACCTGGCTCTTTTTCTTGTCATTCCTGAAGACATTGCTGTAGATTGGGATAATTCTGGGGGCAACAATCAAGCTCAGCTCATGTCTTTGTCATACAGGCAATTTTGGAAGATCTGAATCAAACAAGCAAAATTGCAAGTGAGAAGCTGCTGTAAGCAACCTCGCATGTATATAAGAACCGTGCCCAGCACAGGTGAGATGTCCATGTCATGACTCCTCTTGTCAGCAACCTCTGCCTATGTCGGTGTGCAGCCCCCTTACCACAAGGGCAACAATTGCCCACTAAACATACAATAATGGAAGCTCTGGGGTTGCCAACCAGTAGAATGGACGCGCAACGATTATGTATTTGTAAAAACTCTTTGCAAAGCAAACTGTGTCACTTAACCCTGAATAAACCCTAAATACGATAGCAATAACAGGCCATATAAAAGACATGATAGTGAGTTGACAAAAATTACAAATATGCCGAGCACATTGACACGCAAAGAATGGCATTTCAACTTGACTTGCAAGCTGAGGCCTGTTCATTTGCACAGGCCAGTCCTGATATTGATGTACGCTGCAGCTCAATTGTGACTATGGAGTACAGGACAACACAACAGACCAAAAGGCTTGATGGCCTCACTTGACTTTGTAGCCTCAACAGACTTCGCCCGGTGCCTGGCCTCATATAACTCGTTCACCAGCATTGCAAGAACAGCATTGCATGCCAGTAGCTTGAGACTGGTATTGAAGATCCCCAACAAGCTCATGTCTGCCATACGGCCTGATTGCTGCAGCCGCATCATCATATAACAGAGGAAGTTCAATGTGTGTGTCCAGCAGTCAGCAGAATGACAAAGCCAACACAAGCTGTTGCACAGCCATGCACAGTGTGTACAATGGCGTTTGAAGTGAAAAGCGTGGGTTTAAATGTGCAGTAAGCACAATTGCCATCATGCAACCTGTGAGGTCTGCCAGATACACATGGGCTTTGGCATACTCTGAAGCAGAAAAGCCCGCGTACTTCAAGACATAATACTTGGCATGTTGCTGAGATGCAACTGCCACAATAGCCAATGCTGTTAGGCAAGCGAACGTCAACGAGTATACCATCTGATGGTAGTGATATGCTCTGATGGATCAGATGCAACTCATCAGTATGGTCAGCAACAGCTCCGTTGATCTACGCTGCGCACCACAAAAACTCTGCAAATCTGGCCTCTTGAAGCTTATCCTCAAAGTCAAAATTCAGCATGCTATAAGCACAAAAGCTGTCAAGGTCATAATATGTGGGGTAATTTTGTGCAAGCCATTCTCTAATACACAAGCTCCGAGGCTGCTTTCTTGCCTGCGACAGGTTCGGAGCTGTCCATCTAGAAGCATCCGTTTGCTGCTTCAGATAAGCTGAATTCTGCCCGGCTCCGTTGAACGCTGAATGCTTCAAAACACGGCGGATAAGGGAAAAGCCACTCGAAGCAGCAAAACTGAGTTAGCCGCAGGAAGCACGCGGCTCACTTGTTCTTATGCTGTCGTTGATATGGCTGTCTTAGCTACGCAGCCTTGCCCTGGACCGTACGCTAATTGGTTTGGTTTGTCTTTTCTGAAGGGGGCCATCCCTGAAGCAATCCCGGGAAACGATCCGCGCAATCTCGCAACAGGCTACTTCAAGTTTGCAACCCCAAGCTAGTGTTTCAGCTGAAAACACTAGCTTCGAGCAGCGGTGCAACGGCTTCCCGTTTACCCATGTGGTCATAGAGCGTCAGCTCGGTCACAGAAACGTGCAAGCGGGCAGGATAGAAGCTAACCTGGAGGCTCTGTTCATCGCAAGGGGCA
>JAABUM010005322.1_pt1 | contig 13624 bp, 11 predicted proteins | sample 5559161 | NCBI WGS metagenome assembly JAABUM01 (sample SAMN10711868, study PRJNA513369) | rock metagenome | isolation source: Antarctica rocks | place: Antarctica: Victoria Land, Siegfried Peak nord
CCCAGCAGCCCACGACCAACACGGAGACACCGGACCCCGGGCCGGTGCCTCGTGCTGCCCTGACACCTGTACGTCGATTCCAAGATCACCAAGCGCCGTAAGAGACCTCTACTGAAAGGCCGGGGTTAAGGCGTAGCGCGCTCTGGTTGTGGAGCAGCTGCTCCCACCAGTGCCCGACGACGTATTCGGGGATGTACACGGTCACGACGTCGCGTGGGCTCTTGCGGCGGATCCCGGCAACGTAGTCCAGGACGGGGCGGGTGATCTCGCGGTACGGCGAGGCGATGATCGTGAGAGGGATGGACAGGTTTTGCAGGTCCCATTCCTGTAGCAGCTCGCGGCTTTCTTCCTCGCTGACGGCGACGGTGAGTGCGGTGAGGTCGTGCGGGCGGGTGGCTTTGGCGTAGGCGAGCGCCCGCAGGGTAGGCGCGTGGATCTTGGAGACCAGGACGACGGCGTGGTTGCGGCTGGGGAGCATGTTCTGGCCCGGCTCCGGGGCGAGCTCGGTGGCGACGCTGTCGTAGTGCCGCCGGATGGCCCGCATGAGGAAGAAGATGACGAACATCGCGGCGATGGCAAGGTAGGCGCCGGCGAGGAACTTGTACCGCACGACAATGATCAGGACCAGGCCGGTCACGACGGCGCCGGTGCCGTTGATGGCCTGGGAGCGCCGAATTGCCCGCCGGCGAGTGCGGTCGGTGGTGGCTGCCAGCTCGCTGCGCCAGTGCCGGACCATGCCGAACTGGGACAGCGTGAAGGAGGTGAACACCCCGACGATGTAGAGCTGGATGAGCTTTTCGATGTTGGCGTTGAATCCGACGATTAGTACGGCGGAAATCAGGGCGAGCAGCACGATGCCGTTGCTGTAGGCGAGCCGGTCGCCGCGGTTGTGCAGCTGGCGGGGCAGGAAGCGGTCCCGGGCCAGGATCGACGCCAGCGTCGGGAAGCCGTTGAAGGCGGTGTTGGCAGCCAGGATGAGGATGGCGGCGGTGGCGCCCTGGAAGGCGTAGTACAGGAACGTGCGACCCCAGACGCTTTCGGCGACCTGGCTGATCACGGACGGGTTGCCGTCCGGGTAGGCGCGGGCATGCGTGGACAACGCGAGCGCGGTGATGCCGGAGAACAGGGAGATCGCCAGCGCCCCCATGATCAGTAGGGTCGTGGCGGCGTTCTTGCTCTTGGGTGGTGTGAACGCCGGGACGCCGTTGCAGATCGCTTCGACGCCGGTCAGCGCGGTGCAGCCGGAGGCGAACGCCCGTAGGCACAGCAGCACGGTGAAGATCCCGCCGATGTGCGCGGTTTGCTCGAGGGGCAGGTGGGCGCTCTGGGCGTCGGGGATGCCACCGGTCAGGGCGCGGTAGAGCCCACTGGCCAGAAGCAGGAAGGTCAGCCCGACGAAGGTGTAGGTGGGGAACGCGAACGCGGTGCCCGACTCCTTTGTGCCACGGAGGTTGACCACCGCCAGCAGGACGACGAACCCGACGGACAGCTCGACGGCGTAGGGCGCCAGGCCGGTGGCGGCGGAGGTGATCGCGACGACACCCGACACGACCGAGACCGCGACGGTCATGACGTAGTCCACGAGCAGCGCCGCGGCGGCGGTGAGTGCCGCCCGGTCCCCGAGGTTGTCTTTGCTGACGATGTAGGCGCCGCCGCCGCTGGGGTAGGCGAAGCAGGTCTGCCGGTAGGACGCCACCACGATCGCCAGCAGCAGCGCCACCGCGATCGCGGTCGGCGCGGCCAGCCCGAGGAAGGAGGCGGCGCCAGCGGCTCCCAGCACCAGCACGATCTGCTAGGTGGCGTACGCGACCCAGGAGATCGGGTCGGAGCAGAACACCGGTAGAGCGATCTTCTTGGGCGGCAGCGTCTCGCCCATGCGGTTGCTGGCCAGTGCGCGGCCGATGAACGCACGCTTGGCCAGGTGGGTGGTTCCGGACACGCGCAGGCTCCTACGGACGGGGTCCTCGCGGTCGCCGTGACCACCCGGGGGCAGCGCCAACCTGACGAGGACGGACAGAGCGTGTCAGCAGTGGTCTGCCAGCTGTGTGTTCCCCGCCTCCTGGTCGCCGACCAGCATCGCGACGGAGCTGAAGATGCCCTCCGCGTCGGCGACCCAGTAGTGGTGGCCGAGCGACTGCGGGGCGACGTCGACCCGAGGGCCGCGCCGCCTTGGATCCGGCTCGAACCGGACGACCGCGTCCTGGTCCAGGTCCCCGAACCCGTAGGCCAGCCCCCAGTACAGGGCGTGGATGCGCTTGAGCCGAGTATGCACCGAGTCCCGACAGCGTGGGCCGGTGTCGCGCCGGCAGTAGAAAGGACTGGCTCGGATCGATGCGACTTCGCACCGCCAGGAACGGTGTTCCCCGGTAGGCGTGAGTTGGATGTCGACGTGAGCACGGAGCAGAACGACAGGCGCGCCCAGGGCGAGCTCGCGGGGCGGTCCGTCCTCTGCCCGCCCGGCGTCGTTGTCGTGCACGGGACCTCGGGTTTGTTCTGGTGTGTGCGGGGGGCTTGCGGACCTGGTCGCGTCAGGGTGCGAAGCGGTAGCCCAGGCTGGGTTCGGTGAGCAGGTGGCGCGGTCGGCTGGGTGTGTCCTCGAGCTTGCGGCGCAATTGGGCCATGTAGATGCGCAGGTAGCTGTGGTCGGTGTGGTCGGGGCTGCCGCGCAGCTCGGTGAGTAGTTGCCGCTGGGTGACGAGGGCGCCGGGGCGGCGGAGCAGGATCTCGAGCAGGTGCCATTCGGTGGGGGTGAGGTGGATGGTGCGCCGGCCGTCGTCGTCGTCCCGCTCAACGGTCTTGGCTACCAGGTCGACTGTCGAGGGTCCCAGGCGGATCTGCCCGCTCACGGGCGCGGGCGGCACGCGCCGTGTCGCGGCGCGCAGCCGCGCGAGGAGCTCAGCCATGTCGAACGGCTTTTGCACGTAGTCGTCCGCGCCGAGGTCCAGGGCGCGGACTTTGTCCTCGCTGCCGGTGCGGGCCGACAGCACGACGATCGGGGTGGTCGTCCAGGTGCGGAGCTCGCGGATGACCTGGAGGCCGTCGATGTCGGGCAGCCCCAGGTCGAGCAGGACGACGTCGGGGGGGTGCCGCGCCGCCTCGAGTAGCGCTTGGGTGCCGTCCTGCGCCGCGGTGACGTCATACCCCCGGGTCGACAAGTTCACGGTGAGGACGCGCCGGATCTGTGGCTCGTCGTCGACGACGAGGACTCGGGTCACGTCGAGAGTCCTAGCGGGTGGTCCTCGACGGGCGGGACTGCGGGCTCGCCGGGCGCGGCGGATAGGGCCGCGAGCGTGGTCAGTCCGCCGCCGGGGGTGTCCTCGACGGTCAACTCTCCGCCCATGGCTTCGAGCAGCCCGCGGGCGATGGCCAGGCCTAGGCCGACGCCGGGGCCGTCGCTGGTGGGGTGGTCGTGCCGGCGCTGGAAGGGCGCGAACACCGCCTCCCGGTCGGCCTGGGGGATGCCGGGGCCCCGGTCGATGATGCGCAGCTCGACCCGGCTGCCGAGGGCGCTGGCGGAGATGCGGACGGGGTGCTCGGGCGGGGCGTAGCGCAGGGCGTTCTGCACGAGGTTGGCGATGACGCGCTCGAGCAGACCCGGGTCGGCGAGGACTTCCGGCAGGGAGTCCGGGATGTCGAGCTGGAGCTGGCGGTCCTGGGCGACGTGGTCCAGCGCGAGGGCGACGACGTCGTCAAGACCGACGGGGCGGGGGAACACCGAGAGCACCCCGGCCTGCAGACGCGACAGGTCGAGCAGGTTGGTGACCAGCGCGGTCAGCCGGTCCAGGGCGGTGTCGGCGTCGGCGAGCAGCTCGTCGCGGTTCTGCGGGCTCAGGGCGATGTCGCGGATCCGTAGGCTGCTGACGGCGACCTTCGCGGTCGCCAGCGGCGTGCGCAGGTCGTGGCTGACCGAGTTGAGCAACGCGGTGCCTACCCGGTCGGCCTCGGCCAAGGGCCGTGCCGCGTCCGCGGCCTCAGTGAGCTGCTGCTGCTGGTACGCGACGGCCACCTGGGCGGCGAAAGCGGCGAGGACCCGCTGGTCGGCAGCCGGTAGCGCCCGACCGCGCAGGCTCAGGACCAGGTCGTCACCGACGCTGACCTCGGTGTCACCGTCCTCCGGGCGCAGGCACGGTTCGGGCCCGGTGCTCTGGACGCAGTGCCAGGCGCCGCGCAGCCCGCGCCCGCCCCCGGCGGCCGCACCGGCACTGTCGGGCGCCTCGCTGTCGCGGCGCAGCAGGCTCACACTGGTCATCGCGAACGTCTCCAGGACCCGCTCGAGCAGTGCCGGCAGCGCCTGTTCGCCGCGCAGCATGCTCCCGGCCAGGGTTCCGAGCGTCTCGGCCTCGGCGCTGGCGCGGGCGGCCTGCGCGGTGCGGCGGGCAGCGAGGTCGACGACGCTGCTGACCAGCGCGGCGACGATCAGGAAGACCACCAGCGCCAGGACGTCCTCGCCCGACGCGATCGCGAGGCGGTGGACCGGCGGAACGAAATAGAAGTTGAGGAGCAAGCTGGCTGCGGCCGCCGCCGCGAGGGCGGGGTAGATGCCGCCGATCAGGCTGACAATCACGACGGCGAGCAGGTAGAGCAGCAGGTCGCTGCCCAGCCCGAGCTGGGACCGCAGCGACGTGCAGACGACGGTGAGCAGCGCCAGGAGTACCGCGGTCGCCGCTAGTCCCCCCAGTTTGCGCCGGGGCGTGAGGCCGCTGGTCAGCTGAGGTAGCGCGCGCCCCTTGCCGATGTAGTCGTGGCTGACCATGTGGACGTCGATCGGGCCGGACAGCCGGGTAATCGTGGAACCGGTCCCGGGCCCGGTCAGCACGGCGGCCAGGGCCCCCCGGCGGCTGGCGCCGATGACGACCTGGGTGGCGTTGTGGGCGCGGGCAAAGTCCAGCAGGGCGCTGGGCACCTCGTCGCCGACCACGGAGTGGTAGCTGCCGCCCAGGGACTCGACCAGCAGCCGCTGGCTGGCGAGGGCGGCGAGGCTGGAGCCGGCGAGGCCGTCGCTGCGGGCGATGTGCACAGCCAGGAACTCGCCGCCGGTGGTGCGGGCGGCGATTCGGGCGGCCCGGCGCACGAGGGTCTCACCCTCCGGGCCGCCGGTGAGCGCGACCACGACCCGCTCACGGGTCTCCCAGGTGGCGGCGATGCCGTGCTGCTCGCGGTAGCGCTGCAGCCCCTCGTCAACCGAGTCGGCGAGCCACAGCAGCGCCAGCTCGCGCAGGGCGGTGAGGTTGCCGACCCGGAAGTAGTTCCCCAGCGCCGCGTCGACCTTCTCCGGTGCGTAGATGTTCCCGTGCGCCATCCGCCGACGCAACGCCTCCGGGCTCATGTCGACCAGCTCCACCTGGTCGGCGGCCCGTACGACCGAATCCGGGACGGTCTCGCGCTGCGGCACGCCGGTGATGGTCTGGACGACGTCGTTGAGCGACTCCAGGTGCTGCACGTTGACGGTGCTGATGACGTCGATGCCGGCCTCGAGCAGCTCCTCGACGTCCTGCCAGCGCTTGTCGTGCCGGGACCCGGGGATGTTGGTGTGCGCGAGTTCGTCGACGAGCGCGACCTCGGGGGCCCTGGCCAGCACCGCGTCGAGGTCCATCTCCTCGAACTGCGTCCCGCGGTAGTCCACCTGGCGTCGCGGCAGCACCGTCAGCCCTTCCAGCATCGCGGTGGTCTTCGGTCGCCGGTGCGTCTCGACGTAGCCAACGACCACGTCGGTGCCCCGGCCGGCCCGGCGGCGTCCCTCGTCGAGCATCGCGAAGGTCTTGCCGACGCCGGGCGCCGCGCCGAGGTAGACCCTGAGCTGTCCGCGTGCCGCCATGTGCTTCAGCCTGCCGGACAGCGCCGGGCGGCGATGCTGCCCGGCGCGCCGGGTGCGGTGGTGTGCACGGTCAGGCCGCCGGGTAGCGCCGGTCGAGGTCGAGGTTGAGCTCGAGGACGTTCACCCGCGGTTCGCCGAGGAACCCGAGGTCACGCCCGACGGTGTGCGCGGCGACCAGGCTCTGTACCTGGGCGGGTGTGACGTGGCGGGCGGCGGCGACCCGGGCGACCTGCAGGGCGGCGTAGGCGGGGCTGATCTCGGGGTCCAGGCCGGAGGCGGATGCGGTGACGGCGTCTGCCGGTACTGCCGGCGTGACTGGTGCGGCGCCGCGGATCGGCACGGTCCTGGCGGTGCCGTCGTCATCCCCGAACTTCCCGCAGGTCACCGGCACGCCCAGGTAGGTGGCCAGGAACGGCTTGGCCCCGTCGGCGCAGGTCTCGTTGACACTCACGACCTTGCTGATCGGGCCGGTGTAGCCGGGGCCGGTGTAGAAGACCGCGAGCACAGCGCCTGCGCCGCTCGGGGTGCAGAACGGCCGCGCACCGTCCACCTTCTCCAGCTCACCGACGGCGAGGCTGCGGGCGCAGACCTGCGTGAGCAGGCTCTGGGTGCCGGTGTGGTTCTTGGTCGCCGGGTCGGGGAGCGTGTCGACGATCGACTCCGGCCCGAGGTTGCTGGCCGAGGTCGCCGTCGGGTCGTAGCCGTGGCCGGCGGCGGAGGGCCGGCTCTGGAAATCCGCCGGGACGGCGTTGCCGTCCTTGTCGACGAACAGCTGGCCGATGAGTTTGGAGCCGACGACGTGGCCGTTCGCGCCCTTGGTCAGGGACCCGTCGGCGCGGGTCTTGAGCCCGGGTACCTGCGCGATCGCGGTGATCGCGAGCGGGTAGGCCACGCCGAGCAGGACAGTGATGACCAGCAGGAGCCGCAGGGCGGCGGCGTACTGCCGCAGGGTTGACGCGAGTGTGCGCATGGTGTCAGCCGATCCCGGGCAGGAACTGGAGGATCAGGTCGATGATCTTGATGCCGACGAACGGGGCGATCAGGCCCCCGACTCCGTAGACGAGGATGTTGCGCTGCAGCATCTGGCTGGCACTGCTGGGCGTGTACCGCACACCGCGAAGGGCGAGGGGGATCAGCGCGATGATGATGAGCGCGTTGAAGATGACGGCGGACAGGATCGCGGACTGCGGGGAGTGCAGCCGCATGATGTTGAGTTTGTCGAGGCCGGGGTAGATCACTGCGAAGATCGCCGGGATGATCGCGAAGTACTTGGCGACGTCGTTGGCGATCGAGAAGGTCGTCAGCGAGCCGCGGGTGATGAGCAGCTGCTTGCCGATCTCGACGATCTCGATGAGCTTGGTCGGGTTGCTGTCGAGGTCGACCATGTTGCCGGCCTCCTTCGCGGCTGACGTCCCGGAGTTCATGGCCACGCCGACGTCGGCCTGAGCCAGCGCTGGGGCATCGTTGGTGCCGTCGCCGGTCATCGCGACGAGCTTGCCGCCGGACTGCTCGCGCTTGATCAGCGCCATCTTGTCCTCGGGCTTGGCCTCGGCGAGGAAGTCGTCGACGCCGGCCTCGTCCGCGATGGCTTTGGCGGTCAGCGGGTTGTCCCCGGTGATCATGACGGTGCGGATGCCCATCCGGCGCAGCTCGTCGAACCGTTCGCGCATACCGTCCTTGACGACGTCCTTGAGGTGGATGACGCCGAGCACCCGCGCGGAGCTGCCGCTGTTGTCCGCGACTACGAGTGGGGTGCCCCCGCTGCCGGAGATCCGGTCGACGACCTGATCGGTCTCGGGGGGGACGGTCCCGCCGTGGTCTTGGACCCAGGCGATGACCGCGCCGGCGGCGCCCTTGCGGACCTGGCGGCCGCCGGTCTCGTCGACGCCGCTCATCCTGGTCTGCGCGCTGAACGGCACGAACGTCGCACCGACGAGCTCGCCCTCGGTGCGTTCCCGCAGCGCGAACTGCTGCTTGGCGAGAACGACGACCGAGCGTCCCTCGGGCGTCTCGTCGGACAGGCTCGACAGCTGCGCGGCGTCGGCGAGGTCGCTGTCGCTGACACCGCCGAGCGCTATGAACTCGCTGGCCTGCCGGTTGCCGAGCGTGATGGTGCCGGTCTTGTCCAGCAGCAGCGTGTCGACGTCGCCGGCGGCTTCGACGGCCCGGCCACTCATGGCGAGCACGTTGCGCTGCACCAGCCGGTCCATCCCGGCGATCCCGATCGCCGACAGCAACGCGCCGATCGTCGTCGGGATCAGGCAGACCAGCAGGGAGATCAGCACGATGCCGGTCACCCCGTTGCTGGTGATGGCGGCGCTGTCCGAGATACCGGGCTGCTGCGCCTTGGAGAAGATCGCGAGCGGCTGCAGGGTCGCGGTGGCGAGCAGGAAGACGATCGTCAGCGAGGCGAGCAGGATGTTCAGGGCGATCTCGTTCGGTGTCTTCTGCCGGCTCGCCCCTTCGACCAGTGCGATCATCCGGTCGATGAAGCTCTCGCCGGGCTTCTGGGTGATCTGCACGACGACCCGGTCGGACAGCACCTTGGTGCCGCCGGTGACCGAGCTGCGGTCGCCGCCGCTTTCCCGGATGACCGGGGCGGACTCGCCGGTGATCGCGGACTCATCGACGCTGGCGACACCGTCGATGACGTCGCCGTCGCCCGGGATGGTGTCGCCGGCCTCGCACACCACCCGGTCGCCCTGCTGCAGTTGGGGCGCCGGGACCTGCTCCTCGGTGCCGGACAGCGCCGCCTGGTCGACCAGCCGCCGGGCCAGGGTGTCGGTCTTGGCCCGGCGCAGGGCCTCGGCCTGGGCCTTGCCGCGGCCTTCGGCGACGGCCTCGGCGAGGTTGGCGAACACCACGGTGAGCCAGAGCCAGATCGCGATCAGGATGGCGAAGACCGTGTGGTCGCGGACGGCGAGCACGGTGGTGAACACCGAGCCGATCTCGACGATGAGCATGACAGGGTTTTTGTAGAGCGTGGCCGGGTTGAGCTTGGTGACCGCGTCGGGCAGCGAGCGGAGCAGCTGGGCCGGGTCCAGCAGCCCGCCTTGGACCCGGCGGGGCGCGCCGTCGCCCACCGGCGTGGCCGGCGGAGGCCCGGGGGGAGTGACTGTGACGGTGGACATCAGTGCAGACCTTCCGCGAGCGGACCGAGGGCGAGGGCGGGGAAGTAGGTGAGCGCGACGACGATGACGCTCACCGCGGTGAGGAAGCCGACGAACTGCAGCCGGTGGGTCGGCAGAGTGCCGCCCGAGGCCGGCACCGGTGCCTGCCGGGCCAGCGATCCCGCCAGGCCCAGGACGAAGACCATCGGCAGGAACCGGCCCAGGGCCATCGCCACCCCGAGCGCGGTGTTGTACCAGGTCGTGTTGACGCTGATCCCCGCGAAGGCCGAGCCGTTGTTGTTGGCCGCGGAGGTGAACGCGTACAGCACCTCGGACAGCCCGTGCGCGCCGCTGTTGAGCATCGAGGCGCGCTCCCCGGGCAGCGCCATCGCGATCGCCGTGCCCACCAGCACCACGGCTGGGGTGGTCAGGATGTAGAGCGAGGCGAACTTCACCTCACGGCTACTGATCTTCTTGCCCAGGTACTCCGGGGTGCGCCCGACCATGAGGCCGGCGATGAACACGCTCAATACCGCGAGGATCAAGATCCCGTACAGGCCTGAGCCGGTGCCACCCGGCGCGATCTCGCCGTACATCATGTCCAGCAGCAGGACCGCGCCACCCAGGCTGGTGTAACTGTCGTGGAAGCTGTCGACCGCACCGGTGCTCGTGGTCGTCGTCGCCACCGCGAACGCGGCCGAGTCCGGGACACCGAAGCGGGTCTCGGTGCCTTCCCGCGAGCTGCCGACGGCCGTAGGGACGGTGCCGTGGTGCGCGGCCTGCGCGGCCTCGGCCATCACGCCGCTGCCCAGCAGCAGCAGACCCATCACCGCCACGATCGCCAGGCCCTGCCGCTTGTCGCCGACCATGCGACCAAAGGTGCGCGGAAGGGAGATCCCGATCGCCAGGAGCAGGTAGACCTGGAGCCAGTTGGTCCACGCTGTCGGGTTGGACAGCGGGTGCGCGGAGTTGACGTTGTAGGTCCCGCCGCCGTTGGTGCCGAAGATCTTGATGGCTTCCTGGCTGGCGTACGGACCGCCGGTCAGGGTCTGCGAGCCGCCGGTGAGAGTGGTCACCGTGTGGTAGGGGTGGAAGGTCTGCACCGCCCCGGCGCCGATCAGCATGAGAGCGAACAGCGCCGAGATCGGCAGCAGGATGCGCAGGCAGGTCCGGGTCAGGTCGACCCAGAAGTTCCCCAACCGGTCAGTGCGCGACCGTGCGAAACCGCGGACCAGGGCGATCGCGACGGCGATGCCCATCGCCGCGGACACGAAGTTCTGCACCGCCAGGCCGGCCATCTGCACGATGTAGCCCAGCGCGCTCTCCCCGGAGTAGCTCTGCCAGTTGGTGTTGGTGACGAAGCTGACCGCGGTGTTGAACGACTGGCTCGACGACATCTGCGGCGGGTTGGTGCCGCCCGCGTAGTTGTGGCCGAACAACCCCAGGTGCTGGATGCGCAGGAAGCCGTAGAGCAGCAGCACCCCGACGGCGGCGAACGCCAGCACCGACCGCAGGTAGGTGGCCCACGTCTGGTCGGCATCCGGGTCGATCCCAGCAGCCCGGTAGACAGCGAGCTCAGCGCGGCTGTGCCTGGGGCTCGTGAACACCTTGGCCATGTAGTCGCCCAAGGGCCGGTAGGTGGCGATCAGGGCGACGGTCAACGTGCCGACGAAGATCAGACCGGCAGTGTTGGTGCCCATCTAGAACCGCTCCGGGAACAGCAGCGCGACCACCAGGAACAGCGTCAGCCCGACCGCCAGGACCAGACCCACCAGGTTCTCCGCGTTCACAGCTTCTCCGCGCCCTTCCCGACGACCCCGAGAACCGCAAAGATCGTCAGGATCAGCACTACGAAAGCAACGTCGTACACGTGTTCTCCACCTCAAGCGCGGGAGACCGGAAGGGTCTCGCGGTACCGGCGCGATCACCGGTGCGGATCGAAGTCAACCCCCGCATTGGCGGTGCGCAGGGCGTCCGGGGCGCTTCCTCACGGGATCCTCACGCCGTACTCACGACTTCCTCACGGACGAGGCCGACCGGCGGGCCGACCCTTCACGGGTGTCTCTCACGTCCTGTGCGATGGCAGCGGCGGAAAGGCATCGGATGAACAGGCAGCTGGTCCTCGTCCTGGTGGTCTTCGCCGTCCTGGTCGCCACTTTCGCCGAGCGGATCAGAGCGCCGGCGCCGTCTGTGCTCGTGCTGGCAGGTGTCGGCGTCGGGTTCCTACCGGGTGTCCCAGCGATCGCTTTGGGGACCCAGCGGCGGTCAGCCTGGCCGTCCTGCCGCCGCTGCTGTTTGCCGCGAGCACCGACGAGCCGTCATCGCGGCACGCTCACGAACGCGCCATCACGCTTGCGATTCGGACCGCTGTTCGACCGGCTCAGAAACGAGCGATTGCGGGACGTCTTCGTGGCGCGCGCAACCGGTCTTCTGGCCGGATCGCGCTGCTGGTGGCCGACAATGGCCCTGCGGCAGCCAGTCCCCTAGCCGGGTGCACCGCGAGGCCGCAACCGCCTGGTCAACGCGCGGCCTCCAGGCGGCGAGGAAGCGCCTACCCCTATGTAGACTCGCTACATGGCCGACGAAGAGTTGCGTGTGACGCTGCAGTTGTTACGTGTGCTCGAGGCCATGCTCGACCAGCCGGACGGCGGGCACTACGGGTCCGAACTGAGCAGTGCGACCGGCTTGAAGAGCGGCACCTTGTACCCGATCCTGGCGCGCCTTGAGCGGGCCGGATGGGCCACCAGCGCATGGGAATTCAATACCCCGACAGAGTTGGGACGCCCGCGCCGCCGTCACTACAAGCTGACGGGGATGGGTGCCACGGCCGCGGAGCGCCACTTGAGACAGGCGCCGGGACGACAGGGTCGGCTTATGGCGCGCCCGGTCTGGGGAACCGTCTGATGGCCGTCGCGACATGGGTCGTTTTGGCGCTCGTGTCAGCTCTCATCGGGGCGGAGTTGCAGGCCTGGAGTGGTCCATTGCACCGGTGGATGGTGCGACGGGCAGCCGCGGCGATTCCGGGCGACCTGCGCGAGCGGTACGCCGAGGAGTGGCTCAGTGAGCTGGAGACCCTCCCTCAGGCACCTGCGACCCGCCTATTCTGGGCCTCGTCCCTTTTCTGCGACGGGGGCAGATGCGGCGGGCGGTTGGGGCGACCCCCGCTGGCTTCGGGTGGCGCATCAAGCGAGTGCTGGATGTCGTCGCCGCCGGCGCTGCGTTGGTCGTGTTGCTGCCGGCCCTCGGGATGATCGCTCTAGCGGTCAGGATGGACGGCGGTCCTGGGGTCCTGCTGCGTCAGGTCCGAGTCGGTGCAGGCGGTCGTCCGTTCGCTGTGCTCAAGTTCCGCACGCTCAGGCCAGCCAAAGAGTTCGGCCAGGCGCCTCGGCTGAGCGCGTTCGGGCGCGTCGTCCGGCAGACCTCGTTGGACGAGCTACCGCAATTGTGGAACGTCCTGAGGGGCCACATGACCCTCGTAGGGCCGCGGCCCGAACCTCCGGGCCACTACGAGCGGTTCGCGTCTCGGATTCCAAGCTATGCCAAGCGTGCCGGCTTCCCGCCTGGTCTCACCGGCCTGGCGCAGGTAGAGGGCATGAGAGGAGACAGTTCGTTGAGAGAGCGGGTGAGCCGCGACAACCACTACATGGACAACTGGTCGTTGTGGCTCGACATCAAGCTGCTCTGCTGCACCGTCGTCTCCGTACTCAGGCAGCGCGGGCACTAGGGCGCGCTGGGGCTGGCGGCGAGGGACGGGCACACGGCGGGCGGGTCTGACGGCGCCGTCATCGGAGCGCTCCTCAGCAGCCCGCAGCCGTGGCAGACCGAGTGGGTCACGCGACGCGGCCCCAACGAGGGCAGGTCCAGGCCGTTGCCTCACGCGGCCAAGGGCAAGGGGATCGCGTGTGGACACTTAGTCCGTCCCGGCTTGCCCTACATACCCGCTGCCCGCCCGGTCGGTCTCACGGCTGACCTCTCTTCGTGGCGTCTGCGCGACCTTTGCAACCAACGAGCGACATAGGGGCGCTTCGGCGGACGTTCGTAAGCGCCGTTCTGCCCCGCCGGACTGTCTCACATACGGTTGTTTTCGAGACGACGTAGGGTGGGATACCGGCTGGTTTTCAACCCGGGCGCGCGTGAGCCGCCATTGGTTAGGCGAGCAGGCCGATCTGGGTGTCCAGCGGGTCCTGGCTGGACGCTGCGCCGGGAGACTTCAACGACGTCACCGGCCAGGTCCCGCAGCCGCAGCGTGTCGGCGGTGACCGACACCACCTGCCACGGCTGCCCCCGACCGGCCCGCCACTGTCGCCCGGGCGCTTGTAGGCATCGCACCGGGCACCTACCCCGAGTCTGTGCTCACGGCGCTGTCGTTGGACGCTCGGGTCGGAGGGCGGGCGTTCCGTGCCGCGGCTCTCGCCACGCTCATGGCGTTGTGCTTTCTGGCCGCGCCGCCATCCTGGGCATCGTCACCAGCCCCTCGTAAGGAGCGGCAGTGCCGGACGAGCCAGACGACGAGCCGCCGCCCATGGCCGTATCGCCCGTAGCCTCAGGTGCTCCAGGCTGACGTGGTAATGCAGGGTGCCCGGAACGACACGGACCCCCGAGCAACTCGGCCCAAGCGGATCAGCGCCGCCAGAAGTAGGGCGTGGTGGTCGACACGGCAACCAGGCCGCTGCGCTCGAGGATCGGGCGGGAGAACTCG
>JAABUM010005324.1_pt1 | contig 13618 bp, 11 predicted proteins | sample 5559161 | NCBI WGS metagenome assembly JAABUM01 (sample SAMN10711868, study PRJNA513369) | rock metagenome | isolation source: Antarctica rocks | place: Antarctica: Victoria Land, Siegfried Peak nord
AAAACGCTCTCGTTCTCCAAGAAACTGCTGCCCCACATCCAAGCCCTGCGTCTCTTCTTCGTCGCTTACAACAGACGCGCCGCCAACAAATACCAACGTTCTATCTCCTCAACTTAGACCACTACCCCTTGCTTAAACCAATCGAATCCGCGCTTCCCTTAAAAGAAGCGCGGGTTTAGTTTCAAGAGGTTTTGATGGGATTCCACTTAATAGACCTCTTTCATAAGTCGCTCTCACAAGTCCACAAGTCCGGCGAATGAATTCGCAGCCAGAAAGAAGCGTCGGCCTGCGCCGACGAATTCATGGCGAAGGGCACTCGTCAACGCAGGTTGACGCCTTTTTCTGGCGGCGAATTCATTCGCCGGACTTATGAAAGAGGTCTAATAAAACACGGCGACTTAATCCCATGCGCGCAGTTGTTCGAGAGCGTCTTCAACGCGTCTCCTTGGAACGAAAGTTGGAAATTGGAAACGGTGGTTCAACGAATGCAAGACTTTTATGACACGCCGGGTTTTCGTGGCATTGTGGCCACAATTCAGGATGAACCCGCCGCTTTTCTCCTTGGCCATGTGGAACAATGGGACGAAGAAAAGCATTTTTGTCTCCCAGAGATGTGCGTAGTTCCCGAACGACAAAACGGGGGATTGGGAACAGCTTTGTTGAAGTCTCTTGAAGAGTCTTTAGGTAAAGAGGACGTGACGAAGATTTACCTTTACACAGCGCGAGACACGTTGGCTCATTCGTTCTATCGCAAACAAGGGTTTCATCTGAGTTCGCGTATGATTTTGATGACAAAGCGGTTGCCATGACTTTTCCCGCGTGGACGCATCTCGATTCGCGTATCGAACGTTTGGTCGCGCAACACGGTGAGTTATCATGTTCGCCCGAACTCGTCTTCGACGGGCAGGATTGGGTTCATATCACCGCTTGCGCGCGCCTCTGGAACCCGCAACGAGCGCATTTTGTGCAAGTGCGCAGTGCCAAAAACCAAAAGTGGCAACTGCCCGGCGCGCATGGCGAAGGCAATTTCGACTTGAAGTCGGTGGCCCTGCGCGAAGCGAAACGCGCTCTGGGTTTATCTCCTGATGTTCAACTATGTGGCGGAGAAGCGGTTGAGGTTTTAAATCAACAAGTCGAAGAGTATTGGAACACGCCCGCGCACTTGCACTTGGAAGTGGTATTTGAGTTTTATACAGAAAAAAGCGACGAGTTGCCCCCTGACGCGCGGTGGTTGGCAGTGAACTGAACACGATGGAATATAAGTTTCAAACCATTTACCCGCACCTAACCCGGTTCGTGCAAGAGTTCGGTTGGATTGAAGTCGGCTACGATGAAGACAGTCCCCTCACTTCGTTCATTCGTGCTGTGAATATCGGCGGCATGGTCTGGGAGGGAAAAGATAAATACGATAGTTTTGAAGACGCTTTTGGAATCTTGGCTTCAAAACCAGACTTGAACGCCGCGCAAAAAGAACCCTTTCCCCCATTCCGGTTAAAATAGCGCAGAAGAATATGTTCAGTTGGAACCACAAGCCGCAACTCCGCAAAGCCCAGAACTCCGCGTTTCACGCGGGCGAAACCTGGCAATACCAAACCCGCCCGCACGAGAGCGATTCGACGTTTTTCGTGTGGCGCGTCGAAACGTTGCCCGACGGTTCCAACGTCGTTCACATCCAATTGCAAGGTTTGAAAATTCAAAGCCCGCTCGCACCCGGCGGTTCAACCGAAGTCGCCGAGCATTTGCCCGTCTCGGAAACGGCTTTATCGGGGAGCGCGACGCGCAAAATTTCAGGAGCAGAGGCGCTGCCGATGCCCGAAGGTTACGAGCAGTGGCGCCGCGAGTGGGAGCGTGGGCGTGCCGAAGTGTTCACGACTTCCTTGGGTGAAATCGCCAATTTTTTGGAACAAGCGCTGTCCAAAGGCAACGAGTCAACGACCCCAGCATAAATGCCGGGGCTTGTCATTCCAATTCTCGCATTGCTTCGAGCGGACGACAATAGGCCGGTTGACACCTCTGGTGAGGAGGCCGTGTTTTTGAGGCACGGGGCGGCCCGCTACAAACAAAATGCAATACACCGTTCTCTTGCACCGAACATCGCTGTTCGCTTGTCACTCGCAGCCAAGCCTTTTAGCTAAAAGGCTTGATGGTTGTGAGCCTCTTGGCTCAACCCTGTTCTGCAACCTGTTCTCACAGGGAAGCCGTTACTCTCGAAGAGAGTGCCTTGTTTCGCAGACGGGACAACACATTGGGTCAAAGCTTAACCCAACGACTCTGTCCAAGTCGAACAAAGTTCGACGCTCCTTTGGAGACCCCAGCATAAACGCGGGGGTCTCCAAAGGAGCTTTTGGATGAACAGCGCGCGGCTTCGCTACTCCATGTGCCGGTGAATGGGGTGAAGCAGCAACTTTTTCCGCCAAACAAACGAGAAACAGGGCGCGCTTTGTTTCTGCCGCCGTTCTTCAAACTCTTGTGTGTTCCAGATTTTCCTGTTCAATGGAAGTGTTGTTGGCTGTTCGCTTGACCAGAGCTAAGCCAATGCCTGCCACCAGCAGACTCGCCCACTGTCCAGAGCTAAACGGCCCCCAATAGGTATCATCCGCGCGGAAGAAGTCGGTCAGAAAACGCGCGAAGCCGTAGAACGACAGGAAGACCAACGACAACCGCCCGGCTCGCCCATACGCCCAAAAGCGACGGCGGTGCGCCAGAAATAGGAGCAACGCCCACAGCGCGAAGTGCGAAGCGGCCTCGTAAAGCTGCGAAGGGTGGCGCGGCAACGCATCGACCTTGGGAAAAACCACGCCCCACTTGCCGTTCGTCGGGGCGCCGACCAGTTCGCCGTTGACGAAGTTGGCGAGACGCCCAAACCCCAAACCCAACGCCGAAGGAAAGGTGAGCGCGTCCGTCACTTGCCAGAAGCGCAACTTGTAGCGCCACACCGCCCACAGAACAGCCAGCAGCACGCCGGACAGGCCACCGAAAAAGGCCATCCCTCCGCCCCAGAATTTGAAGGGAAAGAGCGGATCGGCTCGCCACGCGCCGATGTTTTGCGCAACGAAACCCAGCCGTCCGCCCAACACGACGCCCGCGATGAGCGCCATTACCAGCCGCTCCAAAACACCCTCGGTCAAGTTGTGGATTTCGCCGCGAAGGGCGGCACAGCGCAAAACGGTGTAGCCGAGCACAAAACCCAGTAAATACGCCAGACCATACCAGCGAACGCCCACGGGGTGGCCGTGGAACTGAAAGCTCCACAGGAACGGCGACAGATGGTGCGTCCAAATCGGGTTCACGCCCACGCACCTTGCGCGCGGCGCGCGATTTTGCCGGAAATCTCGCGGCGTTCACCGAAGGTCGCCATCGCCTCAGCGTGTTTTTCCAGCGCGTCGAAGGGCAAACACGCGCAGCAAAACACCGGCTTCGGTTCGGTGAGGGCGGTCAAGACGACTTCGAGCGGCGAGCCTTTGAAGTCGTTGCCCAAGGCGTTCACGGTGATGGCATCGGTCGTCGCCTTCACGCCGCGCCGGATGGAGCGAAACGCCTTCATCCGTTGTTCCCTCCCGCGCAACAGTCGCACCCGCCAGAAATGGCGGCGCGCCCTTCCTTGATGAGGAATGGAATCAGCGCCAGTGCCGCCGCGCTGTCGAGCCACCACCAGCCCAGCAGTCGCGTCGCCGCCAGCCCGACCATCAACACGATGGAGAGGTAGCCGCAAGTGATCGCTTCCATCGCGTCGGCCCGAAGCGCGCGCGAGTTGAGGCGAGCCGCGACTTTGAGCTTGGTGCCGGCCAGAATCGGCATCCCGATTTTGGCGGTCAAACCGATGAGGATGCCCCAAACGCTTTCGTGCGTGTCGGTCACGCGATGCGCGAAGAACAAGCCGAACGCCGAATTCAAAGCGACGTAAGCCGCCAAAACCAACAGCGAGTAGCCGACCAACCGCGCCGCGCGCGTTTCGACGGCTTCGATTCGCTCTTCGTTAGCTTTGCCGCCCGCTTCAACGCGAAGTCGCCATAGCAAAACGGCGGCGCTCCATATCTCGATCAGGCTGTCGATGCCAAAGGCTTCCAACAACAAACTTTGGGACGCGAAGCCCAACAGAAGTGAAGCGCCGCCTTCGATGGTCATCCAGGCGAGCGTGATGTAGGTCAACAAGAGCGCCAGACGAAGATCCGCGCGGCGCTTGCCTGTGGGATTGAAAGCTGTGCCCGTTGTGTCGATGGAAAGAAGGTTGTCGTTCATGGCGATCAGAACCAAAAGAGTGTGGCGTTCCCCCTGTGGGTAGTGATGGACTCAAGAGAGAAACGGGCTATCAGGGCGAGGAGCCTGCAACGAGGAATCTGGTCGCAACCCCTTCTTCCAAGAGTGAATGACGGGTTCAGTTTTTGTGCGCGGCGCTGATGATAAAGCCCGCCAGTCAAAGAGGGAGATGATACAGGTCGAGCACCCTTCGTCGAGGTCGAACCCTTCATGAAAAGGAAACGCCGCCGGAAGCGGGAAGGCTTCCGGCCCTGAAAACCCGGGCGCCGCGTTTATTTGAAAGTGCCGCTTGGATACAAATCGTGGATGGTATCCAGTGCGTCGCTCAACCCGGCCTGGTTGTCCTGCGTGGCTTTGAGGTTGCCTGAATCGCCCGCCGCGTCCAATTTGCTGGCGAGTTGATCGACGTTTTTGACCTGTGTAGCGAGAGTTTTGGCTTTGTCCGGCGCGAGACCGCTCGACTGAGCGGGGAGCGTCCTCACCAAGTCGCGCACTTTGAAGGCCGCTTCGTGAACCGTTTTCAGGTTCTTCGAGGCGACCACTTTTTCCAAGCCCGCTTTGGCAGCAGTAATTTTCGTCCACGTCGCCGTGGCTGCTGAAAACGAAGCGGCGCTGGCTCCTACGCTTGTTCCGGTTCCGCTTACGGGTTGCGTGATGCCCGTCGAACCCGAATTGGTTGTCGCGGTTGAAGAGGAACCTGTGGAAGTGGAAGCTGAACCCGACGTGTCGGCGGATGTGTTGTCGCTCGCGCCGTTCGAGCCGCAGCCGGCCAAGGCCACGCCCAGCAGGGAAGCGCCGAGGCCCTTCCAGAGTGCTTTGTGCAAAGTGTGTTGAATCATGTGTGTCTTGAAAAAGCGCCCCTTGAGGCGCAGGGTAAACCTGACGCGGGGCTTAGGAGCGCCGCGCGCCGGTGGGTTTAAGAATGGATGTCACGGCGCGTCGAAGACGGATCGGGCGTTTCGGGCGCATCGTGACCGTTGGATGAAGGCGCATCGGCAGGCGGGCCACCATTGGCGTTGCCGTTGGTGCCGTTCATCAGTTGCTTGTCGAACGGCGAGCCGTCGGGGTCGTGTTCCTTGCCATCAAGGTCAACGCCATCGAGCAAGTTGGTGAACAAATAGAGGTCGGGGTCTTGCGGCACTAAACCCCGATCCAGGGCGCGTTTGTGGGCTTCGCGCTCGGCGATGATCTTGTCGCCGACCGGCTTGCCAAAACGCCAGAACAGCGCGGGTGTCACCACTTGATCGAGCAGCGTCGAGGTGATGAGGCCACCCAGCACCACAACGGCGAGCGGTTGCAAAATCTCCTTGCCCGGCGCACCCGTGGCCAAAGCCAGAGGAACCAGAGCCAGCCCTGCTGTTAGCGCCGTCATCAGGACGGGCACCAACCGTTCGAGCGAGCCACGCACGATCATCTGCTGCGTCCAGTTCTCTCCTTCCTCGCGCATCAAGTGCTGGTAGTGCGAAATCATCATGATGCCGTTGCGACTGGTGATGCCGAACAGCGAGATGAAGCCCACGAGGGACGCGACCGACAACACACCGCCCGTCAAATAGACGGCGATGATGCCGCCGATGATGGCGAGCGGGATGTTGACCATCACCTGCAAGGCGGCGCGCGGGTGGCCGAGCGCCATGTGCAGCGTGAGATAAATCGCTACCAGAGAAAACAGCGACAGCGACAGAATCAGGCGGCTCGCCGACTGCTGCGCTTCGAACTGCCCGCCATATTCCACGAAATAGCCCGGAGGCATCTGAACGCTCTGCCCGACTTTGGCTTCGACATCGCGCACAACCGAGCCAAGATCGCGGCCCGCGACGTTAGCACTGACCGCGATGCGGCGCTGCACGTTCTCGCGTATCACCGCGTTGGGGCCAAAGCCTTCTTCGATGTCGGCCACGCTCGATAGCGGAATCTTCGCGCCCGGTTGCCCGTTCTGCCCCGGCGTATCAATCAGAAGGTTGCGGATCGCGTTCAAGTCGCCGCGCGAAGCGTCGTTGAAGCGCACCAGAACATCGTAAGAGCGCTGCCCTTCGAGGACGATGCCCGCTTCTTTACCCAGCATCGCGGTTTCAAGTGCTTCGGAGACGGCGCCGCTTTGCAAACCGTAGCGGGCCAGGGCGTCGCGCTTCATGCGGATTTGCACTTGCGGAATCTCGACCAGCTTTTCAGTTTTGAGGTCAACGATGCCGGGAACATTCGCCATCGCCTGACGGATTTCTTCGGCTTTGGCGCGCAGCGTGGGCAAGTCCGGCCCGAACACCTTGACCGCCAACTGCGAGTTGACGCCCGACAGCAAGTGATCCAAACGGTGCGAAATCGGCTGCCCGATGTTGAGCGTCACGCCGGGAATGGTGCCGAGCTTTTGGCGCACGTCAGCCAAAATGACATCTTTGGGGCGACCGGCTTTGAGTTCGACTTCGATTTCGCTCGAATAAACGCCCTCGGCGTGTTCGTCCAGTTCGGCGCGTCCGGTGCGCCGTCCGGTTTCGGTGACTTCGGGCACTTGTTTGAGCAAAAGTTCGGCGGCGGTGCCCAAGCGGTTGCTTTCGTCGAGGCTCGTGCCGGGTTGCGCGATCAAGTTGATGGTGAACGAACCTTCGTTAAAGGGAGGCAAAAACTCCTTGCCCATGAACGGCGTGGTCGCCATCGCCGCGACGAAGAGCAAGCCCGCGCCAATCAAAATCGGCATCGGACGGCGCAGCGTCCAATGCAGCAAGCGCGTGTCCACCTTCTTCAGCCAACGCACCAAGGCGCTGTCTTTCTCGACGTGGAGAATCGCTTTCGATTTCGGCAACAGATAAGACGCCATCACCGGCGTGACCGTGAGCGACACCAGCAGCGACGCCAACAGCGACACGATGTAAGCGATGCCAAGAGGCGCGAACAGCTTACCTTCCATGCCCGACAGCGCGAAGAGCGGGATGAACACGAGGGCCACGATCAGGGTGGCGAAGACGATGGAGTTGCGCACTTCGCGTGAAGCTTCGTAGATGACTTGAAGCGGCGGGCGCGGGTGCGGCAAGTGCACGTTCTCGCGCAGCCGCCGAAAGACGTTTTCCACGTCCACGATGGCATCGTCCACGAGTTCGCCAATGGCAACGGCCAAGCCGCCCAGCGTCATGGTGTTCACGCCCACGCCGAACTGCTTGAAAACAATCGCCGTGACCAGGAACGAAAGCGGAATCGCGGTGAGGGTGATGGCCGTCGTGCGGAAGTTCAAGAGGAACAAGAACAACACGATGGTGACGAGAATGCCCGCGTCGCGTAGCGCCTCTTCGACGTTGCCAACCGCCGCTTCGATGAAGTTCGCCTGACGGAAGATCTGCTTGTTGATCGTCACGTCGGCAGGCAGGCTATGCTGGATGTCGTCGAGCGCCTTGTCGAGGGTTCCGGTCAGTTCGAGCGTGTTGGCGCCCGGCTGCTTTTCGATGTTGAGGATGACGGCGGGCTGGCCGTTGGCCGAGCCGTCGCCGCGCTTGAGTTGTGCTCCCGCGATGACCTGTGCGACTTGACCAACCGTGATCGGCACGCCGTTCGTGCTTTGGATGGCGGTTTTGGCGATGTCGTCGGGCGTCTGGGCGCGGCCCAGGTTACGAACCAGAAATTCTTTGCCCCCGCGCTCGATCCAGCCGCCCGTCGTGTTGACGTTGCTCTTTTCGACGGCACTCGTGACCGCTTGAAGTGAGACGTTGTATTGCCGCAGCTTTTGCGGGTCAACGAGAACTTGAAGCTGCTTGCGCCCGCCGCCGATGTTGATGACCTGCGCCACGCCGGGAACCGAAAGCAGGCGCGGGCGCACCACCCAGTCGGCCAAGGTTCGCAGTTGAATCGGGTCGGTCTTGCCGTTTTTACTCGACATCGAAACGAGCAGAATGCTGCCCATCACCGACGAAATCGGTGACAGTTGCGGCGTGACGCCTGCGGGCAACTGGGTTTGCGCCTGAGCCAGTTTTTCGTTGATAATCTGGCGGTCGGTGTAAATGTCGGTGCCCCAAGCGAAGTCAACGTAAACGATGGACAGTCCCGGCGCACTGGATGAGCGAACGCGCTCGACGCCCGCCGCGCCGTTCATCGAAGTTTCGATGGGCAGCGTCACGAGCGTTTCGACTTCTTCGGGCGCCAGACCGTTCGCCTCGGTCATGATGGTCACGACCGGGCGGTTGAGGTCAGGCAAAACATCAACGGGCAAATTGGCCGTCGTGATGCCGCCGTAAACCAGGATCATGGCGGCCAGTGCCATCACGATGGGCCGGTGCGCCAATGACCAGGCGATAATTTTGTTCAGCATTTTGTCTTTCCCTCGGCGCGATTTCGACCTCTACTGAGCGCCCGTGAATTTGGTCAGAAGCATTGTGCCGGTGATGCCCGCGCGCAGGGCGCACGCCGCGATGAGGGCCGTCAAAATGGGGTTGGTCTGGGATTTCATGTTTGGGGTTTGTCCCGCACCGTTGCGTGAAGTGCAAAAACGCCCCGGCGCGGGACGAGTAAAAACGCGGCTCCTTTAGCCTTTGATGTGGCCGAAGTGCCGGTCGTGGATGGCGTGCATCTCGCCGATTTCCTGGGCCTGCGCGTCCACGATCTTGGCTCCCAAACGGCGAATTTCGGGGCGCCCGCTCTGGTTAAGCGCCTCGTCGCCCATCAAGATGGCGCCCGCGTGGTGCGGGATCATCATCTCCAGGAACATCTTGTCGAACATCGCGCCCTTAGCATTTCGGAGTCGGCCCATGTCCATCACGCCCTTCATCGGCAGGCCCATCAGGGTGCCGGACATCATCATCTTGTCGCCCGACATTTTCATGTCGCCCATCGAGCCGTGATTCATCCCCTTCATGCCGCCCATGTCAGGCGACATCGCGCTTCCGTAGAACCGCTTGCGGAGTTGGCCCATGTAGGCGATTTCTTTTTTCTGGTCGGCGATGATGCCGCGCGCCAGAGCGCGAACTTCGGGATATTTGGCCTGGGTGACGGCCATTTGCGCCATCACGACAGCCGACTCGTGGTGCGGCGTCATCGAGTCGATGAATTGCTCATCGAAAGGCGCGGCGTGAGCCGCAGTTGAGGCGACGCCAAGCGTCAGGGTAAGGGCGGCGAGCGCCAATGGTGTTTTGAATGAGTTCATGTTGTTCTTGAAGTAGGTCGGGGTTGGGCTGGGTTGTCCGTTGGAACCGCGTTTCGGCTGTGACCGGATTGGCCGCAGCAGACAACGAGGTCAGGTTGGGAGGGTTCGTGAAACGAACTCAGTAGGCATGACCCGTCTCGCCTGCCGCGTTCGTTGATTTGGCTTGTCCGGGCGCCACGTTCACTACGTAACTCGCCGTGATGATCTGGCCCCGGTGCTGGAACTGGCCCCACACCTTGTAAAGCCCCGGATGCGGGAAGTTGGTGTGGAACATCACGTCCGGCCCGCCAACTTTGGGTGCCGCTTTGACCAGACCGCTCTGGTTCATCTTCATCTCGCCGCCCATCTTCATGTTCCCCATCGAGCCACCGCCCATCTTCATATCACCCATCGGCATCCCGCCCAGCGAGCCGCTCATGCCCTTCATGCCGGACGTGTTCATCCCGCCCATCGAGTGATCGCTGCCTTCGCTCATCGGGTGCGAGTGGAGGTAGGAATTGGTGTCGCTCGACAAAATGACGCAGTGGCCCATCGCGCCCAAGTAGGGCTGCAAATCCTTGACAGGGTTGCCCTTGGCGTCACGGACTTGGAAGTGGAGCATGGTGTCCTGGCCCGCCACGATTTTCATCGGCATCGGCATCATCGCCACTTCATAGACAGCGCCGCCCTGCGTGTCCGGCTGGCTTTCGGGGTGCGCGGCGCAGCGGTTCACCAGCCACATCCCTTGCATCTTGTCCGGCACAATCGAGACTTTGGCGGGCGTCACGGTTTGTCCGGCTGTGGCGAACTCGGCTTGCGGGACTTCCTGGCCGACGCCTTTGATGGTGTAGTCCGCGTAGATTTTGTAGGTGCCGGGGCTGGGCACTTGCGTTGTGACGGTGAACTTGCCGTTGCCCTGATAGGTGGGATGAACGTGGTTGAACCACGACAGATCGTTCTTCACCACGATGAGGTGCATCTGCTTGGTCATCTCGACCTCGAAATCGTTGACCGGCGCGCCCGTCTTGGCATCGGTGATTTGCAATGTCCACGTCACCGGCTGGCCTACGGGAATGGCGCTTGGACTCGAACTAAACGCGAGCTTCGTGGTATGAGTGCGCGCCATCATCCCCGGCATCCCTGCCATGCCGCCAGAGTGATCGTGCCCATCCGCTTGCGCCTTGGCTTGGCTTTGCGCGTCCGCATCGGCTTCGCGTTGCACGGCGATGGGATTAGTTGCGGGAGCCTCGCCCGCGACTTCGGTTGCGGCGTTGTTGCAGCCCGCGATAAGCAGGGCGCCGCCCAAAACTGAGATGCCCAACAAGGGCTTGATGAAGATGTTCATGATGATTTGATCGTTTGGTTTGGCGCGCGTGATGCGCACCGTTTGGTTGTGCTTTAAGTTCCTCGCGCCGCTTGAGCGCGCAGGGCCGAGCCGCCTTCGCTCACGATGGTTTCGCCCTGCTTCAAGCCGCTTTTGATTTCGACGCGCCCGCCGCTTTCATCGCCAACAGTCACTTCGCGGCGTTCGTAGCGGTCGCCTTTGGCGACGAAGACGATCTTCGCGGCGCCATCATCTAACACCGCGCTTGAGGGCACGGTGAGCGACAATTTGCCGACGCCGGTTTGAATTTGGCCGCGCACGAACACGCCGGGGCGAAGCTTGCCGGGACTACTAATCTCAGCGCGCGCCGTCAAAGCGTGGGTTTGCGGGTTAAGCTCCGAGCCGATGAAGGAAATGCGCCCTTGGAAACGCTGGCCCGGCGCGGCGTCGCTGGTGATCGTCACTGGCGCGCCGATGCGGACGCGTGCAGCGTCGGCCTCGAACAGCGCCGCTTCGAGCGACACGCTGTTCAAATTGACAACGGACAAGAGCGGCGCGTCGGCTTGCACGAGTTCACCTAAAGCCACATCGCGTGTTTGCACAACGCCCGCGATGGGCGAACGCACGGGAATGTCAACGCTTCCACCCGGCGAACTTTGTAGCAAACGCAGGGCGTTTCGTGTGGCCTGCGCATCGGCCCCGGCGCTCACCAGCGTCGCGCGCGCGGCTTGAAGTTGTGCCGTGTTGTTCAAGCCTTGACGATACACGTTTTCCTCGCGTGAAAGCGTGGCGTTGGCCACTTCCAGAGCGCGGCGCGCTTTATAAAGCCCGGCCCCCGCGCTTTGAACTCCGGCGCGCGTCGTTCCCAACTCGCGGCGGTTGGCGATGTTGCCGCCGAAAATCGTGCGTTCGCGCGCCAAAGCCAAGCCCGCCAATCGCACGCCCGTCGCGGCCCGCGCGACTTCAGCTTCGCGTGTGCGAGCATCGGCCAAAGCCCCGGCCAAAGCCGAACGCGCCGCTGCGACTTCGGCGATGTTGTTGACATCGCTGCCAGCGACTTGCTGTTGGCGCCCCAGTTCCTGAGCCGCCGTCGCCTCGTCGGTTTGCGAGGTCGTCAAACGCGCCGTCGCTGTATCGAAGGCTTGCTGCGCCGCTTCGAGGTCGCGCCCCGACACCAACCCTTCGGAAATCAGTGATTTGGCGCGGGCGAGGTTGGCGCGCGTGGTGGCCACTTCGCTTTGCGCCGCCGCGCGCGCCGACTGCGCCGCAACGAGTGCGCGCCGCGCTTCTTGAACCGGACGCGAAACAAAGGTGCCTGACGCCGCGAGTTGCTGGCGGCGGCGCAGTTCGGCCTGTGCCCCGGCCACGCTCGCGCGGGCGTTGGTGAGAGCGGCTTGCGCTGCCCGAAGCGCCTCGGTCGCCTGGGCTGACCCGGAGCGCGCCGTTTCGAGCGCGGGATTGGCGTAGCCTCCGGCCTGAGCCGTGCGCGTGGCGGTGTCGAGAGCGACCTGTGCTTGAGCAAGGGCGGCTTCCTGCACGCGCACATCGCCCGCGGCTTCGGCCTGAGCGCGTAGCGGCGCTTCGAGCGGCGCCCGCGAAAACACGCCCGCCCGCGCTTGTTGCTCCACAACGTCCAAGTTGGAACGCGCGTTTTGCAAGCGGGCGTTCGACTGGGTGAACGCCGATTGCGCTTCACCGATAGCGCGACTTTCGACGACCGCCACGACTTGCCCGGCACTCACGCGGTCGCCCTGCCGGACGTTCAGGCGCGTAACCCGCCCCGGAACAAGCGACGCCACGCGCACCAGAGCGCCGGGGTTGGGCGCGATTTGGCCGTTGATCGAAATGCCCGTCGCCAGTTGCGCGACATTCACAGCTGCGGTCTGGATGTCGAGAAACCGCGCCGTCTGGTCGGGCAACTTCACTTCACCCGGAGCCAGCACATCGGGCGGCGCGATGCTCGTGTGCGCAATGACTGTTACGCGCACACCCCCCGCCGTTGTCGTCGCGCTGGTTTGTCCGGTTTGAATCGCAGGCGCCGCCCCGGCTGAGGGAGCAGCAGCAGGAGCAGGCGGTTCGTCGTCCACACCGCCGTGCGCGAAGGCCCGTCCTCCGTTCAATGTCAAGCCGCCGACCGCCAAACACAAAAGCGCGATAGTCACGGTTTCTGGCGCGGGCGTGACCTGCTTCGTTTGACCCGCGCCCGACTGGGGCCGCGCCCTGCGCCGCTTGCTTAGCAACCAAGCCAGCGTCGCCAACACCAGAGCGCCCAGAACCAAAGGCAGCGCGCGGCGCCACAAAGGAGCTTCGGGCGCGGCGGCTTTAGGCAAAGAAAACGTGACCGTCGTATCGAAGGCATCGCCTTTGGCGGGGCGAACATGGAGTTCGAGTAGGTAATGCCCCGGCTCAGTGAAGCGATAGGTGGGCGCATCTTCGCTGAAGCGGATGAGGTAGTAGCCGGGCGTTTTTTCCGGCACAGCCGTGACGCGCGACAGCAAGTCGCCGTCGTCGTGCTTTAAAAAGCCGCGCACCTTGGCCCCCACGAGCGGAACCGATGTGCCCGCCGCGCTCTGGTTAAGGTCTTCGAGATGCACTTCCAACTCGGTCTGCGTGGCGGTTGATGTTGTCGTCGCGGCAGCGGCAGCGGGTGCGGGTGCGGGCGGTTCGTCGTCCACGCCGCCGTGAGCGAAGGCGCGGCTCATTGGCGAAGCGAGCAACAGCGCTCCCACGATGCAAGGTGCCGACCATTTTCTAAAACGGATCTTTTTCATAACAACTCGAAATTGGGCGTGTGTTTTTAGCGCGACACTCGCGGCGCCGCGTCGGGCACGCCCGAAAGCGTTCCTTGGCTCAAAGGCGCGTTCGTGCCCGGTAAGTCGCTCCCCGGCGGATTAAGCGGCTGAGTTGGGTTAGGCGGAATCGTGCCGGGTGGAACA
>JAABUM010005326.1_pt1 | contig 13614 bp, 13 predicted proteins | sample 5559161 | NCBI WGS metagenome assembly JAABUM01 (sample SAMN10711868, study PRJNA513369) | rock metagenome | isolation source: Antarctica rocks | place: Antarctica: Victoria Land, Siegfried Peak nord
GCACTACCCTTGCTCCGGCACGACTTCCACGGCGACTGGAACTACACCCTGCTCCCCAGCGACACGCCATAGCGACCAGACGTTATTTCTTCGCGGCCTCTAAGACAGCGGGCACGGGACGTCGTGGTTGACGTCGCCGGGCACGGATGGCAGCCAGGTCGCCGGATGTCCTGGACGTAGGGTGGCCCAAGGCGTTGCATGACCCTACGGGTCCGCGCGTTGTGAACGAAAGGGGTGCGGGGTGGACACTGTGTGGACCGAAGGTTCTTCGTGCCCGCGGATCGCCGCGCGCCGTCTCCGGCGCAGCACCGTGGAGCGGTAACGCTCCGGTCAGGCCACACACCATGGAAGCGTCGAGCAGTGATCTTTCATCCAGTATGAGCGAGTTGTCGGAGCTGCTGCTGGCCACTGGGTGGGTGCAGGACGCGCTTCAACAGGTCACAGATAACGCCGTCCGCGCTGTCCCTGTCGCGGTCGGAGCGGGACTGACTCTGCAGCTCGAGGATCGGTTGGGCACTGCCGCGGCGACTGGCCCGGTGCCGCGGCGACTGGACGAGGAACAGTACAGCCGAGGGCAGGGGCCTTGCCTGGACGCGGCTCACAGCGGCCAGGCCAGCTTGGTTCAAGACTTCAGGAACGAGACCCGGTGGGGCGCCTACCCAGGTGTGGTGGCCGCTGCGGGGATGCGGAGCCTGTACTCCGAGCCGGTGTGGGCCCCGGGAGCGCTCGGCGCGCTGAACCTGTACTCGCCGCTGGCTGCGGGTTTTGGCGCCGCTGAGCGGGCCGTCGTGAAGACATACGCGGATCAGGCCGCGTTGGTGCTGACTCTGACGCTCGGTGCCGGTTCTAGGGTGCTGCTGACCGGACAGCTGCGCAAAGCCCTCGCCGCTCGGGCGGTGATTGACCAGGCGGTCGGGGTGTTGGTCGCCCAGCACGGCTGCAGCGTGGCAGAAGGTTTCTCTATGCTCCAGGCCGCCTCTGCCCGGCACGACGTTCCGCTCCGCCGAGCCGCTGCTGACATCGTCGAGGCCGTTTCGACGACGCGCACCGGACGGCACGCGCCCGAGGACCAGGTTGACTGACCGGCAGCCCGCCTGACAGCTCACAGGGGTCAACCGGTCGGGCCAGTCACGCTGCACCGTTCGGGCGCCGATGTTGCGCCCGCGTCGGTCGCCGACCCCTTCGCGCAGCACCCCGACGGGACGAGAACTGGAAGGGCGAGCGGCAAGGGACCGAACGGGGCTCCCAGAATTCTGGGAGGGTGGATCGGCGGCTTGGCTGTGAGGGTAAGGGGTGAGGAAGGGAGTCAGCATGTTCGCACGGCACCCAGCTGGTGGCTCGACACTGGCATGAGGTGGTCGCCGGGAGCTCAACCCGACGGGCAGGTCTTGAGTCGCGATGCGCAGCGGCCCTGGACCGCAGGAGTGGCCCGGCTCCCATGTTTGCGTCCGGCGTAGACGGTCGCGACGTCGGTGGCACGGGAGCGACGTGGTCAGGCGGGGGCAATCGCCTGGGTCATCACGCAGTTCTTCTGTCCCTTGGACCGCTCGTAGGTGAAGCCGGCCTCTTGGTACATCCGGCGGGTGCCGTTGTAGAGGAAGGAGGATGACATCTTCTTCCCCTCCGGCTGCTGCGACATGTCGTGCGGGTAGCCCTCGACCACCCCGCCGCCGGCCTGGGCAATGAGGCCGAGGGCTCCTCGTAGGGCCAGCGCCGCGACCCCGTGCCGACGGTAGTGTCGATCCACGAAGATGCAGGTGATCCGGTAGTCGGGCGACCCGACCAGTCCCGCCTCGTACTCCTGGCGGTGGTGAATGTTGGGAAGCTCCTCCGGCGGCCCGTACTGTGCCCAGGCCACCGCCTGGGCACCGTCGAAGATGAGCGCGGCGTGTGCACGCCCCTCCTCGACCAGGCGGCACTTGAGGGCACGGTTGCTTTCGTAGGTGCGGTCCTTGTCGCGGGACAGTGAGTGGAACCAGGTACACCAGCACCCGCCGAACACCCCGTTGTGCCGCGCAACGAGGTCTGCGAACGCGGGCCAGGTTTCTGCGGACAGGGGCCGGACCTTGAGATCTGCGGTGGAGGTCACTTCGGCCATAGGGACACGCTAGAGCGTATTCCGGACGCTCGCCGTCCAAATGCTCTTTGTGGCGGCAGACGCAAACGCCGCGGGAGAGGGCACCGACCGGCAGCTGTCAACCAGGATGTGCTGGTAGGCGCCTTGCATGGTGCAGGGCCCGGCGGTGGGCGACGAGCCCGTGGAATCATTCGTGTGACCACACGGTTGTGCGGGTGATGGCCCGGGATGACGACCCGGGCGACGGCAGGGCGCGGTGTGCGTCCAGGATGGAGGACGGGATGGGTGTGCTGACGACAGCGTGGGACAGCATCATCGAGGGCTTCTTCATGTTCTGGGCGACGTTGTGGGCGCTCGTGCTCGGGTTCACGCTGTCCGGGGCGGTGCAGGCGTTCGTGTCCCGGGAGGAGATGCAGCAGCTGATGGGCGACCATCGCCCGCGGACCGTGGCGCGGACCTCGCTGCTGGGGGCGGCGAGCTCGTCCTGCTCCTACGCGGCCAGCGCGCTGGCGAAGTCGCTGTTCCAGCGGGGCGCGGACTTCACCACGGCGATGGTGTTCATGTTCGCCTCCACCAACCTGGTCCTGGAGCTCGGGATCGTGCTCTGGCTGCTGATGGGGTGGCAGTTCGCGGCCGCCGAGTTCGTGGGCGGGGCGATCATGATCGCCCTGCTGGTGCTGCTGGCGCCCCGGGTCTTCCCCCGGGACGAGCTGGCGGCGGCGCGGGACCGGCTGGAGCGCACCGCGGCGGGAGGCGCCGCCGGGCATGAGCACCACGGCGACGCCGGCACCGCCGCCGCAGCGCAGGGGCGCCCGTTCCGGGAGCGGCTCCGCTCGAAGGCGGGTTGGGCCGACGCCGCCGGATACACCGTCTCGGACCTGACCATGCTGCGCCGCGAGCTCGTGATCGGCTACCTGCTCGCCGGGGTTCTCGCGGTGGCCGTCCCGGCCAGCATCTACCGGGCCGTGTTCGTCCCTGGGCACGGGCTGCTGACCGACCTGGAGAACGTGGTCGTCGGGCCGTTCATCGCGTTCATCAGCTTCGTGTGCTCGATCGGCAACGTGCCGCTGGCCGCTGCCCTGTACGACGGGGGGATCAGCTTCGGCGGCACCGTCGCGTTCGTGTTCGCCGACCTGATCGCTCTGCCGCTGGTGATCATCTACGCCAAGTTCTACGGCCGCCGGCTCGCGACCCGGCTGTTCTTCACCTTCTGGGCCGTGATGAGCGCCGCGGGGCTGCTCGTCGACCTGCTGTTCCGCGCGGTGGGAATCGGCTTCCCGGCTCGGCGCGCGGAGGTCGCGATGACCCACTTCTCCTGGAACTACACCACCTTCCTCAACCTCGCCGCCCTGGTCCTGGCCGCGGTGGTGTGGTGGATGTACCGCAGCCGCGACCGCCTCGGCGGCGGCCAGCGGTACGCCAAGGACCCGGTCTGCGGCATGCAGGTCGAGCGCGCCAACCCCGGCGCCAGCACCACCTACAACGCTCACGCGGTCTACTTCTGCTCCGACCGCTGCCGCGACCGGTTCACCAAGGCCCCGGAGCGGTATTCCGGTACCGCCGCCACCGAGCCGATGCGCCACCACGAACACCACGACGGCCAGCACCAGGACGAGCACCGTCACCCAGGCCACGGGCAGGGCGGCGAGCAGTCCGGTGCCGAGCACCCGGACCAGAGCGACTGGACCGATCCGGTGTGCGGGATGAGCGTCGACCCGGCCCACCGGGGCGGGAGGGCCGCCTACGCCGGGCGGGGCTACCTGTTCTGCTCTGCCGGCTGCGCGCAGGCGTTCACCGCGGACCCGCTGGCTCACCTGGACCAGGCCCGGGACCCGGTGTGCGGGATGAGCGTCGAGGTCACCTCACCCGGTGCTGAGGCGACCGTCGCCGGCCGCCGGTACGTGTTCTGCTCCCCAGGGTGCGCCACGGCGTTCAGCGCGGACCCTCTCGCCTACGACCCGTCGGCCGTCTCGGCCCGCAGCCGCTGACCGCGCCACCAGCACACATCGAGAGGAAGCGTTGATGGCACCGACGGCGCTCGACCACGACCACCCGGTCGACCCGCAGCGGGTCGCCGCCGCCCGCGAACGGCTCATCGACACCGAGGAGGCGGGCCGGCTCGCCGGGCTGCTGGGGCTGCTCGCCGACCCCACCCGGGCCCGGATCCTCTACGCCCTCGACCTCGTGCACGAGCTCTGCGTCGGCGACCTGTCCCTGGCACTGGGCGCCACCGAGGACTCCGTCGGCTACGCCCTGCGGGTGCTGCGCACCGCCGGACTCGTCGCCACCCGCAAGGACGGGCGGGTCGTCTACTACCGGCTCTCGGACGGGTTCCCGGCACCACTGCGCCAGCACTGCCTCCGCGCCCTGGTCGAGCTGTCCCGGCACGCCCCCGACGACGCCGTCGACCCGCTCTGACCCTCCACGCTTGACCGGCCGCGCGGCGAGCTGCCCAGCAGCGTCGCGCGGCTGGTCCGTGGTGGGCAGGTGTGATTGGGTTCGCGCCATGGAGAGCCACCGTGGGTGACGAGATCGCCGGCACCGGACACACGCGCGAGCAGCGCCAGCGCTACCGCGAGAAGGTCCGGCAGTGCCTTGACGTCTTCGAGCAGATGCTGCGCACGACGGCGTTCGACTTCGAGCGTCCGCTGACCGGTATGGAGATCGAGCTCAACCTCGTCGATGCCGACTACCAGCCGCGGATGGCCAACGCCGACGTCCTGCAGCGGATCGCTGACCCGGGCTACCAGACCGAGCTGGGCCAGTACAACATCGAGCTCAACGTCGACCCGCGGCCGCTCCCGGGTCAGGCGGCGCTGGAGCTTGAGGAGCATCTGCGCGCGAGCCTGAACCGCGCCGAGGGCAAGGCCAACGAGGTGGGTGCGCACATCATCGCGATCGGGATCCTGCCGACCGTCATGCCGCACCACTTCAGCATGGAGTGGATGAGCGCCAACCCCCGGTATGCCGCGCTGAACGAGGCGATCTTCAACGCGCGCGGCGAGGACATCACCATCGACATCGAAGGGCGAAGCGGCGAGCGCCTGGCCATGTACGCCGACTCCATCGCCCCCGAGTCGGCGTGCACGTCGGTGCAGCTGCACCTGCAGGTCTCACCGCAGGACTTCGCGCCGCACTGGAACGCCGCCCAGGCGCTCGCCGGCCCGCAGCTGGCGGTCGGTGCCAACTCGCCGTACTTCTTCGGTCGTGAGCTGTGGGCCGAGACCCGGATCGAGCTGTTCACCCAGGCCACGGACACCCGCGCGATCGAGCTGAGGAACCAGGGCGTGCGACCCCGGGTCTTCTTCGGCGACCGATGGATCACCTCCATCTTCGACCTGTTCGAGGAGAACGTGAACTACTTCCCGGCACTGCTGCCCGAGACCAGCGACGAGGACCCGGTCGCGATGCTGGAGCGGGGCGAGGTGCCACACCTTCAGGAGCTGCGGCTGCACAACGGCACGGTGTACCGCTGGAACCGGCCGGTGTACGACCTGGTGGGCGGGCGGCCGCACCTGCGCGTGGAGAACCGGGTGCTGCCCGCCGGCCCCACCATGGTTGACACGCTGGCGAACTCGGCCTTCTACTACGGGGCGCTGCGGATGCTCGCGGCCAGCGAGCGCCCCATCTGGACGCGGCTCAGCTTCAAGGCGGCGTCCGACAACTTCGAGGCAGGCGCGCGTCACGGCATCGACGCCGACCTCTACTGGCCCGGGTTCGGCGAGGTCCCCGCCGACGAGCTGGTGCTGCGTCATCTGCTGCCGCTGGCGCACGAGGGCCTGGCCGACTGGGGCGTGGCGACGCAGGTCCGCGAGCGCTACCTCGGCATCGTCGAGGCCCGCTGCAAGAGCGGCGTCAACGGCGCCTCCTGGCAGGTGGCCACGGTCCGGCGGCTGGAGGAGCGGGGCGCCGACCGCCCGACCGCGCTGACCGGCATGCTGAGGCGCTACTCCGAGGGGATGCACAGCAACGAGCCGGTCCACACCTGGCCGCTGCCCTGACCAGGTCCCCGCCGGACCCGCACGTCGCCGGTAGGGGAGGGGCGCTCGGCGCGCCGCACGTCGCCGGTAGGGGAGGGGCTCAGCCGGCGGGCAGGTCCACGGTCCGGTTCCAGGAGCGGATGGTGCGGGTGCCGTGCTCGTGGTCCAGCACGGTGACCGACGGTGCGTCCAGCTGCAGCCGCGCCGCGAACCGCGGCTCCTGCAGCAGGTAGACCGCGGCCAGAATCCGCAGGCAGTGCCCGTGTCCGACCAGGGCGACGTCCCCGTCGGCCAGCCAGGGCAGCACGCGGCCCAGGACCGAGCCCACCCGAGCGGCCACCTGCCCGACGCTCTCCCCGGGGGTCTGACCGGGCACGACGCCGTCGGCGAACACCGTCCACGGGCGCCCCAGCTGCTCGCGGATCTCGGGCGTCGTCAGCCCCTCGTAGCCGCCGTAGTCCCACTCGACCAGGTCGGGGTCGAGCGTGACGTCCGGTGCGCCGAGCCCGGCCAGCTGGGCCGTGCGCCGTGCCCGCTCCAGCGGCGAGGTGGCCACGAGCGCGAACCGCCGACCCGCCAGCAGCCCGCCGAGGGCCCTCGCCAGCCTCTCCCCGCGCTCGGTCAGCGGCACATCGGTCAGACCGGTGTGCCGCCCCGTCCGTGACCACTCGGTCTCGCCGTGGCGCACCAGCACCAGCTGCCCGCGCGCCGGCTCAGACATCCGGTCGACCGGTACGGACGACCGTGGCGGCGGGTCGGCTCTGCTCCATCGGCTCCCTCTCGGTCGGCTGCCGACGATCCTAGGGGTGGCGCGCGTGCCACGATCAGCGCATGACCACGCTGGACTACCGGATCCTCAACGTCTTCACCAGCGCCGACGACCTGTTCTCCGGCAACCCGCTGTGCGTCTTCGAGGACGCCACAGGCCTGTCCGATGAGGTGATGCAGGCCCTGGCCCGACAGCTCAACCTGTCCGAGACGACGTTCGTGACGGCCTCCGAGCCGGCTCCCGGCGTCAGCGCCTCGGTCCGCATCTTCACCCCCAGCATCGAGCTCCCCTTCGCCGGGCACCCCACCCTGGGCACCGCCCACGTCGTGCGGGAGCTCTGCCGCTGCGGAGACGACGTCGTGCTGCGTATGGCGGCCGCCGACGTCCCGGTCACCGCCGTGGGCGACCGGTGGAGGCTGCGGGCCAAGGAACCGGTCACGCGCCAGGTCGAGGTGTCGCCGCAGCACCTGGCACGGATGGTGGGGTTGGAGCCGGCGGCCCTGGCGCAGACCCCGCTGTGGGTCGACACCGGGATCGAGCAGCTGCTGCTGCCCCTGCGCAGCGTGGCCGACGTGCGGGCGGCCCGGGCCAGTGCCGAGCTGCTGGCGCGGTTCGCGAAGGGGTCGTTGGCCGAGGCGCTGGTCTACCTCTGGGCGCCGCTCGACGAGGACAGCGTCGAGGCCAGGCTGTTCTTCACCCAGGACGGCGCCGTCGTCGAGGACCCGGCCACCGGCTCCGCCTGCGCCAACCTCGGCGGCTGGCTGCACGCGCGCGGCGAGCGCGGCGTCCGCCTCCGCGTGCAGCAGGGAGCCGCACTGCGCCGCCCCTCCGTGCTGGGCCTCGAGGTCGACCAGGACGGCGGCGTCTTCGTCGCCGGCTCGGTGCGGGAGCTCGGCCGGGGCAGGATCCACCTCTGACCCGGTGCCGGGCGCCCCGCAGCGGCCGCTCCGCTACCGTGCAGGCCATGGCGCAGTACATCGCCTTCCTGCGCGCTGTCAACGTCGGCGGTCGCGTCGCGCGGATGGCCGATGTACGGGCCTGCCTGTCCGCGGGCGGTTTCGGCGACGTCGAGAGCTACATCCAGAGCGGCAACATCAGGGTCTCCAGCCACGTGGACAGCGAGCAGGAGGTAGCCGACGCGATCGAGGTCGCCCTCGCTGAGCGGTTCGGTTTCGAGGTGCCCGCTCTGGTGCGGACGCCCCGGGAGCTGGCGGCGCTGATAACGGCGGCGGACGCCATACCCAGTCCGCTGCCCGGTGATGCCCGTCGCTACGTGGCCTTCCTGCGGCGGCCCCCACCTCCCGCGGCGGTCGCCACGCTCGAGGGGTGGGACCGGCCGCACGAGCGGGCGCTGGTGAGCGGGCGGGAGGTGCTGATCTGGCTCACCATCGGCGCCCACGAGGCCAAGCTGACCAACGCCCGGGTGGAGCGCGAGATCGCCGGGCTCGCCACGACCCGCGACATCAAGGTCGTCCGGGCACTCGCCGAGCGGTGGGGCGAGGGCCAGTCAGTCGGCTGACCTGCAGGTCTGCCACGACTGCGGCGGCGCAGGGCGTACGGTGGCGTAACCGCTCCCAGGAGGGCATCCTTCGCCAATGAGCACTCACACATCTGCGGTAGCGCACCAGGTGGCAGCGCCGCAGACCCACGACGTGCCGATCGGCGACTACGGCTTCCTCTCCGACGGCGAGGTCACCGCGCTGGTGGCGCCGGGGGGCTCCATCGAGTGGATGTGCCTTCCCAGGTTCGACTCGCCCAGCATCTTCGGTGCCATCCTGGGCCGCCACGCCGGTGCCTTCCGGCTCGGCCCTTCTGACACGTCGGTACCCGCGGCGCGCCGCTACCTGCCGGGCACGATGATCCTGGAGACGAGCTGGGGGACCGCGACCGGATGGATCATCGTCCGCGACGTCCTGCTGATCGGACCCTGGCGCCACGACGATGAGCGGTCCAAGACCCAACGGCGCACGCCGACCGACTACGACGCCGAGCACACCCTGCTACGTGAGATCCGCTGCGTGTCGGGGGAGGTGCAGACAGCGATGGAGTGCGAGCCGGTGCTCGACTACGGGCGCCAGCGCGTCACCTGGGCCTATACCGACAAGGTCTACCGGGAGGGGCGCGCCACGGTCCCGGGGAGCCCCTTCGCGCTGACCCTGACGACGGACATGCGACTGGGCTTCGAGGGCGGCCAGGCAACGGCCAGGACGCTGCTCAAGGAGGGCGACACGCGCTACGTCACGCTGTCCTGGGCCGGCCGCCCCCCGCCGCTGGACCACCGCGAGGCCTACTCGCGCCTGGTGTGGACCGCGCACCACTGGCAGCACTGGCTGGCGCGGGGGCAGTTCCCGGACCATCCCTGGCGCAGCTATCTGCAACGCAGCGCGCTCACGCTCAAGGGGCTCACCTACGCGCCCACCGGGGCCATCGCGGCCGCGGCCACCACCTCGCTGCCGGAGACGCCGGGCGGCAACCGCAACTACGACTACCGCTTCACCTGGATCCGTGACGCGACCTTCGCACTGTGGGGGATGTACTCGCTGGGCTTCGACTGGGAGGCCGTCGACTTCTTCTCCTTCATCGCCGACATCGCCGAGAAGGACCAGGACCTGCAGATCATGTACGGCATCGGCGGCGAGAGCGACCTCGAGGAACACGACCTCACCCACCTGCCGGGATATGCGCAGTCGCTGCCCGTGCGCACCGGCAACGCGGCGCACTCGCAGGTCCAGCACGACGTCTGGGGTGCGCTGCTGGACTCGGTCTACCTGCACTCCAAGAGCGCCAACCATCTGGACAGCCGGATCTGGCCGATCCTGGCCAAGCAGGTCACCGCCGCCCTCGACCACTGGCGAGACCCCGACGCCGGCATCTGGGAGGTCCGCGGGGAGCTGCAGCACTTCACCTCCTCCAAGATCATGTGCTGGGTCGCGGCCGACCGTGGAGCGAAGCTGGCGACGATGATCGGCCAGGACGCGGAGGCGCTGAAGTGGCAGACCGCCGCCGAGGAGATCAAGGAGGACATCCTCGAGCGCGGCGTCGACGAGCGCGGCGTCTTCACCCAGCACTACGACACCAAGGCCCTGGACGCGTCGCTGCTCCTGGCCCCGCTCGTGCGGTTCCTGCCTCCGGACGACCCGCGGATCAAGGCCACCGTCCTTGCCATCGCCGACGAGCTCACCGTCGACGGGCTGGTGCTTCGCTACCGCACCGAGGAGACCGACGACGGGTTCGCAGGGGAGGAGGGCACCTTCACCATCTGCTCGTTCTGGCTCGTCTCGGCTCTGTCCGAGATCGGCGAGCACGAGGCTGCCCGCAAGCTCTGCGCCAAGCTGCTGTCCTTTGCCGGCCCGCTCGAGCTCTACGCCGAGGAGATCGACCCGCACACCGGCCAGCACCTCGGCAACTTCCCGCAGGCCTTCACCCACCTGGCGCTGATCAACGCCGTCATGCACGTCATCGCCCACCAGCACGCCTGAGCCGGACGGTGCGGCCCCAGGGGGCTGCGCCGTCCGGCTCAGGCCGAGGTTTCGCCGACTACGGAGCGCCTCGCGGCGGCGAGGCGCCCCGTATGCGGCCGCGGCTCAGACGGTGGTGTTCTCGTTCGGCACGCAGTGCGTCATGGTCAGGCCGCTGACGTCGCGGGGGCCGTTCTTGCCCAGGTTGGCCGCCCGCTCCAGCTCCTGCTCGGTGAGGGTCTGGCTGGCCAGGGGGGCGAGCCCGCGGACGTCGTCGGCGTCGATGCCGAGCCCTTCGCCGACGCGGCGGCCCAGCTCGTCCTCGCACATCAGCCAGTGCCAGACCATCCGCTCCTGGATCGGACGGTCGCACTGCGACAGGGCGTCGACCAGGTTGGCGACCAGGTCGTCCTGCTCCCACGGCTGCGAGAGCAGGTACCGCTCGCCCGCCTGCGCGTAGTCGTTGGTGCGGGCGATCCGCTTGCGGGTCAACCGCCCCACGATCTCGGGACCCTGCTCGTCGTGCGTGGGGTAGCTGCCCTCTCGCAGTCCGCCGATGATCGACGGCTCGTAGTTGACGTGCGGGTTGGCCCCGGCGGCGTCGACGACATAGGTCATCTGGCCGTCCCGCTGGTTGGTGGCGACCTTGGCGTTCTTCGCCGAGTTCACCGGCAGCTGAAGGTAGTTCGGGCCCACCCGGTAGCGCTGGGTGTCGCTGTAGCTGAACGTGCGCCCGACGAGCATCTTGTCGTCGCTGAAGTCCAGGCCGTCCACCAGCACGCCGGTGCCGAAGGCGATCTGCTCGCTCTCGGCGAAGAAGTTCGCAGGCACCCGGTTCAGGACCATCCTGCCGACCGGCTTGAGCGGGAAGTCGTTCTCCGGCCACACCTTCGTGTCGTCCAGGGGGTCGAAGTCCAGCTCGGGGTGCTCGTTGTCGTCCATGAGCTGGACGTTCAGCTCCCACTCCGGGTAGTCGCCCCGCTCGATCGCGGCGTACAGGTCCTTGGTGTGCGCGCCGAGCTCGGTGGCCTGGATCTCCCCGGCCTGGGCGGCTGACAGTGACTTCACGCCCTGCCTGGGCAGCCAGTGGTACTTCACCAGCTTGGTCTGGCCAGCGGCGTTGACCCACTTGTAGGTGTTGACGCCGAAGCCCTGCATGGTCCGGTAGGACGCCGGGAGCCCGCGCGGGCCGAACACCAGGGTGACCATGTGCAGCGCTTCGGGCGTCTGGCTGATGAAGTCGAACACCCGGTTGGCGACCTGCCGGTCGAAGCTGACCGGGTCGGGCTTCTGGGAGTGGATGAAGTCTGGGAACTTGACGGCGTCGCGGATGAAGAACACGCCGAGGTTGTTGCCGACCAGATCCCAGTTGCCCTCGTCGGTGTAGAACTTCACCGCGAAGCCGCGGGGGTCCCGGGCCAGCTCCGAGGAGTCGCGGCCACCGGCCACGGTGGAGAACCGCACGGCGGTGTCGGTGCGCTTCCCCTTCTCCTGGAACAGCTTCGCGCGGGTGTAGCGGCCGATGGGCTCGTCGCCGAAGGACCCGTAGGCCTCGAAGAAGCCGAACGCCGTGGCGCCGCGAGCGTGCACCACCCGCTCGGGGATGCGCTCGCGGTCGAAGTGGCTGATCTTCTCCAGGAACTGGTAGTTCTCCAGCGTGGCCGGGCCGCGGGCACCCACCGTGCGCTGGTTCTGGTTGTCGTAAACGGGGTGGCCCTGCCTGTTGGTCAGAACCGGCCGCTCATCGCCCTGCTCCGGGGCCTGCGACGCGACGTCTGTCATCGGGATCTCCTTCTCTCGCTGTGTGCTGTGGGAACCTCGGCGGTCTTGGCTGGCACGGTTAGCGGGCTGCACGAGGCACACAGCCCCCACCAGGTCACCTCGGCCTCGTCGACGACGAAGCCGAGGTCAGCCGGTGGTTCGGAGGGGTCCAGGCACGGTGCGACGCCGACGGCGCAGTCGATGTCGTCGATCCGGCCGCAGCCCCGGCAGACCAGGTGGTGGTGGTTGTCTCCGACGCGCAGCTCGTAGCGCGCGGGGGAGCCGGCGGGCTCGATGCAGCGCACCAGCCCGACCCGGGTCAGGTCGTCCAGGACGTTGTACAGGCCCTGCCTGGAGACCCGGGCGGAGCGGCCTCCAGCGAGGCGGACCGCGATCTCGGCAGCGGTCACGTGCCTGGCCCCAGCGAGCGCAGCGAGCACGGCCTGCCGCGGCGTGGTGGCGCGCAGGCCGTGCTCCCGCAGTTCGTCGCTGGCCGGCTGCACGCTCCTACCATGATCCGGTCAGTGGACTGAGTCAAGTCTGCGCCGCCGCCCGGTTCTACGCTGACGGGGTGCCCGAGCCGCTGACCGACCAGGAGATGGCCTTCCTCCAGAGTGTCCTCGACCTCGCGCGCGAGGGGCGCACCGAGGAGCTCGCGGAGATGGTGGGCGGCGGCGTGCCGGTCAACCTGACCAGCGGGCCGGGGGACTCGCTGCTGATCCTTGCTGCCTACCACGACCATCCCGCCACGGTGCGGATGCTGCTCGAGCGCGGCGCGGACACCGGGCGGGTCAACGACCGGGGGCAGACCGCTCTTGGCGCCGCGGTGTTCCGGCAGTCGGCCTCGTCGGTCACCGCTCTGCTGGCGCACGGCGCCGACCCTCGAGCCGGCGGTCGCTCTGCGCTGGACATCGCCGCGTTCTTCGAGCTGGACGAGATGGCCGCGCTGCTCCTGCAGGAGCGTCCGTAGCGCCGCGCGACGTGCGGCGGTCAGTCTGGTATCAGCGTGAATCAAGCCTTTGCTTGGCCACAATTCGGGCGTACGGTGGTGGCATGCGTACGCTTCCGGTGTCCAAGGTGAAGGACCGGCTCAACGAGCTGGTGGACGAGGCCTCGAGCACGCGGGAGCGGGTCACCATCACCAAGAACGGCGCCCCGGCCGCGGTGCTGGTTGGGGCCGAGGACTGGGAGTCGCTGCAGGAGACGCTGTTCTGGCTGTCCCAGCCGGGAATCCGTGAGGACGTTGACCAGGCCCGGCGGGAGTACCAGGCCGGCGAGGCTGTGGGCCAGGCGGAGGTCCGTGCCCGGCTGAATCTGCCCAGCCGAGGCTAGATGGCCTACGCGGTCGTGATGGCCAGTGCCGGGCTGAGAAACCTGGAGAGAGTCCCGCCGCGCTACGCGGCCGCGATCCTGGAGTTCCTCTACGTGATCTTGGCGCAGAGCCCGGCCCGCGTCGGCAAGCCGCTCGAGCGCGAGTTCGAGGGTCTGCACGGAGCCCGCCGCGGCGACTACCGCGTCCTCTACGAGATCCGCGAGGCCGACACCTCAGTCCTCGTGGTCAGGATCGAG
>JAABUM010005327.1_pt1 | contig 13614 bp, 27 predicted proteins | sample 5559161 | NCBI WGS metagenome assembly JAABUM01 (sample SAMN10711868, study PRJNA513369) | rock metagenome | isolation source: Antarctica rocks | place: Antarctica: Victoria Land, Siegfried Peak nord
CCTGAAGATGTTCGCCGGGAGAGAACGTTGAGTTGCAATTTGACTCTGCCGGCTGATCACCATATCCATCCTCGATTGGGCCTGCACGTCCAGGTATGCCGGAAGCACAACGCGGCGGAAGCTGTCCTGCACTTTTCCTGCCTGGACATGCACCTTAGGAGTCTCGTGGCAGCGGCTCACTCCCGCCAAACATCCCTCAGCACGAACCGTCACAGGCCCGGGATGCCGCCCCCGTCGCCTGCTGGCAGGCCCCAATCCTGCGGCGCGGGCACGCTGTGTGGCGGCTGCTCGGCCGGCGTCATGCGCGCGTCCTCGTCGCTGTCGCACAGGTTGATGATGTCCTGCAGGTCCACCGTTTGCATGTCTGCGGCATCCGTCATGTCTGCGTCTGCCATGACGGCGTCCGCAGCCGCCGCCGTTTGGTCGGCGCCAGTGACCGGGGCTCCGGCATGTGCCGTCGCGGCGTCGTGTGCGCCGGCTGCGCCGCCGGCATCGCGCGCGGCAGCGCCTGCAGCGGCGTCGGCTTCAGTCGCCTCTGCAGCTTTGCCGGCCTGGCCGGCGGCACGCTGCGGCTCGGCCGGCGGTGCTGCACCCGCATTCCGCTGCTCCAGCATTGCGGCGCTTGCGCCGGAGGCGCCAGCCGGCGCGGGTTGCGACAGCCCGGTTCCCTGCCCGGTCGCACCGCATTCGTGGGCAGGAGGCTGTGAGGCAGCTGTCCCAGGGGCGGCAGGTGCGGCCTGCACCGCGCCGATCGCTGCGGCGAGCGCCGGGGTTTCCCCGGCGTCCAGGGACGCTGCCGCTGGCCCCGCCGGGGGTTGCCCGCTGCCCGCAGGCTCCGCTTGCGCTGCGACCGGCCGTGCGACGCCGCCAGGCTGTGCTGCTGTTGCCTGTGTGTCGGCTGCCGCGGCTGCAACGGCGGCGCCGCCGCTGGCTGCCGCGGCGCGGTCGTCAGCGCCGCCGCCGTCGGCGCCGAGGCTGCTGCGTGCCGTCTGCCGAGTGCTGTAGCCCCGTGCCGCCGCCGCCTGCCGGTCGTGCCGCAGCAGCAGACGCTGGTAGTGGCCCCTGGCGCCAGACACTCAAGCTGTGAGCGACTGGTGTTCTTAGCATGTGCACAGCATGCTGATGCTCCAGGAGCATGCCATATTGGTCAATTGGTCACGCGCACCCGTTTGATGGACGATGATGTGGTTGCAACAGGATCCGGCTCGTCACCAGAAGTTTGACGAAATGCATTGGTTTCATGGAAGCACAGGCTGCGCCGCACAGCAGCATGCTGTTGACGTTCGTGCAGTAGGGGCTTGGAAGATTCGAAAGCACTGCTGCATCGTTTGAAGTTGCCATCGTCGACACAAGTCTGAGCTGCATGATTTGTTCGTGTCCGCACCGGAGCGCCATTGGTGTGGTCAGAGCTTCCATGAATAGTCCATTTTCGTGGTCTGTCGTGTGGATCTGCCGTTGTCAAAACATTTCGTATGAGTGCGCACCGCAGCACGCCGTTGGCGTTGGCGTAGTCGATGGGGTCGATGCCGAGGGCATCGCGCACGCGGGGCCACTGCCGCGCCGTTGTGACCGCGTCATAGCCCCCCAGCGCCGCCACCGCCTCGTGCAGCGCCCGCACATCCAGCTCCTGCCCTGCGGCACAATAGATAACAAAGTTGTTGCTCTTGCACGTCTTCATTCGTACCCCCCAAGCGCCACCGCCTCGTGCAGCTTCTGCACCTCCAGCTCCAGCCCTGCGGCGCAGGAAAGGTTGCGGTCTTGGCAAGAAACTCTGAATGTATATGCATGAATTCCAGTCTCCTCGAATTCCAGGCTCCTGATTTAGTCAGCGCTGCATGCAGCGCCCACACATCCTTGCCCTGCATTTGCCAAAGAAAAAACACCTTGCCGTGGTCGCTTTCCCCCCGCCTTGAAGCTCCTGCATTCTGTGCGAAGGCGGAGGCACCGAAGAACGGTTTGTGTCGCACTCGTGATGCTTTGCAGCGCTGGCAGACCTGCCATGACGGGCGGGTGGCTGACGCCGAGCGCGTCCCAGGGCGCCAGAGGGAAGTCTTAAAAGGGGGAAGGGAACATTGAATTCATCGCGGTCACCTGCCATGACGGGCGGGCGGCTGACGCCGAGCGCGTCCCAGGGCGCCTGGCACCGCTTTCCCGCCAGGTACTCCCCCAGCTGGAAGGACGCCTCTGCTGCATCCACCTCCGCCCCTTTGTGCTTCTTTGGCGGCGGCGCCTGGCCTACAATCGACAGTTGAAAGCCGAATTGATGTTTGTATCAAGAACACGACGAGTTCTTCCCCAGCTGGATGGAGGCCTCCGACACTTTCACACAACACTGCAGGCCAGGCGCCGCCGCCGAAGCGGCACAAGGGTCTGGAGGTGGACGCGGAAACTTCTACCAGATGATTGTAGTCCCCCAGCTGTAAGGATGCCTCTGCTGCGCGTCCCTCCTCCCCTTGTGCTGCTGTGGCGGCGGCACCTGCCCTCTGTACATGCAACTGGCGGAGGCGGCTAGCTGAGTGGGCGACGACCCGGCATGCAGTTGCAATCCGGCGATGAGGAGGGCGCCAGACATGCGGCCTTTCGAGGGAAATGCTGAGACCGCATTTCAATATTTGTCTGGCTTATGAAGGTTTAATGCGCCGGTGACGCCAGAAGGCACGTAAATCTCATAAAACAAGTGAGTGTCTTGAAAGACCCGTTGCAAATCTGACAGAACAGTACATTCAAAGGGAGGAAGATTTGCGCGCACACCTGATATGAAGGCCTGCCGCGAGCGCCGCACGCCGGGTTGCTCCGGCAGCAGCGCATCGAAAGGGTTTAACCCTGGTTTGACCGTCTCGCGTGCGGCTGCCAGCATGTCATCGTACGACATTGTCCTCAGATCGACGAGCTTGACGCCCTCCCTGGGCGGCGGCAGCGCCGCCGCCAGCGCCGGCGCCGTCGCATCCGAGGGCAGCAGCCCGATGTACCTGGCGCGATGGGCGGCAAGAAAGAGTAATTCGGGGTGAAGGTGGCTGGCGGTTATGAGGACATCGTTCTGACAACCGACAGATACAAAGTCGGTCTGGGAAGCAGGAGGCGCTCAGTTGCCACTGCCCCTCAGAGCAACAAGCTCCAGGGTTCCCACAGGCGAAAGATGTCACATTGATCTGCATCATCATCGGGACTGCCGGAGAGTCGGCAAATTTCTGGAGCAATAAAGACTCTGATTTACAGAATTCAAAGCAGCGTTCAAGTCTCACTGGCGGCTGAGGTGCGCCAGGACCTCCTGGCCGGTCGCCTTCTGCGGCTGCGGCGGGGTCACGGGCGCCGCGCGCGCCGCTGCCGCCGGCCGCGCGGGCTGCGCCGCCTTTCCCTGGCTTAGGGCGCGCTTCGGCCTGCACAATGCGAAGCCCTAGGGCTCGTGAGACAGCAGTATGATCAGGTGATGCTTACCAGCTGCAGCGTGACAATATTGCGGGCGCCTCTCTATCACACGTGTCAGACGCCCAGAGCTGGCGTCGACAGGCTGGCGTGAACGCCGCCGCCCGGCACGCCCGGAAGCACACTGAGCTGGGAACGGCGCACGGCTGTGCTCACGCTCAACACCCTGGAAGCCCAATGGCAGTGCGGCACCTGGGCTGCAGCAGAACGCGCTTTTTAGGTTTGAAGCCGTGAGCCGCCATCCACTGCTGCACCGTCTGGCCGAGGGTGCCGTCCGGCAGCACCACCCGCATGCTCTGCTTCCTGCATGCAGAACGCTTTCAGGTTTGCTTCGCCTGGAGGGAGTGAAACGTTGCCGTTTCCGCGAGTTGATATGACGGGCATGTCACGTGCCTGCACGAACGGGTGGGGACGCCAGTGAAAGACCGCCACAGATGAGTGAAAGGATGGCGCCGTGTCGTCCAGCCGCTGGAACTCTGTGCACAATTTCAGGCTCACCACTTGTTGTTGCCGCTGAGGCCGCTCATGGCCTCAAAGTCCGTCGGCTTCATGACGCGGCCTGCGCTCGAGAGGGTTGAGCATCGCTACTTATCGGGTTTTCACAAATTTTACAGGTCCAAACCCTCATTCGCACTGCCAGCCTGTAATCTCAAAAGCCACCACACTCGGCTGAAAGGCAGCAGCCACCTACAAGTGTTTGCTGCTCTGACTGAGGCAATGTACTGCTGATGACCTTCGTGCGTTGTGATGGACGGCTTCGTCATGTCAAGGTGACCGTGCAGGTCGCCGCACGCCACCAGGAGGCGCGTCGGCAGCGCGCCCGCCGCCCCGCCTGGCACAGAGACGAAGACACAATGCTCGTGTGTGTGGTGTGTGGTGCTCGTGTGTCTGACAAGCTGTAATTCCAGCTGCAATGTCAATAGAGGGAGTCGCCATACCTGCCATGACCCCGCCAGGCGGCTCCGCATTGGCGCCTGCCACCGCCCTCACTGCATATGCCGGCGCGGCAGGCAGCATGATCGGCACTACGCCCGGCTGCAGCGGCTGCGGCTTTGGCGTGTCAATTGGCGCGTCTGCATCGCAAACGAGTTGGTTTCCGAGTGTGCAACACCAAATGAGAGGTCGTGCGGTCCGCTGGCACCTGCTGGGTCCTTCAGACTTCCTGCAGGGCCAGTGCTGAACGTGGAAGGCTGCCACAGGCTGCAGATACCCACCTGGCTGCGCGGCAGACTGCTGTATGCCATGGGGCGCGGCATTCGGCGCCGCTGGAGGCAGCGACACGGGCGGGCCCGACACCGCGCCAGACTGAGCTGCGGTGGTCTGCGCCAGACGGCTGTGCAGCACGGCCAGCGACGCATCGCTGGCGGCAGATGCGGGCGCCACTGTGACATGTGGTGCAGCGGCGACGTTGCCAGCAGGTTGGTCACTGCTTTCGGATGCTGGCTCGCTTCCTGAGCGCGCTGGCACTGCTGTATCTGACGCTTCCGTCATGCTTACTGCACCGGCATCGACGCGTGCAGCCATGCAGAATGCTCGACAACCCGACACGTTCCGGAATCAAAATCAAATGCGCACCCACCAAGCAGCAGGAGTCATCACAGCGGGTTCCCGTCACATTTCTTTCGCTTGCAACTGACAGAAATATCAGCCAAGAGCAGGAACAACAACATCGCAGGTCGCTTGTCGAGGCAAAGCGCGAGGTTCTGCCGTGATCTGGCCAGGATGGCTGCGGTAGAGCAGCCCAGCTTGGCCTTGCTGGTCAAGGCCACCTTCTCAGCGCTCAGCAGGGGCGAACTGCCGTCCAAGAACATTCTTGCCACCCTGATCAGCAAGGCACGACCCATCCTTGACCATGTGGCACGCGCCGCACATAGATGCTGCATTAAGCTTTCATGGTTCGAACCCACGATTGCATGCATGGGATCTGGCAAGAAGCCGAGTCTTCGTAAGCTTAAACACATAGCCGCACCCTTTGCATATTTGCGCTCTCCTCGCTGTTGGTGAGCACGGATGGCCGTAGCATGAGACCTGTCAACTCACAGCTTGCGAGCTTATGCAAATTGCGAGCTGCACAACGCTGGGTGGCTGATTCTTCACACATCCATGTCCACGCAGGCGCTGGGCTTTGCCATCATCGGCGGCGGCGCCGTCGTGAAGCTGCCGCAGATCCGCACGCTGCTGGCATCCCAGTCGGCGGCGGGCCTCGCGGTGTCATCCTTCGAGCTGGAGAACGTGGGATTCACCATCCACGCCTCCTACGGCTACCTGCTGGGGCTGCCGATCAATGCGTACGGCGAGGCGGTCGTCATGCTGCTGCAGAATACGCTGCTGCTGGCGCTCATCTACCGTTATGCAAAAACCGGGTGGCTGCGCGCGACCGCGGTGCTCGGACTCAACGCGGCAATGATCTTCAGCGTCCTCAGTGGTGAGGACTCTGTATCAACAACGCTGGTCATCAGTGCTCGCTCGTCATGGTCCGCGGATGTATAATCTGACGCACAGTGAGGACCATTGTATACAGCCATGGTGGCATATCGGCCCCTCATGGTGTGCCGATGCCAAGGTTCCCTCGCCTGTGCAGGCCGCATCAGCACCAGCCAGATCCGCACAGCCTACGACCTGAACAACGTCATCATGACGGCGGCGCGGGTGCCACAGATCATCAAGAACTACAGGGTACGGTTGGCATTGCCATGCAAATGCCATGTGTCATGTGCCGTGTGCCGTGTCTGACCTGCAACATCATATGGTAACCCCACACAAAGACATAGCATCATGTGGGACAGCCCACACAAAGAGAGAGCGAGCCGCATGTTTTCAACATGCTGCTTGCCGGACTGCAGGCGAAGAACACGGGGCAGCTCAGCAGCGTGACGTACATTGCAAACAGCCTCGGCTGCATCGCCAGGATATTCACGTCCCACCAGGAGGGCGGCGGCATCGCCATGATCCGCGGCTTCATAATCGGTGAGCTGCTTGCCAAAGCTGCACCTTGCAGCAACTTGACACATCGTTTCGGCTCGAGTGCCGCCACCAGGTCTTGCACTCCCCAGCATCCTGTGCACTCCCCGGCGCACATGTAAGTCTGACTTGGTATGTGTCACGCTTGGTGCAGGCCTGGTGCTGAACGCGACCATCGCACTGCAGTGTATGGTGTATCGACCAAAGCAGGGCGGCAAGAAGGACCAGTGAAATTTCCTCCGCTAGAGTTTGGCACGGTTGGCACGCTGCCGCTATCGCTGAAGCCACCGCTACTGCAATATGTCGGTGTCCGCGGACCTGGGCATCCCCTAATAGAATGTGCAGTACCCCTGAAACAGCATTGACGATTGTGCAAGCAGGCGTCAAACGGCATAATCGCGAAATGCAACTGCAAGCCGTTGGCGAGAATCGGTAATCCAATGACAGTGCGGGAGCAGTTGGAATTTTCGGGTGCAGCAGGGGGGCAATTTCTCGAATTCTCCCCAAATTCCTCACACAATCTGCACATCCGGGGGCCAACCTGATTGCAGCTCCCAGACCAGCCAGAGTCACCATACAGCTCCAACGCTCGCGTGATCCACAGCCGCCGATTTGCGTGCCCGACTCTGCGTTCGGGCTGTCCGCCAAGCCGGCCTCTTGTCTTGACTATCTTGCAGCTCTGCCGTGTACTCTGCGGTTTCGCGGCGCGCCAAGGCCCCGTGGATACAGCTGCTTGGTCCGCAAGAACCAGACACACCGTGAGGCTGTCTCGGACACATTAGGCCCGAGCGCGCCGTCCTGCTCGAGCACAGGACCAGCTGTCGCGATATCGCTGTACAACTCCGAGTCAGTTTTGGCTCGTAGACCCAGAGCCGCTGGCAGCCCTCAGGCTATGGTGGCGGGGGTCTCCTTGACAGTCGCGCAGAGCTGATACTCGGCTATTGCAGCCTCAGTAGCCGTACTCGCCAGGTGGCTTGGCTCGAAATGGCAGCCAAAAACGAGCTGCTGTACCTCGTGCTGCAGTTCCTCAAGGAGGAGGGCTTGGCAGGTAGGCGTCTCTGCTGCGAGAATGGTGGGGTCGCCGTACTCGTTGTGTACAAGGCCCAGCAGGCTTGCAGCTCATGCGCTGGCCAAACTTGCAAGCTGTTGCGCTCTCACTTCCACTCACTGATCGTTTCTCCTGGAGTGAGGAGCCGCTGGCTGCCATAACCCCACACGGCTGCCTCAAACTCCAAACACTTCTCACCAGCACTTGGCCCTATCCGAATGCAGATGCGGTGCACGCGCTGGAGCGGAGCACCGGGCTCTACTTTGACGCCAAGCACTTTGAGGAGCTGGTGACCGCCGGCAAATGGGAGCGCGCCGAGGAGTATCTTCTGGGCTTCACCGGCTGGGAGGCCAACGGCAGCTCGCTCAAGATGTTCTTCGAGCTGCGGAAGCAAAAGTACCTGGAGGCGCTCGACAGGTTGGCGCCTTTTGCGGCCGCCCCTTTGCCGCCGCCCGATGAAGCGCGCTGGCGCATGTAGAACCTTTTGGCGACAGCTTCCTCTTGCACGACTGCGGCTGAGGCGATGAAGAAAGCCGATCCTGCGAGCCGCACCCCCTCCTGAAGGCTGGCACGCCCAATTGAGTGCTGTTTACATTTGCATGCTCACAGACGGGATCATGCGGAGGCGGTCAAGATTTTAAAGGCCGACCTGCGCATTTTCCAGACGCTCAACAACGAGATCTACCAGGAGCTCACCTCGCTGCTGGCGCTCGACGACTTCAGGTAAGTGTTCATAGTGATGTGCATTGCGGCAGCAGCGTTCAATAGCAATGCGTGTTCATAGTGATGTGCAGCGTTCAATAGCAATGCGTAGACCCTTGCAGCGAGATCAGTGCTGGAGTGCATTCATTGACAAATGTCGTTTACGCATGTCATACTCTCCAACTGCGGTTGCAGTCTTGTTGGGTCTATCTGCAACAGGCAAAACGAGAAGCTGGCCGTATATGGCACCACCGCCAATGCGCGCGCCCTCATGCTGCAGGTCTGGCATGGTTTTGCTCTGTGCACGTTTAAGCGAGCCTGCAAGAGAAATGTTGAGATCCTTGGCCACGCGTGCATATTGAACCGCACCTGAGCGGTCTGTGCACACAAAACACGCAGGAGCTGCGCAACCTGATAGAGCACAACCCGGCGCTGCGCGGCAAGATGGACTTTCCGCCCATCCCGCCCTCGGCACTCGTCAGCGTCTTCACGCAGCTGTGAGCAGAGTCTCCTGATGCTTGATATAACGTGTGACTTTACGCTTGGAGATCCCATCAAATGGCACATCTGTATCTCGCCATTTCCTGGAACACACCCAGCGCAGGCACTGATGAGCGCTGCACACACTATGCACCGCGCAGGACGGCGACCTCGCTGCAGCAGGTGCTGTGAGTGATGCACGGTAGATTCGACAAGTCATAAAGAGCACCAAAGATTATCAGCATCTGCATCATGCAGGACGGCGAACCCGCTGCAACAGCCGCTGTCGCTGGTGCCGTCGGGTCTGGCGCACACCAGCATATCAAACACAGGATAAGCCATGATCATGTGCACCATCACGCAGAACGGCGAACCCGTTGCAGCAGGCGCTGTCGCTGGCGCCGTCGGGGCTGGCGCACGCGGCGGCCCTGGCGCAGGCCAACGGGCGGATGCCGGACGCGGGGTTTGGGCGGTCGGACCCGCACGCCGCGGCGCTGCAGAACGTGCTGCAGGGCCACCGCAGCGGCCAGGTGCTATTACTGGAACCCACTGTTAGAGTACCAGCACAGGGTTGGGTGTTGGCAAATATGGTACATATGGTACAACGCACAGAGGCCTTGACATCGTATGACCACTGAAGCGCCTAGCATGTTTGACCACTCGAGCGTTGTTCTCGGCGCTGTGCATGCCTGCAAGTGTTGCAACCAGGGCCCATCAGGGCACAACCTGTCAAGGAGGCGCTGCAGCGACAAAAACCTGGATGTAGCACCTAGCCTGCCATCTCAGCCATGGCGAGGTCCACCTTCGGCGTTCCTCAAGCGATCCTCTTTCAGTTGCAGGGACGCTCAGCGCAGCAGCATCCTGATCTGGCAGCAGTGGTGATGCCGCCGCAGCTCAGCCGCTCGCCCGCCGGCGGCCGGTCAGCCACAGCCGGTGATCTGGCTCCGTCTTAGAAGTCGCTGGCGCTGCCTTGCCTTGTCCGTACGACTGACAGCGTGCTGTCCGTACGACTGACAGCGTGCTGCAACAGAAAGCACAGCCTCGGTGGCTTTTCCTCACCATCATGTTGAGATCTCCACGCCATTGTGCCCGGAGGGCGACGGTCTCATACGGCACCGGCGTCATGCGCAGGCCGGAAGCGGACGATGGGGCTGAACGAGCGGCAGGCCGGCGAGCAGCCGGCGCCAAAGCGGATGCAGGCGGAGACGCCCGTCCGGGTGCGCGCGATGCGCCGCTCAGGACAAGCTGCGGGACACTGTCACAAGCGGAAACACACGCCTTTCTGTATGGCACACCTGGACCTGACTGAGAGACCGCTGCGCTGCGGCACTGGCATCGAGCCGCGGCCCCAACGCGTGGCATCTTTGAACATCTTTGAACATCTTCTACGTGGGAATTTGCAGCATGTGGGGACGGAGGTGCCGTCGCAGATGGCACGCGTGTGCACGCTCCCCTCACCTGCGACTTCCTGCGACTTCCACCCGACGATGCCCTCCCTGATTCTTGGTGCGCACACCACAGTCACGACATCTCGTGCATCCATACGTTGGCTGAAGACACGTGAAGTCTTCTGGGATGGGCACCTGTGGAAGCGCAAGGACATGCAGCTCTGCCGCAGACCGCGTGCACTGCTCAGATCGTCCTGGGAACTGGCTTGGCTCTCGGGGATTGGCACATGCGCCTGTCTGAAGCAGAGGGTGATGATCCATCCCATTTCAGCCGGCCCTGTGTACTACTGCTGCCGTTGCAGTGGGCACGGGTTCGGAGCACGTGTGCGCTGGGACTATCAATACAGCCAGAAAAATGGGACTCCTTGTGGCAGAACCGACAAACATGCTGTTACAGCAACACAAAATTGATTAAGAAAATCAGTACAAAAGCCTGTATTTCGCACGGCTGCAGTGGGCACGGTGTCAGGGCACGTGCTGCTGTGGGCGCTGGGGCCGCGGCAGTGCCTGCTGGAGCTGCCCTGCGACAGCGGCCTCCTGCGCGCCGCCGCCATCACCCGCATCACCTGGTCCCCCGACGGCAGCGTCTTTGGTGAGTGCAAAGCATTGATCGTTCACACGGAGCATGTGCTGCTGGAGATCACTTGCATCACCTTCCCGAGACTCGCTTGAGCATGTGCTGAGGCATGGGGATTGGATCACAATCAGCAGTGTGCGCTGGCGGCCGCTCACATCTCCAGCACCGCTTGAGCAAGAAAGAATCATTCAAACCTACCATGCTACAGGCGTGGCGTTCCACGCGTGTGAGGGGCGCGGCGTGATACACCTGTACCGCTGGTCGCCAAAGGACGGGCAGGTCCGCGGCGCGCGCGCCGAGATCGATGCCCACGAGGTAGGGTTTAATGCTGCAGCTTTGCTCAGGCCGATGACCGGGGAGGCTGTGCCCCGTTTCGCCTACTGCCATACCCTCTGCCTTGCACCCAGCCCTGCAGTTGCTTCTAATCATAGCTTTGTGGCATGGCTTGCTCGAGTGCTTGGCAGCTAGCAGCCAAAGCTGCACGCGAGCAAGGCTGCACGCACGAGGCCGGCGCATGTGTGACTCTGTATATTTTGAATATTTCCCGCAGGGTGGCGTGAACGACGCTGACGCACCTGGACTCGCAGCTTGATTTTTGTGCCATGAAACCCCAACACCTTCAAATACAGAAACAATCCCTGCAGGGTGGCGTGAACGACCTGGCGCTGACGCACCTGGACTCGCAGCTCATCGCGGTCAGCGGCGGCTCCGATGCCAAGGTCAAGGTCTGGTCCGTCGCCACCAGCGAGCTGCTCTTCTGCTTCACAGGTGTGCAGGCTTTTGGCGCCCTGCCTGCGAGCTGCAGGCAGGACTGTGCCCCAATGTTTTGCGCTCTGCTTGATTGTTTTGGGCCGGATGTGTCACCGTCGCGCACCCTCGAATCGTGAGGCATTCAGTCGCATGTGGATGCCCTTTCAGCCGCAACGAGGGACAGTCCTTCCAGGGATGCATTCAAGACGGGACTGCATGCGGACACACTTGCGCGGCGAACACTTGCGTGGCGGAGATCCCCAATATCATAGTCCAAACCGTAGAGCCCAAACCTCTAGGAAGGATGCCACGTTTGTTGCCAGGTCACGAGGGGCCGGTGTACTCGGTGTGCCCGCACGTGAAGGGCAACATCTGCTTCGTCTTTTCCACCGGGCGCGACGGCCGCATCAAGGCCTGGCTGTACGACAGTCAGGTCGCCGCCGTTGTCGACTACAGCGCCGAGGGTGTGCTTGTTTCCCCCGCAATGCATATGAGAAAATGAAACAGAAACCAGCACAAAGGACGGCCAGGTCGCCGCCGTGGTCGACTACAGCGCCAAGGGTGCGCGCCCCCGGCAACTTTTGTTCATTTTTTGTTCAATAACGAAACTGTGCTGCGTCTCGGCAGGCTGCGCCTCGTTCAGCAAGAGAGTACGGAGTGACGTGCGGAGAGCAATCTGGTCAGCACGAGAGTCTGGAGTGATGTGCGCATTGCACTTCGTGAGCCGAGATGCCGAGCAGCAGCTCGTCCTTGTGTGAAAGAGGAGCCGTAAGAGGAGATGCTCTATTGCCTTAGTGGAGACGTCAAATATCATGCTTTGTTATACAGAGTCCCCGCATGATGATCCTGCAGGCACCTGGTGGACGCACATGCAGTACAGCCCGGACGGTACGCGCCTGTTCTCCTGTGGCGTCGGCGACGCGGGCGTCGGCAGCACGCTGGTGGAGTGGAACGAGAGCGACGGCGCCATCTCACGCCGCTACGCGGGCTTCCACAACGATGCACAAAATCTGGCGCGCTTCGACACCTGCGGCAACCGCCACCTCATCGTCGGCGACGAGGGCGCCGTCAAGGTGGGGCCTGGCATGCTGTGCTTGCTGCCGCTGATGCCGCTGAGCACCCAAATTCATCAGCTACATGTATAACACAAAACACAAAATAGAGGGCAAAATGCAAATTTTCATTTTGCCTTCTATGATCCGTTCAAGGCGTGGCACATGGACCAGCCGGCGGAGACGTTGGGACTCGGCGTGGAGGGGGAGATGGCCCCAAAGCACGAACATGTTCATTGATCTTGTGCGCATCATTCCCGTGTGTTGTTCAGCAAACACAGGAGGCCTCTGGCGCCTTTTCAGACATGGGACACTTGCAGTCTTCGAAGCGGTCCTTGAGCTTTTATTGAAATGGCTTCCTCCTCATCACGTTCTTCAAAAAAGGTCAAAACAAAGGAGGCCAGTGACGCCCGAAAGGCTCTGAGCTTTGTTTAAAACGGAACGCCACAGGCCTCCTTTGTTGTATCCTTTTTAAAAAGGCGTCCTGAGCGCTTCCCTCTTTCAAAAAGGTTAAAACAAAGGAGGCCTTTGAGCCTTGTTTAAAAGGAACGCCACAGGCCTCCTTTGTTTTAACCTTTTTATAAAAGCCTTCCTGAGCGCTACCTTCTTTCAAAAAGTATAAAACAAAGGAGGCCATTGAGCTTTGGAGGGGCTCTGAGCTTTGTTGAAAAATAACGCTTCGTTGAAAAGGAACGCCACAGGCCTCCTATGTTTTAACCTTTTGTTAAAAAGCCTTCCTGACCGTCTCCTTCTTACAAAAAGGTTAAAACAAAGGAGGCCATTGAGACTTGTTTAAAGTGGAAGGCCACAGGCCTCCTATGTTTTAACCTTTTTGTAAAAAGCCGTCGTGACCGCTTCCTTCTTTCAAAAAGGTTAAAGCAAAGGAGGACACTGAGCTTAATTTAAAAATGAACGCCACAGGCCTCCTATGTTTTAACCTTTTTATAAAGCCGTCATGAGCGCTTCCTTCTTTCAAAAAGGTTAAAACAATGGAGGCCATTGAGCCTTGTTTAAAAAGAAACGTCAGCAGGCCTCCTTTGTTTTAACCTTTTTATGAAAGCCGACTTGACCGTCTCCTTCTTTCAAAAAGTAAAACACAAACCCGGCCGTCCCCTTGTTTAAAAAAGTATAAAACAAAGGAGGCCGATGACGCCAAAAGACGGGTGACGCCTA
>JAABUM010005328.1_pt1 | contig 13613 bp, 12 predicted proteins | sample 5559161 | NCBI WGS metagenome assembly JAABUM01 (sample SAMN10711868, study PRJNA513369) | rock metagenome | isolation source: Antarctica rocks | place: Antarctica: Victoria Land, Siegfried Peak nord
GGGCGCGGGTGGTGCCGGTCAGGCCGTGGTCGACGTAGATCCGGTCGACGTCGACCCCGAGTGCGGCCAGGCCACCCCGCTGGGCGGTGAGGTCCTGGTTGGTCGTGGAGACCCTGGCGTAGCCGATGTTGAGTCCGGTCACCCGAGCAGTGTGCCGTATGACGTGCCTCAGCGGGACTTCAAAGCGGATGGGTCTATTGGGATAGCTGCTCCTGCTCCTGCTCGTGTGCCGGCCAGCCGGTGATCTTGTACCGATGGGCGTTCGGCTACCGCGACGGGTCCTCGAGCAGGAACCGAGCGCGGGATACTGGGGTCATGGCGGTCGAGCACACGATGCAGCTTGGCGAGGCGGCGATCACCCGGGTCGTGGAGTGGTCTGGGCCGCTGAAGACCGTCGGTGAAATCCTGCCGGAGAGCGGCCCTGAGCAGTGGAAGGCCCACCGTGGGCTGCTGGCTCCAGACTTCTGGGACCCCACCACCGACGCCTACCTGTGCCACATCCAGACCTGGGTGGTGCGCATCGGTGGACGCACCATCCTGATCGACACCGGAGTCGGCAACGACCGCGACCGCCCGCAGATCCCGCCGCTTGCCGACTTGCACACCGACTTCCTCGACCGCCTGGCCGCAACGGGCGTCGAGCCCGCTGACGTCGACACGGTGATCAACACCCATATCCACTACGACCACGTCGGGTGGAACACGCGCCTGGTCGACGGAGCGTTCGTGCCGACCTTCCCGAACGCCACCTACCTCGTCCCGGCCGTGGACTACGACTACTTCCACCCTCACCACGCCGAGAACATGCGTGCGCCCGAGACCGAGGACGAACGCCGCCGCTTTGCCGGCACCACCCTGGTGTTCAACGACAGCATCCGCCCGATCGAGCAGGCCGGGCAGCTGCAGCTATGGCGCGACCACCACGGTCTGCCCGGGCTGCCGATCTCGCTCGAAGCCGCTCCCGGACACACCCCCGGATCATCGGTCGCGGTACTCGATCAGGCCGCCGGCGCGTTGTTCGTTGGGGACCTGTTGCACAGTCCGCTCCAGTTCCTGTACCCGGACCTGCGGTGCAGCTTCGACCTCGACCCCGCCCAGGCCCGCGCGACCCGACAACGGCTGCTCGCCCGGGCCGCCACGACCGGCGCCCTGGTCTTGCCCGCCCACCTCGGCGGGCACAGCGCTGCGACCCTATCCACCGACACCGACACCGACACCGAGTTCGCCGTGCAGCAGTGGGCCAGCTTCCCCCGTCAGCAACCGCCCCGCTAACGGATCGTTGGAGGGACGCTCAGGGCTGGTGCCTACTCAAGCTGGTGTCCGATCTGTTGAAACCCGGCTTGCCGGCGGGCTTGTTCGGTGATGTCGCTTTGAAGGTGGTCGCCGCCTGGCGGGGCAGGGCGGCGGTGGAGTCACCCTCGCACCTGCGTACGCACCCGATGCCGCTGCGGCTGACGCTGCTGGCAGCGTTGCTGCACGAGCGGGAGATCACCGACACGCTGGTGGACCTGCTGATCGCCACCGTGCACCGGATCTCCGCCCGGGCAGAGAAGAAGGTCACCACCGAGCTGGTCAACGCCTTCAAGCGGGTGGGCGACAAGGAAAACATCTTGTTCCAGGTCGCCGAGGCGTCGTTGGCCGCCCCTGATGACCCGGTCCGCCAGGTGGTGTTCCCCGCGGTGTCCGGCGGTGAGCAGACGCTGCGGGAGCTGGTGCACGAGTTCAAGACCAAGGGCCCGGTCTACCAGCGCACCGTGGCGACCACGCTGAAGGCGTCCTACACCAACCACTACCGGCGCGGCCTGATCAGGTTGCTGGGCGTGTTGGCGTTCCGCAGCAGCAATACCGCACACCAGCCGGTCATCGAGGCCCTGGCGCTGATCCGCCGGTACGCGGAAGCGGGAAACATCACCTACTACCCGGTGGGTGAGACGGTGCCCGGTCCATCGCGGTCTGGGCGGTGACTGGCAGGACGTGGCCTACCGGGCCGACAAACGCGGCCAGCCTCGGGTGGTGCGGATGGTCTACGAGGTCGCCACCTTCCAGGCGCTGCGAGACCAGCTGCGGTGCAAGGAGATCTGGGTAGTGGGCGCCGACAGGTGGCGCAACCCCGATGAGGACCTACCGGCGGACTTCGCCGAGCGCCGCGAGCAGAACTACCGCGAGCTGCGCAAACCGGTGGACCCGGCGGTGTTCGTCGAGGAACTGCGTCTACGTGAACACCCTGATGCTCCAAGACGTCCTGGCCGAACCCGCGTGGGCGGACATCCTCACCCCGGCGGACCGGCGCGGTCTGACCCCGTTGTTCTGGATGCACGTCCTGCCCTACGGGGAGGTCCACCTCGACATGAGCTCCCGCCTCAGTCTCCGCCCCGCGACATGACTCTCTCAGCACTCTGGAGCCATGACGGGGAATGGACGATTCCCTGCCACACCGGTCGTCCCGTGATGCGGATCGCTGCAGCCCAGCGCGCTGCCCGGCTTGTCCGGCTACCGTCGGCGAAGACACATTCCCTGTCACATCCCGCCGGAGGTGCCTGGTGCCACCCGCCCGGACCGTCGCCGACGCAGCCGATGCGTTTCTGGCCCGCGCCACCGCCCCGACCACCCGGCGTTCCTACGCACAGACGATGCGCGCGCTCACCGCCGCGTACGGCGACCGCCTGCTCGACGCCCTCGACGGGCCCGCCGTCGCTGCGCTCGCCGCCCACAGGTGGGGGGCGCTGGCGCCGGCTACCTGGAACCGGCACGTCGCCACGCTGCGCTCGTTCACCGTGTTCTGCCGCCGCACCGGCTGGCTGCAGGTCGACCTGTGCGCCGGCTTGGAACGGCGCCCGCAAAGAACCGACCGCACCAAGGCCGTCGCCGACACCTCGCTGGAGCGCCTGTTCCGCCGCGAGGACGTCCCCGTCCGGGAGAAGTGCCTGTGGCGGCTGCTGTATGAGACAGCCGCCCGCGCACAGGAAGTTCTCTCCCTCAACGTCGAGGACGTCGACCTGGACAACAAGCGGACCCGGACGGTCTCCAAAGGAGGTGACACGGAATGGCTGCATTTTCAGTCGGGCTCCGCCCGCCTGCTGTCCCGCGTCATCGCCGGACGTCAGACCGGGCCGCTGTTCCTCGCCGATCGCCGCCCCGCACCCGCCCGCACCCCAGCTGCCCTCGACGCCTGCCCCGTCACCGGCCGGGGACGACTGTCCTACGAACGCGCCGAGTACCTGTTCAAGCGGCACTCCCGGCGGATCAGCCGCGACGGATTAACCCTGCACCAGCTCCGGCACTCGGCCCTGACCACCCTCGCGGACGCCAACGTCTCCCTGCCGCTGCTGATGGGCAAGAGCCGCCACAAGAGCCTGCGATCACTGCAGCGCTACGTCCACCCCTCCGCCGAAGCCGTCGCCGCGATGACCGCCGCCCACGACCCCGCCGCCCGGCGTCGTCGGTTCTGACACGCAACAAGATCACCGTGGTTTGGGGCTGGTGACACGATGCTTACCAGCACCCCGAGTACAAGCGGCTCAGCCAGGACCCCTCCCTGAGCCAGCTACGTGCCATGCGCTCCAGCCGGGTCCGCAGGTGAAGCCTGACGCCGACCCCGAAGGGTCGACAGCCGGCGCACCTGGCCCGGCGCCCAGCGAAGCGACAGCGGCATCGAGCCTGGCGGTCGATCGGCTATCGGAGCGTGCTCGCAACCCACCTGAAGCGCGGCCGCTGGCCCCGGCGGGGCGTCGTGAAGGTGCACGCGTCAGGAGATGTAGCAGAGGCTGATCCACGAGTCGCCAACACGCTCAATGATCTGGACCGGACCAGGCCGTCAGTTGTCTCAGCCGTGTGAGGGCGCTGACCTCGACTACGGGGCATCGAGCAGGAGGCCCGGCCGCTGCCATCGGCAGACGTTCGCTGAGTCCTGCCAGGCCCTCCGGGCGTTCGCCGCGTGGACGATCGATGTGGCGAGCCACAATCCTCGCCGCTGCACCTGCTCAAGCACCGCGAGGTCCACGGGGGCTTTGCCTCGGCGGAGGAGCAGGCGAGGAGCGTCACGGCCTAGTGCCGGAAGAGGGCGCTGTAGGCGTTCAACGCGGGCTGCCCGCCGAGGTGCGCATACAGCACCGTGGAGTCGGCGTCGATCTCGCCCTGCCGGACGAGGTCGATCATCCCGGCCATCGACTTGCCCTCGTACACCGTGTCGATGATCATTCCCTCGAGGCCGCCGGTGAGCCGGATCGCGTCCAGCGTCGACGCCACCGGGATGCCGTAGGACTCGCCGGCCCAGCCCTCAAGCACCGTCATCTCGTCGTCCCGCAGGTCGCGACCCAGCCCGATCAGCTCGGCGGTGCGGCGGGCGATCTTCTCCACCTGCGCGCGGGTCTCGTCAATCCTGGCGGAGGCATCGATGCCGAGGACGCGGCGCGGCCGGTCCTGCCCGGCGAAGCCGGCGATCATCCCGGCGTGGGTGCTGCCGGTGACGCTGCACACGATGATCGTGTCGAAGAAGACGCCGAGCTGCTGCTCCTGCTGCTGGACCTCGTACGCCCAGTTCGCGAAGCCCAGGCCGCCGAGGCGGTGGTCGGAAGCGCCCGCCGGGATGGCGTACGGCGTGCCGCCCGAGGACCGGACGTCTTCGAGCGCGTTCTCCCAGCTCTCCTTGAACCCGATGCCGAAGCCGGACTCCACCAGCTCCACGTGCGCGCCCATGATCCGCGACAGCAGGATGTTTCCCACCCGGTCGTTGACCGCGTCCGGCCAGTCCACCCAGCTCTCCTGCACCAGCCGGGCCTGCATGCCGAGCTTGGCGGCCACGGCCGCCACCTGACGGGTGTGGTTGGACTGGATCCCGCCGATGGAGACGAGCGTGTCGGCGCCCTGCGCGAGCGCGTCCGGCACCAGGTACTCCAGCTTGCGGGTCTTGTTGCCGCCGTACGCCAGGCCGCTGTTGCAGTCCTCGCGCTTGGCCCAGATCTTCGGTCCGCCCAGGTGCGCGGACAGGCGCTCCAGCGGGTGCACCGGGCTCGGGCCGAACAGCAGCGGGTGGCGGGGGAAGTCCTCGAGCGACACGTGTCCTCCTGACAGGCGGCGGGTGGGCTGTGTGGCTGGTAGTCAGACCCGCCAGCGACGGAACGGTGCCGCCGGAGCGGCTGCACCGGGACCGGACGCCTCGCCAGCGGGCTCAGTGGCGACCACACGCGGCAGCAGCGGCTCCAGGGCCTGCCAGTTCCGCCAGGTGGCGACCACCGCTGCATCGGCGTCGCCGGCCTCGCAGGCTCGCAGCACCTGCTCGTGCTGCGCGACCGAGCCGCGGCCACTCAGCGAAGCGAAGCGCAGCCGCTCGACGCGGCGCAGCACCGGGCCGTACTGCGCCAGCACCGCCTGGGCCGCCTGGTTGCCCGCTGCCTGCACGGCGACGTCGTGGAAGGCGTCGTCGGCGGACAGCGCCGCCTCGACGTCACCCGACCGCAGCGCCGCGGCGAAACGCTCGTTTGCCTGCCGCATCGCGTGCAGCTCCGGCTGCGACAGCCGCGGCACGGCCTCCCTCACGGCAAGGACGTGCATAGCCGCACAGACGGCCTGGGCGTCGCTGACGTCCCGCAGGTCGACGGGGCTGACGCGGGTGCTGCGGCCCGGCTCGGTCTGCACCAGCCCCACCTGCTCTAGGCGCCCGAGCGCCTCGCGGATCGGCGTGCGGCTGACGCCCAGCCAGCGCTCGAGCTCGGCATCGCGCAGCCGCTCACCCGGCTGCAACGTCCCGTCCACGATCGCCGCCCGGAGCCGCTGGAACACCTCGTCGCGCAACAGAGCACGACGTGACACACCATGCTGGTCGGGCACTGGCATGCGAAATACTGCACACAGCACGGAACACGGGTCAAGTGACGCGCCTCCGCTACCTCCCTCACGCAGATTCTGCAATTCGTCGTCCCGCTGGACGACGATCCTCTACCGGACAAGATCCAGGGCCGTGCAGCGGGCGGGCGGCCACGTAGGGGGTCGAGGATGATCCGCGCAGCCATTAGCGCTAGCGAAGATCGATCTGGTGTCGGTTTGAGCTGGGGTGGGCGCCTGGTTGCTGGCTGGGGTGGCTGGTAGGGCTACGGTGCGCGGAGCATGCTGCTGGACTTTCTGACCGATGCGCAGGTCGCCGGGTACGGACGTTTTGAGGGCGTGCCCTCGCGGGCTGATCTGGAGCGGTTCTTCCACTGAACCCGGCGCGAGACAGTGTCCTGCGCGAAGGCGTGCCGCTGGGACGACTGCCAGGCGAAGCGCCCTGTCCCACGAGCCGCAGGTCATGCGGCACAGCTCCGAAGCGCCCGGTATCCGTGAAAGATCGATCATGCGCACACGCTCTAAAAAAGGCTCGGGCCCCGCCTTGCCCTTGCTCTTGCGTTGCCGCGCGATCACCCGCGTCGCGGACTCTCTTCCGGTCGGCCACGCCTGAACTCCGTCGGCCACACGTCGACCACCTCGTCGCCACGGGTGACCAGGTAGGCGTCCCACCTGGCGAACACCGAGCAGGGGTGCGAGATACCCAGGTCGACGATCTCGCCCACGGCCAGATCCGTGCCCGAGACCACGCAGTGGTGGTCGTACATCGCCGTGACCGACCCGGCTGGGGGCGTCCGTTCGGTAGGCCGGCCACCGCTGGCGCCGACGACCACCGGGGGGCCGGCATCGTGCGGTAGTTCCCGCTTCCCGGCGCCGATGACCGCGACCCCCGGTTCCGGTTGTGACACCACGACGGCGCGCACGGTCACCGCGGGCACCAGGCCGACGACCGGGCTGGTCCGGCGGTAGACGCCGTGGTCGTGCGTGACGTAGCAGCCGGACCGGAGTTGCACGCGGGCCCGGCTGACCGGCCCGGACGCCGGCACGGCGGCGACGACGCGGTCCGGGAAGACGGAACCGCCCATGGACAGCAACGGCTCGTCGGTCTCGTACATCGGCGCGAGCGCGGCGAAGACCTCGATGATCCGCTGGCAGTGAGCGTCGACCGAAGCGAGGACCTCGCCGGTCCGCGCGTTCTCGACGACGCCCTCGTAGCCAGAGGTGCCGCTCAGCCGCAGACCGGTCGCGCCGGCCACGGCCTGCGCGACCTGCCGGGCCTCCCCGGGCAGGCGGACGCCCGTGCGGCCGCCGGGGGTCCCGACGTCGACCAGCACGCAGAGCGGCCGGTCGCCGCGGCCGAGCCCCCGTGCCGCTGCCGCGACGCCCTCAACCGAGTCGACGAGCACCGTCACCCCGAAGGGATGACGACCGTTGACGTCCCGGAGGCGCGCGAGGCCGTCCTGGTCGAGCACCTCGTTCGCCAGCAGGATCGGGGCGCCGACGCCCCAGTCGGCCACGATCTCCGCCTGCTCGACCGTGGCCACGGTAATGCCTGCCGCGCCGGCCGCGAGCTGCCGTTCGACGATCGGTCGGGACATCGTGGTCTTGACATGCGGGGCGAGGGAGACGCCCCTCGAAGTCGTCCAGGCGGCCATGATGCGGATATTCGTCTGCAGCGCATCGAGGTCCAGCCGCATCTGCGGGTAGGTAGCGCCGCCCGTGGCAGCGTGTATGGGCGCTTCGCTAGGCACCGTGGTCGCGCAACCAAGTCGTGGCTTCCCGCCAGGCGCCCTGCGCGGAGTCCCTTCTGTAGGTCTCCCGGTAGTCCGCGAAGAAGGCGTGGCCGGCGTCGCCGTGGACGCTGATCCTGGCGTCCGGGGCGCCGGCGGCCCCGTCCGCGAGCGCGTCCCGCATCGCTTCGACCGTGGCCAGCGGGATCGCGTCGTCCTGCCCCCCATAGATGCCGAGGACGGGGGTCCGTAGGCTGCGGACGACGTCGATCGGATGCGCCGGGAACAGCTCCGGGTCGGGGTAGGCGCCGCTCTGGACGCCGTCGAGGATGCCGTACCAGGCGACGGCGGCGGCGATCCGCGCATGCGCCGCGTACAGCCAGGCCCAGCGGCCTCCCCAGCAGAAGCCAGTGGCGGCGACCCGTGACGCGTCTCCTCCGTTGCCGACGGCCCAGTCGACAGCGGCGTCGAGGTCGCCCATGACCTGGGCGTCCGGGATGCGCTGGAGAAGACCGCCGACCAGCTCGTCGACGGTGTCGAAGGACTGCGGGTCGCCCTGCCGCTTCATCAAGTCGGGGGCGACGGCGAGGTAGCCGAGGTGGGCGAAGCGGCGGGCGATGTCCTCGATGTGGGCGTGGAGCCCGAACGCCTCGCTGAGGACGAGGATGACCGGCAGGTCGGCGCCTTGGGCGGGGCGGGCGACGTAGACCGGCATGGCGAAGTCCCCGACGGGGATCGTGGTCCGCCTGGTGTCGAGCCCTCCCGCGGAGGTGCGGACCACTGTCTCGCTGGCGAACGGTCCCGCTGCCGTGGCGAACCGCTCTTCGGTGCCGTCGGTGGAGGTCATGGTTCCTTCTCTGCTGGTAGTGGCGGGCGTCAGAACTTGCCGTTGTCGTTCTTCCAGTCGGCGCGCGGCGGGATCGGCTCCCGCACGTTCCAGTGCTCGACGATCAGGTCGTCGTGAAGACGAAACAGGTCATAGACGGCGCATGGCCGGCCGCCGGTCAGCCCTTCGCAGATGCAGAGGCAGAAGTTGCCCTCGCCGAAAAGGTGGTGCAGCGTGCTGTAGCTCGGGCCGTCGTTCGACGCGGCCAGCTTCGCTAGGAGCTGGCCGGCCCCGTCCGCCGTGTCGGGGTCGTGCTGCCGGAGGTCCTCAGCGAGGTAGTCCAGGAACGCGTCCGTGTCGCCGCCGATGAGCACGCGCCGGACGAACTCCTCGCAATGACGCTTGTTGGAGCCGGTCCGCTCCAGATCGGTCACGTCGGTGGGGCCGTCGACCATGGTCCGGCCGCTGGGGTTGCTCGTGCCTGGAAGGGCCTGCAGGTTGTCCCAGTGTTCGACGATGTGACCGTTCTCCCAGCGGTGGACCTCGAAGCCAACGACCGCCCCACCCATCGGCTGCAGGAAGTATTCGAGGTGAGCGAAGCTCACGTCGCCGTCCTCGAACAGCCGCAGCGGCCGGACCTTGCTCGTCCCCGGGGGGAGCGAGTCAAGGAACTCCAGCAGGGGACCCAGCCCGTCGCCGAGCGCCAGGTTGTGCTGCACGTAGCGGCGTGAGTCGAAGTAGTGCAGCGGGTGCCGCTCGCCGGTCTCGATGCTCTTCTGGATCGCGGCGGTGCGGTGCCGGTTGGGGACGGTCATGCCAGTCTCGCCTTCTTGGGTCATACGCGTCTTGGGGTTCGGGTCGTCGGGCGATCCGGGTCTTTCGCGTTCGGGTCCTCCGGTTCCGGGTCCTCAGAGGTGGCGGTCGTTACAGCCGACGTCCGGCCCGCACGCCCGCCGTCTGGCCATGCTCGTAGCTGACCTCGCCGTTGACGGCGACCAGTTCGATGCCGACCGAGCGGCTGGTGGGGTCAAGGAACGTGGCCGTGTCTGCGATCGACTCGGGGTCGAACAGGATGACGTCGGCCGCGGCTCCCACCCTGATGACGCCGCGGTCGTGGAGGGCGAACGCCGCGGCGGTCCGCGACGTCATCTTCGCGACGGCCTCGGGCCACGACAGGCACCCGGTCGCCCGGACGTAGTGCCCGAGGTGAAGGCGCCGTACGAGCGCGGGTGCGGCTTGCCGCCGGTGCCGGGCGGGAGGCCGTCGGACCCGACGATCGCGAACGGGTGGGTCAGCGCCGCCTCGATGTCGTCGGCGGACATGGCGAAGACGGACATCGTCGCCTGCAGGTCGTTGGCGACGAGGATCTCGACCAGTGCCTCGAACGGGCTGCGGCCGGAGGACTTCGCGATCCGGTCCAGGGTAAGACCCTCGTGGCGGTGGGCCGCGGTGCTGGCGACCAGGACGTTCGTCCAGCCGGACTCCGCAACCCAGTTCTGCCAGGTTCCGTCGCTGCGTTCGAGCTCGCGCTCCGCGCGGGCGAGCGCCAGCGGGTCGTGCAGGCGGGCCATGGTCGCCGCGTAGCCGCCGTCGTGGAACCACGGTGGCAGGCAGCTGGCCAGCATCGTGCTGTTGGCGTCGTACGGGTACACGTCGTGGTGGACCTTCATCCCGGACCGGCGGGCGACGTCCATCAGACGCAGGGCGGCGGGCACGCCTCCCCACGAGGCCTGACCCGCGGCCTTGAGGTGCGAGACCTGAAGTCGGCAGCCGGCGCGGCGGGCCACCGTGATCGCCTCGCGGACGCTCTCGAGGAGTTGCCGCCCCTCGTTGCGGATGTGCGTGGTGTACACGTCCTCCTCTCCCAGCAGCGAGGCGAGTTCGACGAGCTCGTCCGCGTCGCCGTACATCCCGGGCGGGTAGATCAGCCCGGACGACAGCCCCCGTGAGCCGGCGGCCAGCGCCGCCCGGAGGTCGGCGCGCATGCTGTCGACCTCAGCCGGCTCGGCGCGGCGGTCATCGAGGCCCATCGCTGCTGCCCGCAGCGTGCTGTGGCCCGCGAGCGCGACGGTGTTGGTCACCGAGCCGGCCGCGTCCAGCTGAGCGTGGAGGTCCGCGGTGCTGCTCCAGTCGAATGGCAGGCGCGGGAACAGCCGGCCGCAGAGCTCCGCAATATCCGCGCGCCGTGACGGGGGGCAGGGGGCGAGGGAGAAGCCGCAGTTGCCGACGACCTCCGTCGTCACGCCCTGGCTGATCTTGCTGTCGTCGATCTCGGGCAGCAACGGGGCGGCGTCGCCGTGGGTGTGCGCGTCGATGAAGCCGGGCGCCAGCACCAGTCCGTCCGCGTCGATCGTCCGGCCGGCGGCGCCGCGCATCCGGCCGGGCTCCTCGATGGCCATGATGACGCCCATCGCCACGAAGACGTCGGCAAGGCGCTCGTCCGAACCCGTGCCGTCGATGAGCGTGGCGCCCCGGAACACGAGTCCCGTCATAAGCAGGCCCCGGTCCGTGCAGGCCCGTTCATCGGCGCCCGGCGCGGTCCGCGTCTCGGCGGCCGCCCGCCCGTTGAGGTCATCTTCGCCCGCCCCGTCCGTCGCCCGCCGCTGCCGTGGCGGCCGTCGCCGATGCTGCCCCGCGCCCGGTACGGCGCCGCCGGTCTGCCGCATAATCACGCGGGGACCTGCCCGGGCGACGGGATCCTCTATACGGAGGCAGGAGGATGGGGGGATGAACCTGGTCACCGAGAAGGACCTCGAGCTCGTCGACGCCGTGCAGATCAACCCCCGGGCGAGCTGGGGGACGGTCGGGACCGCCATCGGCTTGTCGGCTGTGTCGGCGAGACGACGGTGGGCGCGGCTCGCCGCGTCGGGCACGGCCTGGACCGGTTCCACCCTCGGGCCGGAACTGTTCCGCGGCGGCTTCCTAGAGATAATCTGCCGACCGGGGACCGTCGGCGGCGTAGCGGCCGCCCTCTGCGAGCTCCCGCAGGTGATCACCGTCGGCCGCTCGATCGGCGACTTCGACCTGTACGCGATCACTGTCGCGGCCACCGATGTCGCTGTAGACCGCGCGCTGCTGGCCGAGGTCGCGGCGCTGGGCGTCGACCGGCTACGCGCGCAGATGTACACCCGCGTCCACGGCGGCCCGGACTGGCGGTTGAGCGTGCTGAACAGGACGCAGAGCGTCCTCGTCCGGCAGGACGGCCGGCGTCTGGCACAGGAAGCGACCGTTCCAGAGGAAGGCAGGAGGCTCTTCGCGGCGTTGTTCGGGGACGCCCGCCGCAGCTACGTCGAGCTCGCAGATGAGCTGGGCTCGTCGCCGCAGGTGGTCCGCCGCCGGCTCGCGCTCATGCGGGCGCGCGGGCAGATCAACCTCCGGGCGGACATCGCCCGCCCGCTGGCCGGCTACCCTCTCGCCGGGCTGCTCTGGATCGCCGCGCCCGACGACGTCGTCGGCGACGCCGGGCGCTGGCTCGCAAGCCGCGCCGAGAACCGCTTCTGCGCGGAGGTCCTCGCCGCCGCCAACCTGGTCGTCGTCCTGGACCTCCGGCTTCCCGAGCACCTGGCCGAGTTCGTCGCCCGCTTCTCGGCCGAGTTCCCAGCCGCGCAGGTGGTCGACCGGCGGGCCGTCGTCACGCTCCTGAAGGTGCACGGTCGGATCCTCGACGACCAGGGCAGGTCGGTCCGTACCGTTGCCGTGGACCCGTGGCGCGGCTTCGGCGCCGGCGCCCGGATCTGACGCCCAGGGACAGCCGCACCACGCACGCCGCGCGCGCCAGGGAGCGGCCTGCCGACGCCTGCGCCGCCGCAGTCGCGCTGCTCCAGCGCGACCTTGCGGCGCTGCTGGCCGTGATTGATACGAGGTCATCGGGTCGCTCGTCGCCGGCCGGGACCGATGGCGGCGCCTCGCAGTGGAGCCTGATGCTCGGCCCTGCACGGTGACTGGTCATACCGCGGTCGCGGCGTTGTCGAGCATGATGCGCCGCTCGTAGCTGTCTTGGTGCGGAAGCCGCAGGCAACACGCTTGATCTGCTTGATCTTGCAGTTTTAGCCGTCGGTCAGGGCGTTTGTGACGCGCAGCCGCAGGTAGGTCTCGATCGCCGGCCACCCCCCTGGCCGGGGGCAAGGTCGACTTTCTGGTGGTGTGAGGCAGAAGTCCTCTTCTGGCGCGCGATGGTGGACGCCCTGCTGGCCCACGGGTTGGTCTGCTTGAGGTGTACCCCAGCCTGACGTCAGGAGCGGCCGAGCCACGAGCGTCCGGTTAGGGCCGTGAATAGCAGCGCTAGTTGGCCGGTCATTCGCAGCGAATCTTGGCCGCGCGGTCTCGCTTGTAAGCCGTGGTCCTCGGGCTACCGGTCCGGCAGGCGCACCTTGTCGGGTGACCCGGGCGCCTGACCTTGATCGGGTCGTTCGGCAGGAGGACCGCGATGCACGACGGACGTGTCGTCGGGCACCGGTCCCTGTGGGACGCGGCGTCGGCGGCCGGGCTCGGCTGCCAGCCGGCCGAGCAGCGTGAGCCCGTCGGCGCTCGCGCTGCCGGCAGCTGCGGTGTACAGGAACAGCTGTTGGCCGGGGGCGTCATTGACGGCCAGCCCCTGGTAGTGCAAGTGCAGGTCCCCAACCTGAGGGTGTCGCAGGTGCTTGTCGACGCCCGGCAACGGGGCAACATCGTGCCGCGACCAGAAATCGCCGAACGCCGGGCTCCGAAGGGTGAGCTCACCGACGACGGTGGTGACGCGCGGGTCGTCGTGGAACGCGGCCGAGGCGGCCCGGAAGTTGCTGACCGCTCCTTGCGCCGCGTCCTCCCAGTGCTGGTAGAACGCCGGCGCCGCCGGGTCCAGGAAGACCATCCTCAGGATGTTGTCCAACCGGGCGAAGCCGCTGTACAGCGCGGTCGCCAGCCTGTTCGCCGCCAGGACGTCCAGCGCCGGCCCGAGCACGAACGCCGGTACGTGCAGGACGTCGTCGAGCAGCCGGCGCACCTCGACACTCACCTGCGCCGGCGACCGGGCCGCCGCTGCCCGGAGCGCGGGCTGAGCGAGACGCAGCAGGTGGCCGGCCGCGTGCCCATCCAGGCGCAGGGCTCGTGCGACGGCGTCCAGGACCTGCGCGGACGGGTGCCGCTCACGGCCCTGCTCCAGCCGTGTGTAGTAGTCGGCGCTGACACCGGCGAGCAGCGCGACCTCCTCGCGCCGCAGGCCCCTGACCCGGCGGCGGCCGTCGTCAGGCAGCCCGGCT
>JAABUM010005329.1_pt1 | contig 13611 bp, 14 predicted proteins | sample 5559161 | NCBI WGS metagenome assembly JAABUM01 (sample SAMN10711868, study PRJNA513369) | rock metagenome | isolation source: Antarctica rocks | place: Antarctica: Victoria Land, Siegfried Peak nord
ATCTCCCGAGGGCCGCCCATGAGCGTCATGAGGGGCACCAGGACACCGCAGACGAGCATCGACCCGGGCATGAGCTCCGGCGCGGCGAGGACGACGACCGGGGCAGCGACCACGGCCACACCGAAGCCGATCGAGGACTGGACGTAGGCGCCGAGGAGGACGGCGAGGCCGGGGATGACGACGTGCGTCAGGAGCATCGGCGACGGGGCGTCTCAGCCGAACATGCCGACGACTGCGTCGAGCTCGGTGGTGTCGTACCAGAGCAGCTCCGGCATCCCACCGGGCTCGGACTCGCCATCCCCCTCGACGTGGAACGACACGATGCGGCGCAGCGGCACCGACTCGGTGATCCGGACCTCCGAGGCGGGGGCGCCCGGCGCGGCGTGGGTCTGGACCCACTCCGGCTCGACGTCGGCGGCTGCGACCACGATCCGGTCCCCCGGCTCGCGCAGCACGAGCGCCGCAGCCGTCGCGTCACCGAGAGCGAGGAACTCCAGCCCCTCCTCGTCCTGTCCCGCGTGGGCGCGTTCGAGGTGCCGGGTGACCGCGAACGCCGTGAGGGCGGACCCGTCGAGCAAGCCGGCTTCGGCCACCCGGCGCAGGCCGGCTCGGGAGAGCGGCAGGTAGACCCGGGTCTGTCGCATCCACGACTCTCTTTCCGGCACACGAGGCGCGGCGTCGGCGGCCCCCACTGCTCGCAGCGTAGCCGGGACCGCCGTTCCGGACGAGGCGCGCGGCACGAGTCCGTGGTAGAGGTCTCACCTGTCCACGCCCGCGGGGTGGGGGATCCTCTCCGGGTCGGCGAGCGCCACGAGCGAGGTCCGCAAGGACGTCTGCATGACCAGGGGCCGCCGGCTGACGTCCATGAGGTTGGCGCCGATCGCCTCGAGATCCTCTCGTCCGGGACCGAGGACGGTCACCTCGGCGCCGCCGGCGTGCACGCTCGCCATCTCCCGCAGAACGCGGGCGGTGACCCGGCTGCGCCACTGGCGCTCGATCCGGCTGGCCAGCTGCCCGGGGTGGTCGGTGTCGAAGGAGACCTGGGGTGCGAGCACGTAGACCTCCTCAAGGTCGAGGCCCAGCACGAGGTCGAGGTTGGTGGACGACCATGTGCCGCCGTCGATGTAGCGGGTCCTTTCGATCCGCACGGGCGAGTACCACCCGGGGATCGCGCACGAGGCCATGACCGCGTCGGCGACGTCGGCCTCGGGAGCCGCCTTCCGGCCGAACGGCACCCGCACGCCCGCGTCGTAGTCGAAGGCGACCACGGTCAGGCCCTCGCGCTCCACCCAGCCGGACGGGACGACATGACGGATCATCGCCCCGACGCTGTCGAGCCGCCCCCGGCCCTCGGGCATGAGGGCAGCCAGCACGGCGGTAGGTGGCAGCTGCCGCAGTTCACGAATACCCTTGCGCAGCAACAACGGTGAGCCGAACCCCGCCTTGGGTGCCGGGGGTCGGTCTCCGCCGGTCGCTTCGTCGTAGTCCCACTCGAAGCCGGCCAGGGGCCCCGAGGCGACGTGCCCGTCGAGCTGGTGCCGGCGCAGGTCGGACACGCTGACGCCCGCCGCGAGCAGGGTGCACAGCACCGAGCCCGCAGACGTGCCGACGAGCTGGTCGAACGACCTCGCGTCGACGCCCAGCCGCACCTCGAGGGCGCTCAGGGCACCAATCATCCAGGCGGCGCCGAGGACACCGCCGCCGCCCAGGACGAGCCCTCGGCGCGTCATCGACCCGCCTCCCGCCCCTCGACGAGCTCGGCCAGCGAGTCGACAAGGCTCTGGCCGAGCACCTCGACGTCCGGCATCGCGTCGCGGTCGGCGTTGAGCCCGAAGTAGACGCCTCCGTCGTAGGACGTCAGCCCGACGGCCAGCGCCTGGCCCCGGGCCAGCGGCATGACGGGGTAGGTCGAGAGCATCGGTGAGGTCCCGGCATACAGGGTGCTCTGCGGGCCGGGGACGTTGGTGACGATGACGTTGAAGAGCCGCCGCGACATGGCGCTGCCCAGCCGGGCCCCGAGGGAGTGCAGGGTCGGCGGGGCGAAGCCGGCAAGTCCGACGAGGCGTTCGGCGCCCACTGGTTGGCCACCCACCATCTGCTGGCGCATCGAGAAGGCGATCTGGTGCAGCCGCATCGAGGCACCCGGCTCGCCCACGGGGAGGTCGACGAAGAAGGCCGCGAGACGGTGGGCGAGCGCTGAGGAGCCCTCCTCCGACTCGATGCTCACCGGCACCATGGCCCGGATGACGCTGCTCGGGTGGACCGCCTCGCCGCGGGTCAGCAGCCACGCCCGGAAGGCTCCCGCCACGGTGGCGAGGACGACGTCGTTGACCGTGACGTCGTCGGCGTGGGCCCCCCGACCGAGCCGCGCCCGCACCTTGCGGTAGTCGTCGAGGTCGGTCCCGACCATGACGAACCGCCGGGCGGTGCCGATGTCCACGTTGAGCGGCGAGGTCGGCGCCGGGCGGGCGGCGCCGCGGACGACCGTCGTGAGGAGGGACCCCAGCCCACTGAGGACGCGGCCTCCTACCTCCCTGGCCTCGTTCAGGCCACCGCGCACCGACTCGACGACCTGGCCGGGCATGAAGATCGCTTCGCCGACCGCTTCCCCAACGAGCTCCAGGTCGGTCGGCTCCCGGTGCGGCCGCCACGTGTCGACGACGCCCTGCTCGTCGCCCGGCTCCTCCTCGACGAGGAGCTGGGCGATGTCGAGCGCGTTCACCCCGTCGACGAGGGCGACGTGAGTCTTCGTGACGATGGCGAAGCGCTCGTGTTCGAGGCCCTCGACGAGGTAGACCTCCCACAGCGGCCGCCTGCGGTCCAGCGGCCGGGGCTGGATCCGGGCGACGAACTCCTCGAGCCGCTCGTCCGTGCCCGGCCGGGGCAGGGCGGACCGGCGCACGTGGTAGCTCAGGTCGAACGCCTCGTCGTCCACCCAGACAGGGTTCGCCAGCCGCCCGGGAACCTCGCGGACCTTCTGCCGGTAGCGCGGCAGGGAGGCGATCCGGCGCGAGATCAGCGCCACCAGCCGATCGTGGGCGAAGCCCTGCTCCAGCGCGTCGAAGACCATCACCGACCCCACGTGCATGACCGTCGTCGGCTCCTCGAGGTAGAGGAACGAGGCGTCGAGGGAGCTCAGCCGGTCGGACACCCGCTCATGGTGTCAGACCCGCCTCTTCCCGGACGGTGACCGTGACCGCATGCCTGGAAAGCGTCTCAAGTCGCCTACCGCTGCTGAACGTCCGAGAGAAGCTGGCCATGGGTCGTCAGCCCCGCTCCCCCGAGATCCGCGGCTGACGACAACGCAGGTCTCGCCGGTGCCGCGTCAACCGGTCAGCGGCGGGCGCGGCGACGGTCGCCGACCGGGACGCCGGCCACCGAGGCGGCGAGGCTGCGCAGGGCAGACCGGGCCGGCGACGAGGGCGCGCACTCCGCCAGGGCGCGTCCCTCACGCGCCGCGGTGTCGAGGGCCCGCGGGTCGTCGGGCACGAAGTCGACCCGTTCCACACCGGCAAACCGCGCCAGGGCCTCGGACACCCGGCTCTCCGGCCGGGAGCCGACCGAGGAGGAGCGGAGCCGGTTCACGACGACCCGCGGCGGCGGTGACGCGACTGTGCCGAGCTCCTGCAGCCCCCGGACGAGCCGCTGCAGGCCCACGGGGTCGCAGGTGCCGACGGCGAGCAGCTCGTCGGCCAGCGACAACGTCGTCAAGGTGGCGGCGTTGCGGCGTGGGGCCAGGGTGTCGTAGCTGAGCTCCTCGTCGTCCTCGAGGTTGAAGCCGCAGTCGACGACGACCACCTGCGCCAGGAGCCGGGCGAGCCCTAGCACACGCTCGAGCGCGGCAGGCCGGATCTCGGGCCAGCGCTCCGCCTTCGGTATGCCGGTGAGCACCCGCATCCCGCCCGCCACCTGGGGCGACAGCCGGGCCAGGGCCGGCAGTTCCAGCGTGCCCTGCTCGGCGGCACGAACGGCTGCGGCAAGTCCTGGTGCCTCGTCCAGCAAGGAGAGGGTCTGGGCGACGGAGCCGCCATAGGTGTCCGCGTCGACGAGCACGCTGGAGACGCCGAGAGCCGCCAGCTCGGTCGCCAGGTTGACCGCCACCGTGGTGCGGCCCGGCGCTCCCGTCGGGCCCCACACCGCGAGGATGCGTCCCGGGGGCACGGGGCTCGCCGACGTCTGGCGGGACGTCGTCGGCTTCCGCCCGCTCCTCGTCCTGCGCAAGGTGGTCGGGCCACTCCCCGTGGTTGCGTTCGGTCGCGGAGGGCGGGAAGGCGGACGGTCGCAGCATGGCCGACTCCAGGAGGGCCAGCTGGGAGCCGGCCGGGACGACCGTCGTGATCCCCAGCTGGCGCAGCCGCCGTTCCGACCCCTCGTCACCCGGGTCGCTCAGGCCCACGACGTGCAGGCCACCGGTTCGCAGGTGCGCGACGGCGGACAGGTCGAGGCCCCGCAGGTCGTCGGAGACGACCGCCGCGGCTCCGAGACCGGCGCCGGCGGTCGCGAGCAGGTCGGCCAGATCGGCACAGCGCCGGGCGATCTGCACCTCCTTCGAGGCCTCCAGCGCCGTGGCGAGGTCGCTGTCCCATCGGCCGACCGCCGTCAGGACCGCGGTCATGGTCCGCTGCGGGATCCGGGCACCGGCACGAGCGTGAAGCGCGAGCGCTTGTCGCTGGCAGCGATCACCGCCTGGACCTTCTCCCGCGGAACGAGGACCTGCACCGCGGCCGACGCGGCAGCGGCACCGAAGCGACTCTGGTCGGGGGGGACGGCTCCGACACTCACCCGCTCGAGGGCCAGCTTTGCCTCGAGGTAGCGCTCCTGGGTGGTCGAGGTGTCCCGCTCGCTGACCCACACGTCGACGACCGAACCCCCTTTCAGCGATGTCGCAGAGCGGGCGTCCACGACGACCGTCACAGGCTGGACGCTGACGTCGGCCTGGCTCCCGACGGCGTCCAGGGGCACGAGCTCGCCCTGGGGGACCTGGCGCACCGCGAACCGGTCGGGGGCCAGTGCCGCCGTCGCGGAGAGGTAGACCCTTCCGGCGTCCCCGAGCTGCACGTCGACCGGCTTGAGGTTGTCGGCAGTCAGCCGGTCGCCCGGCTTGAGCGTCTGGGCGGCGGCATACATGGCGACCCGGTCGTCGGCCGCGGCGATGACCTTGGCCCCGACGGTCGTCGCGAGAAGGGCGAGAAGGATGCCGATCAGGAGCCGCGAGTCACGCCACGAGGGCTTCTGCAGTCGTTTTGCCGAAGGTGTCGCGAGCTCGCCCATCTCCTGCCCCCCGCCGAGAATCTCGCCCGCTGCAGCGCCGACGGTTCGTCAGCGCTCGGCCCATTGTGCGCGACGGGGCCCAGGGATGCCACTTGCCGTCCAGCTGCCTGTGGACGACCGGTTCCGGGGCGATTGCCCTGTGCCAGACTCCTGATACGGCGGTCCCTCACCGCATAGGGTAGAAGACGGTCAAGAACGGGCACACGTGTACGAGCCCTCAGCGCCCACAGCGGCACCAGTCCGTCATGTCGAGTCGTTAGGACCTTCCCGAATGCCGACCCAACGCTTCCTCCAGCTGGCCGAAGTCTCCGAAGTTCTCAACATCTCCAGCGCGCAGGCCTACGCGTTGGTCCGCTCGGGCGAGCTACCGGCCATCAAGGTGGGCGGCCGCGGCCAGTGGCGCGTGGAGGTCACTGAGCTCGAGACGTACATCCAGCGGATGTACTCGGAGACCAAGCAGTTCGTGGCCGCGCACCCGTTCGGCACCAATGGTCCCGAGGACGCCGAGGCAGTGGAGTAGCGCCGGAGGCAGCGGGGGCTCAGCGCCGCCGGACCACGGCGAGCGCCGCCATCGGCATCGTCCGGACGGCGATGACGTGCTCGGCACGTCGGGGCAGGTCCACAGCATGCTCCGCCAGGTCGAACGCGTCCTGGCCGACGGCGTCGACGGTGCCGGTGAGTGACGTGCCGTCCACGTCGACGACCTCCACGGCGGCTCGGTCGCGGCTGATCGCCCGCAGCGCCGACCCGAGCGCGAAGCCCTTGGCGACGGCACCCGTCTGCTGGGCGCCCCGCAGCCCGGTCACCGTGCGCACTGCAGTGAACGGCACGAGAGCGGGCCGGTCGGCTCGCTCCTCGACCAGCAGCCAGTCCGGCCCGACACCGGTCACCCGCCCTATGAGCACACCCACTCCGGCGACCCGCAGGGACAACGGTTCCCCGTCAACCACCGCGGCGAGCCGCTCGTGCAGGCCGAGGAGAGCCCGTTCCCGACGCGTCCGGTCCGCGACCTCGGCATCGAGGTCGCGTCGCTCGTCGGCCACCAGCTGAGCCTCGAGGTCGTCGAACAACCGCTCCCAGCGCACCTCCACCTCCCTGTAGCGACCTTCGGGTGGCCTTCGCGCGTCCTTTCGGGCCACCTCAGCCGTGTCTGCACAGCCTATGCCGCGGCCACTTGACAGCAGGCGCGAGTGAGGTTCAACATGAGCAAACGCTCGTAAACGCTATCCACAGCACGACCATGGAAGGGAAAGTCATCGTGAGCAGACGGCATACCTCGAGCAGCCGGCAGCCATCGAGAGCCGACGCCGGCCGGGTCCGTCCGCTCGTCCTGGCCTGCGCCGCACTCCTGGCGACCGGCGTCCTGGCGGCCGTCTTCGGCGGCATCACCCTGAGCTCCTGGGGCGCGGACCGGGTGCCCTCGCCGGACGCCGCCGCCGACCTGCTCGTGCTGGGATGCGCAGGGACCGGCACGCTTCTCAGCGCGTGGCTCGGCCTCGGCTTCGCCTGCGCTGCCCTCGCTGCCCTCCCGGGCGGCATCGGCGCCGCGTTCGACCTCGTGGCCGGCCGGCTCACCCCGGCCGCCGTCCGTCGCACCGTCGCCGTGCTGCTCAGCACCGCCCTCAGTGCCACGCTCGTCCCCAACCCGGCCGGTGCTGTCGGCGCCGTCGCGGCCGGCGGCAGGGCGCTCACGAGCTGGTCCGGGTCTGCGCCCGATCTGGTCCTCCGGGGCGCCGTCACGGTCGTCCCCGGCGCACCGGACCCCGCCTTCCGGCCGACCACCTCTCATCTCTCGCCCTCCGCTACCGCCTCGGACACCCCACCGCCACCGGACCCGTCCTTCCGGCCAACCCTGCCGGGCAGCCCCGGCGCGACACGGGACGCCGATCGCACGGCATACACCCCCGCGGTGCCCGCGCCGCCGTCCGCCCCGCGCGTCCTCGGCCCGCTGGGGAGAGGCCCGCGGCCCGGGACGAGCGTCGAGGAGCACGTCGTCGTCCGGCGGGGAGACTCGTTGTGGCACATCGCCGCCCGATATCTCGGACCGCACGCGACGAGTGCCGAGGTCGCGCACGAGTGGCCCCGCTGGTACGCGTCCAACCGAGCCGTCATCGGCGGAGATCCCGACCGCATCCAGCCGGGCCAACGGCTCACCCCGCCGACGGGAGGCGTCCGGTGAGCGCCGAGGTCACCCGCCTGCGCGTCCTACCCATCCCGCAGACCGCTCCACCGATCATCTCGGTCGACGAGGTGACGACACCGCGCAACCCCTACGTCCAGGACGCGCTTGCCGTCGACTTCACGCCTGACGACGACCGCTACTTCGACCCGCAACGCACCCGCTCGCTCGACCTGCCGGATCCGCAGGCCTTCACCCGGCAGCTGTCGCAGGCGCTCGTCGAGGTCATCACCGGCTCCCGGCCGGCCCCCCAGGTCATGCGGTGGACCACGCCCGAGGTGTATGCCGTGCTGGCCCGCCGATCGCTCGTGGCCGTCCGCCGCAACCTGCCGTCGGCACGGCGCGCCGTCGTGCGCCGGGTCCGGGTGCAGGTGCCGACCGACGGGGTCGTCGAGGCGTGTGCGGTCGTCGTGCACCACGACCGGGTCCGGGCCCTGGCGATGCGGATGACCGGCCTGGACGGGCGGTGGGTCGTCACCGACCTGACGATCGGCTGACGGCAGGCCGCGCCTGCCCCGGCAGCGCCACACATGGAGCGCCGACCGGCCTCACTTGCCCCGGCGGCGGCCCTTCTTCGAGAGCCGCTTCTGGAGCTTCCCGCCGGAGCCGTTCGAGCCGGCGGGCACCCCGGCCGGCTCGTCGTCCCGTTCGGTCACCGAGCCGTCGTCGCCGGGCGCCGAGTAGTGCAGGCGCTTGGCCGGGGGGGCCTGAAGTCCCTTGGCGGAGATCACCGGCGCGGGCCGCCGGGTCGGGGCGTCCTGGGGCGCGTCCTGCGTGGCGTCCTGCGGTGCGCTCTGCTGCTCGTCCCGGGTTGCGCCAGCAGGGGGCTCGGAGGACACAGCGTCTGCGGTGGCGTCCTCCCCGTGCGTGGCGAGCGAGCCGACGAGGTCGCTCACCGACATGGGCTCGACGGCCGGTCCGGTGGCGCCGGCGGTGGCGGCCCCGGGGGTCACGTCGACCTCGACGTTGAAAAGGTAGCCCACCGACTCCTCCTTGATGCCCTCCATCATCGCCTCGAAGAGCAGGAACCCCTCGCGCTGGTACTCCACCAGCGGGTCGCGCTGGGCCATGGCCCGCAGGCCGATGCCCTCCTGGAGGTAGTCCATCTCGTAAAGGTGCTCGCGCCACTTGCGGTCCAGGACCGACATGACGACGCGTCGCTCGACCTCGCGCATGACCTCCGGGCCCAGGAGCTCCTCGCGGGCGTCGTAGGCGTGGTGAGCGTCGGAGGTCAGCTGCTCACGGAGCACGTCAGGCGTGATGTTAGCCCGGCCGCCGGCCTGCTCGGCCAGCTCCTCGATGCTCAACGAGACGGGATAGAGCGTCTTCATGGCAGTCCAGAGCTGGTCGAGGTCCCAGTCGCCGGCATAGCCCTCCGAGGTCGCCGAGTCGACGTAGCTGTTGATGACGTCGTTGACGAAGAGCCGGATCTGCTCCTCCATGTCCTGCCCCTCGAGGACGCGGCGGCGCTCGTCGTAGATGACCTGGCGCTGGCGGTTGAGGACGTCGTCGTACTTCAGGACGTTCTTGCGGATCTCGTAGTTCTGCGCCTCGACCTGGCTCTGCGCGCTGGCGATCGAGCGGGACACCATCTTGGACTCGATCGGGACGTCGTCCTCCATCCGAGCCGTCGTCATGAACCGGTCGACCATCGCCGCGTTGAAGAGCCGCATGAGGTTGTCCTGGAGGGAGAGGTAGAACCGGGACTCCCCCGGGTCGCCCTGACGGCCGGAACGACCTCGTAGCTGGTTGTCGATGCGGCGGGACTCGTGCCGCTCGGTGCCGAGGACGTAGAGCCCACCGAGCTCGGTGACCTCGTCGTGCTCGGCCTGCACGGCCGCCTCGGCCGCCTCGAACGCCGAGTCCCAGGCGGCCTCGTACTCCTCGGGCGTCTCCTGCGGGTCCAGCCCCTTGACCTTGAGCGCCTCCACCGCGCGGAACTCGGGGTTGCCGCCGAGCATGATGTCGGTGCCGCGCCCGGCCATGTTCGTCGCGACGGTCACTGCGGACCTGCGCCCGGCCTCGGCGACGATGGACGCCTCCCGGGCGTGCTGCTTGGCGTTGAGGACCTCGTGCTGGATCCCGTGCCGGCGCAGCTGCTCGGCGAGGTACTCGCTCTTCTCGACGCTGACCGTGCCGACGAGGACGGGCTGGCCCTGCGCGTGCCGCTCGGCGATGTCCGCCACGACGGCGTCGTACTTGGCCTCCTCGGTGCGATAGACGAGGTCGGCCTGGTCGGCCCGAATCATCGGCATGTTCGTCGGGATGGACACGACGCCCAGCTTGTAGATCGAGTTCAGCTCGGCAGCCTCGGTCTGCGCGGTGCCGGTCATGCCCGAGAGGGTGGCGTACATCCGGAAGTAGTTCTGCAGGGTGATCGTCGCCAGCGTCTGGTTCTCGTTCTGGATCTCGACGCCTTCCTTGGCCTCGATCGCCTGGTGCATCCCCTCGTTGTAGCGACGGCCCGCGAGCATGCGGCCGGTGTGCTCGTCGACGATGAGGATCTCGCCGTTCATGTTGACGTAGTCCTTGTCCCGCTTGAACAGCTCCTTGGCCTTGATGGAGTTGTTGAGGTAGCCGATGAGCGGGGTGTTGACCGACTCGTAGAGGTTCTCGATGCCGAGGAAGTCCTCGACCTTCTCGATGCCGGCCTCCAGGACGCCGATGGTGCGCTTCTTCTCGTCGACCTCGTAGTCCCCCTCGCCCGACTCGAGCTCCCCGCGGGTGAGCTTGGCGGCGATCTTGGCGAACTCGACGTACCACTTCGTCGCCTGGTCGGCGGGCCCGGAGATGATGAGCGGGGTGCGCGCCTCGTCGATGAGGATGGAGTCGACCTCGTCGACGACGGCGAAGTTGTGGCCGCGCTGGACGAGCTCCTCGGGGGACCAGGCCATGTTGTCGCGCAGGTAGTCGAAGCCGAACTCGTTGTTCGTGCCGTAGGTGATGTCCTTGGCGTACTCGACCCGGCGCTGCTCCGGCGTCATCGTGGCGAGGATGACCCCGGTCTCGAGGCCGAGCGCGCGATGGACCCGGCCCATGAGCTCGGACTGGTACTCGGCCAGGTAGTCGTTGACGGTGACGACGTGGACGCCCTTGCCCGTGAGGGCGTTGAGGTAGGACGGCAGCGTCGCGACGAGGGTCTTGCCCTCACCGGTCTTCATCTCGGCGACGTTGCCCATGTGCAGGGCTGCCCCACCCATGATCTGGACGTCGAAGTGGCGCTTGCCGAGGGTGCGCTTGGACGCCTCGCGCACGGCGGCGAAGGCCTCCGGCAGGAGGTCCTCGAGGCTCTCACCGTCCTCGAGGCGCTTCTTGAAGGCATCGGTCTCGGCGCGCAGCTCGGCGTCGGTCAGCTTCTCGAAGTCGTCCTCGAGGGCGCCCACCTGGACGGCGACGCCCTCGAGCTTCTTGACGATGCGCCCTTCACCGGCACGCAGCAGCTTCTCAAAGACCTTGGGCACGCTCTCACTCCTGGGAACAGACTGGACAACAGGATCGGCCCGCAGTGGGCGGGGACAGCGACCAAGGCTAGTCGCTCGCCCGGGCACCCACCCAACGGACGCCAGGTGCGCAGGGTTCCACGCGCCGGTATGCCGGGTGGTCGTCTGCGGGGGTTCCATGCGCCGGTATGCCGGGTGGTCGTCTGCTGGGGTCACAGCAATCGGGACCTGAGTTCCGGCCTCGGTGAATCACCTGTCCGTTCCGGGGTTACACTGGGTGGATGCCGACCACGCGACCTCGTCACCTGGTGACCGAGACCAATGAGCTTGCGGATGCATTGGATGCGGCTGTCCAGCGCTGGCCGGGCCTGAGTCGCCCACAGCTTCTGGTACGGCTCGCCATGGAAGGCCACCGAGCTGCCCAGCAGGCACGCCGCGAGCGCCATCGCCAGCGGCTGGCCGTCCTCAAGGAGCACAGCGGCCTCCTCACGGGCGCCTACGGCCAAGACTACCTGGCCAGGCTGCGTGAGGACTGGCCCGCGTGATCGTGCTCGCCGCCAGCGTTCTCATCGGCTACCTGGACGGCGACGACGCTCACCACCATGGCGCCGAAGCACTTCTCGCGGCTGCGGTGGATGACGAGTTCGGCGCGAACCCGCTGACCCTCGCAGAGGTCCTGGTCGTCCCAGCCCGGGACGGCCGGCTCGAAGCTGTCATGGGCGTCCTGCGCGACCTCGAGATCGCAGAGCTCGCGTTCCCCCCTGACACTGCCTCCCGACTGGCTCTCCTGCGAGTGGCGACCGGGCTGAAGATGCCGGACTGCTGCGTGTTGCTCAGCGCTGAGGCCACCAACGCGACCGTCGCCTCTTTCGACAACCGACTCCTTCGGGCCGCCGAGGACAGAGGGCGGCCCGTCAGCACAGAAATGATCTGAACGTCCGGGCCCGGTGGCCGGATCCTGAGGTTTCGCGGATGGCGTCATGTGGTCATCTCAGACACCAGCGGCGGCGTGCTCGCGCAGGTATTCCCTCTGGTATGGCAGCGCGAAGTCGACGTAGCCGCGGCGGGTGGGACAGATCAGCTCGGCCGCGATCAGACGTAGCCGGTACTGGCTGGCGTAGTTGACGTCGACGTCGAGCCGTTGCTGGATGTCGGCCATCCTCGACGCTCCGTCGTCGTGGGCCATTGCCAGCAGGAACTACTTGTCGATGTCCGACCCGGCATTGAGCGCCGGCTCGTGGATGAGCGATTTGGAGTCGATTAGACAAACCGGGAGTGTCGATCACGCTGTCCGATGGAGGATCCGCTAGTGGCGCGGTCGGATTCCGCGGATGGCCTCATCTGGCTGGCAGGGCGAGCCGGATCTCGCAGCGGAGGCCGGGTACGCGGCCGAGGCGAGCGTCGGCCGTGACGAGGGCGCAGCCAAAGGTCTCGGCGACGGCGACGTAGGCGGCGTCGTAGCCAGTGACGTTGCTCCGCAGCCCCCACATGCGGTCCAGCAGAGGTTTCGCTGCCACCAGGTCGATGGCGGCGGCGGCCACCGCGGTGAGCGCGTCGCAAGCGCGTTGCTCACTGATCCCGTGCCCGAGCCATCGGCCGCGGATCGCGGAGAACGCTTCGACGATGAGGTGTTCGGGGCCGGCCCAATGTGCATCTCGGGCGAGCTCGGCCCGCCCGTGGGTGCCGACCGGTCCGTCGTCGGTCAAGGCGTTGGCCAGGACCGAGGCGTCGACCACGATCACGGGGCGTCGCTCGCAGCACCGCTGACAAGAGACTCGCTCTCGGCTCGAGCCTGGTCGAGCGCTTCGGTCGCCTGCGCCGGGGACAGGTGCGAGCCGTCCTGGCGATCGCCGAAGCGCTCCAGCAACGCCAGGTTGGTCGAGCGACGCGCCTCGTCGGTGACCAGGGTCAACAGGAACGACTGCAACGACTGTCCCCGGGCAGCAGCCCGGTCGGCCAGGGTCTGGCGGATGTCATCCGGGACGTCGCGGATCTGGAGAGCTACCATGCATGCAGTTTACATGCACTGCGGCGTCTCAGCCCCGCCCGGCGCGAAGTCACTTGCCGCACGGCATACGGGGTTGGTTGGGTGGGGCGCATGCCACTCGGGTCCCCGGACGTCGTCCCCATCCTCACCAACGACGTCGTGACGCTGCGGGCGATGACGGACGACGACCTGCCCGCCGTCGTCGAGCAGAGCCAGGACCCGGACACCGTGCGGTGGACGACCGTGCCGACGCCCTACGGGCCGGAGGATGCGGCCGCCTATTTCGACCTTGTCCGGCAGGGGTGGCAGGACGGCAGCCGCAGCACCTGGGTCGTCGAGCACGACGGCGACTTCGCCGGGCTGGTCGGCCACCGGCCTCGCGGGGCGGGGCGGGTCGAGATCTCCTTCGCCGCGCACCCGAAGCACCGAGGACAGGGGCTGATCACCCGGGCGGTTCGGCTCGTCTGCGAGCAGGCGTTCTCCACGGGCGCTGAGGTCGTCCTGTGGCATGCGCATGTCGGCAACTTCGGGTCGCGAAGGGTGGCGTGGCGCAACGGCTTCCGGATCGGGGGTTCGCTGCGGCGCACCCACGAGCAGCGCGGTGCGCTCGTCGACGCCTGGGCCGGGAGCCTCGTCAAGGGCGACCCGATGGAGCCGGTCCATCCCTGGCGCGTGCCGCCAACGCTCGAGGGTGACGGGGTGCGGTTGCGGGCCTTCCGCTCCACCGACGCCTT
>JAABUM010005331.1_pt1 | contig 13608 bp, 12 predicted proteins | sample 5559161 | NCBI WGS metagenome assembly JAABUM01 (sample SAMN10711868, study PRJNA513369) | rock metagenome | isolation source: Antarctica rocks | place: Antarctica: Victoria Land, Siegfried Peak nord
GTCAGCGCACCCGCGATGTCAGCCATGCCGCCCCCCTGCTGTTGCCGATCCAACTCCAGCAGGGAGCATACCCAACGGCCATGTAGATGTCATCGGCGCTTCAGTTTAGGGCGAGCACCACCAGTTTGTTGCAGATCGGGCAGCCGATCGCGAGGAAGGAGAGGAACCCGCCACTGGTGAGCCGCCCCTCCCCTCCCGGCAGCAGCGGCCCCTGCGGCGCGACGTAGGTCGCCGCGATCAGGCCGACCAGGAGCGCGGTCAGCGCCAGGAAGAGGTAATCCTGCGGCCTGGTCGGGGTCATCCGCACGAAGAAGCGGTTCGGCACCACCGCCGTCGGCAGCCCGATCAACGGCACGGTGAGGAGCGCAACGGCCAGCCCCGTGGCGATGCCGCGCACGCCGAGCAACCGGGGCAGCGAGGGATTTGGCATAATAATCTCCTTGTACCCGCCAGATAGGCACGCGGCCTGCGGCCGACAGATCTGGCCGCAGGCCGCGCGCCTGCCCTCCGACACGTAGCGTATCAGCACCCGGGGCGACACCACCGCTGACACAGGCTCGACCGGACCGATCAGATATTGCTTCCGCGACACCCGCCGATGCCCGAATCGTACAGAAGCACCGGTATTCGGCAGATCGGCGGGGATTTGCGCTGGTATCAGGCCGACGCGCGGGCGCGTCTCGGACCCTAGCCCGGGAACCACTGGGCGCGCCACGCCTTCATCTGATCGAGTTCCTTCTGCTGGGACGCGATGATCTGCCCGGCGAGATCCTTGATCTCCTGGTGCGTCGCCTTCGTCTGGGCCTCCTTGGCCATCGCGATCGCGCTCTGATGATGCGGGGTCATCGCATCGATGAACGCCTTATCGAAGGGTTGGGCATTCTCCAATTGCTGCAGGTCGACATTCATGCCGCCCATCCCCGCCATCCCGCCCATGGTGGACGAGGGGATCTGGTCGCTGCCGTACCAGGCCTTGCGCCACGCCTTCATCTTCGTGACCTCGCCATCCTGCGCGCTGACAATGTCGTTGGCGAGGGTCTTGATCTCGGCGTGCTCCCCTTTGCGCTGGGCGATCTTGGCCATGTCGATCGCCGCCAGATGGTGGGTCACCATCTGGTCGATAAAGGTCTGGTCGTATTCCCCGGCACCCATGCCGCCCATCCCGGGCATCCCGGCCGTGCCCGTGGCACCGCCTCGCATGGGGGGAGTAGCCATCGCCCCGCTGCCCATACCGGGCATCCCGGCCGGGCTAGCACTGCCAGTCGGCACGGTCGCGGTGGGCATGGCCCCGTTGCTCCCGTTGCTGTTGCTCCCGCAGGCCGCGAGGAGCACGGCACCGGCGGGCAGGACGATCAGCGTCTTGAGGAACGAGCGTCGTGTCGGATTCACCGTAATTTTCTCCCTCGATTCTCACATCCGGCACACATGGGCATACCGGTCGGTCCGCCTTCGGCGTTGGCGTGAGATGGGTATCAGATGGTGAATACCTGGAGCAGGGCACGGCGTCGCTGCGGCGACAAGGGCGGGGAAAAGGCGCGATCGAGGGGGCGTAAAGAGCGTGAATCCTCCACAAACACGCCTCGCGGCCCCGACAGCAAGACAAGCCCGAGGAGCAGCGGCACGAGCAAGAGCAAGGGCAATACCGCCTGCTGTGCGGGACAATCACCCAGGAGCGGCATCGGTATCGAGGGCATCCCCTGCCCGACGTGCCCGCCCACATTGCGCGCACCCTGCATCGAGGCGACCGGTGCGTGTGCCACGCCCGAACCGCCCTCGTGCAATGCTCCCATGACGATCGCATGTCCGAGCGTGGCCATCAGCAGGTGGTGGAGGAGGCAGAGCGCGAGTACGGCCACGCTCAACCGGATGAACGTGCGTCCACCTCGCCGCGTCGTCGTCTGGATTGTGCCCGGTCGCCCTATCACGTCGGCCCTCACCGCTGTAGCTGCATCGCCCTACTACCGTCTATAGTATACGGCGAGGGTCGCCGGGCAACAATCAGGCGATCGTAGGTGTACGGTGCTCGTCCGGTATCATCGGAGACCGAGAAAGGGAGCGTCAGGATGGGCGGCGATCACCATAGGGCGGTGCGGGCGGCATGCGGGCGTGCATATCGCCGTTCTGCGGTAGGGACCACGCCGCATCACACGCCGCGCCACGAGTTATCCAGCCCTGACATATGTTATGGTGTCGCCACAGACGTGCTCGGATATCAGCGTGACCGGGGCCCGCAGTCGCGGCACGTCAGGGGCGAGCGTCGATGACACCATTGTGGCAGTACACCATCCTGCTCGCCCTGACCATCGGGACGCTCGCCCTCGTCGCGCTCCTCTACCTGATCGCCCGCTCGTTCGGCGCGACACAGGCCGAGCCGGGGAAGGATGTCCCCTTCACGGGCGGCACCCTGACGCCGAAGCCCGCCTGGGTGCGCTACCATATCCACTACTACGGCCTCGCGCTCCTCTTCCTGGCCTTCGACATGGAGATGGCCTTCATGTATCCCTGGGCGGTCGTCTACCAGGAGCTGGGCCTGCCCGCGCTGCTGGACATGGGCGTCTTCCTGGTGATCCTCTTCCTCGGCCTCCTCTACGGCTGGAGCCAGGGGGCATTCAAATGGCAATGAGCGGTGCCCGGTTCGGCGGGATGACCCGTCTTCGCCGCCTCGCGGCGGTCGTGCTGGCGCGCGACCTGACGACCTATGTGGTCCCCGGGCTGGAGATCGCGCGCGCCCATGGCCTCGATCTGGTTGCCGCCGGGCTACGCCCCGTACCGACCCCCCGGCAGGCCGGTGTGCTCCTCATCATCGGCGACCTACCGCCCGGCCTCGCGCGAGCCGCAGCGGTCGTCTATGCCCAGATGCCGCGTCCCCGCGCGATCCTGGCCGTAGGCGTCGAGGGCGGCGCTCCCCTGCCCGCCCCCGACATCGCGGTGCCGCTCGCGCAAGACGCGCTGGAACGTGGTGTCGCTGACCTGCGCCGACGCATCGCCGACGGTGCCTTCAGCCTGACCGCGCTGGCCTTCGCCGCCGACGCGGTGCGGACCGAGACGGAGTACACCTGCCCGATGCATCCCGAGATCGTGCGCGATGGGCCGGGGAAGTGCCCGATCTGCGGCATGGACCTGGTGAAGCGCGAGCGCCTCGGCGAATCGGCGGCGCACGCCACGCTGGCCGTGGGCCAGGAGGCCCGGGCGGCGGCGGGAGGCCTTGCGGACGGCGTGTATACCTGCCCGATGCACCCCGAGATCGCGCGCGGTGCGCCGGGCGCATGCCCGCTCTGCGGCATGGCTCTGGTCTTACACGAGGCGGCACCCGCTGGGGCAAGGCCTGACGATATCGCGGCACAGGCCGGGGGTGGCGACGCAGGCAACTACAGCTGTCCCATGCACCCCGAGATCATCCGCAATACCCCAGGCTCGTGCCCGCTGTGCGAGATGGATCTGGTACCGCGCGAAGGCCAGGATGAGGGAGCGCCTCTGCCTGCGACGAACGCGCCTACGAGCGGTTACACCTGCCCGATGCACCCGGAGATCGTGCGCGACGAGCCCGGGTCTTGCCCGATCTGCGGGATGGATATGGTGCCGCGCGACGGCACCGGAACGGAATCGGGTCACCATGCCGCTGGCGCGACCACCGCAATGCCGATAACGGGAGCGGCGCACGACGCCCATACCGCCCACGATACCACCGACCAGGGCGTGATGCCGACCCATGGCGTGCCCGGTGAGCAGGCCGGGGGCCGCGGGAACCATACCGCCGAACCGTCGCTGTCGCACGGTCAGCGGGACCAGCTACGGCCATCCGCGCGGAGCACGCCACTTACCCCCCCAGCGGACGACGGGCGCGGTGTTCAGCACGCCGCGATGGCGTCGGCGGGACACGCTGCGGGACACCATGACCAGAGCATCTCCCCGCCCGAGGGCGATACCGCGGTCGATGGCGACGCGATGGCCCAGCCCCGGTCCCGTCCGGCGAAGCACGCGGCGGTATTCCGTGACCCTCACCCGCCGCACGGCACGACAACCGGCGCGCACGCGATGGGCGATATGGGCCATGGTGCGCACGGTGACGACGCGCGGGGCGGGGCCGAGCGGGCGAGGCCCGAGATGGAGCACGGCGCGCACGCGATGGCCGGGATGGAGCACGACGGGCAGGACATGGGCGGCATGGATCATGGCCTGCACATGGCGGGTGGGTTCATGTCGATGGTCGCGATGACACAGGACCTCCCGCGCAGCCGGGATGGCCTGCCGATGGAATGGATCGAGGTGCCGTTCGGCCCGCTGTTCCCCGGCCTGCCCGGTGGTCTGGCCCTCGTCCTCACCCTCGATGGCGACGTCGTGGCGCGTGCCGCACTGGCCCCGGATGCGGTCGCGCGGGGGTTGGCGGCGGCCTTCCCCGGCCCGGTCGCGACCTTCCCCGACCGGCTCGCCCGACTCGATCCCCTCACCCCGATCGCCTATCGCCTGCTGGCCTGGCGGGCCCTGGAGTCGGCCGCGGGCGGGCCGGGCGACGCGGATACGGCGCGAGCATGGGTGGGCGCGCTCGAACGGGAGCGGGCGTGCGACCACCTCGGCTGGTTGGCGAGCTTCGCCGAGCTGCTCGGCGACCGCTGGCTGGCCGAACGGGCGGCGGCGGCGCAACGCGCCCTCCTGCACGCCACGGACCCGTCTGCCGTCGCGCGGCTGCGAGACGATGCTCGCCGCCTGGACGACCGGACGGGACGGGATCCCTTCCTGCGGCGGCGACTACGCGGTATCGGTCGCGCGGAGGGGGTCGTCACGGTCGAGCGGAGCGGGCCGGTCGCGCGCGCGGCGGGACACCAAACCGACGCGCGCGCCGCCGAGCCCGCGTACCAGTCCCTCGGCTTCGCGCCAGTCACGCGCACGGGCGACGACGCGCTCGCGCGCCTGCACGTCCGACTGGCCGAGGTGGTCCAGAGCCTCGAGCTTGTCCTGGCTACGGGCGCGACGACGACCGCCATACCCGTCGGTATGCCGCGCGGTGCTATGGGAGAACATGGCATGGCGACGGTCGAGACGCCGCGCGGCACGGCGACCCTGCACCTGCGACTCGACGCGGACACGGTGCGCGAGGCGCACCTCGACACCCCCTCGACCGCGCACGGCGGCCTGGTCGCCGCGGTGGCGGAAGGCCGGGAAGTGGCCGACGCGCTCGTCGGCGTCGCCTCGCTCGACCTCTCGCCGTGGGAGCGCGACCGATGAGCGACATGCCCGGCCTGGTCGACGCACCGGCACTCACCCGAGCGGGGGTGCTCTGGCTCGCCCTGGCCCTGGTGCTCGGCGTCTACGTGGTCGCCGTCATCGAGGAGTGGGGCACCACGGGGCGCTTCCGCCCGGCCGTGCCGCTGCTCGCGGGACTCGCGACCCTGGCCCGGGAAGCGCTCGTCCCGCGGCGACCGGACCGCCTCCTCTTCGAGACGGCCCCGCCACTGTTACTGGTCGCCGCGCTCCTCGCCGCGACCGTCCTGCCCCTCGCGCCGGGCCTGATCGTGGCCGATCTCGCGACCGGCGCGCTCTTCATCAACGCGGCGCTGGTCTACGTCGTGGTGGCCCTGCTCATGGCGGGATGGGGCCCCGACGGGGCCTATGCGATGGTCGCGGGCTGGCGCTTCCTGGGGCAGCTCGTCGCCTACGGCATGCTGATCGTGATGGCGCTCACGGCGGTGGCGATGCGCGCCCAGTCGCTGTCGACGACCGCGATCGTCGCGTCGCAGGCCGCGTTGCCGAATGCGCTCGCCCAGCCGCTCGGCTTCGTCCTCTTCTGCATGGCGTCGGCGGCGGTATCATTCGTGCCGCCGTTCGATCTGCCGGTCGCGCCGGGGGAACTGGCCGGCGGGGTGCTGGCCGAGTACAGCGGGGCGCGCCTGGTGGTCTTGCGCCTCGGTCGCCTGGTGCTGGTACTGACGGTGGCGACCGCGATCGTCGTCTTCTATCTCGGTGGCTGGTCGGGGCCACTCCTGCCGCCGTGGGCCTGGACGGCGGCGAAGACCCTCGCGGTGGTGCTGGCGCTCTTCGGCCTCGGGCGGCTCCTGCCGCGCCTGCGCGACGAGCACCTGCTGGCCTGGGGCTGGCAGCTCGGCATCCCGCTAGCGCTGGTGAACATCTTCTGGGTCGGCGTGACGTTGCTGCTGGTGCGGTGAGCGGGAGGGTATGCGCGTGCAAGCGATCACCGTCGCCCTCTTCGGCCTCGTCGCCATCTGGTTCGGCGCGCGGGTCTTCCTCACCCGCTCGATGGTGCGCTCGGCGCTGTCGCTGCTGGGGGCGATGGCCGCGCTCGGCGGCCTCTTCCTGGCGCTGGAGGCGGAGTTCCTGGGCGTGTTGCAGCTGATGATGATGGGCACCGAGATGGCGATCATGGCGCTCTTCATGGTCATGTTCATGATGGACCCGGGCGGCCTCGGCCAGATGGAGATGACCCACCAGAAGCGGTCGGCGCGCGGCGCGGGGCTCGTCGCGGCCCTCGCGGCGGGCGGTCTGGCGCTCCGGGTCGGGTGGGGGGTGACGACCCCGCCGGTCGTCGACCCGGCGACGCAGACCCGCCTCCTGGGGCTGGAGATCATGGGGCAGTCGATGCTGATCTTCGAGACGGCGGGGGTGACGATCCTGACGGCGATGATCGCGGCCACGGCCGTGGCGATCGCGAGGCGCCGATGACGACCCTCGTGGTCGCCCTGCTCGTCGGCGCGGCCCTCTTCGGGATCGGCCTCTACGGGGCGCTGAGCCAGACGAACCTCGTGATGATCATGATGGGGGTCGAGTTGATGCTCGGCGCGGCGATGGTCAACCTGGTCGCCTTCTGGCGCGTCCTGCATCCCGACGCCTATGCCGGGCAGATGTTCACGCTGATCGTGATGACCGTGATGGCGCTGGAAGCGGCGGTCGGTTTCGGCGTCGCCACCGCGCGCTTCCGGTCCAGGGGCTCGGTCGAGATGGAAGAGGCCGCAGAACTCAAGGAGTGACGACATGGCGGCGTGGCGGCGCACCGGTCGCGAGACCGTGCTGCACTCATCCTGGCGGCGACCGTATCGGGACAGCCACCGGCTTCGCAGCCGCCGCGCGGCGGCGCGTTGCCGCACGCGGGTGGTGTCGCGATGAGCGTCGCCGCACTCGCGATCCTCGGGCCGCTGGTGGCCGCCGCGCTCGCGCTGTTGCTCCGGCGCCGGACGGGCGTGCTCGCCCTGCTCGGAGCGGGGACGGCCCTCGGCGGGGCGCTGGCGACGCTGGTACGGGTCGCCGGGGGGGAGCGCTTCGCGGCGACGCTCCCCGGGCTGCCGGGCCTGCCGCTGCGGCTGGTGGTCGATCCGCTCGCGGCGACGCTGCTGACCACTGTGGCGGTCGTGGATTTGCTGGTCCTCGTCTATGCCCTCGGCTACATGCGCGACGAGGGAGGGCAGGCGCGCTTCTACGCGGGGATGTCCTGCTTCGCCGCCGCCATGCAGACGCTCGTGCTCGCGGGCGACTGGATCCTGCTGCTGGCCGCCTGGGAGCTGATCGGCTGCGCGTCCTATCTGCTGATCGGCTTCTGGTTCGCGCGACCGGGGGTGGGCGCGGCGGCGACGCGCGCCTTCCTGACGACGCGCGCGGCCGACATCGGGCTCTACGTCGGGATCCTGTTGCTGACGACGCGGGCCGGCACGACGGAGATCGCGACGACCCTCGGCGTCGGGGGGGCGACCGCGACCATCGCGGGCCTGGCGCTGCTCCTGGCGGCGATGGGGAAGTCGGCCCAGGTGCCATTCCAGGGCTGGCTGCAGGACGCGATGGCGGGGCCGACGCCGGTATCGGCGCTCCTCCACTCGGCGACCCTCGTGGCAGCCGGGCCGATCCTGCTGCTCCGCGTGGCCGCGTTCCTGCCGCCGGGTGTCCTCCTGATCATGGGCCTCGTCGGGGGCGTGACCGCGCTCCTGGCGGGCGTCATGGCGGTGGCACAGGGCGACCTGAAGCGCCTGCTGGCGGCCTCGACATCGAGCCAGCTCGGCTTCATGTTCTTGGCCATCGGTGCCGGGTTTCCGGGCGCGGCGGCCCTCCACCTGATCGCCCAGGCCGCGATGAAGGGCGCGCTCTTCACCGGCGCGGGGGTCTTCCAGCACGTTCGCGGGTCGACCGCGTTCGCCGAGCTGGCCGGCGTCGGGCGCGGCCAGCGCCGGGTATTCGCCGGGTTCGCGATCGCCGGGCTGGCCCTGGCCGGCGTGCCGCCGCTGGCCGGATTCTGGTCGAAGGACGCCATCGTCGCGGCCACCTTCGCGGCGACGACGCGGGGCGTGCTGGCCCCGCTCGCGCTGCTCGGGGCCGCCGTGACCGGGGTGTATATGGCGCGGGCGCTGCGGCTCCTCTGGCACGGCAACGGGCGCGACCGACCGCTCGACGGGGGCGGCCCGATGCGGCTCGGCACGCTGGGTCTCGCCATGCTGGCGGCGCTGCTCGGGGTCATCGGCGGACCGCTCGCGCGCTTCACGGGCCTGGCGTTGCCGGAGACGCCGCTCGCCATCGCGCTCGGACTGGTGGCCGCGACGCTCGGCCTGCTCATGGGCTGGCTGGCCCCCGCGTCGCGACTGCTCGGGCGCTTCCGCGCGGTCGCCGTAACAGGCTTCCGGGTCGGCGACGGCTTCACGGGGCTGATCGTGCGCCCGGTGCTCGCCCTGGCGCGCGCGGCCGACGGGGCCGACCGCGCGCTGCACCGCGGGGTGCTGGCGGTCGGGGCGGGCACCCGCGGCACCGCCGGGGTGCTGCGCGCGCTCGACGCGCGCAACCTCGCCGGCGTCGCGGGGGTGGGCCGGGTGACGGAGCGCCTCGGCCGCCGTTCGCGCCTGTTCGACGAGCGGGGGATCGACGGGCTCATCGCCGGGCTGATGCGCGCCACGCGCGCGCTCGGCGGGCGGGCGCGCCGCCTGCAGAGCGGGCTCGTCCACCGCGAGCTGGCGCTCGCGGCCGTCGGCGTCGTGGTGCTCATGATCGTGCTGCTGCTCGGCGGCGTGGCCGGTCGCTGACCGGCACGCCGACGCGCAATGACAGGGAAGGAAGGCCGACCGTGCCGCTCGTCTCGCTCACCATCTTCCTGCCGCTCCTCGGTGCGGTGCTGCTGATCGTCCTGCCACGGGTCTCCGCCCGCCTCGCGCACACGATCGGCCTGATCGCGGCCGGGGGGGCGGTCCTGGGAACGGCCGGACTCTGGTGGCGCGGTGCGGGGGCGGGCTTCTCCCAGATCGAGGAGGTGCCCTGGATTCCCTCGCTCGGGGCGGCATATCGGGTCGGCGTCGACGGGATCAGCCTGCCGCTGGTCGCGCTGACGGCCGTCCTCTTCCTCGCCGCGCTCCTCTTCTCGACCGCGATCACTGCCCGCCCGCGCGCCTACGTCGCCCTCTTCCTGCTCCTGGAGACGGCCTGCCTGGGGGCTTTCCTGGCGCTCGACCTGATCCTCTTCTACGTCTTCTTCGAGGTGTCGCTGGTCGGGATGTACTTCGTCATCGCCGGCTGGGGCCACGATCCACGCGAGCGAGGGCGCGCGGCGCTGACCTTCTTCCTCTACACCCTCCTCGGCAGCCTGCCGCTGCTGCTGGCGATCCTGGCCCTCTACCTCGGGGGCGCACCGCGCACTTTCGACATGCGCGCGATCATCGCCGCCCCGCCCCTCGGCGGCCTCGCCGCCACGCTGACCTTCGTCGCGATGCTGATCGCCTTCGCCATCAAGACGCCGCTCGTGCCCGTGCACACCTGGCTCCCCGCCGCCCACGTCGAGGCCCCGACGGCGGGCAGCGTGGTGCTGGCGGGGGTGATGCTGAAGCTCGGCACCTACGGCCTGGTCCGCTTCGCCTTGCAGATGACCCCGGGCGCGTTCCACGACGCGGCCCCCTGGGTCGCGGCGCTGGCGGTCTTCTCGGCGCTCTACGGGGCGCTCGTGGCCCTGGCCCAGACCGATCTGAAACGCCTGGTGGCGTACACCAGCGTCAATCACATGGGCTACGTCGTCCTCGGCGTCGCGGCGGCGGCCGCGACGACCGACCCCGCCACGCGCGCGATCGCGATCGACGGGGCGACATTGCAGATGGTCAGCCACGGCGTGGTCACCGGCGCGCTGTTCCTCCTCGTCGGGATGTTACAGGACCGGGCCGAGACGCGCGAGATGGCGGCGTTCGGTGGCCTCCTCGGCATCACGCCGGTCCTCGGGTGGGGCTTCATCCTGGCCGCGTTCGCCTCGCTCGGCCTGCCGGGCCTGGCCCACTTCCCGGCGGAGTTCCAGATCTTCCTCGGGGCCTTCGCGGTCTGGCCGGTGGCGGCGATCCTGACGGTCCTCGGGATCGTCATCACCGCCGGGCTCTACCTGCGCGCGATCCAGGTCGCCTTCCTGGGGGCACCCGCCGCGCGCTGGCGCGCGCTCCCGGACCTGACGGCCCGGGAGCGCTGGGCGGTCGGGCCGCTCCTCGCCCTGACCGTGGCGATCGGGGTCGTCCCGCATCTCCTCCTCGACACGATCCATCGCGCGGCCCAGGCGTTATTGCCATGAGCGGCATGGGTGAGCCGGGGATGGAGCGGGACCTCGGGTTGCTGCTGCCCCAGATCCTGGTGCTCCTGACGGCGGTCGTCGCGCTCGCCGCCGAGATGCTGCGCCGCCCGCGCTGGGCGCTCGTGCTGGCCGTGCTCGGCCTCCTCCTCGCCACCATCCTCGGCGCGCGCCTCGTCGGACAGGACACGACCGTCTTCGGCGGCACGTTCCGCATCGACGCGCTGAGCGTCTGGGCGACGCTGATCCTGGCCCCCGCGACGGCGCTGGTGGCGCTCCTGGTCGCCCCGGCGATCCGCGGCTCCGACCGCGAGGGCACGGTCTACAGCCTGCTGGCGTTCACCACGCTCGGTGCGCTCGCCCTGGCGGGGGCGGGCGATGTGATGTTCCTCGTCCTGGGCCTCCTCCTGAGCAGCGTGGGGGCTTTCGCGCTCGTCGCCTACCCCCGCGATGAGCGGGCGACCGAGGCGGCGCTGAAGTATTTCGTCTTCGGCTCGGTGACCGGGGCGGCGATGATCTTCGGCCTCACCTTCTGGTTCGGCGCGACCGGTTCGACGCTGCTGGCGGACCTGGGCGGCCTGACGAGCGGCACCCTCGCCGCGGCGGGGCTCCTGGCCGTCCTGATCGGCCTCGGCTATAAGGCGGCCCTGGCGCCATTCCACTTCTGGGCTCCCGACGCCTACGACGGTGCCCCGGTCGCGGTGGCGGCCTACCTCTCGATCGTCCCCAAGATCGGGGCGATCTTCGCGCTGGCCCAGGTGGTGCGCGACCTCCCGGCGGGGCTCATCGCCTGGCCGCTCGCGCTCGCGGCCCTGGCCGCCGTCTCGATGACCTGGGGCAACCTCGCCGCGCTGCCGCAGACGAACCTGGTCCGCTTGCTGGCCTACTCCTCGGTGGCCCAGGCCGGTTATTTCCTGCTCGGCGTCGTCGCGATCGGGCGCAGCGACCTCGCGATCCGGGCGCTCATCGTCTTCGCCGCGGCCTATGCGGCGATGAACCTCGGGGCGTTCGCCGTCATCGCCGGGGCCGGGCGCGACCTCGCGGCGCTGCGCGGCCTCGGGCGTGTGACCCCATGGGCGGGGGGTGCGCTGGTGCTCTTCCTCTTCTCGCTTGTCGGGGTGCCGCCGCTGGCCGGTTTCGTCGGCAAGGCGCTCCTGTTCGGGGCCGCGCTCGACGCCGGTTTTGCCTGGCTGGCGGTCGTCGCGATCCTCAACAGCGTCCTGTCGCTCGCGGTGTATCTCCGCATCGTCGTCGTGCTCTACCAGCCCCCACAAGGCCTGCGACGTCCGACCGGCATGGTGGCGGTCGTCGGGGGGATCGCCCTGCTGCTCACGATCGGACTCGGTCTGGCGGTTCAGGTGCTCCTGAGTCGATTGGCATGACCGGCGCACCGCTGCGGTCTCGGTGTGTCCCCCACCGGGGCGTCGCCTCGCGCAATACACACACCACGCCTTGTAATCGCTGCCATCTGCATGCACCGCCCCTGATAAGGATGGGGCCGCTTCTTCGCGTAGCAACGCCATGATCGGCAGCAGTACGAGGGGATGGCTCGCTCACTGTAGGCATCGGGCGGTTCCTTGAATGAGCCGGTGACTGCGCCCGGCCCCAACATTGGTGGCCGACCGACGGCCCGCCGTAACGCCGGGGACTTGCGGGCTTTCGATGCTCCAGCTTCGGCTGCCCCTGCGCGCCGACGCGGATTGTTGGCTGTCGGCGACGACCTTCCTGCGGTGGGCAGCGGGCAAGGCGGATCTGCCGGTACCGATGCGAAATCGGCGACACCGGCGTGTGATTACCATTGGCGGGAGGCACGAAGGGGATGACGGAATGATCAGGCGTACCAGTGACGATCGACATTATCCGCCTGTCATCCCATGAGGTCGTGGCGCGGCTGGAGGATTTAGCGCTGACCTATGAGGCGATCTACATACTGCCGCCTGGTGCCGGGGCAGGATTCGCGATCATGCTGAGCGGGCATAGCGAGCGGGAAGGCTTTTGCCTCTACGCGGCGCTTGACCACGCGAATGGCCACCTCACTGGGCGGGGTTGCCTCCGATTCACGGCTCTTCCGCGAATTCTGTGAAGCGTGTGAAACAGCCATGAAAAGTGGAGCGACAGGGCCGAAAAGCGCCGCGCATAGGCACTACATCGGCGTGTTTAGCCCAGTCTTGGCCGCCGCTGCCCTATTTTTGACCAGGGTGCACAAAATTCGCGGAAGAGCCACCCATGCGGGTTAACCTTCTGCCGCACTGACCGACGCCCAACTCGGGGATGTCGGCGATGATAGGGAGGGGCAGACCTTCGTCAACTCGTCGATGCCGACCGGCTGCGGATTCCCCGGCGCGGCGGCTCGACGTCACCCTACCGCCGCCGACCGGTCGGCGGGGGACGCGTCTTGGGCAGCGACATCGGGCGCCGGGCAGGCGTGGGAAGGCCCGATCGGGCGGCCGCACTGCGACCGATGACACAGGCCGAGAACCCCGGTCGTCGCGAACCGGCGTACCCAGCTGTAGACCGTGGTGCGCGGGACGCCCGCCTGCCGGGCGAGCGCCGCCGGGGGCGTGCCCTCAAGCACCAGAAGGACGATCCGCGCGCGCACGGCGTCCGGCGTCTGCGCGCCCGCCAGCGCTTCGAGCGCCCGATAGTCCCCGGGGGTGACCCGGCGCCGGAAGGCTGTCGTGCCCATCGGTCCCTCCTCGCGTCTCCTGTCGCCGGACGATGCCGCGCCAGGGCACCCCGGCACGTCAGGCGGGCACGTAGCGCGACGCCAGGCCCACCAGCTGCGCCGGTGCCCCCGGCCCACCGCGCCGGAGGTCCAGCGTGTAGCGCACCCGATCGCCGCGATAGTGGCGCCGCTGGTAGAAGACCCGCTCCGCGCCCGTCGTCTCCGACGTGCGGTGGACCAGCAGCACCGGCGCGCCGCCGATCAGGCCGAGCGCGGCGGCGATCTCGCCGGCGGCCGCCGTGGCCTCGAGGGCATAGCGCCCCGCCAGGACCGGGATCGCGTAGCGGCCCTCGAGCTGGCGCAGGATCGTCTCCGTCGCCAGGGCCACGGGATCGAGCAGCCGCCCGTAGCGCAGCGGCAGATA
>JAABUM010005332.1_pt1 | contig 13602 bp, 13 predicted proteins | sample 5559161 | NCBI WGS metagenome assembly JAABUM01 (sample SAMN10711868, study PRJNA513369) | rock metagenome | isolation source: Antarctica rocks | place: Antarctica: Victoria Land, Siegfried Peak nord
GCCTCGCCCGACCACGTCCCGTCGGACCCCTCCCTACGCCAGGGCCATGCGCCGCGGGGTGGAGCAGCGGCAGCTCGTCGGGCTCATAACCCGAAGGTCGGCGGTTCGAATCCGCCCCCCGCTACCACTAGACAGCACCCGAGCAGTCCATACTGCTCGGGTGCTGCTTTGTGTTTGGCGTGTACGTGCGCGCTATACCAGCGCATCCTCGTAGCGGATACGGTTTGTCGCCTCGACTAGCGTTAGTTCGCCGGTCGCGGTGGCGGCCAGGAGGGCCGCGCCGAAGGCGGCTTCCTCACGGTGCGCGGGGCGCAGCAGCGGCAGGGCGAAGCGCTCGGCGATTAGCGCGGTCAGCAGGGAGTTCTGACGCAGCCCATTCCCGGAACCGATCAGGCGCGTGCGTGGTGTGACCCCCGCGCCCTGCATCACCTCGTAGAGGTCGTGGAAGGTCGTCGCGACCCCTTCGAGGAGGGCGCGCGCGAGGTGGCCGGGGGTGAGGGTGCGCGCGTCGATCCCGACCAGCGCGCCGCGTTGGTCGGGGTCGTAGCGATTGCCGCCGAAGCGTGGGTCGCAGCGGAGGCCGTCGCTGCCCGGCGGCACAGCGGTGGCGAGGGCGTTGATGGCCGGATAGAGATCCTGGGATGGCTCCACGCCGAAGATCTCGCGCCCGATCTGGCGGAAGAAGTCGCGCAGCAGGGCGTAGGACTTGCCGCCGACGATCCCCGCGCCAACGAGTAGGTAGCTCCCTTCGAGGTAGGGGCGCGTCTCTAATAATGCGCCGCGCGCGAAGCGTGGGGCGATCGCGGAGACCTGCCCTCCCGTGCCGACATTGACGAGCAGCGCGTCCGTCGCCGCGCCGAGGCTGCCGAAGAAGCTGGCCTGATTGTCGCCCAGCGCGTTCATCACCGACACCCCGATCGGCAGGCCGAGCGCCGTCGCACCCGCCGCGCCGAGTCTGCCGCGCAACGTGCCGGTCGGCTCTACCGGCGGTAGGAGCGCTTCGGGGAGATCGAGCGCGGCGAGCATATCGGCGTGCCAGCGCCCGTGCGCCGCGTCGAAGAGGCCCGCGCCGCCCGCGTCGGTCGGGTCGGTGACGGGCAACGCCCCGCAGAGGCTCGCGACGAGATAATCGGGGACGAAGGTGGCACGGGCGTCCCGAGTGGGCAACTCCCCCTGCTGTGCCAGCCAGAAGAGGCTTGTGCCGAGGAAGCCGCTGGCGATCGCGCAGCCGGTGTCGCGCAGGTCGAGTCCGGCGAGGCGCGCGTGCAGTGCGGCGAGGGTGCTCCTGCCGTCCGCGTCCGGCTCGTCGGCGCGCTTGTCCTGCCAGCCGATCAGCGGGGTGAGCGGGCGCAGATCGTCGCCGGGCGCGGTGCTGACGAGCAGGCCGCCGTGCTGCTGCCCGGTGACGCCGATCGCCGCAATCTCCCCTGCGCGACCGCTGGCCGCCACCACCGCGCGCCCGACCGCCAGCGCCTGGTTGCGGATCATGCGGGCGTCCCACTCGCTCCGCCCTGGGGGTGCCGGGAAAGGCTCCGGCTGGGGCGCGCTCTCGACCGCGAGCTGCGCGCCGGTCGCGGCATCGACGATCGTCGCCGCGACCTTGGTGGTGCCAACATCGAGCCCGAGATAGAGCGCCATCGAACCTCCGGCGAGTCGTGGGTCGTGAGTCGTGAGAAAGGGAACGGGGTCGTCTCAGAGACGCAGAGATGCAGAGCACGAGAGGAAAGGGACGGAACAGGAGACACGGGGACACAGAGGGGGAACGGGAGAAGAAGTGATTTATTGGGTGTTGTGAGCGGATTGGAATGCCGATGCACTCAGCTTACACCGGTGCCGCCCCCCGCGAATCGTTCTTTCCCTTGTTCCTCTCTTTTCGTTCTCCGTGTCTCTGTGTCTCCTGTTCCGTGCCCCTTCCTTACGGGATCAGGACCACCTTGCCGGTCGTCTTACGCCCTTCGAGGTCGCGGTGGGCCTGGGCAACCTCAGCGAGGGGGTAGGTCGCGCCGATGTGCAGCTTCAGCGTGCCCGCCGCGATCCAGCCGAAGAGATCCTTCGCGCGCCAAAGGAGTTCGTCGCGGTCGAGGGTGTAGGCCGCGAGGACGGGGCGGGTCAGGAAGAGGGAGCCGCGCGCGTTGAGGATTTGCGGGTCGAGCGGCGGGACGGGGCCGCTCGACTGCCCGAAGAGGACCATCATGCCGCGCGTGCGGAGGGCGGTCAGCCCCTTGTCGAAGGTGTCCTTGCCGACACCGTCGTAGACCACGTCGAGGCCCTTGCCCCCGGTGAACGCCCTGGCAGCCTCGGCGAAGTCGTCCTGGCGATAGAGGACTACCTCATCGGCCCCGGCCTCGCGCGCCAGCCCCGCCTTTTCTTCGCTCCCCGCCGTGGCGAGCACGCGCGCGCCGCGCATCTTCGCCATCTGGATCAGCAGTCGCCCTACCCCGCCCGCCCCCGCGTGGATGAGGCAGGCGTTGCCCGCCTGCAAGGGGAAGGTGGAGTGGCTGAGGTAGTGCGCGGTCATCCCCTGGAGCATCGTCGCGGCGGCGTCCTGGCTGCTGACGCCGTCCGGCACCGGCACCAGCTTGGCGACCGGGATGGCGACCTCCTCGGCGTAGGAGCCGAACTGGTCCTTCCAGGCGACGTGATCGCCGACCGCGAAGTCGGTGACGCCCGCGCCGAGGGCGACGACCCGCCCCGCGCCCTCCTGGCCGAGCGCGAGCGGCAGCGGGTTCTTGTAGAGGCCGCCCCGGTGATAGGTGTCGATGAAGTTGACGCCGATCGCCTCGACCTTGACGCGGACCTCGCCCGCGCCGGGTTCCGGCGTCGGCCTGTCCTCGTGCCGCAAGACTTCCGGACCGCCGAACTCGTGGACCATGATCGCTTTCATCTGCCTCCCCCACGATGGTAATGACGAATGACGAGTGACGAATGACGAATAGGGGCGGGATTGCTCGTCTGGTAGGATATACCATAGTGTGCGGGTGGGCGCGGACCGGTGAGATGCCAAGTAGCATGCGGAAGGATGATCGGGGAACGGTCGGGTGAATACAATCGCCAAGGATGGTGGAACCAATGGCGGATAAAATCGAGGTAACCTTTGACCAGTCCGACGTAGAACGCTGGTTCCAAGAGGTGCATGCCACCACAAGATGGACGGTCCTGTATCAGACCACGAAAATGGGTGACACGGGTATAAACTTATTCTCCTACCTAATGCCACCCGAACGCTGCAAGCAGGCGCTCACGGAACCGAGTTGGGATTTGCCGGTCGGCAATGGTGGACCCGGTTACAGCGTCTCATGGGCCGACGGCGAGAAGGTCACGATCTATCATCGCATCGGTGAGCCGGGCAGCATCGAACCTATTGTATTCGTACGACACTTTCCTCACGGTCGCCCTGACTCCCTCGAAATTTCTGAGGATCTCCGCCTCCTGTTCAATCTCTATGAGGACCAGGCAAAAGGGGTGTTCTACGAAGCGGAGGACGATGGTAGCGAGACTGAGGTAGTCAGGGTGCGTCCCGGAAAGGTGGAGATGCGCACCTCATTCCTTCGTCGCTATCTCGCAGCGCGCCAGCTTGCCCTGGTGTTGCAGATCGACTCTGACTATTGGCTGACTCTGCAAAAGGGTGAGGCGACCCCCGTTTTGCCTGCGGAGCGCGTGGAGAGCGACGAACATCTGCGCACACATTTCTACGCGGGTGATATCCGGACCGATAGACTGTTCTCTCGGTATCTCGGTAAGAAGCTCATCCCGCCCCCGCAGCTATCGGAATCCGGTCTCTGGCCTTATGAGTCAGCGAAGGAATACTTAAGCTTTATCATCGGCGAGGATGATCAGGGTAAATCTATCGAACACACATGCGACCCTGACACCCTCGCCAATTATTTCGGGAAGAACCCTGAAGCGCCACATTATCTGACCTCGGTGTTCTTCGATCGCGAAGTACTGCGACGCTACTACGAAAACAGTGATCGCTACACGGTTGAGGACGGTGTCGTGCAGCGACACGGGTTATGGCATTTACGGCTCGACAACAACCACAGTGACCATGTTGCCGTCTTTCTCGGTGATCTGGGGCGTGATATTCCGACGAGCGAGCAGCGTCACTGGCGCGCATACAACCTCCCACCAGAGGAACGCACGTTAAGCGGAACGGCTATCCGGCGCTCGTTCTTAGGCCAGTTCGCCGATGCTGATCTGATCGAACACGCCTTTAAGCAAGCGTATCACTCCGCGAACAATGCCTGGTCGTCCACTTTTGGGTGGCCGCTCTTCAAGGAACTACATGCCGACGACGCGCACGTACTTAGCTCGTTACGCCTCCCTTTAGGTAACACCGCCAACGAGTTCGACAGCCAGCTCCTCGATCTGGTGAAGCTGCTCGTAGACTCTCTCAATGAGGAGCAGATCGTGGGATCGCTCACGACATCAACACAGGGCGGTGATAAAGGGATTGCTAAGTTCGAGCGGCTGCTTACCGAGAAGGGATACCCGAATGTCGGGCGCGATATGGTGCTGCTGCGCACCATCCAAGGCATACGATCGAAAGGAACGGCACATCGTAAAGGCAGCGATTACGATTTGACGCGGGCCGGACTCGACCCGAATGACTTCCAAAAAAGCTTCCTCCAACTCCTCACAGACGGAACACAAATGCTCACTGACCTTGAAACTTATGTGAAAGCGCGGAATCAGGAGTAATCGCATGATACTTGTGCATTAGTTGGGTTCAATTGTATCACCCTTAGAATACTGTGGGGCATGCCTTCTCATGGGCGCTGCTTCTCGACGCGCTATTCTCACTGACTACTGACCATTGACTGCTACCCACGAGGTAAACAACATGGACAACCCGATCGGCTCCCGCATCAAGCGGCGCGAGGACCCGCGCCTGATCCAGGGACAGGGCTGCTATACCGGCGATCTGCAATTGCTCGACATGCTGCACGTCGCATTCGCGCGATCGCCGCACGCGCACGCGCGCGTGACCCGGCGTGATCTGGCGGCGGCGCGGGCGTTGCCGGGGATCGTCGCGGTGTTCGGGCCGGACGATCTGCCGATCCTGGCCCGCCCCATGCCGCCGACGATGGGCGAGACCCCCGGACTGGAGGCGCGTTTCCCCGCGCCGCTCGCGGACGTGGTGCGCTTCGCCGGGGAGGCGGTCGCGCTCGTGGTGGCCGACGATCCGTATCGCGCCGCCGATGGCGCGGCGGCGGTCCGCGTGGAGTATGACAAGTTGGCGGTCGCGCTGGACCCGCTCGACCGCGACGGGCCGCGCGTCCACGCCGACATCGCCGGGAACGTCGCGGGGGAGATCACGCGCGGGATGGGCGACGCCGAGGCCGTGTTCGCCGGGGCAGATCGGGTGGTCAGGGCGCGTTTCGTCGCGGCGCGGGCGGCGGGCGCGGCGATCGAGCCGCGCGCGGTCGTGGCGCGACCGGAGGCGGGCGGCGGGCTGACCCTCTGGACGAGTACGCAGAACCCGGGCGGGGTGCGGCGCGGCGTGGCGGCGGCGCTCGGGCTCGATCTGGCCCTTGTGCGGGTAATCACGCCCGATGTCGGCGGCGGCTTCGGGCCGAAAGGACGGCTCTACCCGGAGGAGGTCGCGCTGGCAGCGCTCGCGCTGCGGCTCGGCAGGCCGGTCCGCTGGGAGGCGACGCGCACCGAGGATTTGCTGACGACCTACCAGGGGCGCGGGCTGACGGCGGACGCCGAACTGGCCGCGCGCGCCGACGGCACCCTGCTCGGGCTGCGCGCGCAGCTGACGCAGGATTACGGGGCCTATCTGATCGCCGGGCTGGCGGTGCCCGCGAACATCTCGCAGCAGCTCCTCGGCCCGTACCATCTGCCGGTCCTGGCGGTGACGATCGTGCCGGTCTACACCAACACGACGCCGCTGACCCCGCTGCGCGGCGGCGGGCGGGAACTGGGCGTCTACATCACGGAACGGCTGCTCGACCACCTGGCGCGCGAACTGGGGCGCGACCCGCTCGACCTGCGGCGGCAGAACATGCTGCGTCCGGAGGAGTTCCCGCACGACACCGGCTATCCGAACGGGGCGGGCGGCACGGTCGTCTTCGACAGCGGCGATTATCCGGCGATGCTCGACCGCGCGCGCGAACTGATCGGCTACGACGCGATCAAGGCGGCGCAGGCGGACGAGCGCGCGGCGGGGCGCTGGCGCGGGGTGGCGGTGACGGCCTTCCTGGAGGGGACCGGCTCGGCGCAGGAGGAGGTGCGCGTGGCGATCGACGCCGATGGCGCGGTGACGATCATTGCCGCGCCCCCGTCGAACGGCCAGGGACACGCGACCTCGCTGGCGCAGCTCTGCGCCGCGCGTCTCGGCGTGGCGCTCGATCGGGTCGCGCTCGTCTCGGGCGATACCGGCCAGGGCGTCAGCGGCGGCGGCACCTTCGGGAGCCGCGTGGCCGTGATCGCGGGGAACGCGGTCGCGGGCGCGGCGACGGCGCTGGCCGAGGAGGCGCGTCGGCTGGCGGCGGAGCGCCTTGAGGCCGACCCGCGCGATGTGGAGATCGCGGAGGGAGTCGCGCGGGTGCGCGGCACCGACGGGCCGGGCGTGGCGCTTGGCGAGCTGGCGCGCGCGGCGGGCGGCACCCTGTCCGCCACCCACACCTTCGCCCCGGAGCGCGCGACCGCGTTCACCGGCGGGGCGCACGCGGCGGTCGTGGCGGTCGACCTGGCGACGGGGGCGCTGACCGTGGAGCGCTACGCGGTCGTCCACGATTGCGGCACGATCATCAACCCGACCATCGTCGATGGGCAGATTCACGGGGGTGTGGCGCATGGCCTCGGCAACGCCGCGCTCGGCGAGCGGATCGCGCATGACGCGGCGGGCCATCCACTGACGACCGAATTCGGCAGCTACGCCATGCCGCGCGCCCACCAACTCCCGATGATCGCGACCGAGCACCGCAGCAGCCCCTCGCCCTATAACCCCGAGGGGATCAAGGGCGCGGGGGAGGGGGGCACGATCGGGGCGCTGGCGACGATCGCCGGGGCGGTCGAGGACGCGCTGGCCCCGTTCGGCGCGAGGCTGGACACGCTGCCGCTCGACCCGCAGGCGCTCCTGGCGCTCGTGCGCGCGGGGCGGTAGCGCCACTTTCCGGTTTGCCGCTCGTGTATACTCGTCTCAGTGAACGTACGCTGCGTTTGGTAGAGGAGCGTTGAGATGGCCGGTTGGGCCAATGCCGGGTTGCCTTTACACGACCTTGATACTATCGAGACGCGATGTGTGGGCCATGCCTGGCCGCTGGTGACTGCGCCTCGCCCGTTGCGCGCTGCCGAGTTTTTCGCGGGGATCGGCCTGGTTCGCCTTGGCCTGGAAGCCGCTGGCCTGTCGGTCGTGTGGGCGAACGATATCAGCGCGATCAAACAGAAGCTGTATGCCGGACAATTCGCAGGGCAACATTTCCACCTGAAAGATGTGCGCGCGGTCGTTGGCGCGGAGATCCCGGATATTGAATTGGCGACCGCCTCATTCCCCTGCACCGATCTCTCATTGGCAGGCTATCGTCGCGGGCTAAGCGGTGAGCATTCCGGCCTGTTCTGGGAGTTCGTGCGCGTGCTGCGCGAGATGGGTGAACGACGCCCGCAGGCGGTGCTGATCGAGAATGTGATCGGCTTCCTCACCTCGCATGGCGGCGAGGATCTCCGTGTCGCCCTCGCGGCGCTGAACGAACTCGGCTACTGGTGCGACATCCTGACGATCGATGCGCGCCATTTCGTCCCCCAGAGTCGGCCACGGCTCTTCATCGTTGCCAGCCGTGATCGATTGCGTGATGCGCGTGAATGGTCATCATCGGCGGCTCGCTCAGAGGCAGTGGTGCGTTTCGCGCGCGAACACTCCTTGCCCTATGCAGGGCGACCAGCGCTCCGACTTCAGGCGCGCGCTATCGAACTTCCCGAGCGTGATACACAGACGCTCGCTGACATTGTAGAACCTTGCGCCGCAGACGATCCGCGCTGGTGGGATGCCGCCCGCGTGCAGGCGTTCCTCGCCCAACTCTCCCCCTTGCAACGCGCGCGCCTCGATCTGCTCAGCGCACGGTCTGATCGAAGCTGGGCCACGATGTACCGGCGCACGCGCGACAAGCGCCCCGCCTGGGAGATTCGCGACGATCAGCTCAGCGGGTGTTTGCGCGCGGTCAGTGGTGGTTCGAGTCGTCAGGCGCTCGTCGAGGCGGGGGCGGGGCAAATCCGCGTGCGCTGGATGACCGCGCGCGAGTACGCGCGGCTGCAAGGCGCGGGCGACTATCGTATCGATACGGTGACGGAGAATCAGGCGCTCTTCGGCTTCGGCGATGCCGTCTGTGTCCCGGCGATCACCTGGCTCGCCGACCACTATCTGGTGCCGCTGCTCACCGGAACGCCCACCGAGCATCCGGCCTCGTTGATGGTGGCCCCATGAGCGGTGCTACCGCCTTCGCGGCGCTGGCCGAATGGTACGATGCGCACCGCCCCGCAGCAGGGCGCGAAGCGGAACGCTATGTGGTCTGCGCTGGTTTGGCCGTGCTTGAGCGCCTGAAGGAGAAGTTCCCCCTCCAGCGTGCCGATTATGTGACCCCGAAGAACCAGGTCAAGACGAGCGGACCTTTCATTCAAGGATTGATCGAGACGCGCTTAGGGCCGAGTCCGACCTATGCCAGCGAAGGTGGGCGGACGACGCGCGGCACCGTACCCGCCGCCGAAGCGCTGGCGTCGTGGCTCAATGCCCTATCCGATGTGGCTACGCTCGCCGCCGCAGAACGGGTCATCCTTGCCGTGGCGTTACAGGACTGGCTGATCGTGAAGGTGCGCGATTTCTACGATCGCCAGCACCTGACTCTCGATGTGGATTTACGCCTGTCGGCACCGCAGATCGTGACCGTGCTCCTGGATGAGGCCCAACGGCGTAACGTCGCCGGTGCGGTGGCGCAGCATCTTGTGGGGGCCAAGCTCGCGCTGCGCTTCCCCGAGCTGACGATCGAGAATCACGCCGCGACGACCGCCGATCGGCAACTCAATCGCCCGGGCGATTTCGCGATCAACGATACCGTCATCCACGTCACCGTCGCGCCCGGCGAGCGGGTGATCCAGCGCTGCGAGGACAATCTGCGCGGCGGGTATCGCCCCCGCCTGCTGGTGCGCGGCTCGCGCCTCGCCGCCGCGCGACAATTGGCGGAGTTACGCGATCTGCATACCCGGATCGGGATCACCGCGATCGAAGATTTCTTGGCACAGAATATCGAGGAGATCGGCGCTTTCGGGCAAGAGGCGCTCGCGCACGGCTTCCGGCATCTCTTCGAGCGCTACAACGAGCGTGTGCGTGCGGTGGAAACCAATCTCGCGATCCTGATCGACATCCCGGATAATTTGGGGCGTGGCGCGTAGGGCCTGAACCCCGTTCGGCGCGCGCCTGAACGCGTTGCCGCTCGATCCGCAGGCGCTCCTGGCGCTCGTGCACGCGGGGCGGTGATCCGGCAGCAATGGAGGTGTGATGCAATTACGAGCGGTCCATCCCGAGGATATCACGATCTTCTTCGACCAGCAGAACGATCCCGAGGCGTGCGCCTTGGCGGCCTTTCCGGCGCGCGATCGGGCGGCGCACGAGGCGCACTGGGCCAAAATCCTGCGCGAGCCGACGAACATCACGCGCACGATCGTCGTCGATGGGCGGGTGGTGGGCAACTTGGGGAGTTATCTGACCGAGGGGCACCGCGAGGTCGGTTACTGGCTCGGGCGGGAGTACTGGGGGCGCGGCTACGGGAGCGCCGCGCTCGTCGCCTTCGTCGCCGAGATCGACGAGCGCCCGCTCTTCGCGCACGTCGTCGCGCACAATCGCGGCAGCCTGCGGGTGCTGGAGAAGTGCGGCTTTGTGCTGATCGCCGAACCGGGCGGGTCGGCCGACGAGCTGTTCCTCACCCTGGCGGCCGAGTGAGCGGCGGGTCCGCAAGCCATACCACTCCGCCACCAATCCATGCCGTTTAGCGGCGCGCCCCACGCCCGCAGACACTATGTCTGCGGGCGGCTCAATGGCTCAAAGGACAGGTTGCGTACGTACAACTTGGGCGCTATACTACCCGCCGGGTTAGAACAAATAATCTATTGGGGGGTACGCCGTGCCGGATGCCGAGTACACGATTCTGCTGCGTCGCGCTGCCGCACAGGGCGGGGCGGTTTTCGTCGTCGCGGATCGGCGGGGCGATGCCTTTATTTTCAGTGCGCGCGGGTTGCGCTGTCGCCTCGGCGATCGCCTGGGCTATACGGCGCTCCTGCCGACGCTGCTGAACCTGGGGTGGCAGCGCGTACCGATCGTCGCGCCGTATAGCCTCGCGGGCTTGCACGGGTTGCTCGCGCCGCTGGCCGCCTGAGTGCCGCTTGTCCTTGGTATCGCGCTATGGCTCCGCTGGAAAGGAAGTCGCGTCGTGCATGCTCCGCGCGATGGGCTATCAGTGCGTCAGCGGTGCCAGGCGCGCGGGGAGTGCGGCGAGGGCGTCGCGCAGCGCGGCGACGGGGTGGTTGCGGCGGTGCAGACGCATCAGGTGGCGCACGTCCGTGACGGTGCTATAGGCGAGGGTCTGGAGGAGGGCGTCGGGGTCCGGCACCAGGGCCGCGCGCAGGGCGGCGGACGTGGGGGGTGTGGCGCGCGCAGGGGCGGTCAGCGCGAGGTGGAGGACGAGTTGCGCCGCCAGGTCGTCGGCGAGCCGCGCGCCGCCGGGGGCGAACCTGCCCGCGCGCAGGAAGGCGCGGGCGGTCGGCAGATCGTGGATCGTCCCGGTGAAGCCCGGGGCGGTGGTCGGCAAATCGTTCCTCCTGGCGGGCGGGCGGCATGCCCTCGATACGGCGCTGGCTGATCCTGCCGGTCGCCTGCGGCGGCGGTGCGCGACAAGTATACGCTGTGTGCGGGCGGCCAACGATGGGTGAGAGGGCATACGCGGGGTGGCGGCGGTACACCCACCGCCGCCACCCCGCATCGGCTTTCCCGCGTTACCGGTCCTGGCGTTCCCGCTCGCGCAGGGCCGGGTGCCCCACGGTGGCGAGCAGGACGGCGAACCCGGCCTCCGCCAGCGCCCCCGGCGCGAGGGGCGGGGTTGGCCCGACCGCCTTGCGTGCCGCCAGCCACCATTGGGCGGGGGTCGAGAGGCTGTCCCAGCGCTGGGCGTAGCGGCCATCGAGCGGCCCGGCGTCGTGATTCGCCTCGATATGCTCCCAGATGCCGAGCGCGGCGCTTGCCACGACCACCAGGGCGAGGAGTTGGGCGACGCGCACCCGCCAACCCCGGTTCGCGCGCACCAGGAGGCCGATCGCCACAGCGAGGACGACGAGCGCGGCCCAGGCAATCAGTTGGCTCGGCTTGGTCCAGTGCTGCTCCGTGATCAGTTCGAGTGCGATGCCGACGATCGTCAGCGCCGCCAGCGCCAGCAGGCCGCGACGGAGGAACGTCGCGGTGGTCGTATCCGACGCGGCTTGCCCGCTCATCAGGGCGCTCATGTGAGGCTCAGGGCAGCGACGATCTGATCGACCACGCCGGGGGCGGGGCTGTACTTGGCGAGTGCGGTGCGCAGCTTGGCGAAGGTCGGGTCATCCGTCGGGTACGGGCGATATTCCATGACTTCCTTCACCCACTGGGCAGCGTTGGGGATCCCGGCAGCCTGGAACGCCGCGAGGAGCTCGGCCTGGCTGGCGGTGTTGGCGTTGACCTTCTGCCCGGCGATCGCGGCGGTGGTCGTCGCGCGGGCTCCCGTCGCGGCGGTGGCGGCGACCGTCGGCGCGGGCACGATGGTCGCCGCTTGCGGGGCGCTGGTGGCCGTCGCGGAGTTGCCGCAGGCGGCGAGGAGCAGGCCGCTCGCCCCCGCGACCAGCGCCAGGCCGAGCGCCTGCCGCCGGGTCACCACTGCCCCACCCAGGGGTGCTCCTTGGGGGATGGTGTGGCCGTGTGCTGATTGCATCGTGCTGTTCTCCCCGCGCGCATGCGCTGTGTCGACACTGTCTATCCGGTGGTCGTGGGCACTGCCAGGTGCGCTCCCCGATTGTAGGGAGAGGCGATGAATATCCTTGTGGCCTGCGATGAAGATACGTTAAAGGCTCTTGCGGCCGTTTGAAGAGGGCCACGCGGCTAGCGGGCGCGCCGACGCCGCGCCGGATGCTGCCGGACGCTCGTCCCCTCGTGGTCCGCCCCGCGCCCTAGCTGATCGCCCGCGCGATCAGGAACGCGGCGGCGGCGGCGAGCCCGCCGATGAGCGTTGTCTGGAGCGCGCTGCGGGGCGCGTGCGTACCGGTGAAACGCCCCTTGACGTAGCCGAAGAGACAGAGGGCGATCAGCGTCGCCACCACCGATACCTGTAACGCCTGCTGCGCGCTGCCGAGGAGCATGTACGGGGCCAGGGGGATCAGCCCCCCCGTGATGTACGCGCCCGCGATGGTCAGTGCGCTGGTGAGGGCGCGGCGCGGGTCCGGTGCCTCCAGGCCCAACTCGAAGCGCATCATGAAGTCCACCCAGGCGTCCGGGCGCGCGCGCAACGCCCGGACGATCGGGGCGCTCTCGTCCGCCGTGAGCCCGTACGACCGAAAGACCTCCGCGACCTCCGCCGCTTCGGTGTCGGGCACCTGCCGGACCTCCTGGGTCTCGCGCACGCGCTCGCTGGCGTAATGCTCGGCGTCGCTGCGGGCCGCGAGGTAGCCGCCGAGGCCCATCGCGATCGAGCCCGCCGCGACCTCGGCCAGCCCGGCGGTGACCACGATCTGCGTCGAGGCCACCGCCCCGGAGAGCCCTGCCGCCAGGGCGAAGGGGACCGTCAGCCCATCCGACATGCCGATGACGATGTCGCGGACGGTCTCCCCGGCGGTGAAGTGGCGCTCGATGTGTGGCGTCTGTGGCATGGTGCCCCTCGTTTCTGCGTGATGCCCGCTGGGTGCGCCGCACGCCGGGATCGTCTCGTCGCCGCGATGGCGGCTCAGGCACTGCCGATGAGGATGCCCGCCGCGAAGACGAGCCCGCCCCCGACGATCACCTGGAGGGCGGAGAGCCAGAAACTCATCTTGAAGAAGTGGTAGCGGATGTAGGAGATGGCGACCAGCTCGACCCCCACCACGATGTAGGCCAGGTAGAGGGCCACCTGGAGGTTCGACACGAGGAAGGGGAGGGTGTGCAGCAGGCCGCCGATGGCGGTCATCAGCCCGGTGATCCCGCCCCGGATGGCGGGATGGCCCCGGCCCGTCAGGACACCATCGTCCGATAGTCCCTCGGCGAAGGCCATGCTGATCCCCGCGCCGATCGCCGCCGAGAGGCCGACGATGAAGGCGGTGTGCGGATTCTGCGTCAGGAAGGCCGCCGCGAAGATCGGGGCCAGTGTCGAGACCGAGCCGTCCATCAGGCCCGTCAGGCCGGGCTGGACGACGCGGAGGACGAAATCATGATTCTCGGGCGTGGTGCGTCCCTGCACGCCCGGTTGTGCTCCCATCGGTTCCTGCATCCTTCTTGTGCCATACGGTATGGCACGCTAACTTGTGCCATACGGTATGGCACGCTAACTTGTGCCATACGGTATGGCACGCTAACTTGTGCCATACGGTATGGCACGCTAACGCGTAAGGTGGACATGA
>JAABUM010005335.1_pt1 | contig 13598 bp, 15 predicted proteins | sample 5559161 | NCBI WGS metagenome assembly JAABUM01 (sample SAMN10711868, study PRJNA513369) | rock metagenome | isolation source: Antarctica rocks | place: Antarctica: Victoria Land, Siegfried Peak nord
CCGGAGGCACACGTGTGGCAGTGGTCGTGGTGGCGGCGGCGCCATCAGGCTATGGCCCAGTGGTGTCACTATAAACGCCGCCTGGCCATGTGGGAGGCTCTAACTACGTAAGTGCAACTGTAATACTATGTGCAGGGCCCCACCACGAATGGTTTTACCGTGGCCAACCAGGCCGATAAGTGGGCTCAGGTGGTGGTCAAGGCCGCGGCCGATGTGCGGGCCAGCAAGCACTTTCCTGGTAACCCCATGAGCGAGGCGGTTAAACTGGTGATGAGCGACGCCCGGCTGAGCCAGGCCTTCGCGCCCACCGATGTGGCCGCCCCCTACGTGGGCCAGCAGCTCAGCCGGGCCTGGCAGCAGATCGAGTATGGCCGGGCCTCGGTTGATCAGGCCCTGGATCAGGCGCAGCGCCTGATTGACACTAAGCAGCGCATCCTGCACGCCCAGTATGGGATGTAGGCAGGACCCGGTAGCCGGTTAGTGGAGCGGCAACGAACGCGACGCCGCGTTCGTTGCCGCCTTTTTTGGAGGAGCAGATGGACGAGACAGCGGCGCGCGTGCTGGCGGCGGTGCGGCAGGATCGGGTGGCCGCCCTGGCGCTGGACCTAGTGCGTATCCGCAGCTATACCGGTGAGACGCGCGAGGCGACCGAGCGCTTCATTGTGGAGTGCCAGGACCTGGGTCTGCAGGTCCAGCGCTTCGATGACTACCCCAGCACTCCCGTCGTGGTGGCCCGCCTCCCCGGCGCTGGCGGTGGCCCCACGCTGGAACTGAACGGCCACATGGATACCGTGCCACTGGAGCACGAGCCGCCGCGCATCCACGATGGTGTGCTCAGCGGGCGCGGGGCCACCGATATGAAAGGCGGCGTGGCCTGCACGCTGGAGGCCGTACGCGCCCTCCAGGACGCTGGGGTGCGCCTACGTGGTGACCTGTTGGTGTCGACCCACGGCCTTCATGAACTGCCCGCCGGGCACGGCGAGGACCTGATCGCCCGCGTGCGGCGGGGCATCCATGGCGACGCCGTGCTGATCCCCGAGATCACTGAGGTCGGCTCGACAAAGTTGCCCGTGATCGGGCTGGGCGCTGGTATGTTCAGCATCACGGTCAGTCGTCCCGGCCAGGTGTGGCACGAAACCTCCGCCCCCGCCGGCACGCCGCACCCCCTGCTGGCCGCCGCGCTGCTGGTGCGCCTGCTTGACGAGCGTAACCGTGAACTGGCCCAGCACCCCCTGCCCCACGTGGGCCCCGAGTCGGTCTTCGTGGGCGAGGTCCACGGTGGCGACTTCTACAACCGGCTGCCCACCCACGCCACGGTGGTGGGCACGCGCCGCTGGGGGCCTGACGCCTCATTCGAGGCGGTCCGCGTCGAGCTGTTCGCCCTGTGCAAGCGCGTGGAGGAGCAAACCGGCACGACTCTAGAGGTGGATTTCCGCAAGACCCGCGACGGCTTCCGCTGCGCCGAGGACGCGCCCCTGGTGCGGGCGCTACAGACCGCCTATGGCCAGGTGACGGGCGGGTCGCTGCCCTTCGCGGGCATGCGTACCGTGGGCGACGCTTCGGTGTTCTACAGCGAGGGCGGCGTGCCCGCGCTCTACCACGGCCCCCAGGGCACCGGCCACCATGGAGACTACGAGCAGGTGTCGCTGGCCGAACTGGAGCGCGCCTCGCGCGTGCTGGCCCTGGCCGCGCTGGATTTCTGTGGGGCCGCGGGCTGAAACGCGCCTCCCTGTGCGCCGCCACAAGTCTCCGCTTGGCCTGGTCACCCGTACAATGGGGTGGATGGGGCATCCATCACAGGGCAAGCCACGCAAGGAGAAGACACGATGACGTCACCACGCCTGGGGAGATACACGCGTCGCGGTTGGTGGTCCGCCATCATGCTCGGCGCCGTCATGAGCGCTGTGGTCGGCACGGGTCACTGGGCGCAGCCAGCCGGAGCCGCGGTCGGGTCGCATCCGCTGGGAAGCGTGCCGGCCCAGCGGCAGAGCGCGCCGACGCAGGAAAGGGCCGCCGCGGGGACGACGGACGGCATCATCACGATGCGCCAGGGCAACATGGAGATGGCCATGACGCGGCTGTCGGGCAAGGCCCCGACGTGGGCTGAGCTGCAGCGGGTCTACACGATGGTGCGCAGCGCCGCGGCAGCCACGGCGAAATACAACACTTTGGCCGCCGCTCAGAAGGACGGCTATGTGACCGCCCCCGACCTCCTGGTTGACGGTCAGGGCGCGCACTATTTCGACGCCAGCTTTGAGGCCAGGGCGGACTTCGATCCGGCGCATCCGGCCTTTCTGGTCTACAACCCCGTGCATGGCCACCAGGTCCTCTCGGGCCTGATGTACTACGTGCCCGGATCGCTGACGCCGCGCCAACTGGCCACCATCTTTCCGGCCTCTCTGGCCAGCTGGCACAAGCATATCAATGTGTGTATCACGGGAGGGACATCGCTGCTCAACGGGAAGGCGATCATCCCCTACTTCGACCAGGCCTCGTGCGACGCCCATGGAGGCCTCTTCACCGGGGACACCGGATGGATGGTCCATACCTGGATCGGCCAGGCCAACAGCGCTGGGTTGTTCGACATGGACATGACCACGGCATCCGGCAAGCCGACAATGGGGACCATGCCCGGCATGCAAGGTGAGAAACCGTAGTAAGCGCTCAGCGCGCAGAGTTGGTCCCGCCCAGCGGTGAATAGGGGGTGGGGCGCATCAGGGTGTTGATCACCCTGGCCACCAGGGGGCCATTCAGCTCTGTTTTGGCCCGGCCCTCCAGCCACTCCGGGTCGGTGGTGAAGGCGGTCCAGGCCCGCTCACGGTGCCCCATGTCGTCGTAGGCCACGATATAGGTCAGGCGGTTACTAGTGCCCACCACGTCCTCCCAGAAGCCCACCACGGCGATGCCGTGCTTGGCGAACAGGGGCAAGGTCAGGGTGCTGAAGCGCGCGTGCAGGTCGGCCATGCGTCCTGGCGTCACCTCGTAGATGCGTAGCTCGTGAATCACAGTGCGGCGCTCCTCTCTTCTGAATGGGCTACTTCTGAGTGGCCCCAGTGGCTTTGACGCGCCGCACGATGTCGCGGATCAGCGTCTCCAGGGCCTCGTCGTCGCTCACGCTGGCGTGGAAAGCGTGCCGGTCAATCACCAGGGGAGCGCCCACCACCACCAGGGGAGCGCCCGCGGCCGGCAGGCGATCCAGGTCCTCCAGGCGCAGCCCACCCACCGCCTGTACAGGGATACCCACGGCGGCGACCACGGCAGGCAGGTCGTCCCAGGGGGTCGCGCCGACCACCTCGCCGCGCTCGTCGTAGCCCGTGTGGACGATAATGTAGTCTACCCCCAGCTCCTCCAGGTGGCGAGCGCAGGCTACTTTATCCGGCGCGGCCATAATATCGCCCATCACGGTCAGGCCGTAGTCGCGGGCGGCCCGCACCACCGCGCGCACGGTTGCCGGATGGGCCACGCCCATCACAACCACTGTGCTGGCCCCCGCTTTGGCCATCATCTCGGCCTCCAGGTAGCCGCCGTCCATCGTCTTTAGGTCGGCCACGATAGGGTGATCGGGGAAGCGCTCGCGCAGAGCCCGCACACCGCGCAGCCCCTCGGCCAGGATCAGCGGCGTGCCCGCCTCCAGCCAGTCTACGCCGGCGCGTACGGCGATCTCGGCCACGTGCAGCGCCTCCTCAACCGTGGTCAGGTCCAGCGAGACCTGCACGGTGGGTGGGTGCGGAAATGGGATGGTCGGCCTGGGCCGCGGGGTTGCGCCTGGTGTGCCCATCATGCCATGCTCCTTGTTGCTACTCCCTCTGATGTTCTTATGCTCATGGTAACGGCGCGGCGCCCGCGGGGTCAACTGCTGCCGGCCAGGCCCGCGGCGTAGGGGCCGCGCCTTGCCCCCCGGGCCCTGTTTCGGTATGCTCTCCTCAGAGTAGATGAGCGAATCAGCAGGGCAGGTAAGGAGTAGCGCGCGTGAACAACCCGACGTACCTCTTGGGTATTGACCTGGGCACCACCGGCGTCAAGAGCTTGCTGATCCAGGATACCGGGGGCATCGTGGCCGCGGCCACCCAGGAGTACCCGCTGTCCACCCCCCGGCCCAACTGGAGCGAGCAAAGCCCCGAGGCGTGGTGGCGGGCGACCAGCCGCTCGATCAAGGAGGTGCTGCAGAAATCGGGCATAGACGCGGGGCGCGTGGCTGCCCTGGCCATCTCGGGGCAGATGCACGGCGCCGTCTTGCTGGATGCGGCGGGCAAGGTGCTGCGTCCGGCTATCCTGTGGAACGATGGGCGCAGTGGCGCGCAGTGCGCTGAGATCACCGAGCGCGCCGGTGGCCCGGCCGCACTGCTGGAGATGGTCTCCAACCCCGCCCTGGCTGGCTTCACCGCGCCCAAGCTGCTGTGGGTGCGCCAGAACGAGCCCCAGGTGTTCGCGAAGGTGCAGACGGTGCTGCTGCCCAAGGACTATATCAACTACCGGCTGACCGGCGTGCTGGCTACCGAGGTCTCTGACGCCTCGGGCACCCTCCTGTTCGACGTGCGCCGCCGCCAGTGGTCCGACGACCTGCTGCGCGCCCTGGAGTTGCCCGAGCATATCGTGCCGCGCTGCTACGAGTCGGTGGAGGTGATCGGCACGGTCAGCAAGGCCGCCGCGCGCGCCTGTGGGCTGAAGGCTGGCCTGCCCGTGGTAGCCGGTGGAGCGGATAACGCCTGCGCCGCCGTGGGCGCCGGAGTGGTTGCGCCCGGTCAGGCGCTCTCCAGCATCGGCACATCGGGCACTATTGTGGCCCCTACCACCAGCGGTGAGCCCACGCCACAGGGCCGCGCCCACGTGTTCTGCCACGCCGTGCCTGGGGCCTACTATGTGATGGGCGTGATGCTCTCCGCTGGAGGCGCCCTGCGTTGGTACCGCGATACGCTGGGCCAGGAGGAGGTGAGCAGGGCCGCCGCCGAGGGTGTAGACCCCTACGAGACGCTGACCCGCGCGGCGGCCACCGTGGCTCCAGGCTGCGAGGGGCTGTTGTTCTTGCCCTACCTGGCCGGGGAGCGCACCCCCCACGGTGATCCCAATGCTCGCGGCGTCTTCTTTGGCCTGAGCCTGCGCCACACCAAGGCTCATCTGAGCCGCGCCGTGCTGGAGGGCGTCACCTTTGGTCTGCGTGATAGCGTAGAGATTGTGCGGGGCCTGGGCCTGCCCGTGCAGCGCCTGCGCGCCACCGGCGGCGGAGCGCGTAGCGCGATGTGGCGGCAGATGCAGGCCGATGTCTTTGGGGCTGAGGTAGCCACGGTCAACACAACCGAGGGGCCGGCCTACGGCGCCGCGCTGCTGGCCGGCGCGGGCGCGGGCGTTTTCCCCAGCGTGGAGGCCGCCGTTAGCCGTACCGTGCGCGAGGTCTACACGGCCGAGCCAGACGGCAAGGCCGCCGCTATCTACGCCCGCTATTATGCCCTCTACACGCAGCTCTATCCTCAGTTGCAAGCCCAGTTTGCCGAGTTGGCCGCCCTGGTCGGCCTGAAATAGGAGAGACCATGGCCCTGACCGAGTTGACCCCGGCGGTGCGCGCGTTTCTGGAGGAGCGGCGCTTTGCCGTGCTGGCCACGATCAACGGGAGCGGCATGCCGCAGTTGACGGCGATCTGGTACGAGCTGCAGGGCCAGGAGATCATGATGAACACGGTGGCTGACCGGCTCAAGGAGCGCAACCTGCGCCGTGATCCCCGGCTGACCCTATGCGTCGAGGACGACCAGCAGTATGTGACCCTCTATGGTCGGGCTACATTGATTGATGAGCAGGCCCAGGCTCAGGCCGACGATCTGCGCCTGGCCGTTCGCTACGATGGACCGGAGGCGGCGGATCGGCGGGCGCCGCTGATCGCCCAGCAGCGGCGGGTGACTATCCGCATGGCGCTCACCCATGTCCATGCCCGTGGCTTCGACGCCTGAAGGAGGCTCAAGACGCGCAGTCGCTGGCCTGCTTCTTGCGCGTAGTCCGTCCCGATGGGCGCCCTGGGTGCGCCAGCGGAAAGAGAGGGTACAGTGGCTGTTAAAGTGGTGTTGCTGGACATTGATGGCACGCTGTTGCTGAGCAACGACGCCCATGCTCAGACCTGGGTGGAGGCCTTTGCCGCGTTCGGCTACAGTATTGCCTACGAGCGGGTGCGGCCGATGATCGGCATGGGCGGTGACAGAGTCATCCCCGCCCTGGTCCCCGGCCTGACCGATCAGGAAGGGCTGGGCAAGCAGGTCACCGAGCGGCGCAAGGAGTTGGTGCTGACCCGCTACGCGCCCACGTTGCGGCCAGCACCCGGCGCGCGCGCCCTGCTGCAGCACATGCGCCAGGCCGGGCTGACCCTGGCCGTGGCCACCTCGGCCACCGGTGAGGAGCTACAAGCGCTGCTCAAGGCGGCGGGTGTGGCCGACCTGACTGACCAGGAGACCACCTCTGACGATGCCGAGAGGGCCAAGCCGGACCCCGATATCATCGTCGCCGCGTTACGCAAGGTCAAGGTGTCCCCCGACGAGGCTATCATGCTGGGCGATACGCCCTATGATGTGCAAGCGGCGCGCAAGGCCGGTGTGCGCGCCATCGGGGTACGCTGCGGCGGCTGGGACGATGCCCAACTGCTCGCCGAGGGGGCCGTGGCCGTCTACGCCGACCCCGCTGACCTGCTGGCCCACTACGACAGCTCTCCCCTGCACGCCTAGTGCCGAATCAGACCGCCTTGTGGGCAGGCGCGGCACTGTAAGTGCTGGTTCCTTGCCCTGACCTTGTAAGGTCAGGGAGTAATTTGGCTGACATAGCGCGAGGCGCCCCACGCCCCCGTCTGTCATGCGGTTGGGCTCAGGCCGCTCTCCTCCGTGGCGCAAGGGTCAGCTCAGGCTGAAGTGAGGCTTCAGGGCGCTGGGGTCAATGTCTTCCTCGGGCCGCTGGTAGCGGTTGTCCGTGGAGAAGCGCATGCGGTCTGGGGTCAGGTTGGGCAATGCCTTGTGGATTGTGAAGGTGGTAAAGAACAACACGTCGCCAGCCTTGTAGTCGGTGGTGTGCCACTCTGCCTGCGTGGGGTCCACCGGCACGCCACAGCCGCCCACCGCGCCGGGGTGATGTACGGTGTGGTCAATGTAGCCACCGGTGTGCGTACCCGGCCACACGGCCAGGCCGCCCAGGGTAATCGGGCAGTCGCCCAGCGGGACCCAGCACGAATAGGTGTTAACCGAGCCACGGATATAGTAGTAGTCCTGGTGTGGTGGCGTGGTCACCTCAGTGTAGTTAGGGAATGTCATCCGCCCGATACGCCTGGGGTGGACAAACACCTGATCGCCCAGCAGCGCGCGGGCCACGTTCATGGGCGCGGGCAGGGTGGGGAAGTCGTGGAACAGGGGGTGCTTGAGCACCTTGCGATAGACGGCCGTATACTCCGGCTTGCCCTCGGTGGTCGGCTGCACCCCACGCGCCACGACACCTTCCAGGGGGTCATGCGCCGGATGGAGCCAGCCGGCTTCGGCGCAGTACTCCGCCACGACCCGGCGCACCGCCAGGACCTCCTCCGCTGGGGCCAGGCCGCGGAAGAACAGGTAGCCCTGCCGCGCCATCACCGCGCGCAACTCCTCCGCGCTGGCCGTGGCGTCTGACTCCACAAACCGCTGATACTGTTCGGCGACTGGGGCCATCGTCTCGATCATGACCACTCCTCCATCACTGCGCTCTACTGCTCTGTCGCCCCCGCCCACCTTTCAGGCAGGGCGCCGGGCTCATTGATCCATACCTTGGAGGTATCATACGCTCAATGCGCCCGGCTGGCTTGTCGTTTTCACGGCAACTTTTAGCGTTTTGTGGGCAGTGAGAGAGGGCATTGTGGGCCGGAGTACCCGCGTGGGGGCGGCCAGCCGGGAGTTGTTTAGCGCATACCAGGGCCAGCGGTGGCACCCGGCGCAGCCCCTGGCCGTGGTCAATCAATGGTTTGAGGGCGGCGGCGATACAGGCAACCACCAGCACGAGGACTTCCATGCCCTCTATGTGGTGCTGAGCGGGCGGGGCATCCACGTCATTGACGGCCACCCCTACCCTATCACCCGCGGCGATGTGTATATGACGCCGCCCGGCGCGGTGCATCGCTACCGTGACTACCATCGGCTGCGAGCCACGGCGTTCTGCTTCCAGGCCGACCTGTTCAGCGTCGAGGAACTGGACGCCCTGCGCGCCCTGCCTGGCTTCTGGAGCCTGTTTGTGCCCGCTGGAGCGGGCGGCGAGGCCGAGCGGCCCCACTATCAGCTGCACCTCTCGCCGGAACGCCACGACGAGGTGGCCGCCATAATCGGCCAGATTGCCGCCGAGATGGGGCGTCCCACCGAGGCCACCGCGCCGCTGCTGGTGCGCGGGCTGCTGTTTCGCCTGCTGGTCTACCTGGCCCGCGCCCAGCCTGACGATCAGGGTGAGGGCCGCCGCGCGCCAGCCCAGGGGCGTGGCCCCGTCCTGACCGAGGTGTTGCGCGTGTGCGAGGAGCGCTACGCTGAGCCACTGACCGTGCCCCAACTGGCCGCGCTAATGTTCCTCTCCCCTGGTCATTTCTCCGAGGTGTTTTCGCGCGAGGTGGGCCTGCCCCCGGCGGCCTACCTGCGTCGGCTACGCCTGGAGCGCGCCCAAACCCTGCTGCGCGCCACGGGCCTCTCGGCCACGGAGATCGCCCACCGCACCGGTTTCGCCGACTCGGCCCAGTTCTCGCGGGCCTTCCGCGCGGCCCTGGGTATCACCCCATCAGCGTACCGCAAGAACCCCCGCCCCACCGGCCAATGAGCACGTCGCCCTGGGGGCAGCCGCCGGCGGGGCGCTGGGCCGCAAATAATCAGACCGTTACGCGGTGAGGTGTCTCTGTCGCTGGCCAGTGCTCCTGGAGATCAGCCCTGATGGGTAGCCAGAGCCAGCAGTTCTCGGCAGGCGGCCAGCACCGCCTGCTCGGTGACCAGCCCGAGGCAAGTGCGCGGTGGACAGCCGTTGCGGTTGCCCAGGCGGTGGCCGCGATAGAGACAGGGCACGCAGGGCAGGTAGGCCCGCGCCACCCGCGTCCGCGGGCCCAGGGGACGGTAGGCCGCGTCGTTGGTGGGTCCAAAGACTGTCACCACCGGTGCGCCCACGGCCCCCGCCAGGTGAGCCACCCCACCGTCGTTGGCTACGACCAGCCGCGCTCGCGCCAGCAGGGCGGCCAACACCGGCCAGTCGGTCTCCCCAGCCAGACACAGCGTCCCATCAGGCGCTTGGGCGGCTACCTCCTGGGCCAGCGCGCGTTCCTCTAGTAGCCCACCGACGATGACAGCGCGCAGCCCGGCTTCCTGGCCCAGCGCGGTGGCCACGGCGGCGAAGCGCCGCGGCGACCAGCGGCGGGCCGTGCTGTAGCCACCCGACCCCGGATGCAGCACAAGCAGGGGCTGATCGGCCGCCACGCCGCGCTCCCGCAGCACCCAATCCAGCGCGGCGTTGGCTGTCGCCGTAGGGTGGTAGCGAGGTAGGCGATCATCGGCAGGGGCCAGGCGCCCGCCGGCGGCGGCGGCCACGTCCAGCCAGTAGTCGGCCTGGTGCCGTGGCCCAAAACCGTGATCGGGGGCGCGGTGAGTCAGGAACCAGCCCCGCCCATTGTCCAGTCCAACGCGCACCGCCGCCCCGGTGGTCAGCAGCACCCCGGCGTACTTCAGAGCGCCAAAGGTCAGCGAGAGATGGTGCAGCAACAGCGCCGTGTCGAAGCGCTCCCCGCGCAGGCGCGCCAGGAAGCGCGCTGCTGCCAGCAGCGCGGTGGGGCGCAGCAGCGCCCGTGGTTGATCAAAAAGGTGCTTGTCAAAGATGATGGTCTCGTCGAGCATCCCCTGATCGTGCAGCACATGAGCCACGGAGGGCTTGGTGAGCAGCGCTATATGCGCGTTGGGATAGGTATGCCGCAGCGCCCGCAGCGCCGGCGTAGCCAGCAGAAGGTCGCCAGCGTCGGCCAGCATGATCACCAGCAAACGCCGTGGCAGCGGCAGCGGGTCGGGCGTGGGCACGGCAGTCTCTCTCTCGCCAGCCATCATAGCACGCCTCATCGTGACCGGCCTTGATAGGCCGCTAGCAGGCGGCGGGCGCGGACAACAAGAGCGCGCGCCCGAGGGTCAATCAGGGCGGCATCGGCGCGCACCCCACCGGTGGCGGCTGCCCAGACCCGCAGCAGCCGCTGGTGGTACTGGGTGGCTGCCAGTGTCGCCGTGGCCACGGCATGGGCAGCGGCGCTTGCAGCGGCGTCGGCGGTAATCGCGCCGGACAGACGATCCAGATAGGCGATAGCCCAGCGCTCCTCGCGCTCGGCCAGCGCAATCACTAGCCGGGTGGGCAGTCGGTCGCCCCGTCGTGGCGGATCGCCAAGATAGCTCAGCGTCCAGGCTACGTCGCGGGCCAGCCGGTCGCCCGTCCCGGCTACGCCAGCAGCCCGCGGCGGGGCGGCAATCGCCAAGCCGAGCAGGACCACGACCAGTGCCACCGCCCAGGCCAACGTCGGGCCGCTGCTCACGGTGCGGTCAGGCCGGTCTGATCGGCTGGGGCAAGCTCGTTGTCCTCGTCGTCCTCGTCGGCGGGTCCGCCACGCCGCCGGGTCATCGTGTAGACTACGAAGGCCAGCAACGGCAGGATGAACAGCAAGCCGACCAGGATAATGTTGAGCAGCAGCACCGACCCAGGCGCGGCGGCGACGTCCGTGTCAAAGCTGGCGGCGCCCCGGCCGGCGGCAGACTGCACGACGATGGTCACCCGCCAGGCGCCTTTGGTGTCCGGCTTGATCGTGGTGGCATAGAAGATCTTATTGGTCGCCTTGTCGTGCGTCGCCGTGTCGCTGCCCGCTGTCCCGGAGTGGTTGAGCGGGGTCCAGTGGACGGTGATCAGGGCGTTGGCCACGATCGGGTAGGTGCCCGAGGCGTCCAGCTTGCCCCCCGTCACGCTCACGCTGACATCGGCGCTGCCCACCTCAATGGGGCTAGGGTTGGTGAAGACGGTCAGGCGGTACGGGCCAGCCACGGCGTCGGCCATCTGCAACAGGCCGCCATTGGCCTGGGCCGCTAGGGGCATGACCAGAACCAGCAGCAGACTACAGGCCGCGGCCCCCGGGCGGCCCCTGATCAGGCCACGCGCCGTCACCACGCCACCGCCGGTTCGCCGCGGGCCAGACCAAGGGCAACCCGGCTGCCCAGGTAGCCGGCCAGAACGACCGGAGTGCGTGGCGCCCCCACGGCCCACCGGCCGGGGCACAGCCACAGCGTGGCCAGGGCGACATTGACCAGCGCCGCGTAGAGGGAGTCGGGCTGCACGGGCACGCCGATGAGCGGCGGTGGCGTCAGGGCGCCAGGATGCCAGTAGATCAGGCCCCAGGGGCCGCCGGTCGGCCGTGCCCAGGGATCGCCCGCCAGTAGTGGGCCGGCGTAGGACAGGGCCTGACCAAGCAGTAAACCGGGCAGGGCCGCCGTGGTCACCAGGCGCAGCCGCGCGCCATAGCCGCCGCGCTGGGCGCCCAGCGCGGCGGCTATGGCCACCCCCACGGCCGCCGCCAGGGGCGCGGCGGCCCAGCCCCCCAGCGCGTGAACAGCCAGGCCGCCACCCCCGGCGCCCAGCGCGGCGCGCACGGCCAGCGGCGTGGCCACGCCCAGCGCGCATCCCCGGGCCTGACCCACCATCACGGCCAGGGCAAGGCCCAGCGCGCCGCACAGCCCCGGCCAGGAGAGGGCCACTGGCCCCCATGCCCACACCACGGGATCAAGCGTTAGTGTAAGCTCCATGGCGGTTTAGCTGCCCGCCGAGGGGCCGCTGAACTGAAACGTGCCGCGCATCTGCATGGGCTGGCTCAGGATCAGCACGGCGATCAGGGCGATCATGATGGTCACCGCGGCCATCACGGCGATTTCCCGGCGGCGCAGGGCCGGAGCGGCGGGATAGCGCAGCCGCGCGGTGCGATACGCCACCATCAAGCTGCCAAAGAGGCCGCCGTAGACGAAGAGCAACTGGATGGGCAGCAGGGCCTCGGCGGGGAGGACCTGGCCCATACCCCAACGCGGCGGCCCGGCCAGGGTGACTCCATACTCGCCGAGCAGGCTCTGGGCCAGCGGCACGATGGCCAGCGCGCCGGTCAGAAAGTGGAAGGCGTAGTGGGCGCCCCACACGCCGAAGCCGATAGGCAGGTATGTGGGGGCCAGCCGGCCAAAGACAGCGCCCAGCGTGCTCTGGCGGTCGGCCAGCCGCCGCACCAGCGCCGCCGCGCCGCCGGCGACGGCCAGTGGGATGATCACCATGCCCAGCAGGAAGATGGGCAGGATGGCCAGGCCATGAGATGTCGTGTGCAACAGGGCGCGCGACCTGGCCTCCAGCGCATAGCCAGCGTCAATCATAGCCAGGGCGTTGACCAGCGCGGCGCCCGTGCCGACCACGCACAGCCCGGCGAGGTCCAGCCGCCCGGCGAAGGGCAGGCGCAGGCGGGCTGCCCCCGCCGTGAGGGGCGACGCGACGGTGTGCCTCGTCTTACCCGCGGGCGTGGGGCTGGCCATGGCCAGCGGGATCAACCGGGTGGCCGGTGGGCGCACCAACAGGGCAATATTATCGTGGGGGCAGGCATGCACGCAGTCCATGCACAGGGTGCAGTCCATGGAGGTCTTCATGGCCGGCACAAACAGGTCTAGCTCGCAGCCCCGGGCGCCCGGGTGGCCCTGCTGACAGTCTTTGGTGGCGCAGTCGCGGCAGGTATCCAGGCTGCGGGCGCTGATCTTGACCGGCGAGAGCACGCCGTAGGCGAAGTTGAACAATCCCAACGGGCAGACGTACTTGCAGAAGGTAGCCTTCTCGAACAGCCCATCAATCACAAAGGCGCCCACAAAATAGGCCACGGCGACCCAGGCGGTCAGCAGCGGGCTGGACCACAGGGCGAAGGCCTCGTAGGACCACAGGATCAGCAGGAGCCCTCCGATGGGTAGCCATTTGTTGCGCAGCGCCTGGGGCCAGCGCCTGGTGGGTTTGAGCAGCCACTTGCTCAGCTTGCGCGGGACCATGAAGGGACAGCCCATGCAGAACAGGTTGCCGGCCATCAGCAGGGCCAGCACCAGCAGGCCCCGGTAATGCACCCAGGACAGCGTGGTGGCGAAGTTGCGTGGGGCCAACGACGGCCCGGTGAAGCCGTCGAACAGGATCAGCGCCGAGATCAGCATCAACGGCGTCTGCATAACCAACCGGGAGTGCCGCCAGGTGAGGAACGGCCCAATCACCGGCAACTTCAGCAGGTCTGGCCCGCGCTCCCGGCGCCGTTTGGCCCGCCGCGGCGGCGCTGGGGAGATAGTCGTTGCCATTGCTACACTCCTGGGACGTGCTACGTCGTGTGGTGGATGTGGTGGCGGTGTCGGGGGTCACGGTACCGCCCGCATGGATCGTGGTAAGCCCACCAGAGAGCATACCGCGCCCGGTGCTAGCCGGCGTTCAGGGCGAAGACACGTGTAGTGCGCCATTTAACCGAGCTATGTGTTGCTCTGAGAGCCGCACTTGGCGCTAGTGTGAGGGTGCGACGGCATGCGTCAGCACGCGGCACGTGCTGAGGTGTGAAGCCCGTCAGTCAAGGG
>JAABUM010005336.1_pt1 | contig 13597 bp, 11 predicted proteins | sample 5559161 | NCBI WGS metagenome assembly JAABUM01 (sample SAMN10711868, study PRJNA513369) | rock metagenome | isolation source: Antarctica rocks | place: Antarctica: Victoria Land, Siegfried Peak nord
TTGTTCGCGCACTGGCGCCTCGGCGCGCGTCCTGACGGCTGGGCGATGGGAGCCGGATGAGTCGAGAGATTCAAGTCCGGTTCTGCGAGAGCCGGGGGGTGAAATTCCCCCCGGCTACTCACCTCCTGGAGATCCTGCAGTCGCTCGACCTGCAGGACGTCGTCTTCGTCGGTCACTCCGTCAGCGCGATGATGGGCGTGCTGGCAGCGACCCGCGAGCCAGACTGGTTCGGCGCGCTCGTGCTCGTCGGGCCGTCCCCGCGCTACCTCAACGACGTCGGTTATGTCGGTGGCTTCGACCAGCCGGACATCGACGCGCTGCTCGACAGCCTGGATGCGAACTATCTCGGCTGGTCGGCTGCCATGGCCCCCGTCATCATGGGCAACAGCGAGCGCCCCGAGCTCTCCGACGAGCTCCAGAGCAGCTTCTGCCGCACCGACCCGGCGATCGCTAGGCACTTCGCGAGGGTGACGTTCCTGTCAGACAACCGGCGTGACCTGCCCCGGGTAAGTACGCCGACGCTGGTGTTGCAATGCACCGACGATGTGATCGCTCCGCTGCCCGTCGGGCAGTATGTCCACGCAGCGATCCCCAGTAGCGAGCTGGTCGTGATGTCCGCGACGGGGCACTGCCCCAACCTGTCCGACCCGGCGCAGCTGACCAGCCGGATCCGCGCCTACCTGTCATGACAGCGCCGATCCCACCGACACCGCCCGGTGCTGGTGCGGACGGCCGCGGACTGCTCGAGTGGTCCCTCGAGGAGCTCTACGAGCACGCGCCCTGCGGGTACCTGTCCACCACGCCGGACGGCGTCGTCGTCAAGGTCAACGAGACCTTTCTCGCGTGGACCGGTTACGCACGCGGGCAGTTGCTCGGCTCGTCGTTCGCCGACCTGCTCACCGTCGGAAGCCGGCTGTTCTACGACACCCGTTGCCTTCCGGTACTGCAGCTGCGGGGGGAGGTCCGCGAGGTTGCGCTGGTCCTGCGCCGCGAGGACGGGCAGGCGTTGTCGATCCTCATCAACTCCACGGTGCGCCTCTGGGACGACGGGCTACCGCGGCTGGTCCGGATCGGGGTCTTCGACGCCACTGGGCGCCAGGACTACGAGCGCGACCTGCTGTCGGCCACGCGTGCCGCGGAACGCTCCGAAGCCCGCGTGCGCATCCTGCAGGAGGCGTCCGAGAGCCTCGGCACAGCCAAGACCGAGCAGGGCCTGGCCGTCGCGCTCGCTGAGATCACCGGCAGGGCCTTCGACGCCACTTGCTCGACCGTGATGCTCGTTGACGAAGCCAACAAAGTGCTGGCGGCCCTGCCGGCGGGAGCACATCCGCTGGGCGACTCGATGCCGCTCGACTCCTCGCGGCCCGAGGCCGAGGCAGTGCGCACCAGCAGACTGGTGACGATCTTCAGCGTCGATGATGCCGAACGTCGCTTCCCGGCACTGGTCGAGCCCATGCATGCAGCGCGGTTCGACGCCATGACGGTCGCCCCACTCCTCGCGGACGACGCGCCGCTGGGTGTCACGGTCTGCCTGTTCGGCCGGCGCCGCGAGTTCGACGACGACGAGACCGACCTGCAGCGCGCCCTTGCCCGCCAGGGGGCTCAAGCCCTGCAGCACATCCGCCTGCAGGAACAGCTGCAGCACCTGGCCCTGCACGGCAAGCTGACCGGCCTGGCCAACCGGGAGCTCCTGCAGTTCCGGCTGGTTCAGGTCATCACGGCCACGAGTCGGCACCGGCTCCCCATGGCCCTGATCTTCCTCGACCTCGACGGTTTCAAGGCGATCAACGACCAGCTGGGCCACGTTGTCGGTGATGGTGTGCTGACGCAGGTCTCGGACCGGCTGCGGCGGGTGGTGCGCAGCAACGACACCGTCGCCCGCTTCGGCGGTGACGAGTTCGTCGTGGTATGCGAGGACATCGGCGCCGACGCGGCGGATGGGCTCGCGAAGCGCATCCTGGCTGCCGTGCGCGAGCCCATCCCGGGCATCCCCGCCGGCTTCCCGCTCACGGCAAGCGTCGGTCTGGCGCGCCATCAGCCGGGTCGGCGGCCGACGCCGGACGCCGACGCGATCGTCGTGCAGGCCGACGCCGCCATGTACCGGTCGAAGAACGGCGGCAAGGACAGGTACACCGTCGTCGACGTCTGAAACAGGGGTGGGTGTGCGCCACAGCCGGGCCCAGCGAGAGCATCTATGCCCACCACCACCGACGAACGAGGAGTCCCGTGGAAACCCTGTACACCGCAGTGGCGACGGCAGATGGCCCCCGCACCGGCAAGGTGGCGTCGTCCGACGACCGCCTCGACCTGCAGCTCTCGCGGCCCAAGGCGATGGGCGGCGATGACGGACCCGGCACCAACCCCGAGCAGCTCTTCGCGGCCGGGTACGCCGCCTGCTTCCACAGCGCCATGCGCTACGGCGTGCAGGCTCTCGGTCTGCCACGGAATGCGCTGCAGGACGCTCAGGTCACCGCCCGGGTGCACTTCCAAAAGGAGGAGCCGACCACGTTCGCACTCGCGGTCGAGCTCGAGGGACACCTGCCCAACCTGGACACCGAACAGGCGCAGGCGCTGATGGAGAGGACGCACACCATCTGCCCGTACTCCAATGCCACCCGCGGCAACGTCGACGTGCAGCTGCACGTCGTCTGACGGCAGGCGCCCGGCCGGCGGCGAGACGGCCGCGGCGGCGGCTCAGGCGTAGTCGGTGTCGCGTGACGGGAGGTCCTCCCCGCATGCCGCGCAGACCTGCGCTCGCGGGTCCTCGGCGAATCGGCCGCACTCCCGGCAGACGCGGTGCGCCCAGCAGGCCGGGTCACCGCCGGCGTCCTCGATGCCGGAGTCCTCGTCCTCGTCAGCCAGGACTATCTGAGCGACGTCGACGAAGACCGGCCCGAGCAGGTCATCGGCGAACGCCCGCTCGTAGAACGCTCGCGCGAGTGTCTCGATGTCGTCGCGCCCGGCGAGGTCGGGCCGGCCGCGCCCGGGCCACGCCGGGGTCACGGTCGCTGCCGCTGACGGGGGATGGGCAGGTCGGCGACGCACAGCTCCGGCTCGACGATCGGCCGTAGGCCGGCCTGCTGCGCCTGCCGGGCGGGGATCCCGGAGCGGCGCAGTGGCCCCCCGCAACAGCCCGAGGTGCACCGAGCAGACCACCTCGGGGTGAGCCCGGGCGACGTCACGGAAGGGGCACGCGCCGAGCTCGACCGAGCTTCCGTGCTCGGTAGCGACGAGTCGGGGCGCGAATCCGAGCCGCCCGAACAGGCCTGCCACTCGGGCACCGGCCTCGCCGTCTGACAGCCCGCGCACGGCGGGAACCTGGGTGTCGGCCCACTGCTGGCCGGCCTGCTCGGCTCGGCTCGGCTCGAGCCATTCATCGCGTCCCCCGCCAGCGCCGCGGCAAGCACCCCGGCGAGCTGGCGATGCCCCTCGCGGGCGTCGGGAGACGGGACCGCGGTGTAGAGCTGGCGAGGCCGACCGGGACGCCCCGCATGCTCGGCCGACCGGCTGACCAGGTCGGAGCGTTCCAGCAGGTCGAGATGAAAGCGGGCCATGGTGACGTGCAGCCCGACTGCGGCGGCGAGATGCGCGACGTCGAGCGGCTCGCCCGCCGCTTGCAGTGTCTCGAGCATCCGGCGACGGGACAGCACCGCCAGGGCGGCATGCCGGGCACCGGCGGCCGAATCCGCGTCTGCGGGTGTCGAGCCCGCTGCAGTTGTCGGTTCATGCATCCACCCAGTTTGAAGCGTTCCGGTCAGGCATGTAGCCCTTCGCGCGGGGCGCGTGCCCCTCGCCCCGCGCCGCTTTCGCCCTCGGCGGCTTGAGGTCGGTCGCGTCGCTTCTGCGGCGACCGCGCTCGGGCTGAGCCCAGCACCCTCGCATCCTGCTCCCACCAGGGCCGTTCGGTGCCCGCTGGGTTGGTGTCCGGCCCCAGCTGGTGCTTGGGCGGTACGACGAGGGTGGCGGCGTCGAGGGCGGCATCGGTCACCGCAGCCTCGCGCTCGTCGGCCCTGATCCACTGCATGACCAGCAGGGCGAGGAACGGGAGGTCGAGGATCTCGGCGAGCGCCCACAGGATGGCGCCGCCGAGCCGTTGGTCCTGCAGCGGTGTCGGCCCCCACGAGCGGTGCACAGACTCGGCCCACACCGGCGCCAGCAGGTCGTTGCGCAGTCGCAGGGCGAAGCCGGGGATGGCGTCGAGCAGCAGCTCGAGGAAGCCGACGAACGTTGCGAGTGCCACGGCCGACGACGCCGCGGCCCCGACCCCCGGCGAGGGGCAGCGCGATCAGCAGACCGACACCGAGGATCAGCACCTCGGCGACGTCGTTCCACCCCGCCGAGACCAAGGTCACCGGCAGCACAGCGGTGAAGACGACGACACCGAGGGCGCTCGGCACCAGAGCGGAGCGACCAGCGGGTTGGCAAGCGCCGCGAGCAGCCGCGACGCCGCCGCGCGTCGCTCTCGCGGCGGACCGGCCCGGGCCTCCTGCAGCGTGCGGACGAGAAGAGTCGGGCGCCCGAGCGCCAGCAGGGCCGGAACGACCAGCAGCAGCAGCCACGACATCGTGCGCCTGGCGGGCCAGGGGTGACCGGTGCGGACGACGGCTCGGACTGCGGCGAGGTAGCCGAAGGCCAGCAGCGCGACGAGCACCAGCCCGGCGGCGTCAGGCACGTGCGCGGTCAATGCCGTGTCGAGGTCCAGCGGCGGACGCAGCGGCGCTGCGAGGGGGACCATCAGACCCGGCCTCGAGGACTCGAAAACGGCGGCAGCTTCAGCGGTGGGGCGAGGGACTGGGGCAGGAAGCCGGCCATCCAGTCGAGCGCCGGTGGGACGGCGTCCTCCCAGGTGCTCCACGTGTGGGCGCCGTAGGGGAGCAGGACAGCGTTCGTGAGCAGCCGCGGTGCGTGACGGCGGATCGCCGCCGCAAGGGCTGCCTCCTGGCGCACCGGGTTCGGCCGGGTGTGGTCGTTGGTGGAGGCGAACAGGTACAGCGGCGGCGCGGTCGGGGCTCGGTGGCTGACCCACCACAGCGGCGAGTTGCGCAGCAGGGCGGTCCTATTGCCCTGGTAGAGCGGGGAGGTGCCGGGGTCGGTACCGGCGGTGAAGTAGCCCGACAGGCTGGCGGCGGCGGCGTAGCGGTCAGGGTGGTGCAGGGCGAGGTTGACCGCGCAGAACCCGCCGGTCGAGTAGCCGAGCGCGACGAACGACCGGCCGGGCAGCACGGGGAAGCGGGCCTCGACGTCGGCCGGGACGTCGACGGCGAGGAAGGTCTCGTCGCGCTCGCCGCGCACTGCATCGACGCACTCGCTGGACTGGTGCTCGTACGTCGTCGGGATGGCTGCGATGACGGGCGGGATGCGCCCGGTCGCTATCTCCGTGTCCAGCAGCAGGGCGATGTGCAGCTTGTCCGTGACGTTGCCGGGGCCGCCGGGTGTGCCGTGGAACATCTCCACGACGTCGAACCGGGTCCGGCTGAGGGGGGAGAAGTAGTCCGCGGGCAGGTACACCAGTCCGGTTCGGACGATGCCGCTGCGGGGGCCGGCGAAGCGGGCGAGCACGACCGTGCCCCGCTCAGCAGCGGCATCTCGGCGGCCGCGGGCTTCCCAGTCGGGGGTGAGGATGTCGAGCTGCGCCTGGCCGCGGCCCAGGGAGAACGAGTCCGGAGGTTCGTGGACCGGGCTCGTCCCCAGCAGATCGGAGAAGGAGGAGTAGAAGCCCTCGCTGCGGTTGAGCAGGTCACCGGCGAGTACAGCGCCCATCGCCATGACGAGCAGCAGGCTGAGCGTGCGCGCCGGCAGGGCGAGCCGCCTCGGCCACCGTGACCAGGTGCGGTGGACCGCCACCAGGAGCGCTGCGGCCAGGGCGCACAGCAGCAGCAGGAACGGCCAGCCCAGTAGGTCCATGCGTCAGTTGTCCAGCCTGTCCAGTGCCGCGCACCCGCCCGCTCACTGTAGGTCGTGGCCAGCTGGAGCTGCTGGCCCGCTCGGGTGCGGATGCGGGGTGTTGCTGCGGTCCGCGCGGCCGCTGTGCAGCTGCAGGGCGCTGATGACCAGCGGGAAGTGGCTGAAGGCCTGCGGGGTGTTGCCCAGCTGCCGCTTGCCGACCGGGTCCCACTCCTCGGACAGCAGGCCGACGTCGTTGCGCAGCGCCAGCAACCGCTCGAACAGCTCGATCGACTGCCTGCTGCGGCCGGCGGCGAACAGCGCGTCGACGAGCCAGAACGAGCAGGCGAGGAAGACGCCTTCGCCGGCGGGGAGGCCGTCGTCTCCGGTGGCGGTGTGGTAGCGCAGTACCAGCCCGTCCTGCGTGAGGCGTCGGCTGATGGCGTCGACAGTCCCGAGCACGCGGGGGTCGGTGGGCGGCAGGAACCCGACCCGGCCGATCAGCAGCAGGCTCGCGTCGAGGTCAGTGGTCCCGTAGGCCTGAACGAACGTGTTGTGCTCGGCGTCAAAGCCGCGGGTGAGCACCTCGGCGTGGATGGTGTCGCGCAGCGCGGCCCAGCGGTCGGCCGGCCCGGGCAGCCTGCTGGTGCGTACCGCGTCGACCATCCGGTCGGCCGCGACCCAGGCCATCACCTTGGAGTGGACGAAGTGCCGCTGCGGCCCGCGCATCTCCCACAGGCCGTTGTCCGGCTGGTCCCACGCGCCCTCGAGGTGCTCCATGAGCGCGACCTGGATGTCCCAGCTGTCGTCGGGGGCGTGCAGCAGCGCGCTCCGGGTGAGCGACAGCCCGTCGAGCACCTCGCCCCACACGTCGAGCTGAAGCTGGTCGGCGGCGGCGTTGCCGACCCGGACCGGCGCGGAGCGCTCATAGCCGGCCAGCCACGGCAGCTCGTACTCGGGCAGCCGGCGGGTGCCGTCGATGCTGTACATGATCTGCAGCTCGGCGGGATCGCCGGCGACGGCGCGCAGCAGCCACTCGCGCCAGGCCGAGGCCTCCGCGGTGTACCCGGCGGCGAGCAGCGACTGCAGCGTCAGGGTCGCGTCCCGCAGCCAGCAGTAGCGGTAGTCCCAGTTGCGCGGGCCGCCGATCTGCTCCGGCAGCGAGGTCGTCGCCGCCGCGACGATGCCGCCCGTGGGGGCGAAGGTCAGTGCCTTGAGCGTGACCAGGCTGCGCTGCACCGCATCGCGGTAGGTGCCGCGCACCCGGCTGCGGCCCGACCACTGCTGCCAGAAGCCGATCGTGTCGCCGAGCGCGGCCTCGGCATCGACCGCCCGGGGCCGCGGGTGGGAGCTGGGAGCCCAGGTCAGCACGAAGGGCACCCGCTGGCCGGCCTGGACGGTGAACTCGCTGACAGTGGCGTAGTTCCGGCCGGTGACCGGCGCCGAGGTCACCAGGTAGGCGGCATCGGGCCCGGCGACGGCGACCATCCCGTGTGCGTCGTGCCGCACCCACGGCACGATCTGCCCGTAGTCGAAGCGCAGCCGCAGCTCGCCGACCATCGAAACCGCGCCGCTCACGCCCTCGACGATGCGGATGACGTCGGCGGCCTGGCCCCGGGGCGGCATGAAGTCGAGCACCCGCACGTGGCCCTCGGGAGTGACCCAGTCGCTTTCCAGCAGCAGGGTGTCGCCTCGATAGCGGCGGCTCGTGCACGTCCCGCCCGACGCTGGTGCCAGCCGCCACCGGCCGGCATCAGGGGTGTCGAGCAGGGCGGCGAAGCACGCGGGGGAGTCGAAGTGCGGCAGGCACAGCCAGTCGAGCGACCCGTCCCTGCCGACCAGCGCGGCGGTGTGCAGGTCGCCGATGACGGCGTAGTCCTCGATGCGCGACACGCTCAACGGCCCGCCAGGTCGAGGACGACCTTCACGTCACCCTCCTGGCGGGCGAACCCCTGCGCGAAGTCCTCGAGCGGGACCCGGCGGGTGATCAGCCGCTCGAGCCAGCTCTGGTCGGCCTCCTTGAGTGCGGCGGCGGCCGCCTCGTAGTGACGGCGGTTGGCGTTGACGCTGCCGAACACGACGTTGTTGCCCAGCACCTCGCTGCGGTTCACGCCGCCGATGTCGACTGGCACCGCCCTGCCGGGCGTGGAGACGCCGGTCAGGCAGGTGATGGCGTCGAGCGCCCCGCAGGTGATCGTGTCGAGCACCACCGAGGTGACACCGGTGCATTCGACCAGGACGTCCGCCTTGATCCCCGAGTCGGGCAGGGAGTCGGTGTGGTAACGCGCTCCGAGGTCGGCGACCAGGCCCGGCTTCGGCCCGCCGGTGACCTGGTCGAAGACATGCACCTCCAGGCCTCGCTGCACACCGAGCAATGCCGCGAGGAGCCCGACCGGTCCGGCTCCGGTGACGACCGCGACGTGGGGGTCGTAGAACGCCCGTGCCCCGATGCGGTCGATCTGCTCCCATGCCTTCGCGACGATGGTGGTGGGCTCGAGCAGGACGCCGACCTGCGCCAGGGACGCATCGAGGGTGACCATCGCATCGGGCTCGGCGCGCCACAGCTCGCGGGCGAAGCCGTCCAGCCCCATGATCCCGTGCTCGGTGTACCGGCCGTTGCGGCACATGTCCCACTCGCCGGCGGCGCACGCCGGGCACGGCACCGGGTCGGGACGGCGCACGATGCCCACCACCAGGTCGCCAGCCTGCAGCCCGCTGCCGGCGGGGGCCTCGCGGACCCGCCCGAGGTTCTCGTGGCCGAGCACCAGCAGCTTGTGGCCGGGCGGGGCCTGCCCGTAGGCGCCCGAGACGATCTCGACGTCGGTCCCGCACAGCCCCACCGACAGTCCCTCGACGAGCACGGTCCCCTGCTCGGGCGTGGGCTCGGGCAGGTCGACGAGCGCCAGCGAGTCCTTGACGCCGGGTCTGACGGTCAACGTCCGCACGACAACCCCCTCAGCACCCGCTGCCTGTTGACGTGTCCCGGTGGCGGGGATGACCAACGCCTCGGTCGGGTGAACGCTCGCCATCCTCCCTTACGAGGCGGCGACACTCGTGCTTGCCGCGCGCAGCGTGACCTGCATGGTGAGGCCGCCGCCCGGCGTGCTGTCCGCCGACAGCCGGCAGCCCATCGCTTCGACGAAACCCCGTGCTACGGCGAGCCCCAGCCCTACCCCGCCCACGGACTGGTCGCCCAGGCGTTGGAAGGGCTCGAAGATGCTCTCCCGCTCGGCCTCGGGCACGCCAGGTCCGTGGTCGGCGACGCGCAGGACCACCTCGCCGTCCTCGTCGCGGGCGCTGATCTCGACGGCCGCGCCGCCGGGGGAGAAGCGCAGCGCGTTGGCCGCCAGGTTGGCGACGACCCGCTCCAGCAGACCGGGGTCGGTGACGACGAGGGGGAGCGCGTCGGGCAGGTCGAGCTCGACCCGGCCGCCCCCCTCAAGCCCGTCGAGCCCGTCCAGCGCGAGCGGGACGACCTCGTCGAGCGACGTGGGGCGCAGGAACGGCCGGAGGGCACCGGCGTGCACCCGGCTCATGTCGAGCAGGTTGCCGATCAGGGCGTTCAGCCGGTCCGCGCCCTCCTCGACCGTGGCGAGCAGGTCCTGCTCATCGGCGGGGGACCAGCGCACATCGGCCTGCCGGAGGCTGGAGACGGCCGCCTTGACCGACGCCAGGGGGGTGCGCAGATCGTGGCTGACGGCCGTCAGCAGCGCGGTCCGCACCCGGCCCGCCTCCCCGAGCACCTCGGCCTGGGCGGCTTGGGTGCGGAGCCGCTCGCGTTCGAGGGCGGCGACGACCTGGGCGGCGAAGCCGTCGAGCATCCGCCGGCTGAGGGCGAGGACCTCGTCGCTCACGTGCAGCCGCAGTGCGGGGGCGACCGGGATGATGAGCCGGGGCGAGGGAGGGCGGTTGCCGGACGCGGTCGCCGGGTGGCCCAGGCTGGCTCGGCTCGCTGCTACGAGCACCCAGTCCTCCCCGGCCCGCTCGAGCAGGTCGGCCGCGCCCCCGCTGCGGGCGGTGAGCTGGTCCAGGATGGCGCGGGGACTGTCCGCACCGCCGAGCACGGTCTGAGCGAGATCGAGCAGGGCGGCGGCCTCCGCTCCGCTGCGGGCAGCGTCGGCGGCGCGGCGGGCAGCGAGGTGCACGACGCTGCTGACCGTGATCGCGACGCTGACGAACAGCAGCAGCGCGAGCAGGTTCTGCGGAGCGTCGATGGTGAGGGTGTGCACCGGCTCGGTGAAGAACCAGTTGAGCAGCAGGCTGGCCGTCACCGCGGAGGTGACAGCCGGCCAGAAGCCGCCGACGACGGTGATCGCCACGACGAGCAGCAGGTACACCAGCAGGTCGTCGGCCAGGGACAGGTGGCTGCGTGCCGCGACCAGGAGCAGGGTGGTGAGCGGGACCCCGACCAGGGCGGTGGCGGCACCGAGGTTGCGCCGCCGGGGCTCGACCGCCGTGGCGAGCTCGGCAAGGCCGCGCCGGTCGGTGGCGGCCAGCGCGGCGAGGTTGACGGCCGCCGGGTGCTCAGCGGTTGCGGCGGCTGTCTTGGCGGCGGCCAGGTGCCGGCGCTGCTGCTCGCGCCACAGGGCACCTGCCACCGCCCCCGCCGTGGCGACGATCGCGATGGCGAGCCCGGCATGCCACACGATCGGCCCCCCGCGCAGCTGCGCGAAGGGGGCACGGGTGAAGGCGATCGCGGTCAGCCAGCCGTCGAGTGCGATGAGCACGGTGGCGGCGGGCTCGGCCACCAAGGCTGTTGCGGCGACCACCAACGCCACGATGACGAGGAGGCCGGAGGCGCCCACCGCCGCGTCGGTGACGACCATGCCGGCCCCGACCACGAGCAGCGTTACCGCGCCGGCCGGAAGCACCAGTGGTGCGGGCAGTCGGCGGGGCGGAAGGTCGGCCATGGGTGGAGCAGACCCCACCCGGATCGCATCCGGAGTGATCTTGACGATTTCTTGACGCTCAAGGTCGCAATCCTTATGCCGGCTTGACGGTGGGGTGGCTGACCCGCGTCTAGCGTTTCCGGTCGTGGCTCAACAGCGTCGTGACCAGCAAGGCAGGGTGTGGACACGCTCATGACATGCGTAATGCGCCCATGACACGGCTGGATGCGCTCAAGCGCGGCTTCGTCGGCCGGCCGCTTGCCAGTGGCCAGCTCGGGGAGACCGAGCTGCCCAAGACGCTGGCGCTGCCGGTCTTCTGCTCCGACCCGCTGTCGTCCGTCGCCTACGCCACCGAGGCGATCCTCGCGATTCTCGCTTACGGCGGGCTGAGCTTCTACGGCATCGCACCCTGGCTCGCGGCGACCGTTGCGCTGCTGCTCATCGTGGTCGTCGCGTCCTACCGGCAGACGATCTACGCGTACCCGAACGGCGGCGGTGCCTACACGGTGAGCCGGGACAACCTGGGCCTCACGCCCTCCCTGGTGGCGGCGGCCGCTCTGCTGGTCGACTACGTGATGACTGTGGCGGTGTCGGTGGCTGCGGGGGTCACCGCGTTGACGAGCCAGTTCTCCGGACTGCTGCGGCACCAGACCCTGCTGGCCGTGGGCTTTACATTGCTGCTCACCCTGGTCAACCTCCGGGGGGTCAAGGAGTCGGGCAAGGCGTTCGCCATCCCGACGTACGGCTTCGTCCTCGGCATCTACGTCATGTTCGGCTGGGCCTTCTACAAGATCTCCGTGGCGGGCGAGCCGTTCCGGGCGGTGTCGGCCGACTACCCCGTTGTGTCCGGGCAGCTGGAGAAGACGGGCGGGTTGCTCACCCTGCTGCTGGTGCTGCGCGCCTTTGCCAACGGGTGTACTGCCCTGACGGGCGTCGAGGCGATCAGCAACGGCGTGCCGGCGTTCCGCAAGCCCAAGGCGGTCAACGCGGCGAACACCCTTGCAATCATGGCGTTCTTCTCGGTGACGATGTTCGTCGGGATCACGGTGCTGGCACTGCGGGCGCACGTCAAGATCGGTGAGACACCGGCCGTATTCGGCTTGGACAACGAGCCCTCGGCGCTGTCGCAGATCGCTCGGGCGACCTTCGGCTCGGGCTCGCCGGCCTACAGCTACATCACGTTCTTCACCGCGGGAATTCTGATCCTGGCCGCCAACACGGCCTTCAACGGCTTCCCGCAGCTCGCCTCCATCCTCGCCCGCGACCGGTTCCTGCCGCGCCAGCTGCACAACCGCGGCGACCGTCTGGTCTTCTCCAACGGAATTCTCATCCTGTCGGCGTCAGCGATCGCGCTGCTCGTCGGCTTCTCGGCCAACGTTGCCACCTTGCTGCAGCTGTACATCGTCGGCGTCTTCGTCTCCTTCACGCTGTCGCAGACCGGAATGATCCGCCACTGGAACCGGGTGAAGGCCGGCACGGTCGCCCCGCCGGCGGGCCTGGACCCGGCAACGCCGGCGGGCCGGGCGCGGGTGCGCCGCAGCCAGTCCATCAACGCGGTGGGGGCGGCCTTCACCGGGCTGGTGCTGCTCGTCGTGCTGTATGCCAAGTTCACCCACGGCGCGTACATCGCCATCGCCGCGATGGCCGTGCTGTTCATGCTCATGCGCGGCATCCACCGGCATTACGACCAGGTCAGCACCGAGCTCGCCCCCACCGAGGAGCAGCTCCATCTCGCGCCGCCGGCCAGGGTGCGTGCCGTCGTGTTGGTCTCGAAGATTCACGGACCGACGCTTCGAGCGCTGGCGTTCGCTCGCGCGACCCGCCCGCACTCGCTGGTCGCCCTCACCGTCCAGGTCGATGCCGACGAGGCCGAGGCGCTGCAGCGCGAGTGGAGCGACCTTCACCTGCCGGTCGACCTCGTCACAGTCACCTCGCCGTACCGCGAGGTGACCCGCCCGGTGATGCGCTACGTACGCGAGCTGCGTGAGCGCAGCCCCCGCGACGTGGTCGAGGTCTACATCCCCGAGTACGTCGTCGGGCGCTGGTGGGAGCAGCTGCTGCACAACCAGAGTGCGTTGCGGCTCAAGGGGCGGCTGCTGTACCAGCCCAACGTCATGGTCACCTCGGTGCCCTATCAGTTGCAGTCGGGCACGCGGCGCGCGCAGCGGCTCCAAGTCAGGGCCCAGCGCGGTCGCCCACTCGCGCCCGGTCGGCACGGCTCGTCGAACGGTGCCCGGATCCAGGGCAAGGGCGCTTTCAGCAGTACCAAGTCCCCCGTTGGCAGTGACGTCGGCAGCACGACGGGCACCGGCTCGCGGCCTGAGGAGCAAACGGTGGCGGCGGCGAAGCAGCCCTGACCGCGGCTGCTCCGCGTCGACCACCTCGCCACCGACGGGCACACCGCGCGGGCGGTCGCCCGACCCACCGGAAGCGGCTCCGACCTGCGGTGCACCTCCCGAGCTGCCTCAGACAAGCGCGTGCACGCTGCTAATCTTCGCCTGGCTTGCCCGGTGGTGATCATCAGAAGGGGTCGTCCGCACCCGGCTCAGGTGCGCTCTGTCGGGCCGGCCGAGGTGGGTGCGGATTCAGGGGCCGGCAGGTCGCACAGCGGGTTGCGGTGGTGGCGCGGGTGCGGTAGGTGTCGATGTACCCGGTGCGGTCGGTGGGGCGTTGCAGGGCGCGGCCGCCTTCGTGTTGTGCGCGGTGGTGCCGGCGGCACAGCAGGACCAGGTTGGCGAGGTCGGTGGTGCCTCCGTCGACCCAGTGCTTCAGATGGTGTCCCTCGGTCCAGGAGGGGGGCCGGTCGCAGCCGGGGTGCACGCACC
>JAABUM010005337.1_pt1 | contig 13597 bp, 16 predicted proteins | sample 5559161 | NCBI WGS metagenome assembly JAABUM01 (sample SAMN10711868, study PRJNA513369) | rock metagenome | isolation source: Antarctica rocks | place: Antarctica: Victoria Land, Siegfried Peak nord
GGGGGTTGGGAGGGGGTGCTACCCGTGGTGCTGTTGGCTGGGTGTTGGGGGTGGTGGGCGGCTCGTTGAGGGGGTCAGCTCGTCCAGCACGGCGAACAGTGCGTCGATGCGTTGACCTAGTGCCGTTCGGAGTTGGTCGGCTAGTCGGTCCCAGTCCTCGGGTGTCGGGGCTTGTTTCGGGGGTAGCGCACTGAGGGCCTGGCGGATCTCGGCGAGGCTGAGGCCAACCTTCCGTGCGGCTCGGATCATCGCGACTCGGCACAGGACGTCGGCGAAGAAGCGCCGTTGGTTACCGGCGACCCGCTCGCACGGCAGCAATCCTTGGTCGGCGTACCAGCGCACCGCCGACGCCGCGATGTGCATGCGGTCGGCGACTTGGCCGACGGTGAGCCCATCGACGTGCCAGTCGAAACTCATCTCCTGAATGGTGCCGTGTTCACCCCTTGCCTTCAAGTGCACTTGTACCCCTAGCGTCACCCCACGTCGGCCCCACGTGGGGTGCAACGACGGATCGACAGCGAATGACGACGGACGAGGTGATCGGGAATGCGCACGGTGTTGGTGACGGGAGCGACCGGCAAGGTCGGAGGGCGGTGGCTGCCCAGTTGGCTGGATCCGGCACGCGGGTGCGCGTGCTGGCGCGTGATCCCGCTCGCGCCTCGGCGCGCCTCGGCGAGGGCGTCAAGGTCGTCGGCGGGGACCTCGCCGAGCCCGGGACGCTGACCGCTGCCGTTGATGGTGTCGACGCGGTGTTCCTCGTCTTCCCGTCGGTGACCGCCGACGCGGCGGCGCGCGAAGTGGTGGCGACGTTGACCGCGCATGCTCCCCGGGTCGTGTATCTCTCGGCCCATGGGGTTCCCGAGGAGCCGGACGGGCATGCCGAACCGGATGGCAGCATCCTCGGCTCCCACGCTCACGTGGAGGGCCTGATCGCCTCCTCGCCGACCGACTCCACGATCCTGCGCTCGAGCGGGTTCGCCGCGAATACGCTGGGCTGGGCCGAGCAGATTCGTCGATCCGACGTGCTGCGCTGGTTTCACCCCGAAGCCCGGCGCGCGCTGGTGCATGAGGCTGACCTGGGTGCGGTCGCGGTGCGCGTGCTGACCGAGGACGGGTACAACGGCAGGGTCTATCACCTCACCGGCCCCGAGCAGCTGACGCAGGTCCAGCAGCTCCACGCTCTCGGCGAGGCCCTCGGCCGGTCGCTGCGCTTCGAGGAGATCGACGCCGCCGGGGCTACGGAGCTGCTTCCCGGTATGCCCGCTGAGATGGTCGCCTCCATCGCCGAGGGCCACGCCGCGTTTGTCGCGCACCCGGAGCCGGTTACCGACACCGTCGAGCAGCTGACCGGACAGCCCGCGCTGCCCTTCGGGCAGTGGGCCAGAGACCACGTCGCCGACTTCGCAGGCCCGCCGCGATGAGGCCAGGCGCCCGTACGAGTCGCCCTGCCAATGTGGGCAACGGCCACGGCAGTGATCGTGCCGTTGCGGCGGGACCTCATCCTGGCCATCAGCTAGCGACGTCGCGCCATGCATCCGCCGGCCAGGTGGTGCTCAGCGTGGGCGGTGGAGGGTTCCCGGGCTCGCCGTATTGCAGGCGGCACACGCTCCACCCCCACGACCACGGCCAGCACCGGAAGAGACGATGCTTAGGCGGCTGCCACGTCTGAGAGTCGGGATACAACCACGCTGGAGGGGGTTGAGCGTGTCGGCGTGTCTCGCTTCTCGTGCGCCGGCAGCTGACCATTCTGGTGGGCCGCACTCCGCGACCGCCGATCAAGACCCTGCGGTGCCCACCACCGCAGGGTCTTCTTCAAGTCAGTCCGCAGAGCTTGTCGCCGGATTCCAGCGCGGCCAGTTGGCGTTTGAGGTCTGCGACTCGCGCTTCGGCCTGCTCGACCAGGGTTCGTTGGACGCGGCCCCAGTCGTCGCGGCCGGGGTGGGGCGGGAGCAGGGCGAGGCCCTCGACGATCTCTCGGACGCTCAGGCCCACCCGTTGAGCGACCTTCGCCACCTTGATCAGACAGGGCGCATCCTCGTCGAAGCGTCGCTGGTTACCTGAGGTCCGTACGGCCCCGACCACTCCGTGCTTTTCGTAGAACCGCACCGCCGAGGGTGCCACCCCGGCGAGTTCGGCGACCTCGCTGACACTCAACGCGGGCGTGGCGAGCAACTCCTGATTCGCAACTGAACTCATGTGACCAGGCTGACACAACCCCGGACTTGACTTCAACCATTGTTTCAGTTCTAGCGTCGTAAACGTCCACCCAGAACAGCCCGGGTAGGGACTCGGCCTCGCGATCCACACGCGGCCGCCGGCCAGAGGTCTGGCCTTCAACCATCCGTGAGCAAGTGGAGAGGAAATCATGCGAACCGTTCAAGTGACCCGATTCGGGGACCCCGACGTCCTGCAGGTGCGCGAGGCGCCCGATCCGTCCCCTGGGGCCGGCGAGGTTCAAATCGCGGTCGAGGTGGTGGAGGTGTTGTTCCTGGACACCCAGCTCCGCGCGGGATGGGGCGAAGACCTCTTTCCGATGCGACCGCCCTGGGTGCCGGGTACCGGTGTTGCCGGGACCATTCGCGCGGTCGGCGAGGGGGTTGATCCGCGGCGGGAAGGGGCGCGTGTGGTGGCCCGGACCGGCAACGAGGGCGCCTACGCCGAGCTGGTCGCGGTCGCGGCCGAGGAAGCGATCGACATCCCCGCTGGTCTGGACCCTGCGGTGGCCACGGCAGCTCTGCACGACGCCGTGCTCGCGCTGGACCGCCTCGAACGCGCCGGAATGGGCGCGAGCAGCCGGGTCCTGATCACGGGTGCGGCCGGCAGCCTCGGGCAGTGGTTCATACCACTGGCGAAACAGGCCGGCGCGCGAGTGGTCGGCACGGCCGGCGGCACAGCGAAGACCGATGCGGTACGCGCCCTCGGGGCCGATGAGGCCCTGGACTACCACGAACCGGGCTGGGCCGATGCGGCCGAGGAACCCTTCGACGTCGTCTTCGACGGGGTAGGCGGCGAGATCGGTCGGGCAGCGCTGCGACTGACGAAGGATGGCGGAGTCTTCTTCGGGCACGGCGCGGCCAGCGGAGATTTCGCGGCGGCCGAACCGGAGCGCGGGATCACATGATCGGCGTCGAGGCGCAGATCGATGACCAGACGTGGCGCCGTCACATTCGTTCGGGCCTGGACCTGCTTGCCGCCGGAGCGGTGAAGCCGATCATCGGGCAGCGGGTGCCCCTGTCGCGAGCGGCCCAGGCGCACGAGGCAATGGCCCGCCGCACCGTCATCGGCAAGACCGTGCTGACCCTCTGACGGGTGGCCCGCTTCCCGCGCCGTCCACGACGAGTGGTCCGGGCCCCCTCCAGCGGCACCGACAACGCACCACCAAGTTCGGGGCGCCGCCGCGCCTCGTGACATGTGCTCAGAACCCAACCGCGACCGAGACGGAGACTCCAATGCCTGCCAACACCATGAACTGGACTGTGGACCGAGTCGCTGCCCTGCCCGGATGGACCTCCGGCGTGGCGCTCACCGACAGCGGGCGCCTGGTGGTGAGCGCGCCGCAGGCCATGCAGCCCGCCGTGATGCCTACCGTCTCAGAGATCGTCGCCGGCCACGCCGTGGCCCTCGGCGCGGAGATCGCTGACCAGCTGGTCTCGGTCCAGGGACTGCGAGCGGGCCCGGGGGAGACCGTGTGGGCCCTGGACACTGGGGCGGTCGGCGGCCTGGACACGGCGGACCCCGCCCGGGCGGCGCTGTGGCAGATCGACCTCGCGAACATGTCGGTGCACCGCCGCTACGGCCTGCAGGAGGCGATGGGATCAACGAGTTACCCCAACGATCTCGCCGTCGACACGAACACCGGCACGGCCTACATCATCGATGCCGGAGGTGAACCTGCTAACGCAATGATCGTGCTCGATCTCCACACCGGAACGGCCCGTCGCGTCCTCGCCGGTCACGACACCATGAAAGCCGCTCGCGCCTCCTCGCCGGAGGCGATGAGCGCGGCCGGGCAGCCGTTGACCACGCAACCGAGCACAGGTGAGGCCGTCCCCGTCGAGGTCGGCGCATCAGGGATCACGGTCTCGCCCGACGGTGACACGGTGTTCTGGAACAGGAACGACGAACTGTTCTCGATCCCGGCCCACCTGCTGCGCACCCGCGCCGGCGAGCCCAGCACCGAGGACCGCGGCGCCATCGACGCGGCGATCACCCGGTGGCCGGTTCGACCGTTCATTTCCGACGGCCTTGACCCCGACAACGAGGGAAACGTCGTGTTCACTGACCTCACGCACAGCGGCGCGCAACGCCTCGACCCCCGCACCGGCGGCTACCAGCAGATCGCCGCACACCCCGCGATCAGCTGGCCCGACGGCGTCGCCGCCGCCCCCGACGGGGCCATCTACCTCACCTCAAGCCAATTCCACCTCGGACCCATGTTCCACGACCACGACGACAGGCATGCCCCGTTCGGGATCTTTCGACTCACCCCACCCAAACCGTCACAGGACAGGAACAAGGAATCGTGACCGTTCCGACAACAACCCGAGCCCACGGTGACCCAGACCACGCACTACGCAGCTGTGGCTACTTGGCCGCCAGCCAGCCCTGGACGACGCGCCGAATAAGGGTCCGCCCCTCGTCGATCGTCATGGAGTGCCGTGGCGCACTCCCCTTGTGACGCGCATGCCTGGCCGCCTCGCCGCTGACATCTGGGTTATTCGCGGACGCGCCAAACGCGCTGATCTCATTTTTTTGTGGCGAACGCGCCGAGTCCACCGGCATCTGCCTCGACGACCTCCTTCACCTTGAATAGCGCGAACCAGTCTGGGTGGTCGTGGACAGCATCTGCAAGACCTCGCGCGCCGCCGGATGGCGATCGGCGGTATCCAGGTAGGCCGGGGCCTTCGTCGGCGTCGGCGGCACGACCGTCCCTTGCGCGTCCCGGATGACAACGGTGCCGGTATTCATGCGGCTGCGCGCCTCGGCCGTCCCACTCGCCAATACGGCGTGGACGCCGGTGCCGTCGGAAAAGCGGTCCTGCAGCTCGATCGCGCGGAAGGATCCGTCGATTAGCTTCGCGGCGCCGTTCACCTCGCCGAGGAGCTTCCTGGCGACCGTCTGCACGGCAGACGCGTCCGGTAGTTGGTCGAAGGAAGGCGACGCCAACCAGAACTCATCGCCGGAGCGCATTACCCGTGCACGGCCACGGTCGAACTGCTCGACGAGCAGTTCAAGATCGAACGAGTGTCCCTTAAGAAACGCGCGCCAGGTCACGGGTGGAACGGTAGCGGACACTGACGCCGATACCTGCTCGCGTCCGTCGGCGGCCAGCTCCGTTTGAGCATCCCCATGCGACACAGCTGCCGATGCCCTAGCAACCTGAGAATCCTCCGACCTCCCGCGTGCCCGCGCACCCTCTTGCACGGTGTCTTACACGCCGGTTTGGCCTGCACGGATGCCACGGGCGGGCGTTGGTCACTGGGACAGAGGAGTTGCTCCGATGCTCGCCGAGGAAGTACCGCGAATGCCTCTCCGGCCCCAGGACGCGGCCGCCCACTATCTGAACGGACGTGCCGCGCTCAACGGCCCGCACGGTGGGACCGTCGGCCGTGGGCGTGGTGGCGGTACGGCGACTTCGGGGGAGAGCGAGAGTAAACGGCGGAGCTCGACCAGATCACCGTTGCGGTCCCGCGCCAGCGCCTTCATCGGTTACCTGGCCGAACACGCCGCCCTCGCCCGGAACCTCGCGTTGGTCGTGAATAAGCTGCTCACGGCAGGAGCGCTGCTACCAAATGGCCGTGCAACCGAGTTAGGGTGGCCTTATATTAAATACAAGGGCTCATTGGCTCATTTTGGCTGCATCTCGACAACTGTAGGGATGTAGCGAAGATTGAGCACAGCCATGCGGTCGATTTTGAACAAACCGGTCTCTCGGCGACTGTGTTCAATCTTGGCTGCATGGGCGTGTTGGTCTTGACAGCCACCGCTGAAGCCGAGCAGATCTGGTCTTTCGCGACCCCTGCGTCCGCTCCCGCGTCGTGCTCGCGCCACCCTTCCTTCGGCAGCCTGATCACCCGGGTCGTGGCCGAGACCGCGCAGCATGCGGGCCGCGCGGAGATTCTGCGCGAGGGCGTACGTCGCGCGCATCCAGAAGGCCGCCGACGTGTTCCGGACTCTCGCCTGACTGCGGGCGTGATCTCCGCTGCACGATCGGCCACCGGGAACGCGGCCTGCGATCAGCGGCGGTTGGCATGCTCGCGCCATGCACCTGCGTATCGCGCGCCACACCGAACAGCTCGACGAGCTCGTGCGCTTCTATCGCGATGGCCTCGGGCTCGAGCTCGTCGGCACGTTCACCGGGCACGACGGCTACTCGGGCAGCACCGAGAAACGCCGCGTCGTCGCCGAGCTGTACCTCTACCTCGCCGCCGCCCTCACCGTCCTGCGCCGCCTCATCAACGAAGCCCGCACCCGCTACCGCTGGCCACCCCGACCCACCACCCGAAGACTCAAGTGACCATCAATTGCCGGTCGTTCTTCCTCAGTTTCAGACGTCGCCTGCACAGATATCAGAAGTCGGCGGCACGTCCTGAGCGTGCGAGGTCAGGGTGCGGCGTGCTCCGTAGGGGGATTCCCAAGCGACACAGTTGCAGATGCCCTAGCAACCTGAGAATCCTCCGACCTCCAGCGATCCCGCGCACCCCCTTGCACGGTGTCTTACACCCGTGCTGGCCTGCACGGATGCAACGGACGGGCGTCTGTAACCGGGACAGACACGGTGCTCCAATGCTCGCCGACGAAGTACGCGAGTGCCCTCGGCCCCAGCAACCGGCCGCCCACTGTCTGAACGGACGGACCTGCCGCACTCAACGGCCCGCACCGTGGGGCCGTTGGCTGTGGGCGGGGATGGTGGTAGGGCGACTTCGGGGGTAGCGGGGGTGTTCCTACCGCGTCTTGTCGGGTAGGTCGTGGAGTCGCCCTTGACACACCATGGTCGCGGCCGTAATTCCGCGGACCAGAACTGGTCGTGGGGTGGTCCGAGCCTGCGCTCGATACCCCCTCGGTGTGACCGAGGGGGTATCGGGACCGAACGGTGAGGCGGCAGGACAATGATGCGGAACTCCGGGACCGCGCGGTCGCGCATCGTGCGCTGGCAGAATCCGATCGCTTCGGCGGCCGCGGCCGCCAGGCTGACGGGGATGGAGGCGATAGGCACTTGCCTCGGGTGCGATACCTGCGCCCCCGATCTCCGAGCTGATGCAGATGTCGGTGCTCCACGTCGAGTGGGGCGCGGTCACGTTCGGGTGCGAGCCCGATGAGTCTCACTACAACCCCATTGGGGTTGTCCACGGTGGGCTGGTGTGCACCGTGCTGGACTCGGTCGTGGCCTGCGCAGTGCACACCACCCTGGACCAGGGCATCGGGTGCATGTCGCTCGAGCTCAAGGTCAGCTACCTCGCTGCGGTGACGGCAGCCGGCGGGACATTGACCGCCGTGGGGCGCGTGGTCAAGCCAGGCAAGCGAGCGGCGTTCGCGGAGGGCGAGGTGCGCGACGGTGGCGGGACGATCGTGGCTACAGCGACGAGCACGCTGCTGCAATCTATGCTGCCTCCTCTGAACTGACCAAGGTCTCACCTCGGTGGAATTGTGCTGCCAGCGTGGGAAGCCGGTCGACGACCTGGGGCCCCAGTCCCGCCGACCCTCGTCGGCGGTGCTATCACCACCCCACCTCTCGCCCGCCGGGCGGTACGGACGCCGGTCGTGCGTATTCGGATCCACCGGCTGCGCGCTATGGAACGCTTCCCGACGGTAGCCGCGCCAAATCATTGGTGATCTGCTCGGCGGTGATCTGCAGTTTCGGTAGGTACTGCGACATGAACTCGCTCCTCTTGACCCGGGACGACTGCACCCCGACTGCGACCGCTGCAACGACTCGCCCGTCCCGCCATACCGGAACCGCGATCGTGCGAAGACCCTCCTCGAGTTCTTGATCGGTTTCCGCCCAGCCCTGTGCGCGCACCTGCGCCAGGACTTCGCGGAGTTCGCCCTCGCCGATGAGCGTTCTGCTGGTGAGGCGCTCGAACGGTGCGTTCGTCAGGTACTCGTCGAGGCGCGACTCCTGGAGGTGCGCTAGCAGCACCCGGCCCATAGAGGAGGCATGCGCTGGGAGTCGGCGACCGACGCCTAGCGACATCACCATGATGCGCCTTGTGGTCGCCCTTGCCACGAACACGACATCGGAGCCGTCAAGAACGGTGGCCGAGCACGGCTCGTGCAGCTCTTCGGCTAGCAGTTCTAGGTTGGACTGAGCGATTTCCGGGAGACTAAATGACGAAAGGAACGCGTATCCGAGGTCGAGGACCTTCGGCCGGAGCTGGAAGTACCTGCCATCGGTGCTTACGTACCCGAGGGCCTCCAGCGTGGTGAGAAACCGCCACGCTGCGGCCCGCGTAAGGCCCGTCGTTCGAGCCACCTCGGTCACCGTCAGACGGTGATGCTCGGCAGAGAACGCACGGATCACAGCCAGTCCTCGCTCAAGGGACTGCACGAAGCCGGACGGTCGCTCTGTCGTTGTCACGTTGTCTCCCCAGGGTCCGTACCGCTCGCGCTCTGCACATTAGCCGAGGTTGCTGGTGCGCCACACCTGAGAGTGCTCGACATGCGAGCCGTTGCTCGCATATCAATCCGGTTTCTCCGAAGTGGTTGACCCGAGGGCCGCAAGCGACCTACACTCCAACTGCCCGCCCTGCGAGCATACGCTCGCGATGCGAGCACTGAGGCGGTATGGAAATGGAGGCGGTATGGACAAGTTCAGACGTACGTACAAGCATCTGATCCCTCGGGGCTGGCGAGGCCTTCGCGCGGCCGGTATTTCTGCATTAGTGGTGCTATCGCTCCTGCTGAGTGCCTGTGGGTCCGGCGGCGGCGGTGCATCCAACGAGCCGATCAAGCTTGGACTTGTTACGTCGTTGACCGGTAGTTACGCCTCACTCGGCCAAGACGACCGCAAGGGGGCCCAGCTTGCCGTCGATGTCATCAATGCATCTGGGGGCGTCCTTGGCAAGCAACTCCAACTCATCGTGAAAGATGAACAGACGAAGCCCGATCAAGCCGTGGTTGCACTGAACAGCCTGGTCGGCGAGGGGATCTCGGCTGTGATCGGACCGCCCTACTCCAACTCGGCCCTAGCCATGATCCCTGCGGCGCAGCGTGCCTCAATACCATTCATGGGTGCCGCATCATCCGACCAGCAGGTTGAACCGGTACGGCCGTACGCGTTTATGGCGACACAGCCGGTTAGTATTGTAGACACGGTGCTGCTGCAATACTTCAAGTCTAAGGGCATGACTCGTATGGCGGTCGCCTATGACAAAAGCAGCGACTTCGCGGTTACCGGATGGAATGACATGTCGAAAGCCGCCGCTCAGTACGGCATCAACTTCACCGATGTCGAAACATTCGAAGGCTCGACGACCGACTTTACTCCAGCGTTGACCCACATCAGGGCCGCCAATGTCGATGGCGTGATGTTTTGGGGATCGGGCAGCACCCCACCGATTTTTATGAAGCAATTCGCTTCGAGCGGCGTTCCCGCTCCGCTAGTCATGAACCATGCGGATTGCACCCCGAACGTGACACAAGCAGCCGGTGCCGCCGCAAACAACGCCCTTTTCGCCTGCGCCACGCCAACACTTGGACCAGATCTGCCGAAGTCTCAATACAAGGACATAGTCATGGCGATGGCCACTAAGTTCCAGGCCGCGGATGGTGGGTTCCCTCATAGCGCATCATTCAGCGCATATAGTGCGGTCGAGCTGATCACAACTGCGATGAAGACGGCCAAGAGCACGGACCCGACGAAGATCCGCGACGCGCTCGAGAACCTTGATGCTCTCGTGCCAAATGGACATTTTCGATATTCGGCGACGGATCACTCGGGGCTGTCGCCTGACAGCATCTCAATGGCCCGTTGGAGCGGTTCGAAATTTACTCCCGCCGGCTGAAGTGAGAATGAACTCGAAAAGTCCTTACCAGAGGTGCGCTTAACATTTTGCAAAATAAGGTGGGGCGTATATCTACGCCGTATAACAAATTTGGAGAGCATATGGACGCGCGGCAACGATCATGGTGGGCCTGGGGACGAGAGGACCAACAATTGACAACGAAGGAGCGGAGTAAGCTAGCGACGCAGCTCACCTCCAGGTTCGGTGGTACGGAACTAACCCAAAGCGATCCGGTCCCATTCCCGAAAACCCAGATGCCCGACGTGCGCCTATCGATACCAAGCTCCCTCGAGCGACTATGTACGCAGGACTCATACGAGCGGGCACTGCACGCACACGGTCGTGGATACAAGGACACCGTCAGAGGGTTCTACGGAGATTTCTCCGACGCCCCGGACATCGTGGCCTACCCAAATGGTGAGCAGGATTTAGTCAGCCTCCTCGAATGGGCCGGGGAACAGCGGTGTGCTGTCGTCCCGTATGGCGGAGGAACGTCCGTGGTCGGCGGCGTCGATGGCGGAGGGGAATGGGCCCGAGCCTATAGCGGCGTCCTCAGCATCGACATGGCCCGCTTCGACCAGGTACTTGAGATCGACTCCGTATCACGCGCAGCACGCATCCAGGCAGGTGTCCTTGGGCCGTCGCTGGAGAACCAGCTGCGGCCGCACGGGTACACGTTGCGTCATTTTATGCAGTCTTTCGAGTTCTCCACACTCGGCGGCTGGCTAGCAACGCGCTCCGCCGGCCACTATGCCTCGGGAGGCACGCACATCGACGATTTCGTCGAATCCATCCGCCTTATCAGCCCGACCGGCAGTGGCACGTCTCGGCGCTTGCCGGCCTCAGGAGCGGGGCCATCACCGGATCGACTCCTGCTGGGGTCCGAGGGAACGCTGGGTGTGATTACCGAGGCGTGGATGCGGATCCAGGACCGGCCACGGTTCAAGAGCTCTGCCGGTGTGCACTTCGCGACCTACGAGCAGGGCGTCTCCGCCACCCGCGCCGTCGTTCAGTCTGGCCTGACACCCACCAACTGCCGACTCCTCGACGCCCAAGAGTCCGGAACCGTCCTCAGCGGCACCGGGCCCGCCGGCGCATTACTCGTGCTTGGATTCGAGTCCGCCGCTCACCCGGTGGATGCGCCGATGGCCGACGCAGTCGAAATCTGTCTCGACCACGGCGGAAGCATCCCAGACGGTGTGGAGTCGGAAACCCGCGGCGCAAGCGAGAGTACCCCCCAGACATCAGGCGGAGCCGTGCACGCCTGGCGTGAAGCGTTCATCCGGGGCCCCTATTTGCTCAGCAGCATGGTTCGTCTCGGCATCTACAGCGATACCTTCGAAACTGCCTGCACGTGGAGCGCATTCGCCGATCTGCATGCGGCAGTCATGAACACGGCGGCCGAGGTTCTGAACCGGACGAGCCATGGCAAGGGCCGTGTCACGTGCCGGTTCACCCACGTCTACCCCGACGGATGCGCACCGTATTTCACCGTGCAAGCGCCGATCGGTCACGGTAACGAACTGGCTGTGCATGACGAGATGAAGGCGGCCATATCCGAAACCATCGCCTCGCACTGCGGGACCATCACCCATCACCACGCTATCGGCCGCGAGCATCGACCGTGGTACGAGCGCCAGCATCCGGCGTGGTTCGCCGATTCACTGCGAGCCGCGAAGGCCGTGGTTGACCCGCAATCGCTACTGGTTCCCGGTGTCCTGATGAGCAGTGCCTAATGGCGGAGACGCTATCGCTAGACGCCCGCCGCAACACCAGTGGACGCACGTTCACACATCTGCTCATGGCGGCAACAGAGCTGCATCCACACCGAATTATCTCCCGAGCGCAGGATCGCGACGTTAGCTTCGAGGAGCACGCCCGGCGCACCATTCAGTTGGCATCTGCCATCCGCAACGAGCTGGGGATACGAGAAGGGGACCGCGTCGCCGTTCTGGCGAGTAATTCCTCGCATTATCTGGAGGTTTTCCACGCTTGCCTGCTCGCTGGGGCCGTCGTTACTCCGTTGAACACAAGGCTCTCGCGGCGGGAGCTGGACTACATTGTCCGTGACTGCGGCGCAAAGGTCTGCTTCTACGATAACGCCAACCAGCAGGCCGCCACCGGCCTCGCCCACTCCGTCGGCTTTCGGAGCATGGTGGTGATGGGCGACACCGCAGCACCTGAGGAGGCAAGCCCTTCTGCAATGGGATTGGAGGTATTGGACTACGAGAGCCTTCTCGAGTCCGGGGACAGCTACTGTGTCCACACGGCTCCAGATGGGCTCGCAGCGCTGATCTACACCGGCGGCACGAGCGGCACACCCAAAGGGGTGATGCTGGGCCATGAGGCCGTGGTGCGAGACATCTACAAAATCGCCACCCGCTGGGCGAATATGACCGAGCAATTGGTCTATCTCCATCAGACACCCATGTTTCATAGCAGTGCCCTCGCAGGCATCTGGTGTGTGCCACTGCTCGGTGGAACGTGCACTTACGTGCCAGAGTTCGATGCCGCTGAGGTAATGACGGCCATCGAAAGGTGGTCAGTTACGGTCACTGTGATGGTTCCCACGACGGTCCATCTCCTGCTGGAGCAGCCTGGATTCGACTGCAACAGACTCCGCAGTTTAAAAGCGATCAGTTACGGAGCTGCACCAATGCCCACGAGACTATTGCGGAGACTGGGGGTCGAGCTGCCGCAGGTTGACCTCTATGGCGGGTATGGCATGACAGAGGCCTGTGGTCATGTGACGTCGCTTGGACCAGCAGAGCACCGACAGGGCGGTGCTCTGCTGCGGTCAGCCGGCAGTCCACTGCTAGGGACCAGGGTGTCAATCCGGGACTCCTCCGGCGAGCCGGCAACGGCTGGCTCCACCGGGGAGATCTGGGTAGGCGCCGACAACCTGATGCGAGGCTACTGGGCGCAGCCGGGCGAAACAGACGCGGCATTCTACGATGGCTGGTTCCGCACCGGAGACCTCGGGTATCTCGACGGCGATGGGCGCCTGTACATCGTCGACCGTGTCAACGACCGCATCATCAGTGGCGGCGAGAACGTCTACCCAGCGGAGGTGGAGGAAGCCTTATTGGCTCATCCAGCCGTTGCCCAGGTCGCAGTGATTGGTGTCCCGGACGTCAAGTGGGGGGAAGCCGTTCATGCCGTGGTGTTGCTGCGGCAGGGGCAGAACGTATCCGCGGGTCGGCTCAAAGAACACTGCCGACCTTTGATCGCTGGCTACAAGATCCCTAAGTCGGTGGAGTTCTGCACCGATCCCCTTCCGATAAGTGGAACGCTGAAAGTGATGCGAAGCGAGTTACGCCAGCAGTGGGAGCGTGGCCACAATGAGTAATTCCGACCGTCCGGGATCCGACATAGGTGAGGAGCGGCCGGCAGGTGCTTAATGTCCAGGACGTGTCGCGGTCTTTCGGAGGCGTGTACGCGGTGCAGAACGTGTCGCTGTCCGTGGCCGACGGTGAGGTGCGCGGCATCATCGGCCCGAACGGAGCCGGCAAGTCGACGTTGTTCAACCTCGTCTGCGGTCACCTGAGCGCCGACTCGGGCACGATCACCTACGACAGCCGGAGAATCGACGG
>JAABUM010005338.1_pt1 | contig 13597 bp, 14 predicted proteins | sample 5559161 | NCBI WGS metagenome assembly JAABUM01 (sample SAMN10711868, study PRJNA513369) | rock metagenome | isolation source: Antarctica rocks | place: Antarctica: Victoria Land, Siegfried Peak nord
TCGAGGCTGACGTCGGGTCATTCACTCTGAATGAGCGCCCCTCGTGAGGGCTGTTGATCCAGGCCTCGATCGGGGTTCTGGATGTCGAGGGGCGTGGCGGCGGCTGGCCCATCGCCACCGGCGTCATCGAAGGCGCGTGCCGATTCTTGGTAGCCGACCGGCTCGACATCACCGGAGCCAGATGGGGACTCCTCGGCGCCGAAGCGGTCCTACAACTACGCGCACTACGCAGCAACGGCGACTTCGACGAGTACTGGACCTTCCACCAAGCACAGGAACGACAACGGATACACGCAACCCGCTACGCCGACAACGTCATCCCCCTAGCAGCATGACCGTCACTCCAGCGGAGCCGCACCCAAATCCAATAGACAATTGCTGCGTGCCACATAGATGGGATCGATGATGGGTGGGTTCGACCTGAACCTCGTGCGGGCGTTCGTGCTGCTCTATGAAACGCGGAGTGTGACTGCGACATCGGTGGCGCTGCACGTCACGCAGCCGACGGTGAGCTACTCGCTGCAGAAGCTACGGCGGCGGCTCGACGACCAGCTCTTCCGCCGATCTGCCGGTGGGCTGGTGCCGACGGCGCGCGCGGTCGGGCTGTATGAGCCGCTCCGGACGGCGCTCGCCGAGATCGAGCGTGCGGTGAGCGCGGCGCCGACGTTCGATCCGACGACGGCGACCACCCGCTTCACGATCGCGCTGTCGGACATCGGGGAGGTGTCACTCCTGCCGCGGCTGCTGGAGGCGTTGCTCGTGCAGGCGCCGGGGGTGACGCTGCGGGTGCGGCCGCTGGACGTGCAGCTCTCCGAGGCGCAGGTCGGGCTCGGTGAGCTGGACGCCTTCGTCGCGACGCCCGTCATCCAGTCGGACCGGATCGCTCGGGTGCCGCTCTACCAGGAGGACTATGTGGGGGTGGTCAAGACGGTGCACCCGCGGCTCCTCGGGCCCTCGGTGACCCATACGGAGCTGGAGACCGAACGGCTTGTGCGAGTGCTCGGACCGACCGGGCACACCAGCCCTGCCAGGGCGATCGAGGAGCAGGGGCTCAGTGGTCACGTCGCGCTGGAGATCACCCGGTTTGCGGCGCTGCCGCGGCTGCTCGCCCGGACCGAGCTGGTGGCGTTCGTGCCACGCTATGTCGCCGAGGTGTTTGCCTCGGTGCACGCGGTGCGGTTCTTCGATCTGCCCTGGCACGTCGACCCGGTCGAGGTTGCCGTGTATGCCCGACACCCGCATGCGCGCAGCGCGGCCCAGCAGTGGTTGGTCGACTTCATGGAGTCGACCTTGTGCCGTCCACAGTGGTCGGCCGGGTCGTGAGGGGCGGTGGCGTTGGTCAGGCTCGGCGCAGTGGGACCGGCACCCGCCTCGCGAGCTCGTCGAACGTCATCCCGTAGGTCTCGCGAACGGTAACGCCGCCGTCCTCGATGAGAAAGACGCCGTGGTCCGTGTAGACCCGGCTGACGCAGCCCACGCCCGTCAGAGGATAGGTGCACTCCGTCACGAGCTTGCTCTGCCCGTCGCGGATGAAGAGCGACATCATGACGAAGGTCTGCTTCGCCCCGATCGCGAGGTCCATGGCGCCCCCCACGGCCGGGATGTCGTCCGGGCGGCCGGTGTGCCAGTTGGCCAGGTCGCCTCCGGCCGAGACCTGGTAGGCCCCGAGGACACAGATGTCGAGGTGGCCGCCGCGCATCATCGCGAACGAGTCGGCGTGGTGGAAGTAGGACGCCCCCGGCCGCTCCGTGACGGGGACCTTGCCCGCGTTGATGAGGTCAAGGTCGATCTCGTCGCCGCGCGCCTCGGGACCCATCCCGAGCATGCCGTTCTCGGTGTGGAGGACGACGCCACTCCCCGGCGCCAGGAAGTTCGAGACGCTGGTCGGCTGGCCGATGCCGAGGTTGACGAACGCGCCGTGCGGGATGTCCGCCGCGACCATCCTCGCCATGTCGTCCCGGCCGAGGCGTTGCGTTGCCTCCGCGGCAGATTCATGGTTCTCGCGTTCGGTCACTCTGGTCATTGTCCTTCCTCGATGGGTGCGGGAGCCGGGTGGCCCACCTGGACCAGTCGGTTGGTATGGATCCCCGGCGTGACGACCACCTCCGGGTCGAGCTGGCCGGCCGGCACGATCTCGCAGACCTGGGCAATCGTCGTCGTCGCGGCGGTCGCCATGACCGGCCCGAAGTTGCGGGCGGTCTTGCGGTAGACGAGGTTGCCCGCGTCGTCGGCGATGTGCGCCTTGATGAGGGCGACATCGGCCCGGATGGGGTACTCGAGGACGTAGTGGCGCCCGTCGATCTCCCGGACCTCCTTGCCCTCGGCCAGCGGCGTGCCGTAACCCGTCGGGCTGAAGAAGGCACCGATCCCCGCGCCGGCAGAGCGAATTCGCTCGGCAAGGTTGCCCTGCGGCACGAGCTCGAGCTCGATCTTGCCGGCCCGGTAGGTCGCGTCGAAGTGGTGTGAGTCGGACTGGCGGGGGAAGGAGCAGATGATCTTGCGCACCCGGCCCTCCCCGATGAGGGCGGCCAGCCCGACATCCCCGCTCCCCGCGTTGTTGCTGATCACGGTGAGGTCCCCGGCTCCGCGGCGGACCAGTGCCTCGATGAGCTCGACGGGCTGACCGGCGGAGCCGAAACCGCCGATCATCACCGTGGCGCCGTCCGCGATGTCGGCGACCGCCGCGTCGACATCCTCGACGATCTCAAGCATCCGAAGGCGTCTCGGCAGCCGGAGCATCCGAAGGCTGGTGGAGGGCCGGAGCATCCGCGACGTTCTCGAGGACCACCGCGAGCCCCTGCCCGACGCCGATGCAGATGGCCGCGACGCCCCAGCGCTGGCGGGAACGCTGGAGCGTGCGGGCCAGGGTGCCGAGGATCCGGGTCCCCGACGCCCCGAGCGGGTGCCCGATCGCGATGGCGCCGCCGTGCTGGTTGACGATGTCCGGGTCGAGCTTCCAGGCGTCCAGGCAGGCCAGCGACTGGGCCGCGAACGCCTCGTTGAGCTCGACCGTGGAGACGTCGTCCCACGTGATGCCGGCGCGGGCCAGAGCTAGGTTGGCGGCCTCGACCGGTGCGTAGCCGAAGAACTGGGGCTCGAGGGCGCTGGCGCCGCGGCCGGCGATCCGCGACAGGGGGGTGAGCCCGGTCAGCCCGGCCGCCTTCTCGCTGCCCAGGATCGCGGCGGAGGCCCCGTCGTTGAGCGGGGACGCGTTGCCCGCAGTGACCGTTGCCCCGCCCTCGGCCGGGCGAAAGACGGTCTTGAGGCCGGCAAGGCGCTCGAGGGTGGTATCCGACCGGATCGACTCGTCCCGGTCGAGGTCGACCCCCGGCACGGCCACGACGAGCTCGTCGTAGAACCCGCAGCTCCAGGCGTCGGCGGCCAGCCGGTGCGAGCGCTCGGCGAAGGCATCCTGTCGCTCGCGGGAGATCCCGTGCCGCTCCCGCAGCTGCTCGGTCGCCTCGCCTAGGGAGACGGCCCACTCGGCGGGCATCCCTGGGTTGACCAGACGCCAGCCAAGGGTCGTCGAGACGAGGTCGAGGTTGCCTGCAGGATATGGCCGTTCCGTCTTGGGCAGGACCCAGGGCGCGCGGCTCATCGACTCGACGCCGCCGACGATGAGGACGTCTGCCTCGCCCGTCTCGATCTGGCGGGACCCGATGAACGCCGCGTCGAGGCTGGAACCACAGAGCCGGTTCACCGTCGTGCCCGGCAGGGTGACCGGCAGCCCCGCGAGGAGGGTTGCCATCCGGGCGACATTGCGGTTCTCCTCCCCGGCGCCGTTGGCGTTGCCGAGGATGACCTCGTCGACCAGGGCCGGGTCCAAGTCCGGAGCCCGCCCGACGACGTCCTTGACGACGAGCGCCGCGAGGTCGTCCGGACGGACGCCGGCCAGGGCGCCACCGAACCGGCCGAAGGGCGTGCGGACGGCGTCGTAGACGTATGCCTCGGTCATCGGGATCCTTCCTCGGGGTGGAGTGCGTTCGGCGCGGCGCACTCGGCGCCCCCGCCATGCGCGGCGAGGACGTCCTGCGCGATGCCGAAGGCATGGTTGGCCGCCGGCACCCCGCAGTAGATGGCGGACTGGAGCAGGATCTCCTGGATCTCGCCGACGCTCAGGCCGTTGCGCAGCGCGGCTCGCAGGTGCATGGCCAGCTCGCCCCAGTGCCCCTGTGCGACGAGGGCCGTGATGGTGATGGCGCTACGCATCCGGCGGTTCAGGCCCGGCCGCGTCCACACCTCGCCCCACGCATAGCGGGTGATGAAGGACTGGAACTCCGTCGTCAGCTCGTCCTTGTCGCGCTCGGCGCGGTCGACGTGCTCGTCGGACAGCACCTCACGGCGTACGGCCATCCCCGCCGTGTGCATCTCGGAGGCGCGGGGGTCCGGAGCCGGGTGAGGGCTCGACTGCGGGCTCGGGTCAGGATGCGTCACGCGTCAGAACCTTTCGGGTGAAGAAATCGGTGAGCAGCCGCGCCATCTCGACCGGTACCTCGGCCGGACCTAGATGGGCGGCCCCGTCGAGGACAACGGCCTCGCCGTCCGGCGCCGCGGCCTCGATCTGCGCCGCGGCGAAGGTGGGGACAACCGTGTCGAGGGCGCCGACCGCGGCCAGCACCGGCACGCGGAGGTCGCCGAGCCGGTCGCCGACGTCGAACGCGGCAAGTGCCTCACACGCCCGCGCGTAGGAGAACCGGTCCGCGTCCTGCAGGGACGCGAGCAGCGCTGTAGCCGTTGTGGGTTCGCGGCCGATGAAACCAGGCGCGAACCATCGGGTGGCCGAGCCCTCGACCATGACCGGCGTCCCCGCACTGCGGACCAGTTCCGCCCGCTCGAGCCAGCCCGAGCGCTCGCCGATCTTCGCCCCGGAGCAGATCACCGCCACCGCGGAGACGACGTCGGCGTGTGCCAGCGCGAGCTCGAGGCCGACGGCCCCGCCCAGGCTCACCCCGGCATACCGGGCCCGTGTCCCTCGCGCGGTGGTGAGCGGCCGGACCGCCTCGGCCACCGCGGTGGCGAGCTCGGCGACGGTGAAGGGCTCGTCGGTGGCCGGGGAGGCGCCGTGGCCCGGGGCGTCATAGCCGACGACGGTGAAGCGGCTGCCCAGTGCGGCGACGCACGCGGACCACAGCGGGACGACTGCCGTCCCGAGGGACGGCCCGACGACCAGGAGGTCGGCGCCGGTGTCGGGAGTCAGCGAGGTCAAGGTGACCCGCGGCACGGTCATGCTGGCTCTCCGGCCCGGCGAGCGAGGACGCGGTCGATCAGCGCGTCGCCGACGCCGAGGTATGCCGTGGGGTCGAGCCAGCCGGCGACGTCGCCGTCCGCGTCCGGCACGACCTCGCAGAGCAGGGCGACGAGCTCGGCCGGCGAGGCGCCCGACCGCAGCGCCGCGCGCACCCGCTCCGTGGGGTCGGGGTCGGCCGCCGAACGTGCGACCGCCGCGAGGATCCGCTCGGCCACGAGGGAGGGCCCGGCCGCGATGACGGTCTCGTGCATGGCTTCCCTGTCGACCTCCAGGCCCTCCAGCAGCTCCGCCGCCTGTGCTGCCGCGGCCGGGACCCGCCCGAGGAGCCGGATCAAGGCCGGCCACTCGGCGTGCCACGAGCCGTCGGGTCGCTCGTCGACCGCCAGGGCGGCGGCGGAGTGGACCTGAGCGGCAAGGTGGGGCGCCTCGATGGCCACGCTGCGGATGAGGACGGACAGGACCGGGTTGCGCTTCTGCGGCAACGTCGAGGACGCTCCCCGCCCGTCTGCTGCCGGCTCGGCGAGCTCGCCAATCTCGGGGCGGTTGAGGAGGGCGACATCCGCGCCGATCTTGCCCAGGGTGTCGGCGACCGTCACCAGGGCGTCGGCCAGCCGGGTGACCGGGGTGCGGTTCGTGTGCCACGGGACGACGGCGGCCAGGCCGAGCTCTCCGGCGAGCAGGCTCGCCGCGTCGAGCGCCCGGCCCGGCGCGAACGCGTCGATCGCGGCCAGCGTGCCGACCGCGCCGCCGCACTGCACGGGCAGGGCCGCGCGGCACGCGTCGACGGCGTCAAGCCCGTCGAGCACTCCGGACAGCCAGCCGGCGGCCTTGAGCCCGAACGTCGTCGGGAGCGCATGCTGGGTCAGGGTGCGCCCCACCATGACCGTGTCGCGATGGCGGTCGGCGAGATCGGCCAGCGCGTCGGCCGAGGTGGACAGGCTGGCGCGCAGCCGCTCGAGCGACCGGCTGGCGACGAGCATGAGTGCGGTGTCGAGGACGTCCTGGCTGGTCAGCCCGCGGTGCACCAGCGCAGCCGCCGCGGGATCGCTCCGGGCCACCCGGGCGCGCAGGTCGGTCAGGACCGGGATGACGGGGTTGCCCCCGCCTTCGCTGCGCCGCGCCAGGTCGGTGAGGTCGTATGCCGTGGCGTCACCGGCCGCGCGCACCGCGCCGAGCGCCCGGTCAACGTCGCGCTCGGGCACCATACCGAGCGTCGCCTGGACCGCGACCCATGCGACCTCGACGTCGAGGACGGCCTGGAGCACGGCCCGGTCGTCGACGAGCGCGGAGCTGCGCCAGGAGCCTGGCTCGAGCAGGGCGTGGGCGGTCATAGGATCGATCGGCTCTTTCGTCGGCCCAGGTCAGCGGGTGTGCTCGGGGAAGACGAGGAAGACCGTCTCGTCGGGTCCCTGGAGTCGCACGTCGAAACGTAGCCCACCGTCCGGCTCACGGGTGGCCACGAGGGTCGTCCGGCGCTCCTCGGGTAGCGACGACAGCAACGGGTCGGAGGCGAGGGCGGTGGCGTCCTCGGGCAGGTAGATCCGGGTGAAGAGCCGGTTGAGCAGGCCGCGGGCCAGGACCACGATGGCGATGAAGGGAGCGGCTCCCTCGCCGGTCGAGCCGGGGTTCACCGTCGTGAAGCGGTAGCCGCCCGTGCGGTCGGTGGCGGCCCGGCCCCATCCCGTGAACCCGTGCGGGTCGCGGTCGAAGGAGCCGGTGCCCGTCTGGAGGCGACCGTCGGCGTCCGGCTGCCAGATCTCAAGCAGGGCGTCGGGGACCCCGTCACCGGCCCCGTCGAGGACCCTTCCGTGCAGCTTCATCGCCCCCGGGTCGGCGACGGACACGAGCTCTGGTCCCCCGGCATACGGGAGGGCGTCGTGGAAGAAGGGCCCGACGGTCTGGCCGGGCGTGGCGGTGCGGCGCTCAGACATCGTCGCCCTCGCGCTCCATCGGCGTGCCGTGGGCGCCGGTGAGGACGATGTCCCACCGGTAGCCGAGCAGCCACTCGTGCTCGGACGCGTCGTGGTCATAGGTCGCCACGAGGAGGTCACGGGCGGCCTGGTCGGTGACCGCCTGGTAGATCGGGTCCAAGGGGAAGAGCGGATCTCCCGGAAAGTACATCTGGGTCACCATCCGTTGGGTGAACTCCGTGCCGAACAGCGAGAAGTGGACATGCGCTGGGCGCCAGGCGTTGCGGTGGTTGCCCCACGGGTAGGGGCCGGGCTTGATCGTCGTGAAGGCGTAGCGCCCGTCGTCGTCGGTGAGGCAGCGCCCGAGACCGGTGAAGTTGGGGTCGAGCGGGGCGGGGTGGCGGTCGCGCTTGTGGACGTAGCGACCGGCGGCGTTGGCCTGCCAGATCTCGACGAGCTGGCGTCGCACCGGGCGGCCGGCGCCGTCGACGACCCGCCCCCGAAGGGCGATCCGCTCGCCGATCGGTTCCCGCGTGTGCTGGAGGGTGAGGTCGGCTTCCAGGGGTGACACGTCCAGGTCGCCGAAGACCGGCGAGACGAGCTCGATCGTCTCAGGGTCGGCGTGGTGCAGGTCCTTGGTCGGGTGCCGGAGCAGGGTGCTGCGGTAGGGCGCGAAGTCAAGCAGCGGCTGGTGCTGCGCCGTCGAGGGGACGGCACGGCCGGCGTGCAGGGACCGGATCTCGTCGGAGATCCGGGCCTGGGTGTCTAGCTCGCCGCTCGTCGCTCGCGGCGGCGTCTCGGGGGCCTCCAGCCCTGTGGTGGTCGTGCTCATGCTCTCTCCGATCCCCGGACGTCTGTCGGTGGTGACGTTGGTGGTGACGTTAGGGCCTGCGCGGTAGGCTGCCAACGCGCTCCTTCCGACCAGTGGAAGAGTCGCTCGAGAGTGGAGAGGAGCGCGTTGGCAGGTGGTGCCGGTGTCGCCGGCCGCTCGGTGACCTCCCGCGCGCTGGCCGTCCTCGGGGCCTTCGACTCCGGCCACCGCCGGTTGACGCTGTCCGGGCTCGCCGCCCGCGCCGGCCTCCCGCTGACCACGACGCACCGGCTTGTCAAGGAGCTCGTCGACTGGGGCGCGCTGGCCCGACGTGACGACGGCACCTACGTCGTGGGGTCGCGGCTGTGGGACCTCGGCCTGCTCGCCACGGTGCACGTCGAGCTGCGCCAGGTCGCTTCGCCGTTCCTCCAAGACCTCTACGCCGCCACGCGGGACACCGTGCATCTCGCGGTCAGGGACGGTCAGCAGGCGCTCTACGTCGACCGGCTCTCGGGGCAGACCTCGGTGCCCGTGGTCAGCACCGTCGGCTCGCGGCTCCCGCTGCACACCACCGGAGTCGGCAAGGTGCTCCTCGCGTATGCGCCGGAGGCCATCGTCACCGACGTCATGGGCCACCTCACCCGGGCGACCCGGCACTCGATCATCCAGCCGGGTCCACTGGCCCGCGAGCTGAGCGAGGTCAGGCGGCGCGGGTATGCCCGGACGGCGGAGGAGATGTCCCTCGGGACCGTCTCCGTGGCCGTCCCCATCCGGGACCACGACGACCGGGTGGTGGCCGCCCTCGGCATCGTCGCCCCCAGCTCGCGGCGCGACCTCATCCGGGTCGTTCCGGCCCTGCTCGTTGCGGCCAGTGGGATCTCGCGACACCTCGCCACCTGAGGTGCTTCCGCTGGTCGGAAGTCGCCGCTCGCGCTCGTGGGCGGATGGGGCTTTCCTGATCTCATGCCCACACCCTCGCCGAGCCGACCGTCGCCCCTTCGCACCCGCATCGCCATCATCGGTGCCGGTCCGGCTGGACTCCTGCTCGCCCAGCTGCTGGCACGTCAGGGCGTCGAGTCCGTCATCCTCGAGAACCGTTCCCGGGACTACGTCGAGGCCCGGCTGCGCGCCGGGATCCTCGAGCAGGGCACCGTTGACGTCCTCACCGGGGCCGGCGTCGGCGACCGGCTGCACCGCGAGGGACTGCGCCACGACGGCATCTACCTCCAGTGGCCGGGTCACCGCGAGCACCTCGACTTCGCGGCCCTGTGCGGCCGGTCCGTCTGGGCCTACGGTCAGACGGAGGTGGTCAAGGACCTCATCGACGCCCGCCTCGCGGACGGCCAGCACCTCGAGTTCGAGGTTGCCGACGTCTCCCTGCACGAGGTCGAGTCGGACCGCCCGCGGGTCACCTACACGGACAGCGGTGGCGTGGCCCGGGAGCTCGAGTGTGACGCCATCGCCGGGTGCGACGGCTTCCACGGGCCGAGCCGGGACGCCGTCCCCGCCTCCCTGAGCGGCGCCTGGGAACGCACCTACCCGTATGCCTGGCTGGGCATCCTCGCGGACGTCCCCCCGAGCACCGACGAGCTGATCTACGCGTGGCACTCCGACGGGTTCGCGCTGCACAGCATGCGCTCCCCGACCGTGAGCCGGCTCTATCTCCAGGTGGCGCCGGAGGAGAACGTCGCGGACTGGTCCGATGACCGCATCTGGAGCGCTCTTGCGGACCGCTTCGCCCTTGACGGGTGGACGCTCGAGTCGGGACCGGTCCTTGAGAAGAGCGTCCTGCCGATGCGCAGCTTCGTCAGCTCGCCGATGCGGCACGGCAACCTCTTCCTTGCGGGCGACGCGGCGCACATCGTGCCGCCGACCGGCGCTAAGGGTCTCAACCTGGCCGTGTCGGACGTGACCGTCCTGGCCCGGGCCCTCACGGACCTGCTGGTCCAGAGTGACCGAACCCGGGCGGACGCCTACTCCGAGACGGCGTTGCGCCGGGTCTGGCGGGCCACCCACTTCTCGTGGTGGATGACCTCGATGCTGCACACGTCCGGCGACGGCTTCGACGCCCTGCTCCAGCTCTCCCAGCTGCACTACGTGGCCACCTCTCCCGCCGCGGCCGCAAGCCTCGCCGAGAACTACACCGGGATGCCGATGGAGCTGTGACACGGTCGTTCCCCGTCAGGCCACGACCGGCGGGACGTCGGGAGCGAGGAGTCCGACCCGTCCTTCGGGTGGTATCCCACGTCGTGGATGTCGGTCCGGTACGTCTCACGAGCCGTGGCCGCAGATCCTGCCGCGTCGAGGCAGGCGATCGAGGTGAAGACCGCCACGGGGACCCAGCCGCCGGACCCCTTGCCCTGGATCGCCTGGCCGATCGTCGGCGCGAACCCGGCGAGGAGAAACCCGAGCTGCGTCCCGATCGCCACGCCCGAGTAGCGCACCCGTGAGCCGAACACCTCGTTGTAGAACGAGGGCCATGTCGCGTTCGGGGCGCTGTAGGCGACGGAGGTCAGGAAGAACGCGCCGACGAAGACGAGGAAGGTCTTCCCCGAGGTGATGGCCATGAAGTACGGGTAGATGATGACCGCACAGGCGAGGACACCACCGATGAAGACCTTCTTGCGACCGATCCTGTCGGCCAGGATGCCGTAGAGCGGCTGCAGCCCGAGGGCGAACACGTTGGCGACGACGACCCAGAGCATCGTCGACTTGCTGACGCCGTTGGTCGTGGCGAAGCTGAGGCCGAAGACGGCGGTGACGGTGCTGACCACGGCGATGAACGCGCAGAACATCACCCGCAGCACGTCGGCCCACTGGTGGCGGAACAGCTCGGCCACCGGCACCTTGGCAAGATCGTGCTTTGCGGCGAGCTCCTTGAAGACCGGGGTCTCCGGCATCCGGAGCCGGATGACAAAGGCGACTCCGGGGACGATCGCGCTGAGCAGGAAGGGAATTCGCCAGCCCCAGCTGAGCAGGGACGCCTCCGGCAGACCCGAGATGGGGATGAAGATCACGGTGGCGAGGATGAGGCCGGCCTGGGAGCCCGTCAGGGTCCAGCTGGTGAAGAACGCGCGACGGTCCTGGGGTGAGTGCTCGAGTGTCAGGGAGCTCGCGCCGCCCTGCTCCCCGCCGGCCGAGAAGCCCTGGAGCAGCCGCAGCAGGATCAGCAGGATCGGTGCCCAGACCCCAATGTGCCGGTAGTCCGGGAGGACCCCGATGAGGAACGTCGACATGCCCATGAGGGCCAGCGTGAAGACGAGGACTCGCTTGCGGCCGATCCTGTCGCCGAGATGCCCGAGGATGAGGGCGCCGAACGGCCGGGCGACATAGGCGACTCCGTAGGTGGCCAGCGCCAGGAGAGTGCCCGTCTTGGGATCGGAGTTGGGGAAGAAGATCTTGTTGAACACCAGGGCGGCGGCGGTTCCGTAGACGAAGAAGTCGTAATACTCGACCGCCGTCCCGAGGAAGCTCGAGGCGGCCGCCCGCCAGGGTGCCGTGATGGGTGCGGGTGGACCTGTCATGGTGTTGCTGGTGGTGGACATCGGTGGCCTCCGTTGTGGTTGTCAGGATCTCAGGTCTGGGCTGGGACCGGCACGGGTCGCGCGTCGGTCCCTTGAGCGGTCTGGGCGGTGAGCCGGACCGGGGTGTTGGGCGAGCCGAAGCCCGCGTAGTCGCCGATCCGGTGCAGGACCTCGACGTAGAAGCGGCCGGCGACGAACCGGGTGTAGACGTGGAGCAGCTCGTTGCCGGCGGCGTCTCGGTCGTACATGACGTCGTGCTCCTTCAGGCGCTCGAGGACTGCGGCCGGCAGGTCGAACCGCGCCGCGAGGTCGTCGTAGTAGTTCTCCGGGACTTCGAGGAGCCCGACACCCGCGTCGCGCAGCCGGCGCACCACGGCAAAGACGTCGCGGCACCCGAAGGCGAGCTGGTTGATGCCGAGCGACCGGGCCGAGTGCCGCCGCCCCTCGGTGACGTTGAGGACGATCTGGGGATCGCTCGTGGGTACCGCTTTCTCACTTCGGATGACCCGGCTCCGGAGTCGCCCATGCGGGTCAGCCGCAGCCCGAACAGCGTTCTGTAGAAGGAAACCTCAGTGTCGCTGAGGTCGAACGGCACGGCATATCCGATGTGGTCGATGCCGAGCCAGCCGGCGTCGTCGTGCACATCCCGGGCGTCAGCAGCCGACGGATCGCGCGTGAAGTCGTCCTGCCAGTCGTCCTCCGACCCGCGTGACCCGGCGACGAAGACGTGGACGCCGGCTGGTCCGTCGACGGCGGTCATGGCCGCCTCTCCCGGTCCCCGACGCAGCGGCAGTCCCGGCCACAGCAGGGCGGCTCGACGCGGGGTGAAGCCCGGCACTCACGCACCTCGAGGCCGACGCTCGTCACGCTCGGCCGGTCCACGGCGCTGGACCACCGGTCCTGCAGGGCCGACGAGGAGTTGAGCAGCGCGTGCGCCTCCCCGTTGCGCCACCACGAGACCGGCTTGGTCCGGTGGTCCCCTTCGTGGCGGAAACCCAGGTCCTCCAACAGAGGTGTCAGGTCGTCGTCACCGGTCACGGCCACCTCGACGAAGCCCATCCCGAGGGTGTCGTGTCGGGCACCGGTGGCGGGTCGACGAGGGCGACGTGGGGCCGGCTCGGAGTGCCGCCGGTCGGAGCCGTCGCGGCCGCCTCCCACCGATGCCGCAGAAGACCTCGAGCGACAACGGCCCGCGGTAGCCAGCCTTCACGACGGAGCCGACGACACTGTGGTGGGCCGCGCTGGTTGTCTTTGCGACGGCCCGCTTCCACCCCGGCGGGACGGGCGCTGTCCTGCGCGAGACCGGGCGACTGCTGATCGCTGACCCGGGCCGTGGCACCGCATCAGCTGATGAGTCTGACGCCTCCGCAACTGACTTCGACGACCGTCCGTGTCCTGACCGCGTTCTTCACCCACCGCGGACTGGCGATACCACCCGATGCTCCACAGCGGCGGGCGGCGGCCCGCCGCGAGGGCCACCTCGCTGCCATCGCCGCCCCACTGAGCGAGGCCGTCACCGCCTTCAATCAGACTCAGATGAGCGAGCAGGACCGCCGCCGTCGCACCGGACGACACACCCCCAGCGCCATCACCCTCGAAGCCAGGCGGGCATCCTGCGAAACCTCGCCGCGCACCTACTCACCCGCCGCGACGTCACCGGCTGGGCCGAGATCACTACCGGGGACCTGGAGTCCTTCCTGGCCCGCAAGCCAGCCGCCCGACACCAGCAGACCTACGTACTGCGGCGGTTCTTCGCTTGGGCCAAGGCCGGCAAGATCGTCCTGACCAACCCCACTCGGCGGCTCTCCCTCGGCGCGCAACCGGCCTTCACCGGCGTCGTGCTCGAGGTCGCGACCCAACAGGAGCAGTTCGCCCGCTGGACCCGCGACACCACCTCGCCCCGCGAGCGGCTCGTCGGACTTCTCGCACTCCTACACGCCGCGTCCAACGCCGAGATCCGCCTCCTGACCGTCGCCGACATCGACGCCACCCGGCGCAGCGTTAAGCTGCTCGGGCGCCCGTTCCCCACCCCGCTCGACCCGGTCACCTGGAACGCGCTGCAAGCATGCCTGGACGAGAGGGAGACGCCCGGCACGCTCAACCC
>JAABUM010005339.1_pt1 | contig 13596 bp, 16 predicted proteins | sample 5559161 | NCBI WGS metagenome assembly JAABUM01 (sample SAMN10711868, study PRJNA513369) | rock metagenome | isolation source: Antarctica rocks | place: Antarctica: Victoria Land, Siegfried Peak nord
CTACATTCGGCCCCCCCCCCCCCCCCGACCGCCGACTCCTAAAAGGAGACGACGATGGTTGACGATCAGAGCAATCGGCCACAGGCCCCCGGCGGCGGGCGCTTCGGGGATCGCCCGGAAGGTGGCGGCGGCGGGCGTTTCGGCGACCGTCCGGGGGGTGGTGGCGGGCGCTTCGGCGACCGTCCCGGCGGTGCCGGCGGTCCGGGTGGTCCCGGGGGTCCGGGCGGCGATCGTCCGGGCGGTGCGCGACGCTTCGGCGGCGGCGGGGGGGGGGGGGGGGGGGGGCGTTTCTTCCCGCGCCGCAAGTACGATCAGTTCGCCGCCGATCAGGTGGTGCCGGATTACAAGGATGTGCAGCGGTTGCGCCGGATGGTCTCGGACCGCTCGAAGATCGAGCCGCGCCGCAAGACCGGCACGAGCGCGAAGAACCAGCGCGCCCTGACGGTGGCGATCAAGCGTGCGCGCCACATGGCGCTGCTGCCCTTCACGTCGTCGCAGGGACGGTAGCGAGCGAGTGGGCGTAGCGGGCAAGTGGGCGTAGTGGGCGAGTAGGGAAGTACGGGGATGGCCGTGGCGATCGGCATGCTCTGCGCTTCCCTACTCGCCCACTTGCCCACTACGCCCACTTGCCCGCTCTCTACAAGGATGGACTTGGTGATCGAGCGGATCAGGGGGATGCTGCCGACCCCGCGCGGCCAGCAGGGACGGCAGGGCCAGCAGACGCGGTATTTGTCGCAGAATCGGCAGACGCGCCGCGACCGGGAGGTGCGGCAGCGGCGTATCCTCTTCATCGCGATGGGGGCGGTGACGGCGGCGGTGGTGTTGCTGCTGGTGGGTGGGGCGCTGCGGGAGTTCGTGCTGTTGCCGCGCGAGTCGCTCGCCTCGGTGAACGGGACGTCGATCACGCGCGGGGATTACTGGAAGTATCGGCGCTATTCGCTCCTCCAGCAGATCCAGCAATACCAGTTCTTCGCGGCGCAGAATCCGCAGTATCAGACCTATGTGCAGCAGTTGCAGACGCAGCTGACCACGGTGAAGACGGCGGCGGTCGACCCGACGACGCTCGGCACGATGGTCGACGATCAACTGACCGTCCAGCGGCTGAACACGCTTGGCCTCGCGATCACCGATGCGGACATCGCCCAGTACAACACCGAGACGTTCGCGCCGGTGGCTCTCTCCTCGCCGACCGCGACGCCGCCGGTCAACCCGACGGCGGCGGCGTGGGCGACGCAGACGGCCTCGGCGCAGGCGGTGACGCCGACCCCGCCCGGGACCTCCGGCACGCCGGGCGCGGCGACGCCAGACACGCCCGGTACGCCGGCGGCGACCCCGGCGACCCCGCTCGTGACGCCCGGCACGCCGATTCCTTCGGCGACGATCCCGGCCTCCGCCACGCCGAACCGCGAGGAGGCGCTGGCGACCTCGACGGTGGGGTATGGGACGTTCGTCAAGAACTTGCAGACCTCGACCGGGATGACACAGGAGGATTACGTCCGCCTGATCGCGCGCCCGGAGCTGGCGAAGCAGCGGGTGACGACGCAGCTGACGGGCGAGATCAAGGATGTGCAGCCGCAGGTCCATGCGTATCACATCCTGGTGGCGACGAAGGATGGCGCGGACCAGCTTTATAGCCAGGTGACGGCGGGCGGCGCGGTCGATCAGCAGAAATTTCAGGAGCTGGCCCGTACGCAGAGCACCGATACCTCGACCGCGCCGAATGGCGGCGACCTCGGCTGGTTCCCGAAGGGGATCATGGTGGAGGCGTTCGAGAACGCGGCGTTCGCCTTGCAGCCGGGGCAGGTGAGCCAGCCGGTGCAGACGAAGTTCGGCTGGCACGTGATCCTGGTGACGGAGCGCGCGGATGATCGCCCGCTGACGCTGACGACGCTGAGCGGGCTGAAGGATGCGGCGTTCACGAAGTGGCTCGATGGGCAGCGTGCCTCGGCGACGATCACTTCGACCGCCCCGGCGCCGCCGACCCCCGCCGCCGCGCCGTTTGAGGCACCGCCCGGTGCGCCGCCGACGGCGGTGCCGACGGTGATCCCGACGCCGGTGCGGACGCCGGGTGCGAGCGGGACACCGGGCGCTGTGCCGAGTACGGCGCCGTAGGCGAGTGGGCCGGGGGGCCAGTAGAGAAGAGACGGCCCCCCGCCCGGAGATGGGCGGGGGGCTTCGGGTTAAGCCCTCACCCCGTCGCGTCCACCCAGCGGGCACCCGGCGCGAGGGACCTCTCCCTAGCAGGGAGAGGGGGCTGCCAGTGGGGCGGTGGTGTTACGAACGCGCTCCATCTCGCGCAGGCGGGTAGTATGCCCTTCATGGGGAGTGGCAGCCTCGGGGCAGTGCAATCCCCGAAGGCAAGCGCGGTGTCTGAGCCAGGGTGTGCCGATTCGCGGCATCCGGCCCGGCGGTGCGCGCTCGTAACCCGTCGTCGAGCGGCTCCGCGAGCAGCAATCCGGCGGCTTGCAACGCGCCGCGCGCCGCGTCGCGCACGCGCGTGTCGGGGGATCGGGACGGGCGCTCGGCCAACCACTCCCGGACGACACCCTCGGGCGGCTTGCCCTGTCGCGCCGCTTCCTCGTGGCGTCGGGCGTAGAGGTCGGGCGGGAGGTCGAGGATCAAGGCGGTCATGGTCCCTCCAGCGCGCGGGTCGCGAGGATGGTGCGCGGTGATCGATCGGGATTCGTCCGATCGGGACGAGGCGGTGCAGATAGCATGGCACGGGCACAGACCGGGAGCCCATGATTGGGCTGGTCGCGGCGTGGCAAACTTCAACGGGCGGGGGCACGATGGACGGGTTCGAGGAGTTGACGATCCGGGCGAACGGGATCGCGCTGTGTGCGGTGGCGGCGGGGCCGCCCGCCGGGCCGCTGGTGCTGCTGCTGCACGGCTTCCCGGAGGGCTCCTACGGCTGGCGGGCGCAGCTGGGGGCGCTGGCGGCGGCGGGGTATCGCGTGGTCGCGCCGGACGGGCGGGGCTACGGGCGGAGCGCGAAGCCGGACGGGGTGCGGGCGTACGGGCTCGATCGGTTGACGGGGGATGTGGTGGGGATCATCGCGGCGCTGGGGCGGGACCGCGCGGCGCTCGTGGGGCACGATTGGGGGGCGCTGGTGGCGTGGGCGGTCGCGGCGCGGCAGCCGTCGTGGGTGACGCGGTTGGCGATCCTCAACGTGCCGCACCCAGCGACGATCGGGCCGTTCCTGCGCGCGCACCGGAGCCAGCGGCTGCGGAGCGCCTACATCGCCTTCTTCCAGCTGCCGTGGTTGCCGGAGGCGCTCTTGCGCGCGAACGATTGGGCTTTGCTGGCGCGGGCGCTGACGGGGACGAGCCGCCCCGGCACCTTCTCGGCTGACGAGCTGGCGCGTTATCGGACGGCGTGGGCGGAGCCGGGGGCGCTGACGGGGATGCTGAACTGGTACCGGGCGCTGGTGCGGGTCGGCGGAACCTCGTCCGCGCCGCGCGTGACGGTGCCGACGCTGATCCTCTGGGGGGTCCGCGATCGGTTCCTCGATGCGCGGCTGGCGGCGGCGAGCCTGGACTGGTGCGACGATGGGCGACTGGTCGAGATCGACGCGAGCCATTGGGTGCAGCACGAGGAGGCGGGGCGGGTGAACGGGGAGTTGGTGGGGTGGTTGGGGATGGGGTAAGAGATCGGCCCGCACCTCGGCTCGCATTCGCTCGAGGATCATCTCCTTGGATGGGGAGAGGGGCCTTGTTGGGGGGGGGGGTGGGTGCTGGATGAACCCTCACCCCGGCGCTCACGCGCCACCCCTCGCCCCGCCGACTGCGGGTGCCCCCCCACCCGGGGGGCCGCTCAGCCGAGGAGCGGGGGAGGACCAAACTTTACCACCGATGGCAAAACGCAGCACCTGGGGGCCGACCCGGTATGGGCTATCGGGAGAGGAAGGGAGGGGCGATGTCCGGGGGGAGTGCCGGGAAAATCGCGGCGGTGTCGCTCGCCTGGGCGATTGTCCACAGCGCGCTCGCCTCGCGACAGGCGAAGGAGTCGGCGCGGCGTCTGGTCGGCCCGCGCCGCCGCAACGGGCTCTACCGGCTCGTGTACAATCTCCAATCGTTCGCGACAGCAGGTGCGTTCACCTTCTGGTTCCTGCGACAGCCCGATCGCGAGCTGTACCGGGTCCCCGCGCCCTTCTCCTGGTCGCTGTACGGCGGGCAACTGGCCTCGCTCGGCGTGGTCTTCGCCACGTTGTGGGCGGTCGGGCCGACGCGGATCAGCGGGCTCGCGTCGTTCGCGCAATTCGTGACCGGCCACGAGCCGGAGCGGGAACCGGAGGCGCAGGGTCCGGCCCGTGGCCCCGATGGCGCGTTGCGTGTCGTCGGCCCCTTCCGCCACACGCGGCACCCGGATAATCTGCCGATCCTCGGCGTGTTCTGGCTCTTCCCGCGCATGACCGTGAACCGGGCCACCCTGGCCGTGCTGGGGACGCTCTACGCCGTGCTCGGCTCGCTCCACGAGGATCAGCGGTTGCGCGCGGCCTACGGGGCGGCCTTCACGGCGTATCAGCGGCGCTACCCGTTCTTCTGGCCGCGCTTCGGTGGGTGGGGTGTGGCGGGCGATTCGGTGGGCGGGGAGGGTGGGGCGCGGGCTGGTGCGTGAGCGCGTCGGGATCGGCGGCCCTCGGGTAAATGTAGCCGATGGGATGGTGCGGCGATGACAGGCGGACGGCGGCAAGACGGACGTGCGGCGGGGCGTCTCGCGGCGCGACCGACGGCGCTGGCGGGCGAGTCGGCCCCGATGGCGACCGGGGTGCGGCCGCTCGGGGTGGCGACCGCGCGCGACGCGCTCCTGTACATGCCGACCGGGCTGCGCGCGGGGACGCCCGCCCCGCTCGTGGTCGCGCTGCACGGCGCGGGTGGGACGGGGCAGCGCGGCCTCGATCTGCTGCTGGCGGAGGCGGAGGCGCGGACGCTGCTCCTGCTCGCGCCGACCTCGCGCGGCGCGACGTGGGATCTCCTGAGCGGCGGATATGGCCCCGATGTGGCCCTGCTCGACCGGGCGCTGGCGACCGTTTTCGCGCGTTACGCGGTCGATCCGGCGCACCTGGCGATCGCCGGGTTCTCGGACGGGGCCTCGTATGCGCTCTCGGTCGGCCTCGCCAACGGGGATTTGTTCGGCCATCTGCTGGCCTTCTCGCCCGGCTTCGCCGCGCCGGGCGAGCGGGCGGGACAGCCGCCGGTCTTCATCTCGCACGGCACGCACGATGCGGTCCTCCCGATCGAGCGGTGCAGCCGCCGGATCGTGCCGCAGTTGCGCCGCGCGGGCTACGACGTGCTGTACCGCGAGTTCGATGGGCCGCACACCGTCCCGCCCGCGATCGTGCGCGACGGGCTCGATTGGTTTCTCGGTTAGGGCGACGCGGCGAGGGGGCGGGCGATGGGGGCGATCCTGGTGGCGCTGAGCGCGGGGCTGCTGGCGCTGATCCTCTGGCTGCGGACGCGGGGCGACCTGGGGCGCGGGCGATTGGCGGCGGCATTGTGGACCCTGTTCGGCATCCTCGGCTTCTGGGCACTGGCCGTGGTGACGGGCGCGCGGGTGCCGTTCTGGGGGATTCTGGGCTTCGGCGCGCTCATCGGGCTGTCGGAGTGGGCGCGCTCGCGGGCGCTCGGCGGGGCGGGGGAGTAGGGCGAGGGACGGAACAGGAGACACAGAGACGCAGAGGGGGAACGGGAGAGGGGACGATCGGAGGGGGCGGTGCTGGTGCAACTTATGTAGCTGAAGGCGTACCGATAACGCTCACAACGCCCCCTCAATAACCTCTTCTCCTGTCGTCCTCTGTGTCTCTGCGTCTCTGAGGCCCACGTCCCCAGCCGTTATGACGCGGGGAATTCGTGGAATTCGCCGCGCTCGCGCATGAAGGTCCAGCCGGTCGTGGAGGGCGGTTCGAGGCCGAGTTGGGTGATAATTGTCGCGATTTGCTCCCGGTGTCCGGCGGAGTGGCTGAGGATCTGGACCAGGAAGCTGGCGAGCGGGTATTCGTAGATCGGCTCGTCGGGGCGGGTCACGCGGACGATGGTGTCGGCCCGTGCGGCGAGCGCCAACCGGAGCAATTCGTCGCTCGCCCAGCGCACGCCATCCCGCAGGATCGCGAAGCCCGCGAACCGGTCCGGCGGGGGCGGATTCGGAGGGAGCTTCGTGGTGGCGAGGTCCACGTAATCGACCTCGGAACTCGCGATGTGGACCAGCGTGTCGCGGATCGAGCCGAAGCCGCCGACCGCCGTGGCGTCGAGCTGGGCGTCGCTCAAGGCTTCGCAGAAGGTCAGGAGCGTCAGATTGGCCCAGGCGTTGTGCTGGAATAGCGCGGTGAGGACGCTGGCGTCCCCCTGTGCGGGCGGTGGCACCGTTCTCCTCCATTGCGCGCGGGATCGGGGGTAAGCACGGTAGGGCGGGGCGGCGTGTATCCCGGCATGCGTACTCTAGCAGCGTGACAGTGCAGTGGCAAGGTCACGGTCGTGACCGCCCTGGCGTCGGGTCGGCTGTGTGGCGGTGGGGAATGGCCGTTGCGCGGCAGACTGACGCCGCGCGTCGCGCCGATCAGCGGTCGGCGGCGGTGTCGGGGTGGGGGCGGAGGCGGTAGCAGCAGGAGGGATCACCGTCCACGATGCGCGTCTCGCGGACCACCGTGGCGGTGGGCAGGAGGCTGGCGATCAGGTCGAGTTCGCAGGCGCAGACCTCGGGGGCGCACTGGGCGAGGCCGTAGAGGGCGCAGTTGTGCTCCTTGAGGAGGTAGTCGCCGTCCGGGGTCGCCTCCCAGTCGGCCAGGTAGCCCTGCGCGTCGAGGAAACCGGCGAGGATGTCGAGTTGGGCGGGGAGGGGGCGTTCGGCGAGGGCGGGCGCGAGCTGCGCGCGGGCGCGCTCGGCGCGACGCCGGAAGAGGAGTGCGACCTTGTCGCCGCCATCGAGCGTGCGGAGATCGTCGAGGAGATCGAGGGTCAGCTCCTGGTATTGGCGGGGCTGGATATCCTGCGCGCCGGGGGCGAGGGCGTAGATGTGGACGGGACGCCCGACCGGGCGGCGCTCGACCCGCGCGCAGAGAAGCCCCTCGGCTTGCAGCGCGGTGAGGTGCTTGCGGACGGCCATCGCGGTGACGCCGAGGGCTTCGGCGAGCTGGTCGGCGGTCAGCCCCGCTGAGCGGCGCAGCGCATCGAGGATCTCCCGTCGCGTTGTGCCGTGTCGTCGCTCCACCGTGATCGCCCCTTCGCTCGATAAGACTTTCGCAACTTAAGTATAGCAGAAAGGGGAAACGGGGCGGGGGACGGACGGAACAGGAGGCACAGAGACACAGAGGGGGAAAGGGGGAAGAAGGGACAAGGGTCGGTCACGGCAGCGATGCGGAGATACAGAGACGAGGAGCCGGAGAGACGCGGGGAGGGATCGAGGTGGATCAGCGGGGAAGGGGCGAGTTCCCCCCGCTCCTGCCCCCCGCGCCCTCTGAGCCTCTGTGCCTCCTGTTCCGTCCCGGTCTCGTTCCCTCTCGTCGTTCTCTGCGTCTCCGTGGTGATCCGTCCCCATTCGTCATGGTCATCCGTCGGCCAGTGGCGGCGCTCGTTCGGCACCGTAGTCCACGTCTCGCCCGGCGCGGATAATCGGATGTACGGTCGCCGGGTGTCGGTTCGTCGCGGCGCGAAGCGGGAGGATCACGGGGTCGGGTTGCCACGCTCCTTCACCGGGACCTTTTTCAGCTCTGGGTACGCCTGGAGCACCGACTCCAACGCGTTACTGTTCGCCCCTTTGAGGTGTTGGTCAAAAAACGCCACGGTCAAAGCTTGCGCGATGGTGAGGCAACGCGCCGGGTCGGTCGCGCCTTCGATCTTCAGCAGATCGCGCAGCCAGCGGTTACCGAAAAAAAGGCCGATGTCGGTAAACTTCATATGGTCACTGCCGGTGATGGTGTAGAGTTCGCCCGATCCTTGCAGCACGTCCGCCAATCCATCGATATTGTGCTGCGCCTTACGGTATTGCTCATCATACGCCGCTTTACTCCCGTAGAAATCGCGCAACATCTGCTGCCCCTCGGGCGTATCGTCAAACTTTTCCATCAAGCTCTGCCGGTTTTGGATCGCCTGTACGTGGTACTTGTCATTGGCGAGCATGAGCAGTGGTGCGATCACTTGCGCGTTTGCGGGGGTGACGTACACCGTGCCATCCAGATCGATCGCGGCCTTGACCCGGCTATCGCGAGTCGCCATGTTGTACGCCGTCGCACCCCCGACGGAATGCCCGATGACACCGATCGTGTCGAGATTGAGCTTCCCCTTCAGCGTGGGATCGATCGCCCCCGCGTTGAGTGCGCCGAGTTGCTGGATGACGAACTGGTCGTCATCGGCCATGATCTGGGTTATCGGTTCCGCAGGTTCGGGCACATCGAAGTTGGTCGTCGCCTGCCGGGCGGTAACGAGTCGTCCGGGAAAACCGTGGCTGCGGATACATAGGTGTGGTCGATGGCGACCACGACATAGCCGTGGCTCGCCAAGTCTTCGCTCTGTGCTGTTTCGACTTCGGGTGTCGTGCCGGCACCGTGCGAGAACAGCACCACCGGGTAGGTTTGCTCCTTGTCCGATGGGCGCAGATTGGCCTTGGCGTGCGTCTGCACCAGTCGAAAATGGCTGAACGCGAACGACGGAAGCCCATAGAAGCTCGCGAATGCCCCCATGAGTTCGGTCGAGCCGTTGAAATACGGGGCGTACGTCTTGGTATCGTCTGGTTCCGCCGGATAGTACACTTTGATCATGAGCTCGCGCTTTTGCGTGGTGTTGGCCAGGAATGGCTCGGCGCGGCGTTCGTCGACGAGATGGACGTACCTGAAGCCCACCGCCTCATCGCCGGTCGGCTCGGGCAGCGTAAAAACCGGCAAGGCGTGCGCCAGGAATGCGGTGAACGCCAGGATGGCGAGCCCCAGGCTCACCGCGACGCCCCTGAGCGCCCCCGGGATGCGCAGTTTGGACGATCTGTCGCCCGCCCGTACCAGCGCATAGCCCGTCAGCAGCACGGCGATGAGGTAGGAACACGCCATCTGCCAGCGTATGCCCTCCAGCACCCCATGCGCGAAGAGGGCGGCCAGGTTGACCCCGGCAGCCCCGAGCCAGACGGCCCTTGATGGTTTCGTAACGCTCAACAGGAGGGTGAGCAGATTTGCCAGGATTAACGCAACCTCGAACAAGCGCACAGGGACCTCCTCGCTTCCTTCCTACCAAACCGAGGATCGCTGTGTCCCAAAATAGCCGGGCGATGTGAACGTGCTGTGAATCTAGGGGTGAAAGCGAATATGCAACGAGAGGCCCTGCCTCGTCGCCTCGGCACGGATCGTCCATCCCTGCCGCTCGACCAACTCCCTGACGATGGCCAGCCCCAGCCCGAGGCCGCCCGAGGCCCGGTTCCGCGACTTCTCTACCCGGTAGAACCGCTCGAACAGGTGGGGCAAACTCTCCGTTGGCACGCCCCTGCCGTTGTCGGAGAGGATCAAACCTTCCTTGTCGGCGACGATGCGCACCTCGGTGGCCCCGGCATGATCCAGCGTATTCCGCAGGATATTGAGCAGGATCTGCTCGAAGGCCTGCCGATCCGCCTTGACCGTCAGATCGTCCGGGATCTCCACCGTTGCATCGATCGCGCGCGCCCGAAGTTCTTGCCCCAACTCGGCGACCACCCGCGCGCAGACCCGGGCGAGCGGAACGTCCTCCGCGCGCGTGTGCTGTGGCGCGCGTGCCCTGGTGTAGGCATCGAGCCTGACGACAAGTTCGGTTAGCCGGTCAACTTGTTCCCGCAGGAGTTGAATCCGCTCCGGTGAGATCGGCAGCGTGCCTTCTTGCATCGCGATCAGCTGGCCGGTGAGCGCGGTCAAAGGGGTGTACAGCTCGTGCGAGGTATCCGAGATAAGGTCTTTCCGCAATTCTTCCTCGCGCCGCAAGCGTTGTGCGAGCGCATTGAAGCTGTCAAAAACACGATCGAACTCGGTGATCCCGGAGGCAATAAGCCTCGTCTCATACCGATTCGCCTGCAATGCGGCGATCGCTCGCGCGAAATCTCGTAGTGGGCGCACCACCAGGCGCGACGCAAACCAGCCCAGCACGAGCGGCAAGCCCAGGATCGCGGCCACCAATGGCACCGTCTTCAGGGTGGTCGGTGCGGTGCTGAATGCGCCAAGGAACAGCACGATGCCAAGGAGTACGGCCAGGCCGCTCAGGAGTGCCAGCGCGGTGATGCGGGCCGCAAAGCTGCGTCGCAGCGCGGTCAGGGCACTCACAGTGGCCGCCGAAAACGATAGCCCGCGCCGATCACCGTCTCGATATAGCGCGGTCGGCGCGGGTCATCCTCGAGCTGCCGTCGCAACTCCTTGATGTGCGCATCGATCGTTCGGTCGTAGACATGGTGTTCGTCCGGATCGGCGTATATCCGGTCCATGAGTTGCTCCCGAGACAGCACGACGCCGGGCTGTGAGGCGAGCGCCAGCAGCAAATTGAAACGCGTAGTCGTCAGGCGGAGCGGTTTGTCGTCCTTGGTAACCGTCATCGTCTGCGGGTCGATGGTCAATCCGTCGAGATGCACTTCTTTCGTACCGTGACGCCGTAGGAGTGCCTGCACGCGCGCGATCAGTACGTGGGGGTTGAAGGGCTTCTTGATGTAGTCATCCGCCCCCAGCGCGAGCCCCCGAACCTCATCCTGATCGTCGCGCCGCGCCGTGACGATCAGGATCGGGACCGTCGAGGATTCGCGAATACTCTGGCAGACCTCGAAGCCGCTCCTGCCGGGCAAACTCAGGTCGAGGAGCACCAGGCCGGGCTTGTATTCCCGAAAGGCATCGATCGCGGCTTGTCCGTCGGCTACTTCCAGCGTGGCATAACCGGCCCTCGCAAGGTACGCGACTTCTACCTCGCGTATGGAGGGCTCATCTTCAACAACCAGGATGGTCGTCATTCCCGCATACCGGCCATGATCGCCTCCTACGAGCGGTTTCGCCGGTCATACAGAGCGAGCACCACACCTCTTCGCGCCGATATACCGTGCGGCTTCGTGTCCCAGGCGTAGATGCCGTGGCGCTCTCGGGCGCTGCCCATGAGCCGACGCTTATCGATCGGGGACGAGCCCGCACAGGCGTATCGTCTCCGTATCCCGAACGACGCTTCCTGCGGCCACTATACAGCTATCGAGGGGGATGTACGCGTGCGAGATCGGGCATCACGGTGATTCGGCAGGACGGAGGCCGCAGAGACGCAGAGACACAGAGAACGACGAGGGAAGGACGGGGCTGGGACAGGAGATACAAAGGCACAGAGGGGCTGGGGGGATTGCAGGGGGACGGCTCATGCACCTGGAGAAGGGCGGCTCTCCCAGATGAGATAGCCTTCGTAATCGTAGGCTCCGATGATGATCCGCTCGGTGTGGCGAACGAGTGTGGCGAGTTGGGCGGGTGTGAGCTGAGAGCGGTTGACAAGGTGATTGATGGTGCCATCGCCGGTGGCGAGTATGGCAAGGAAACGATAGGAACGGGCGCGGCGGATGGTTCGTTCTCTGAGCGCTTGATGCCGAATCCCTGGCGAAACGGTGCGATAGACCTCTTCATCATAGAAGAGGAAGTGAGACTCGCGATCGGCCTGGATGTATGAGGCGGTGGGTGTGGCGGAGGCGTCTTCGCAGATGCGGAGCGCATCGGGGCGGGAGCGGAGAAAGTCGGCGCTGAGCAGGACGATATCGGGGCGACTCGGGGTGGTGATCGCTTGCACGCCTTCGTGTATCGGCTCTGGCGGTGTGATGCCGCCGGAAGTGAATTGGTACGCCGTGTCCGGGGCGACGGTCGGATGGAGGAAGGACCAGACCCGGCCCGTTTCGAGCGGTAAGGATGCCAATACCCGCGAGAGCTGGCCGCCCTCGTCCAGATATTCGCGGAGATAGTCGAGCGCTCGGCTATCCAGCGTGCGCGGGACGACCATCATATCTCTCCCTTCCGCCCCTCCGTGCCTCTGCGCCTCCTGTTCCGTCCCCTTTTTCTCTCTCGTCGCGCTGCATCTCCGCGTCTCTGCGGTGATCCCCCGTTCCCCGCCCCTACAACTCGACGCCGGTCTGGTGGAGGCGGCAGCGCTCGGCGGTGAGGATGCCGATGATCTGGCGGACGGTGTCGTCTTCTTGTCCCGACTCGTTGAAGACGACGTAGTCGAAGTGCTCCACGGTGGCGAGTTCGCGCTGGGCGGTGCGGAGGCGGCGGGCGAGCGCGGCCTCGTCGTCGGTCTTGCGATGGTGGAGGCGGCGGGCGAGTTCGTCGATCGAGGGGGGGGCGATGAAAATGAAGATGCCGCCCGGCGCGAGGCGGTGGAAGGTCTGTGCGCCCTGCGTGTCCACCTTGACGACGACGTCCTGCCCCCCCGCCAGCGCCTTCCGCATGGGGGTGCGCGGCACGCCGTAGAAGTTGCCGTAGACCTCGGCCCACTCGATGAACTCCCCGGCGGCAAGCTGCTGCGCGAACTGCTCGCGGGTGTAGAAGTAGTAGTGTTCGCCGTCGACCTCGCCGGGGCGCTGCTTGCGCGTGGTGACGGTGATGGCGAAGAACATGCCGGGATAGAGCTCGCGCATGCGGTCGATGATCGTGTCCTTGCCGACGCCGGAGGGGCCGGAGATGACGATCAGTTGCGGGCGAGCGTTGGCCCGGAGGTCGGCGAGGATGGCGTCGCCGTTGGCGTCGTAGGGCTCGGTGCCGCGTGCATCCAGCATATCCACGAGTCTGTTCACCCCCCTGGCGAATGACGAATCCCCCGGAGGGGAGCTACTCCCCGCAGGGGAGCCGCTGACGAGTGACGAGTGACGATAGTGGGCCGGCGGGCCAAGTAGCCCGGTGGGCCGGTAGTTCTAGGACGAAGGACGAGCGACGAAGGGAGACGACGCCCGGTAAGCGACGATGCCGCGCCTGGATGCTCGCGCGGGCGGGCCGACCAATGGAGCGGTGGGCGGCGTCGCGCGGTGGGCGTCCCCGGCGGTGTGGGGGTGATTCTACCATCGGGGGGCGGCGGGGAACAGGCGTGGCGTCGAACGTGGGGGCGGGGCCGTAGGGCACGTTGTCCGGCGGGGTGCCGTTGGGCGGGCGACCGCGCTGTTCGCAGGATAGTGTGGGGCTGGGGATGCGCTATACTGCTGCGCGATCATGGACGTGATCGTGTGCGCGACAGCGGAATGGATTTTGCGTTCCCCGGCGAGTATTGGGAGAGTGTGGGCGGACCGGTGCGGATGCGGCACCCACGCCCGCTGCGGAGGTCGAGCACTCGCGTGATGTGGCGCGGGGGGGTGCCCTGCACGATATGCGGCGCAGGAGGAGAGGAGATGACCCAAATGGAGAATCAGCGCGAAGAGCGTCAGCAGGCGGCATCGACGGCGTTCGGCGCGCGGATGATCGCCAGAGTTCTTTTCATCGTCGTCGGCACATTCCTGCTGTTCATCGCGATCGCCTATTACGCGGGGTTCGCCGCGTACCACCGCTAGTACACGGTCGCGGAAATCCCTGAGTGGTTGTGCGAGAATACGGCGGTGACGCGACGTTGCCGCTGCGGCGACCGAGACCCAGGAGGCCCGATGCTCCCCGGCCCCACCCCGTT
>JAABUM010005340.1_pt1 | contig 13591 bp, 13 predicted proteins | sample 5559161 | NCBI WGS metagenome assembly JAABUM01 (sample SAMN10711868, study PRJNA513369) | rock metagenome | isolation source: Antarctica rocks | place: Antarctica: Victoria Land, Siegfried Peak nord
AATACACTATTCGGTAGATCATGTCCAGCACCGACACGCGCAAACGCGCAGGTCAACAATGGTTTTCAGCCGCTGCCAACGTCACCCGACCCGCTCAGAATCCGAATAGCCAGGAAACTCCCGCTAGTCGGGCCGGTCAAAGGTCGGAGCACACGCCAGGCATCTCTGTCTTAGACCCAGCTGTCGTCGCCAGCGGCGCCGCGGCCAGCGGATGGGGCGGCAATGAGAACCGAGCAGGTGGCGTGCCGGCTCACCTTCTCCACCGTGGTCCCGAGGAAGCGCCCCCAGACGGCCGAGTGCCCGCTGTGACCCAGCACCACCAGGTCGGCGTGCGCGCGGTGGGCGGCGTGCAGCAGCTGCTGGGCCGGGTGGCCGCTCACGACCTCGGCGCGGGCGGCGACACCTCGGGCCTGCGTGTACGCCGTCGCCTCTTCCAGCCAGCGACGGCACTCGCGTTCCTCAAGCTCCCGTTCCTCGTCGAACTCGCCGACGGTCGCGCCATAGTGCGGCAGGTGGCCTTCCACCGCCACGACCAGCAGGTCCGCGTCGGGCGCGGCACGGGCCAGCTCCGTGCCGAGCTCGAGCGCTCGGCGCGCGCCCGGGGACCCGTCGTAGCCGACCAGCACCCTGCTGAACATGTCCTCACCTGCCGCTTGGCTCACCCGGCGAATCGCGGTGGTGCCGGCGGGGCCCATCGCTTTCTGAACCAGTGTCCACCTTCGCGGACGTGCCCGGCCAGCGCCAGGTCGTGGCTTGTGTTGCGCACCAAGGCTGAGGTGTGGCCTGTGTACACTCCAGAACGAAGCAGCGGCGGTGGGGCTCGCCGCACCCGAACCGTCACCCTCGCGGGTGGCCAACAGTCCCTACCTGATCATTTCGTGGCGCGCTTCTGGCGCGCCCTGGACAGGTAGGGAGGCGACGCGGATGGCCGAGCAGCCTCCTGCCCGTCCACTGGCCCGGGAACCGGTCGACTCCGACGTCGACCTGCACCTGGGCCGCCAGCCGGCTCATCGCCGCGCCGAGCTGGGCCTGCTGCTGGTGGTCTCGGCCGGCGGCGCCGCGGGCGCTGGCGGGAGGTATCTGCTGGGTCTGGCGTTCCCGCAGCCGCCCGGGTCGTTCCCGTGGACCACCCTCGTGATCAACGTGGCCGGTTCGGCGCTGATCGGGGTGCTGATGGTCCTGGTCACCGACGTGTGGACCCGGCGCCGGCTGGTCCGCCCGTTCCTGGGCACCGGCGTCCTGGGCGGGTTCACCACCTTCTCCACCTTCGCCGTCGACATCCAGACACTGATCAGTACGGGCCACGCGGGCGCGGCGCTGCTGTACCTGGCCGTGACTCCGGTCGGTGCGGTGCTCGCGGTGTGGGCGACGGCCTCGACGACCCGACGACTGATCACCTTGAGGACACGATGAGACTGACCGGGACCGCGCTGCGCCTGACCATCATGATCGGCGAGTCCGACCGCTGGCACCACAAGCCGCTGTACACCGAGATCGTCCACCGAGCCCATAAGGCGGGGCTGGCCGGCGCGACGGTGTTGCAGGGGGTGGAGGGGTTCGGTGCGACGAGCCTGATCCACAGCGCCCGGCTGCTCAGCCTGTCCGACGACCTGCCGGTCGTCATCATCATGGTCGACACCCACGACCGGATCGACGCGTTCCTGCCGCAGCTGGAGGAGCTGGTCTCCGAGGGGCTGGTCATCCTCGACGACTGCGAGGTCATCCGGTATGTCGGCGCTGGGCACCAGGTCCCGGGCGCGGTCTGATGGGGCTGGTCCTGGTGATGCTTGGCGCCGCGGTCGGGGCGCCGCTGAGGTACCTGACCGACCGGGCCGTGCAGCGGCGGCACGACACGATCTTCCCGTGGGGCACGTTCAGCGTTAACGTGATCGGGTCGCTGATCCTGGGGGCGGTGATCGGCGCGGCCCGCGCGGGAGCGGCGCCGCACGAGGTGCAGCTCGGCCTGGGGGTGGGGTTCTGCGGGGCGTTGACGACCTACTCGACGCTGTCGTACGAGACGCTGCGCCTGGCCGAGGACGGGGCCCGGTTCTTCGCCGCCGCGAACGTCGTGGCGAGCATCGTCGCCGGCCTCGGGGCCGCGTTCGTCGGAGCCGCGATCAGCCAGGCCCTGTGGACATGAGCAACTCGACGTCCCCGGACGAGCCGATTCCGGACCCGAGCCCGGAACTGACCCGGGACAAGGAGCAAGAGACGCGATGGTTGTCGCCGGGTGTGGCGGGGGTGGGCGCGGCGTCGCTGTTCAGCGACGCGGGGCACGAGATGGTCACCAGTGTCCTGCCGACCTTCCTCACTTCGACGTTGCACGCCGGCCCGGCCGCGCTCGGCGCGATCGAGGGCGTCTCGGACGCGCTGGTCGGCTTGAGCAAGCTCGCCGGTGGGCCGTTGGCCAACGACCCGGCACGCCGTGGCCGGCTCGCCTCGGGCGGGTACCTCGGCACCGCGGTCCTGACCGCGGGGATCGGCCTGACCACCGGGGTCTGGCAGGTCGCGGTGCTGCGGGCGGGGGCGTGGGTCTCGCGCGGTATCCGCTCGCCGGCCCGGGACATGCTGCTGACCTCGCTGGCCCCGAAGGCGGCCTACGGGCGGGCGTTCGGTCTGGAACGCGCCGGCGACAACACCGGCGCGATCGTCGGACCGCTGCTCGCCTCCCTGCTGGTGGCAGTGGTTGGGGTGCGCAGCACGATCCTGCTCGCGTTCATCCCGGGGATCTTCGCCGCGGTCAGCATCACCATCGCCGCCCGCCAGGCCCGTTCCACCCTGGGCGCCGAAGCGGGTCGTCGGACGTTGGCGTTGAACCTGGGCGAGCTGCGCCGGGCGCGCCTGGCGCGCCTGGCCCGAGCTTTGGCACCGGCGGCCCTGTTCGAGCTGGGCAACCTGGCCACCACGCTGCTCATCCTGCGGGCGACCGGCCTGCTGACCGCGGACGGGCGCTCCGTTACTGCGGCGACCAGCCTGGCCATCCTGTTGTACGCCGCCCACAACGGCGCCGCCACCCTGGCTTCCCTGGGCGGTGGGCAGCTGGCGGACCGGGCCAGCCCACGGCTGGTGTTCGCGGCGGGAGCCGCGGTCTATGTCCTCGGGTATGCCGTGTTCGCCTGGGACCAGCACGCGTGGCCGGTCCTGTTGGCGGGGTTCCTCCTGTCCGGGGTGGGGATCGGGTTCGCCGAGACGGCCGAGTCGACCGTGGTGGCGCAGCTGCTGCCGGAACACCTTCGCGGCAACGGGTTCGGCGTTCTGGGGCTCGTCCAGGCGTTCGGTGACCTTGGTGCCACCCTGGTCGCCGGGCTGCTGTGGGCGGTGTTCTCGCCCACCGTGGCGTTCGCCTACGCCGCGGCGTGGATGGCGCTGTCGGTGCTCGCGTCCGGGTGGCTGCGCCCCCGGACCGCCCGGCCCACCGCCGGGCTCGAACCTGGTCGCTAGCGCCCGTGTGGCTCGGGTCGGGGCTCGCCAAGCCGGGCCAGCAGCTGCCGCAGCTGGGCGGTCTGCTCGTGCAGGGCCCTCGGCTCGTCTGAGGCGAGGTGTCCGTCTTGGCGGGGGTCGGGTCCGGCGTTCCTGAGCATGTCCTGGAAGGCGTCGACCGCGTCGGCGAGGAGGCTCTCGAGTGTGGCGGATCGCTCGCCCGGTCTCCTCGAGGCGTCGTTGCAGGTCGGAGCGGGCCCGGCCGATCTGCTGGTCGGTGAGGGCGGCCACCTGGCCGGCGACGCGCTGTCGGGCTCGGCGGCGGCGCCGTGATGCGGTGCCGACCCGGGAGGTCAGTCCGTGCAGCGGCGGGGCCCAGCCCTGGGCTCGGGTGAAGTCGTATCGGAAGGACGGGTCCACCACCAGCCGGGGCTGGCTCGTCCCGACCTGCAAGGTGAGGTCGAGCAGGTCCTGGATGGCCTGGCGGGCCAGTTGGGCCTGGACGGTGACGTCCTGTTCGGCCTGCTCGATCACGGCGGCCAGTCCCGCCTCCAGGGTTCGGACCTGTTCGGTGCGCCACCGGTCCACGGCGGCGGCGATGAACGATGCGGCCGCCTCGCGGGCCTGGTCCTCGGCCGCTGCCGGGTCGAGACTTGCCAGCTGGTTGTCCCACAGTCGGTCGAGGGACTGGCGGCAGGCGCGGGCGATGGGGGAGACGGCCGCTGCGGCTGACCGGTCCAGGTCCTGGCGCAGCCTGCTCAGCGAGCCGGCGCAGCGGTCGCCGATGTCGGTGCGGCGGCCGGCGATCGTGGTGAGCCGCGCGGCCAGCTCCTCGACCCGGCGCTGCTGACCATTGGCCGCCAGCTCGAGCGTGCGGATCCGGACCAGGCGGGTGTCGAGCATCCCGGTCAGCGTCCGGGTCAGGTGAGCGTTCGCGGCGGCGTCGATGTCGAGCTCGGCGCGCTGGTCGAGGTAGTCACCGAGCTCGGCGGTGAAGGCCGTGAACCCGGGATCGTTCTGGCCGGCGCGGGCGGAGCAGGCCCGCACGGACACCGGCCGGCCGATCGCCGCAGCACAGACCTCCCGGGTGAAGGCCTCCGCCTCGCTGACCTCGTCGGGGGTGAGCCGGTCGCTCTTGTTCAGCAGCACGAAGGTCCGCACGGACAGCCGGTCTATCTCACGCAGCAGGTCCCGTTCCGCATTTGTGACCGGGGGGTCCACGCTCAGGACGAGGACGGCGGCGTCAAGGCTGGCGAGGGCGCGGCCGGCCTCAGCCGTGTTGTGTGCGTAGACGGATCCGGTGCCGGGGGTGTCCACCAGGTCGACCGGGTGGCGCTCCAGCAGCCGGCTGCGGACGTGCACGGTGACGAAGTCCGCCCCCAGCGTGTTACCCGGGTTCCCCGTCTCGGTCACCACGCCCGCCAGGTCCTCGAGGGCGAGCGGGCGGCTCTGACCGGTCAGCAGGGTCAGCACGGCGTGTTCGCCCTCGCCGGCCGCTGCCGTGGTCACGGTTGTCGTGACGGCGGTCAATGGGGTCACCCCGGTGGGCAGTAGCGGCCGGTCCAGCAGCGCGTTGACCAGGGTGCTCTTGCCCCGTTTGGCCTCACCGGCGACCAGGACCCGCAACCGCCGGCGGTGCAGCCGGCGTGCCAGTGTCTCCAGCTTCCGGGCTTCGCCGGTGGTGGCCACGAGAAGGGCCCGGCTGAGGATCTCCTGAAGGTCCAGAGCCACCGTCCGGGAGGTCGTCCGGGGGACGTCGCTCAGAACCCCAGGGTGTGCTCGGTCATCACCGGTCATGACGCGCCGCCCGTCGCCCCGGTCGTTGCCACCCCAGCGGTTGGAGTGGCAGGCGCGTCGTGGGGGCTGGCGTCGCCGAAGACCCGGTCGTAGACATCCTCGCCGTGGCTCGTCGTCAGCGGCCGGCCGGGACCGAGGGTGAAGGTCCGCCGGCCGCCCGGGCCGGGGTCCGCCCGCAGGAACACCGCTGGTGCCGGCGCGGCGGTGAAGAGCCGGTCGGCCAGGTCGAACAGGTGGGTGACCAGGACGACCTTCACCCCCGAGTCGACCAAGGCACTGACGACCTGGTGGGCGATGCGGGAGCGTTGGTGGAGGCGAACGACTCGTTGGACAGGACCAGGTCGCCGGGGTTGACCTCGTCGGCGATGTCGTTCATCCGGTTCAGCTCCTCGTCGAGCTTGCTGGCGCGCATGCCCGCATCCTCCTCCCTCTTGAAGTGGCTGAACACGACGCCCCGCACGTCGGCGTGCACCGACCGGGCGGCGACGAACATCCCGGCCTGGATCATCAGCTGCGCCAGCCCGACGCTGCGCAGCAGCGTCGACTTGCCGCCCTGGTTGGCGCCGGTGATCACCACCAGGGCGGCGCCGTCGGCGTCGATGTCGTTGCCGACGACCGGCTCGCCCTTGATCAGGGTCAGGCATGGGTCGTACAGGCCCCGACCGGTCAAGGCCGGCTGCCCGGCGGGGGTAGGGACGGGGTAGCAGGTCGGTGCCCCGAGGTCGGCCAGGCGGTGGTGCAGGTTGGCGCAGCCGAGGTAGAACGCGAGCTCGCCGCGCAGCATGGTGAAGAAGGACAGGACGTGCTCGGTGGACTGGGCGAGCACGTGGGAGACCCGGCTCAGGGCGGCGGCACGCAGATCGGAAAGGGCGTTGAACCCTACGATGTCGCGTTCCGCGATGGTCAGCGTGTGCGCGGTGTTGACCGACGCGAACAGCCGGCGCAGCCAGGACGGCTCGGGACCGTTGCGACGCCGCAGGACGTAGCCGGTGCCGGCGGTGTCCGGGCTGAGGCGGGCGCTGGCCAGCACCCCGGCGCGGAACCTCAGCCGGCGCAGATGCTCGTCCAGCAGGGCCAGGTAGTCGTCGTCGAGCTGGACGGTGAGCATGTCGAGGAACGTCGTGAAGCCGGCGGAGCGAAATCCTGTCCGGTGTTCCTCGGCCAGGGTCCGCAGCCGCCGCAGCAGCGCGCTGAACTGCTGCAGGACATCCGCGGACCGGTGCAGGACCACCTCCTCGCTTCGCGAGAGGCCACCCCAGGTCTTGCGGTCTGCGTCGATCGCCGCCAGGGTCAGCGCGTACATCTGCCGGACCACGTCCTCGTTCTGCAGGCAGTCGCGTAGCACGTCCTGGCGGTAGGTGATCGCGTCGGGATCGCCCGTCCCGGTCAGCACCGCGACCCGGCACGCGGCGAGCAGGAACGCGTCGCCGGCCGCCATCGCCGCCAGCAGGGTCCCCAGCTCGAGGTCCTGGGCCAGCACGGCCCGGCTCGGGGCGAGCACCGCGGCGGGGTCGAAGTCGCGGTCGCGGTACATCAGGTGCGCCTTCATGACCCGATCCGTTCCCGCAGCCGGGGATAGGTCAGCCCGTACTTGCCGGCGATCGCCTCCGCGTAGGCGAGGCCGTCGGCTGCCTTCGGGGCGACGGTGAAGGTGCGCGTCGCCGGGTCGTCCGGGTCGACGCCGGCGACCAGGCTGACGGTGGCCGCGTCGAGGCGGGACAGCTCGTCGACGAAGGTGACGCAGACCCCCAGCGCGCCGCGCTCGATCAGCCGGGCCAGGACCTGGCTGCCGAGGTAGATCGCGTCCTGCACCGTGGTGGACGTGAAGATCTCGTTCATGACGACCAGGCTCTCGCCGGTGGCCTCGTCGAGGATGGTCTTGATCCGGGTCAGGTCGTCCTCGAGCTTGCCGGAGAGCCGGTGCAGGTCCTCCTCCCGTTCGAAATGGGTGAAGATCTGGTCGCAGAGGAACACCTGGCCGCGCCGGCCGGGGACCGGGCAGCCCAGCCGGGCCAGGTGGTGGACCTGGCCCACCATCCGGGCGAAGGTGGTCTTGCCGCCCTGGTTGGCGCCGGTCACGACCAGCACCCGGCCGGCCGGGGTGAAGGTGAAGTCGTTGCACACCGCGACCATGTCCTCATCGACCAGGCTTGCGGCCAGGGCGAGGTCGAACGACTGATGGACCAGGCTCACCTGACGGGGGCCGTCGACGCGCGGGTAGCAGAACGGCAACCCGACCGCCTGCAACGGCGCGATGAACCCCAGGTAGGCCAGGTAGAACTGGACCTCACGATCGAAGCGGCCGATCGTCGGGTCGAGCAGGTCGACGTGCCGTCCGCAGAAGCCGTCCAACGCCGCGAACTCTTCCGGGAACCACTGCGCGACCAAGGTCACCACCCCGGTCTCGACATGGTTCATGTCCGACGACGACGCCGGCGGCCGGGCCTCGGCCGCGGACGCGATCGGGGCGAACCGGTCGAACGCCTGCGCGACCTCGGCGCTGTAGTCGGCCTCGCCGTCGTACCGGGACACCGTGATCCGGTTGCCGTCCATCCGCAGGCAGTACCTCACCCCGGACAGCCCAGCCCGGACCTGGTCCGTCTCCCGCACCAGGGCCCGGAAGGGGCCCGAGGCGACGTAGCCCGTCAGGTAGTCCCGGAAGCCGGTCATCCCCTCCGAACGGAGCGGGTCCGAATCCAGGTCGCGGGCCAAGTCGGTCACCGCCTTCACGTACAGCTCGGCCGCCTGCAGGAACACCGCCTCCTGCTGGTAGCGATAGTGCAGCTTCGCCGAACGCCGGACGTGCTCGCCCATCCGCCGCATCGTGGCCGCCAAACCGGTGACATGCCCCAACACCGACCGGACCTCCAGATCGCCCATCACCGCCTGCCGGTAGCGGACCTCGGCGCGGGAGGCCGGCGTGTAGAAGAACGGTTTGAGGTCGTACCCCTCCCGACCGGCGACCATCGCCTCCACCACCTGGTCGAGGTTCAGGTCCCGGAAGAATCCCGGCTCCACCTCCCGAAGGGGCGTCGCTTCGTCGGCGAGGAACAGGACGCTCCCGAAACGCCGAGCAGGAGTCCCGGCTCGTACGTCACCCGGTCCAGTCATCGCCGCCTCCTCCACCTGTACACGCACCCGTGTCGAGCAGTTGGAGAAGCCATTAGCGGCGGACCGCGGTTATGGCGAGCCTCATCGCCGTCCCCCCAGTCTCACCCCGTCCGCCCCCGCCCGCAACCGTGCCGCCGGACGGCGCGGCGGCCGCCTGGCTGCGGAGTAGCCTCGACGCGGACAAACCGCCCCGCGCCGAACCGGGCGGCCGGCGTCCAGGAGAGGTGAACAGGATGAGCTTCGAGGTCCACGACCTAACGGCCCGGGAGATCCTGGACTCACGCGGGCGACCCACGCTGCAGGTTAGGGTCGCTCTCGCCGACGGGACGGTGGCCACCGCGGGAGTACCGTCCGGCGCGTCGACCGGGACCCGTGAGGCGGTCGAGCTACGAGACGGCGACCCCGCCCGATTCGGCGGCGCCGGCGTCACCCGCGCCGCTGGCAACGTCAACGGTGAGCTCGCGGACCTGCTGTGCGGAGCATCTTGGGCCAGCCTGGCCGACGCCGACCACGCGATGATCCGGGCCGACGGGACACCGAACAAGGCACGGCTCGGCGCCAACGCCACCGTCGAGGTCTCCATGGCCCTCGCGCGGGCCCTCGCCCGCTCCGCCGACAAGCCGCTGCACGCCTGGCTGCCCGGGTTCGGGCAGCCGCCGCGGCTGCCCGTGCCGTGCTTCAACGTCCTCAACGGCGGAGCCCACGCAGCCAACCCGCTCGACTTCCAGGAGTTCATGATCTGCCCCCTCGGGGCTCCCACCATCGCGGAAGCGGTCCGCGCCGGCGCGCAGGTGTACGCCGACCTCCGGGCCCGGCTCGCCGCCGCCGGGCACGCGACCGGCCTCGGTGACGAAGGAGGGTTCGCGCCCGATCTAAACGAGCCCGAAGAAGCGCTCGACCTGATCGTCGCCGCGATCTCCGACACCGGCTACGACGCCGGCCCGACGGGGATCGCCATCGCGCTGGACCCGGCAGCGTCCGAGTTCTGGACCCAGGACACCGGCTATCTCGTCGCGGGCGCCCGGCTGTCCAGCACCGAGATGATCGACCGGTACGTCGAGATGATCGACCGATACCCGATCTGGAGCATCGAGGACGGCCTGGCCGAGCAGGACAGCAGCGGCTGGCAGGAACTGACCACCCGCCTCGGGCACCGGATCCAGCTCGTCGGCGACGACAACTTCTGCACCAACCCAGCCATCATCAGCCAAGCCATCCATGACGGCATCGCCAACGCCGCCCTCATCAAGGTCAACCAGATCGGCACCATCACCGAGACCAGACCCTCGACGCCATGGAGGTCTGTCACCACGCCGGATACGCACAAATGGTGTCCCACCGCTCCGGAGAAACACCAGACGACTTCATCGCCGACCTCGCCGTCGCAACCGGCTGCGGACAGATCAAGTCCGGGGCCCCGGCCCGCGGCGAACGAGTCGCCAAATACAACCGGCTCATGGAGATCGGCGCACAACAGCCCGGGATGAGCTACGGGAAGAGTTGACTGCCCAGCCCTGCCGCGGCCGTCTACTGGGCCGGCTGCGACACCGACATGAGGGGTGTAGGAACTCAGCGGCCTCGTCGTCATGGCGGGCGGACGTCGAGAGGGGGACGCGGTGTTGCTGTTCGGTTGGGGCCGAAGGAGAAAGACTCTCATTGGCAGTCATGAGGCTGTCTCTGAGCCCTGTACGCAGGGCCGCAAACCCCGCCGCTGTTGTGACCAAACCGTGACCTAGGAGCGAGTCGCAGGCTCTGACCAGCAGGTTTGTGGCACTCGTTCCCGCGCGACCCCCTCGTGGTGAAGCGCGACCCCCGTGCGAGGGAACGCATCGGTCTACGCGGCTTGTGAACGGTCTCCGTCATCAGGTCGACGACGGAGGGGATTCGGGTCATGTCGCTGCAGCAGTACTTCGGACGGTGGGGGGAGCAGGCCCACACCATCGACGCCTCGGGCTCGTGGCGCGCCTGGTCGGACGCGCAACCGGTGTTGGCGCAGGTCGGTTCAGCGGCCGCGTTGGGTGTGGTGGTCATGGACCGGCGTCAGCCGGTGAGGGCGAACCAGCTGCTGCTGGCGCTGGTTCGGGCCGGCTCTGCCGATGGGGGAGTGGACCAGAAGGCGGCCACGTTCGTGGCGTCATTGCTGATGCCAGGTGGCGACCGGATCATTCGTAGTCTCAGCTCCCTTGGACCCGACATCGATGGGATCGTCGCCGGGCAACTGTGGATTCAGGTGCGTGCGTACCCGTGGCGCCACCGCCCGCGGGCCGTCGCCAAGAACATCCTGATGGAGACCCGCCGTGCGGTACTGGCCGACTACGGCGCGGCAACCGCACGGCGAAGTTGCCTGGTCCCGGTCGCCCCTCCGGAGCTGACCGAGGCGATAGACCAGGGCCCCACCCCCGTTACCGACGTGCAGGTCGCGGATCTCGCCCTGCTTGGGCTGCTGGCCTGGGCCAGGGCACGTGGGGTTCTCGCCCGTGAGGATGCCTGGCTGCTGTGGGAGCTGGTCCTGGCCACCGATGACGAGCCGGATCCCCCGCTGGCAGGGCTCGGTCGCGGTGTCACTTCTCTACGGGCTGGGGTCCGAGTCGCGACCGCTCGGGGTGTGACCCCTCGGACGGTAGAGCGGCGGCGCGACCGGGCAGTTGCCCGGCTGCGCCAGGTGAGCGAGGACTTCGAAATTGGTGACGCCGCACCTGTCTACCCCGAGGGGGTCGCGGTGCTTACCGGAATAGGACCCCACCACGGCGAAGGCAGGAACGGATGACCAGCCACACACCCCACCCGACACTGTCGCCGGTCACCGTCGAGCAGGTGACCGATCTCGTCGACGCTGCGTCCGGCGCCGATACCGCGGCGATCGAGGCCCTGGGGGCCGTCGTATCGAACCTGCGGGCCGCCCAGGCCGCCGCCCTCGAGCTGGCGACCCGGGTCCCGACCGAGCTGCTGCGCCAGGTCCTGCTGGCCCGCTGCGCGGACCACCGGGCCGGAGTGTCCCGGTGACCACGATGTCGACGTCCACCGACCGCGGCGAGCACACCGACGGCACCACCGACGAGGCTCTGGTGCCGACCGTGCAGGAACTCGAGCTGGCGTGGCGCGCGGTCCGCGCCGGCCAGTTCCGGCGCCCACAACGACCTAAGGTCGCCGCGCGAGACGTGGCCGGTGAAAGGCGCACCGAAGCGGTCCGGGGGCAGGACGACGGGGGGCGCGTCCGGATCCCGGAGCCGGTCGTCGTCGTTACTGGTGCACACGGTTGGGCAGGGACCTCGACGACGGTGTTGCTGCTCGCCGAGGCCGCCGCCCGGAGGGGCGAACCGGCGCGGGTGATCGACACCGCCCCCCCAGCGCAGTCCGGGTTCGTCGGCGCCGCCATGACGGAGCACGGCGTCGACGAGACAGGGCAGTGGCGGATCGGTAGCCGCGGCCCGGTCAACCTGCAACGGCTGGCCTATCCAGAGATCGCTCCGACCACGGCACCCCCGCCGATGGAGGCAGCGGACGGGACCGTGTCGATCATCGACGCGACCTGGCCGCTGCACGACCTGCTGAAGCACCTGGTGCTCCCGGACGAGCCGGGTCAGCTGGCCGCCGGGCAACGGCACTGGCTCCAGGAAGCACTGACATCCAGCCCGCTGGTGCTGACGGCCCGTGCCTGCGTGCCCGGTCTACGCCACCTCGAGCAGGCCCTGGAGTCCCTCGAGGGATGGCGGGCCTCCGGATCGCTGGTGGTGCTAGCCCTGCTCGGCCCGCGGACCCTTCCTCGGTCGCTGACCGCGGCGGCCGGTGCCCGGGTGCTGGCAGCACTCGAGGCCGGGCGGCTGGTCACCGTCCCGGAGCGGCCGGCCCTGACGGAGGCCGGCCTGACCCCGGCCGCGCTGCCTCGAGAACTACAGCCGGCGGGGGACCAGCTCCTCACCTTGACCTGCCCCCCGCACCCACCCTCGGCCGATTCCACCGAGCCCGCGGGGGCGGCTCACCCCACCGCCGGGGCGACTCACGCACCCGGTCAGCCGGGTCTTGGCCCGATCCAGCGCCTGACCGGGCGGGCCATCCGGAACTTCACCAGCACCAACCCGAGCGTCACCAACCGAAAGGACGAGCTGTCATGAGCGCAGCAACCGCAGCATCAGCGATCACCGACCGGGTCTACACCCTGGCCGCGGTCTGTCCCGTCGCCCCGCCGGGCATGCAGACCTACCAGGACCTGGTCCTCGGCTGGATCAAGTGGGGAGTCATCGCGTTGATCATCGCCACCGCGCTGGTGTCGATCGGCGCGATCGGGGTCGGCAAGATCTTCGCGATGCCGCACGCCTCCTCTCGCGGCGCGATCGGGGTCGCCGTCGCCGTCATCATGGCCATCCTGTTCGTGACCATCGTGGCCGTCATCAACGGCGTCGTCGGCTCCGGTTGCTGAGATGGTCCGGACCACCCGCCCCCGCGCCGCCGCCGGAACCGGGCCGCCAGGTGCCGGGACCTCGTCAAGCGAGACCCCGGAATGGAGTCGGACCAGGCTGCTGGCGGCACTGGGCCTGCTCCTGGTCCTGGCTCTCGCGGTCCTCACCGGGGCCGGAATGTGGATCTGGTTCCGGTTCCACCCGCCAGCCCAGGCCGGGTTCACGGGGTCTGCGGAGACGGCGAGAGCCTCAACCGCATCAGCAAGTGCGGCCGCAGTGACCTCCGCGGACCCCGGACGGACGGCGTCTGCCGCGGCCCACCGGGACGCGGTTGCGGCCGCACCGATGGCTGCAGCGCCCGCCTCAGCCGCGCAGCCGTCGGTGCTGTCGTCCCGCGACCCGGGCGTCATCGAGCTGCCGGCGTCGACGAGCACCGGCCCCGCCGGTATCCCGTCCGGGTTCCCGCGCACCACCGCGGGCGCGGTGGCGCAGCTGGCCGCGGTCGACACCGACGTCCTGAACACCGCGACGCTGGACCGGGCCCGGCAGGTCATCGACCGATGGGCCGCCCCAGGCGGGCCGACCGGCTCGTCCTGGTCCGCCGTCAAGGCGCTGGCCGGCTTCCAGTCCGCCGCTGGACTGTCCGGCGGAGCCAACCCGGGACTCGCCGTTCGAGCCACCCCGATGATGGGGCTGGTCAAGGCCACGGACGGGCCGGACTGGGCTGTGGTGTGCATCGACTTCGAGGTCGACGCGACGCTGAAGCAGACCGCCCGGGTCGCCGCCGCCGACTGCCAGCGGATGCTCTGGGACGGCGACCGGTGGCTCATCGGCCCCGGCACGGAACCGGCGCCGGCGCCGTCGAT
>JAABUM010005342.1_pt1 | contig 13585 bp, 16 predicted proteins | sample 5559161 | NCBI WGS metagenome assembly JAABUM01 (sample SAMN10711868, study PRJNA513369) | rock metagenome | isolation source: Antarctica rocks | place: Antarctica: Victoria Land, Siegfried Peak nord
TCGCAATGCGCTGCGGCATCTCCACCTCCTGCAGGTCGAGATAGCAACTCGGTGTGAGACTCGAATTTGACTGCTGGTCGCCGCTCAATCTGCGGCACCTTCACCTCCTGCAGGTGGGGATATGAATTCGATATTGGGACTTAAATTTCAATATTGGTAGCTGCCGCGATCGTCTCCTCCGTCAGCATGCGCTCCGCCATCTCCTGCGAGACTCCACCTCCTGCGAGATACGAACATAGACAAGGGTTAATAACTCAGCGATTGACAGTTGAAAGGTTCAGCAGCCAGAGGTTGGTACGTCGCCTTGTAGACAGACTGTCACCCTCCATCAGAATGCGCTCCGACACTTCACCTCCCATGAGTGCGGCGTCAATGCTGGGTGAGTACTGCAGATAGAACAGCACACCAGGGGCAGTGCAGCCCATGAAGACTGGATGACGCAGGAAGAGTGTGGGGAACACACAGCTTTGTCGCAGCAGTACCAGACACTGCTTTGTGCAGTGGCATGGATTGGCAGGGGACAGATGCTGTGGCGCACCTCGCGGTTGTTGGCGTGCGGCAGCCGCAGCGCGCCGCCGGTGCCGGCCCACTGCATGAAGGCGCCCTGCGACTGCCCTGCCGCCGGCAGCGCGGCGGGCGCTGCACGCGAATGCTCGGTCAGGGCTTTCAAGACAGGTGCAAAATACAGGGTGGTGGCCTCCAGGGCAGTGAATAAATGTCGGGTTGATGTGCAAGTTGGCCACGAAGAGCAAGCACTGTTTCTGTTGGCAGACAGCACCACGGACAGCGAGTCGGCAGGTGACCGGCCTGAACGGACCTCGTCCAACAGACATGCGTCCTCACGGAAAATCGTCAGCTGCAATGCGGGTGCATCGATGAGTCCCACCTGCGAACAGGGAGCCATTGGCGGCAGCCAGCATGCGCAGCGCGGCGGAGCGCTTGGGGTGCAGCGGCGGCTGGCGCACGTCCACACACAGCGGCACCGACTCCAGCGCGGCATTGCCCACCTTTGGATGGGGGGTTAGAGTTTATGAGGTGGGCCCGGACTTCTGTACTGATGTCTCGTGTCGAGAACAAATATCGTCTACCAGCACCCTCAAGGGGGTATGTGGTTAGGGTCCAGGGCTTTGAAGCCCCATGTCGCGTGGTGCCGTCGTGATAAAGTGATGCGTGCGGTCCGCAGGCAAGCAGTGGGATTCTGGGTGGAACACGCCGCACCTCCAGGGCATTGAAGCTGGGCGTATTTTGCCTGCTGGGGCTTGGGCGACGCAGCATGCGCTCTGCGTGGTCAGTGGTGATAGATCAGAGCGAAGATCACAATCTAGATCACGATGCACTACAGCAGCGCTAGCTCCCAGAAGACGGATGCAGTTCCAGGCAGGATAATCACCAACTAGCACACCCCTTTGCTTTCAACGTGTCGAGCCCTCACCGCTCATGGACTGGCTGACGGGACCGGGCGGCGGTCGCACATGCGCCGTTTGATTGCGCGGCACGCCAATCGTGCGTGCATGCGCCAGCTGCGGTGCACCGGACGCCAGACCATAGCCGCCGCCGCCACCGCCGCCACCCTTACGATCTGGGCTGCAGTCCCGCACCACGCCAAAGCCCTCCTCGTCGCTGCTGCCGCTGCTGGTGTCGTCGCCGCCGCTGGCGCTGCCGCCGCGCAGCTCAGACACCGAGGAGTTGCGGGAAACGCTGGAGGGCACAGCGGCGGAGGCGGATGCTGCGGCCATCCCGGGAGGCGCCGCGCTGAAGCGGCTCTGCGCCGGTGCTGCAGCTGCCGCCGCTGGTGCGGACGCCGCGCCGGCAACGCTGATCCGCCGTGGGCCCGCGGCGGTGCCGCTGACTGGGCTGCCGGCTGCCGCGGGCGAGCCGCTGCTGCCTGCGGATGCACGGCTGACCGTTGCCGGCTGCACACGGCCCTTCTGAAGCGTTGAAGTCAGCGACGAGTTTGCTGCTGGCGAGGCCGCCGAGGATGCTGCGGGAGAGGCGGCTGTTGCTGCGGCGGCGTGGCCGCCACTGCCGACGGGTGCGATTTGCGGCGGCGGCAGCGGACGCCCCGTGAGCTGCTGCCAGCCGCCGTCGCTGGCGGCCGCCTGCACCGCGCTGCTGTCGTCCAGTGACCTGCCCGCCTGTACAAGAGCGTATATGCTGCGGTCGTCGGCAACATCGTGCATCGACACGACCTTAATCTCATTGAGCGCATTGCATGATCCCACACCCAGCTCTGGCGCGCTTGTGCCGTTTAGGCCATGTAGGTGCAGCTGGGGATGCAGCCAAGCACAGCTGAATCTAAGGTCGACTAGTGCACGAACTCATGCTGTAATCTGCAGAAGCAGCGGAGTGAACACGGACCTGGGCGTAGGCAACCACGCGCATGGCGGCCGCAAACTGCTGTGTGGTCAGTCCCTCCCCATCTGCGGGCGCTGCCCACTTTGCAGCGCGCCACACCTTCGACAGATCCGTCTTTGGCAAACCGGTGCGCGTGAAGAACTGCACCGCCTCCCCGCCAGCGACCCTGGTCATTGCAGGAGTTTCATGGACGGCGTTGGCACGATCAACGATGCGATGTGCCAAGCCGCTAAGGCTAACGCTGCCACCCTCGCTGCAACGCCACAGCAGTGGCGTGTGATAGGCTTCGCTGTCCTTGTGGCAGGCCCGCTGTATGTTCAGCATCAAACTGACATTTACCTGCCGTCGTGGTCCGCATCGGCGTCCGCGAACCAGCGCTCGAGGTCGCTCTGCGCATCATTGCCTGCAGGCGGCCCCGCGCCGTGCGCAGAAGGCACCGCCCCAGCATCCGAGAACAGGTCGTCCCACACCTGTTGCTGGAAGTGGTAAGGTCAGTCATCTTGCATGCTAGCGTTCCGCAATCGTAATGCATGTCACACCCTAGACGGCCTCTTCCCCCGCGTACTTGGTCATGTTGACTTGACGAACGGCTTGTTCCATAGAATGGTTCACCTTGTACTGCGCAGGGCTGGCTGGGGCACCGCTCACTGCACCCGCAGGCTGCGGCGGTTGCGTTGTGTGCGTCGGCGGAGTCGCGATGTCGAGGTCGGCCAGGCTGTCGAGCAGCGACGCTGCGGCTTGGAGCGGCGCCTTCGGGCCCTGCTGCGCGCCGCTCGGCGGTTGCTGCTGCTTCTGACGGGTGTCGGACCTGTTGCTGGCGTTGATGATCTGGTCCAGCTCGTCCATTGCAATGGCGCCGAGCAGGCTGGGCTATCACTTCATATGCCTGTAATCCTCAATTCAATGTTGTTGCGGCATCAATGGTGCTCACGCGGGAGCTGACGCGGATTTGCTGCGTCTGTCTGACCAACAATAGGCAGGGAAGGTGGCTTGCGTGGACGCAAAGGTCAAGGCTTGCGACTGCAAAGCCCATCAAGGATGTTGCATACTTCATGTAGGACTGTGAAACCAAACCAGATAGGAAGGTCACTGCATCTGGTCCGCTCTGGTCATGCACCGGGCATAATCATTTTTCCATGTGGAAGTTCATCTTCCAGCCCCTACCAGCTTGCAAATACTACTTTGTAGAGTGCACAATATTTGCACGTCACTCATCACTGTAGTATCGCTTTCGACAGCCACGATGGCGGACCCACGCGTCCAGCAATGTCGATAGCAAAAACAGCGTTTCACGATCGAGATCGGCACACCCCTGGCTCCGAAACCTCCCTTGACGCGTTGAGCCACCATGTGGGGGCAACTTAGCCAGCTGGGAGGCAAGCTCGCGGAACAGGCCTCAAATTTGAAGCTGGATGAGCAGTTGGTAAGGATGGGCATGCATCACTTGGACCTGCTCCCGTTCTGTTCGACTCAACGCTGATTTCAGGCCAACAACGACTTTACGAACATGGCAGCTTAGTTGATCCGTCAATCATGTTGCAGATCGATCCTTGGTCACCGTGTTTAAGGTACCACACATGAAACGGCTGCAATGGGACGTGATCTGGCAGCCAGCGGTGACCTGACATGAAGCCCAACCACTGCCGCAGGACTTCGCGCGCAATCAGGTGGGCGCGCTGGCTGACTCTGTGCTGGCGCTGGAGCCCGGGGCGGACGATGAGGAAGAGGACGCCGCATCGCCGGCATTCCAGCAGTCCGGCGGCGCGGTGCAGCTGGCAGACTCAGGTGCACGAAGACCAGACCAGCCTGCTGTCTGCAGTCAGGAACGACCGCCAAAGTCGTGTGGCAACTGCTGCTATCCGGGTTTCCAAATGACGTTTCACTGGCTGCATCACCTGCACCTGCTACTGCACATGCAAATGCAAATGCACATTTTCAACGAGTGCAGGCCTCTTGGGCGAGTGGGGCGACACGAACGACAGCTTCCACGACGTGCCGCTGGACGCCGCGCCGGCGCGCAAGCCAGTAGGCAGACGCGCTGGCAGTGGCCGCGGCGGCGGCGCTGCAGCTGAGGCCGCCCAACTGCGCCGTGAGAACGAGCAGCTGCAGGCCCGGCTCAGGACCGTCGAGTCGGTGAGCATCAACCTGTCGATTGGTGCTAGAACGTCGGCAACAAGCAAAATCGCCAGCCTTGGTCTGATCGAAATCAAACGTTAGCATGATGGATCAATACCAGGCCGCGGCGGACCACTGCGTGGAGCTGAACGACGTGCAAGGGGCGATGCATCTGAACTCACAATCCCAATGTCTGGGAACATTGCTGACAGAAGGCTGCTGCACTGGCGCCAGGCCGCATTTGCGTTTGCAGCAGCCATAGCGTGGACTGCCACAGTTTCAGCCACTAAAAGGTCTCAGGATAGGGACAGCATACCAACTGGTGCATACGCCCGGACTCAGGCAGCGGATGCCCGGCAGCAGCAGCAGCGAGTGGAGGGCGAGCTGCAAGAAGTTGGGGCAGCAGCCGCGGCGGCGGAGCAGCGAAACGCTGAGCTGAGCCGGCGGCTGGAGGCAGCACAGGCGGCAGCGGCTGTACCTGTGGCGACCGCGGCTGGCCGGCAAGACGATGCCGCCAGAGCCACACGGCCGCAGCTGGCGACGGCAGCCAGCGGCGCTTCAGATAATGCTGTGGCAGCGCCGGCCACGCCGCCCGCGACGCCGGCAAAGACGCCGGGCGGTGCCGGCATCTCAGGAACCGATGCCAAGCAGGTGAGCACAATCGCGATGCAGGGCTCGTGCCCCAGGTCCTTGCTGCAGCAGTATCGATGCCGGGACTGTTTCACCGTCCCTGCTGAATCAGAACTGAGTGCTGAAGCTGCACAGCCATAAGCAACACACGATGTGCGGCATGCACAGGAACCTGCATCACGGTACTCGATTTTGGCTGGCTTAGTGACGCCCAGACTGCACTCGGACGCAGATTGCGGAGTTCAAGCTGCGGCTGGGGCGCGCCAAACGCCAGGTCATGGGCCTCAAGCGGCAGCTGGAGGAGGCGCAACAGGCTCGGGACGCCGCTCTGGCCCAGCTGCCGCCGTCGTCAGCCGCCCAGCCGTCCAGCGAGGCGGCACCCGCGGCAGGAGGCGCAGTGGGCGCCACAGGCAGCGCCGCGGTGACGACGCCCGCAAGGGAGAACGGTCTCGCGGCCTCGTCAGCTGATGCAGACGCCCTGCCGGCGGCGGCAGCAGCAGCGCATGCAAGTAAGGCAGCGGAGCTTGAGGCGGCGCTGCAGGCGACGCAGGCAGAGGCCGCCGAGCTGCGCGGCAAGCACGACGCCTTGTCCGCACAGTTGGCAACGGCGACGTCCCTGCTCCGGGAGGCGCGGGAGGCGCTGCATGAAGCGCAAAAGCAGCAGGCAGCAGGTCGCGACGCAGCTGTTTCCGCGGCGGCCGAATCGCACCGGGCGGCGGAAGCAGAGCTGCAGCAGCAGCTGGAAGCGGCGCATCAGCAACTGGAGGCATCACAGCAGCAGGCGGCCGCAGCGCAGCGGGAGCTGCAGGCCTTGCATGAGGCAGAGGCGCAGGGTTCGCGGCAGCAGGCAGCGGCGGCAGAGCAGCAGCTGCAGAAAGCACAGCAGCAGCTGCAGGACAGCCAGCAGCAGCTGCAGGACAGCCAGCAGCAGTTGCAGGAGATCCAGCAGCAGTTGCAGGAGATCCAGCAGCAGCTTCGGGAGACGCGACAGCAGCTGCAAGACAGCCAGCAGCAGGCAGAGGCGGTGCGCGCAGACGCCGCGGCGGCGCAGGCGCAGCTGCCTCCGCTGGCGCAGCGCCTCGCGGCAGCCGAACGGCAGCTCGCGGCGGCGCAGCAGCAGGCAGAGGAGCAACAGGCTGCAGCAGAGGCGCCGGCACCCGGCACGCCGACGGCGAAGGAGGCCGAGCAGATTTCAGAGGCCGCCGATGCAGTAGAGGCGGACGGCGGCGCGCCGGCCCAGGCGCCGACGATGGCGGGCGAGGCGCCGACGGAAGCGGCGGATGCTGTTTCAGAGGCCTTAGGGCCCGCGGCAGATGAGGTCTCAGCGACAGAGCCGGCAGAACAGCAGACACAGCAGCTGCAGCAGCTGCAGCAGCGGGTGGATGAGCTGGAGGCACAAACGGCGGACCTGCAGGACCTGCTAGGTGAGCACCTGCCTTGGCAACCGTTGTTCTACATCACCTTGCGCGCATCCTTCTCAAGGCCACGTGTAAGTTGTACGTGCATGTCGCTGCCAAAGCAGGGTTTCATCCTGTGTTGGGAAGCTCAAACAATCTCAGCATTGCGTGGACTGGGAGCAAGAAGACGCATGAGCATCAACCTTGTGCGGCCTACAGGTACGCAGGGTCAGCAGCTTGCGGCGGCGCTGCAGCAGCATGAGGAGCAGCAGACCGCTGCGGCGGAACAGCAGCACCAGCTTCAGGAGCAACTGTCAGCCGCTGGCGCGGCGGCGTCCGAGTCAGGACATCGGGCGGCGCAGCTGCAGGGCGAGCTCGACGCAGCGCGGCAGGCTCTGGGGCAGCTTCAATCGGAGTACCAGGCTGCTGGGGAGCAGCAGCGGCAGCAGGTGGCGCAGCTCCGGTCAGACGTCCAGGCAGCGCAGCAGCAGCACGCTCAGCAGGCGGCAGAGCTCGACGCAGCCCAGCAGCAGCAGGCGCAGCTGGCGGCGCAGCTCGAGGCAGCGCAGCAGCAGCTGCAGCAGCAGGCAGAGCAGGCGGCAGAGCAGTCGGGCGAATCTGCCGCCTTGGCCGAGCAGCAGCCGGCAGCAGAACTCCAGGAGCGGCTCACAAGCGCCGAGGCGGCTGCTGCGGCAGCTGAGGTGCAGCGGACGCAGCTCGAGCAGCAGCTGGAATTGGCAAAGGGCTCGCTCGAAGCTTCCGACGAGCGGCAGCGGTCGCTGGGGGTCAAGCTGCTCGAGGCGCAGGAAGCCGGAAGCAGCTCCGCCGCGGAAGCGGAAACCCTGCGCGAGAGGTTCGCGGCGCTGGGAGCGGCCAACGCGAAGCTGGAGGCCAGTGGCGCGAAGCTGCGCAAGGGCGTCGACAGCCTGCAGGCCGCGCTGCAGGGCAAGGTGCGGGTTTCGTGCTGGGAGTCTCACAGCGAAGAACACTGTCCCTCAGTGGCACCTGCATTGTTTGGGCACTCGCAAATGCAGATGCAGATGGTAATCTCGTGCAGAGAGAGTTGCGTCGGCATCTGCTTTCGCAAGTGCTATATCTCAACTCTTGCAGGCAGAGCACAAGATGGTGGCACTCACTGCCCCCCTGCCATTGTCACTCTGTCCCTGCGAGCCATGGAAGTCCAGACCTTGCGCAAATCGCGAATGATCTTCTGCAGGAGGCAGAGCTGGCGGCGGTGCGCGAGGCGCAGGAGGGCGGTGCATCTGCCGCCACGCGGCGCGCCGAGGCCGCCGAGCGGCGCGCCATTGCGGCGGAGGCAAACCTGGTCGCGGAACGCGAGCGGCGGGAGGACGCGGACGCGGGGCTGGATGAAGCCGTCGAGCGATTGCGCGCCGCCGAGGCCCGCGCCAACGGGGTGAGTGAATTCAACTCGGCACGCACAGAGTCAGTTGCTGGTCACTGTGGATCTGCTCGAGCGGCTTACTATTCTGCATCCTTCCTGCGCTATCAAGCTTCGCTCTGCCAAAGGGGTGCTGTCCACCCACTGCAGGAGCAAGCTGTTTCGTGGTTTTGTGGCTACTCATTTGATGACGCAGTGTTTTGGACGCGAGCTTTGCCCCTTTCAACCGCACAGGCCAAGCAGCGATCAACCGACCTGGAGGCGCAGCTGAAGGAGGCACAGGCGGCGGCCGCCGCCGAGCGGCAGGCGGCGGCGGACGAAGCTGCGGCAGCCGCACGGCAATTCCAGACACAGCGTGAGGAGGCCGAGACGGCGGCGTCGGCGGCTGGCCGCGACGCGGGTTTGCCCCTGCGTCAGCAGTTACTGTAAACAACCAAAATTGACGTTGATCGATCTCATCTAAGTCAAAAAGACCTGCAGCTGTCGACTCGTACATTGGGCCCGCCGCGGCTTTCTGTCCGACAGTCGCGCAATGTGAGGGTGCACATGGGTTGAACACGGCTTGCGGATTACTAGCCATGCGCGGAACAGCTGGGAGGCTGTGGCACAATCAGGCGACCCATTGAGAACCTCAATGCTCAACAGCCGCTCTCTGACTGCCGCAGCTGAACGAGCCAGATGCGCAATGGACACTCTGGGGTCCATCAACTGAAGCAGCCACACCCACGGACGCCCCAGAGTATCCCTTGCGTATCTGTTGTTGAGCTGCGGCGTCCGGAGACTCCGCAACCAGCTTCCCATGCTCTGAACCCAAACGGCGGTGTCAATTGCCTCAGCCTATGCCAGCTGCAGCTCAAGCAATGCATGGTCCCATGCCCGCAGGCCGCGCCGAGGCGCTGGGGGAAGCGACGGCTCGGGAGGATGCGCTGCGGGGCCAGCTAAACGCGGCGCAGGAGGCAGCACTGGCGGCGGAGGCGGCACGAGACGAGGCGCGGGCGGCGCTGGACGCGAGCGCCTGCACGGAAGCTGCCGTAGCGGCGCTGCGCGAGAACGACGCCCGGCTGCAGAGGTGCGTCTGCAGCCTCTCGTGCTCCTCGCTGCCGCGCCTCGGAATGGTCTTGCCAAACAATGCTGTTGGCAGGACGCGCCATCTTTAGTACCGAGCACGACCATATGCAGGCCCGCATGCAGGACACAAACGCATGCAGATGAGCTGCCTCGGCTGTGCCGTGCCGACATACAACTGCCCTTGAACCTGCCTTGCTTGTTGCTGGACCCGCAAATGGAGTCCTGAAAGTTGCAGCATCTTGGTCGGAAAGTGCAAACACGACAGAACCGCCACCAGCATGTGGCCTGTGTACAGCAGCTCATGCAACATGTGTGTATGCGCATCGTCTGCAGCACCTTCGTGTCAGTGTCTGCGCCGTGCGCCTGTACTCCAGCACCCACAACTGCAGTCGGCGGCGTGCAGGAGCTCACACGCCACTGGTGATGCACACGGCGATCATGCACACTCTCCTAGCCAGTGAGATGGGTCAACGATTCGCTGGTATTGCAATGCACTGGCGGCTAACCACCTCGCAACGTCGCATCTGTGGCCTTGAGATTGATGCACCGTGACTCTTGAACTCGCAGGGAGATGGAGGAGTGCCGGCGGCTGCAGCAAGCAGCGTCCGCAGAGGCGGCGGCAGCCAAAGCAGAGTCGGTTGCCACCCGCCAGGAGGCCGACGAGCGTCAAAAGCGCTTTATGGCGCTGAACGGCGGCTGGAAGCGGAAGGAGGAAGCGCTTTCGGCAGCCACGGCTGCGGCGGAGCAGGCGGCCGCGGAGGCGCGGGCGGCGGCGGCGGACGCCGGCGCCCGCGCGGAAGCGGCTGCTCAGGTTTGCGTGTGCTTCAAAATGGCAAGGCTCGGTTTGCTGGGCGCCGTTTTGGCCCACCAGTCCGTGATCCGATGGGATCATTTCGTTCCTCGCTGATCACACCGAAAGTCGTGATTCTTGGAATTTGAAGTCGGCTCTTTGATGATCACGTTACAGCGTTTCTTCGGCTAGGTCGCCTGTAACACGGATTGCCTGGCACCTAAGCCAAGGCTAGAGTGCAGTTGTCCCATATGCCACTGTTCCTTCGCTCTGATTGGCTCATTGGCGCTTACCGTTGCTCGCACAGGAGCTGGCGCATGCGCAGCGGCAGGCGCAGGCGGCGCAGCAGGCGGCCGACGAAGCCGCTGCGGGCCGCGCCGCCGCCGAGCACGCCGCTGCAGCCTCCGCCGCAGAGGTTGCGTCTCTTTCTGAGCAGCTGGCGTCTGCCGAGGCGGCGCTGGCGTCAGAGTGCGCATCGGCGGCGGATGCGGCAGCGGCAGCGGCCACCGCGGGGGCAGAGCAGCTGCGAGAGCGGCTGCTGGAAGCAGAGGAAGCGGCAGTTGCTGCGGAGTCACGGTGCACGGAGGCGGATGCGGCGATGACGGAACTGCAGCGGCAGCTGGAGGCGGCGAGGTGGGACTCGCTCATGCTGCTGATGCACGACATTCAGGTTGCTCAGATGCAGCTTGAAGTTGAGATGTTGCATGTGCCATGTCTATGCCGGGGAACATGTGCTCTGGCATGATGGCTTGAGCAATGACATTCTTCCGCCTGCCTCGCAGGTCGGAGCTCGTGGTGGCTCAGGCCCGTGCGACCGCGGCAGAGGTCGCCAAGATTCAGCTGTCGCTTAAGCTCGCCATGGCAGATGCGCTCCGGGACGAAGACGCCGCCGCTGCGGGCGCATCCCCTCCTGCCGAAAGTGTCGATGGCGACGCTGCTGCCGCTGGCGAGGCCGGCGAGGCCGCAGGCGGCCTGCCGGCGCCGGCGCCCGAGCGACGCCCCATTCCGGCGGCGCTGGAGGAAGACGCGGACGTGCTCAGGCGCAGGTGGCGGTCTCTGAACTGCGCCACGACAGTAGTTTCTTACTTTGGCTGCAGGCTGCCACTCGACGCTGCCAGTCAAGTGACACAAGGCTGCTGCAGCCAAGCCCTGCTGCTCTAGCTCCTACACCCAGCACAAGCTACATTTTGCTGATGTGCATGTGTTTGATCTGTCACCTGGCGATCTTGAGTGTCACTGCAGGTGCGAGGAGGCGGAGCTGGCTGCGGCGGTCGGCAGCCGGCGCGCCGTCGCGGCGGAGGCGCGGGCGGCGGACGCCGAGAAACGCGCCAAGGACCTGGCATGGCAAATCCGCATGATCAGCGAGCCACAGCGCATTGGCGGCGCCGCCGCGCCGCCGGGACGCATCGCCGCCGCGATGGACATGTTTGGCTGCGCGATTCGGGCGCAGCGGCGGCCGCCGGCCGGTGGGCAGCTGCAATGAGTGCTGTGCAAGCACGTCTTGGATGCACAGCTGATGGTGCTGCTTCAAATGACCAGTAACTCTCCCGGCAGCTTGTTTTCAGCTTGTATTTATGTACCATGTGAGGAGTGGTGCTGTGGAACGAGTTGGACTCATTGTGTGGCTTCCTGATGCTGGAGCGGGCTCCAGTAGAATTTACAGTAAACGTTTTAGGGCAGAATTCTGAACCTAGGCTAGCAGCACGCCGGCACGTCTATATTGAGGAATTGCTGGTAGCGAGTGCCAGGGGCACAGCCAAAAAAAAAATCCGGAGGCACAGCAAAGAGCAAAGAGTTCCGGGTTTCAAACAGCAGCCTCTGGCTATGCACTCATCTTGCTGCCAGGCATCAAAATATCAAATATGGCATAACAGCACTGCGGCAACCCAACGCATAGCAACAGCAGTGCCAGCAACAAAGCAATTGGCGATGAATTGTTCTGATAGACATACAGCGGCATCATTCTTGTTCAAATTTTGTGTGCGGTGATCTCGTCCGCTCTGATGTTGCATCGACCACACCGGCGATCACAACTGCGTATGCTGCACATCTTGACCATCAGCATTCTTCGTAATGGCGCCAGCCCTGGCGCCGCATCAGCCGCCCATCACGGCACGGCGCGCGGCGGCGCGTGCGTGCAGCGGCAGCTGAACTTGTGCCGGCAGGCCCAGATCCGGTTGCACTCGCACGCGGCCGGCCAGTAGCGCGAGCCGCCCGCTTCGTCACTGCAGACACGAGCTCGATATGTTAAACCGATTGACATTTTCACTTTCATTCTTAGGTGAACGCTGACAGAGCCCAGCTGTGCAGGCATCATGGCCAGGACACATGTGGACCAAAAGGTCGGCAGCATGACCAGGGCTGTCGCATTGAGGGGGAGGCGGGTATGGAGGAAGCAGGCGTGTTACAAATTCAATACGTTGCAGTGTTCCTCTTCAACGTTTTCCTGCAAATGCGCACCCGGAGGCGGGCGGCCGGCGTGGCTCTACAATGTCCTCTCCGCCGTTCTGCGGCCCGCGGTGGAACACCCACACCACCTCCCTGAGGTCGCTGAGCAGGTGCGTCTTATCCTGCAGGATGCCCTGCAGCAGGCGCAGCGCGGGATTGTGTTTGTTCAGCTTAGATGTACAATGGTGAATCTAAAGAATGAGCAGCTGCAGTTGGCATGGCTGCTGCTGTCGTGTGCGGGTGCCAGGTACTAATTGTCTGCTGACCGGACCACTGTGCACATGACTACTACTCCTGCAGCCCCCGTTGCATAAATGTGAATTCGTGTTTTGCTGCATTCACAGCCCACCAGGGCTTCACGATGTCGTATAGTCTGGGAAACAGGTTCAGGCAAGACTTGCATTCAGCCTGTGCTGGTTAAATCTCCTCGAGGGCTCACCAGCGTGTCCACATCCTCGCAGTCTGCCCGCAGCTGCTCCAGCGGCATGCGCACTTTGCCGAATGGCTTGCTGCGCTTCTGCACAGCAATGGCCAAGCGCTTAGGAGCAGTGGCAGCAGGTAAAAATCACATCAGAACCATAGCGTCTACTCAGAAAATGACCATATGAAACTCCGGCTCTCAGCACAGTCCACATCTTGCATTGCAAACGCTTGGAGCGGGAAACGTGGTGAACATGCAGCCGCATCGCCGTCCCAATCCATGACATGTTTCGTGGCCCAGCAGGACTGCCCTTTCTTTGGCGGCCTTCTTAGAATGAGTTCCAGGCTTCTCATCGAATCGGTCTGCTTACCCGGCTGGTCCGCAACCTGTCGTACAGGACGTCCAGCACGCGGCGCTTGAGGCGCAGCCGCGCCGGCGCCTTGGCGGTAGCGCGCAAGGTGCCGCAGTCCACCTGGAAGATCTTGTTTCGCTCCAGCAGGAACGCCCTCATGTCCCCGGTGCCTGTGCGCAGGAGAGCTTGCGCCAATCAGGCTCTGCACCAAGAGATGACTGCTGCAAGAGCCGATTGCAGCTGTGGGATAACGAGAAGCTTTGCGGCATGACCGCAGATTTCGGCGAGCAGATTACAACAGCTGCAGGTAGCGCACAGGTACGTTTGGCGTCCTGTCCCGACTGTTGCTCTTGCACGAGTCAATGACAGTTTTCTTTAGAAAGGATAGTACGAGATTCAACTTTGCTGAATGCAGAAGGAAGCAAGACGGCACCTGTCTGGAAGCCGAGCTCAGGCGGCGGCGGGCAGTCCTGCAGAACGAGGTAGAGTCCCACGAACTCCTCGGGTTGGCCCTGTAACAAAGTGTCGACTACAATGCCTCAGCAAGACACAGCACGGAGCTAGCATCATCACTTGCACAGCAGAGGCAGAGGTCTGGCAATGCCGATAC
>JAABUM010005344.1_pt1 | contig 13582 bp, 8 predicted proteins | sample 5559161 | NCBI WGS metagenome assembly JAABUM01 (sample SAMN10711868, study PRJNA513369) | rock metagenome | isolation source: Antarctica rocks | place: Antarctica: Victoria Land, Siegfried Peak nord
TTAGTGCCCATACAAGCCGTGCTCCACGCGACCGAGGGGTACGTGGAGAGCGTCGCCAGTAATGTCTTCAACTTGGACCCAGGAGATCGAGAGGCTGTGAACAGCGAAACCGGTACGCCAGCTGGCTGGCATCCGCTGATCTCTGGCTATGAGTTGTTGCCTCAACTATCAAATGTTGTACGCATTCCAGAGGAGTTAGTGAGCTACCTTGCTGCTCACCCCCGTCGCGCCTGCACACCTCAGGAACTGGCACGAGTGAAGGCGCGGTTGCGGGCGCAATTCGAGGCTGGACCAGGCGGGAGCGTGGCTGACGACGCCCAAGATGAAGTGGATAACAGTGAGAGTGAAGGTGAGACAGTAGTGGTGGGCGCCTACCTCCCGATCCCGCCCGAAACGTTCCTGGAGGCACTGTCACAGAAGCTAGAGATACACCCTATCAGCACCTATTGGCTGCTCCAAGAGATCTGTGCCGAGGGCACCCGCTGTAAGCCTGAGGAGCGCCGGTTGCTGGAAGACCGCCTGAGTGTCATCGTCGTGCGCCTACTTGGCCACCGCTGGCCGAAGCAGTTGGAGGCCGATGAGCCGGTGCCGGATTGGGCGGACCAAGACGGCATCATTTCCCTCCTGCCCAGTAGCGGGGAGGCTTCGCTAGCTGACCGGGTGCGCGAGCGCCTGCGTGCCAAGGACGGCGACCTGGGCGTACAGCAGACAGAAGCCTTATTGGCCGAACTGACAGGCCAGAACCTGGAGGCCTGGCTGCGGCGCTCCTTCTTCCCCCGCCACGTGCGCCAGTTTAAGTATCGACCTATTGCCTGGCACTTGGCCAGTGTGCCAGTGGCAGGTACGGGAGGTGGTAGGGGCAAAGGCGGCTCGCGGCAGGTACCGGCCTTCGAGTGTATGGTCTACTACCACGCCTGTGGCCTGGGCTTGCTGGCACGCTTGCGCACCCAATATGTCGCGCCGTTACTCCATGCCGAGCGGGGCCGAGTTGACTCGGCGCGACAGTCCGGTGACGATACGGCTGCTGCGCATGCAACCGCCCGCGTCCAGGAATTGGAAGCCTTTATGGAGAGACTGCGTGGCGTGGAGGAGCAAGGGTTTGACACCCCGCAACTGGAAGATGGTTTTTTGGGTGAGCCGTTAGATCGATGGAGCGGCGATGGCATCCTGGCCCCGGCCAGTCGTGATGCACTGTTAGCGCAGGAGCGGGCTTGGGCGGTGGACCTCAACGATGGGGTACGGGTGAACATCGCGCCGGTGCAACTGGCGGGGGTGCTGGCTTCTGACGTGTTGAAAGAGGCCGACGCGAAGAAGGCGCTTGCTGACCGAGCACGCTGGCGAGCCGACGAGCGACGATGGGTGCGGGAGGGCGTCCTACCGCGCTCCGGCTGGATGGCCGAGGACACCCCCGCGTCGCCGCGCTGGACCGAGCGAGCACCAGAACGTGAGGCAGAGCGGCGGAAGCTGGAGCAGAAGCGCGCTGAGGCAATGGCACGGTTGGCCCAGGGCGACGGAGGTGCGGAGTGATGGCGTATCCACGGAGCCACGCGTGAGCGCGACCCTGGCCCAACGCATCCATGTCCTAGTGCGTCAGGTGCTCGACGGCTATCCGGGCTCCTGGCTGGTCTGGTGCGACCCTCATGGTCACTGGGCGCCCTTGTTGGAGCGTGTGGCCGCCGATGGTAAGCTCGGCGGCTTCAGCCTGCTGGTGTCGGCGGAGGAGACTGGCGGGGAAGCCGGTAGCCCGCTGCTGCGCCGGCAACTACAAGAGCGGCTGGATGCCCACGAGAGGCTGGTCCTGCTCGTGCGGGCGGCCCCGGACGACCTGGGCTGGCTGTGGGCACAGTCCCTGCGCGCGGAGCGCATCTACACCCGTCATCTGCGTGAGCAGCTTTTGGACTGGGGCTGGCGGCCGCAGAGCTTGACCATTGTCGACGACGAGCTAGCCGCACTGGCCCGCCAGTCTCTAACTCAGGACCCGCAGGACTGGGGTGGCGGTGGCCTGCAGCCGGACCTTGCCTTATTGGTGCGGGTGCTCTCTGGGCTGGCCGAACCGGATGAGCAGAGCCGCCTGGTGCTCGACGCCACCATCGAGGCGAGCGGCCTGCCGCCCTTAGACCTCGATAATCTGCCGCGCTGGCGCACGCGGACGCTGGCTCGCTTGCTGGTCACTCAGGCCCACCAAGCCGCGCCGGAGTCCGTGGGTGAGGGGCACGATCTGCTGATCCCTGCGGGGCGTCGCGGCATGGCCCTCGACCTCCTGGCGTACTGGGCCGATAGCGTCAGCCTGCGTGGACGTCTGGCCAGCGCCATCGTGGACGCGGACAAGACGGCCGCGTTAGGCGGCGTCACACGTATGCCCCTCGTCGGAAGTGCGCCTTACCTCTCACGGGCCGCCGAAGCGGCCGCCTTCAGAGCCATCTGTCGAGAACTCGCCCGACTTGAGGGCAAGGACATCCTGGAAGCGTTGGCTGCCAGACACGACGACTTGATGCGGCACGTGGAGGGTTTCTGGGGCGAAAGTTGGCCAGGGATGCCAGCGTTGCCCTGGCGCGAGGCGGCTCGTCTGGCCACCGCCGTCGGCGCGGTGCTGGAGGCGTCGCCCGGCGGCGACTGGTCTGCCCCTCAGCAAGCGATCGCCTGGTATCAGGGCGGCGGCTGGCGCGTGGATCGCGCCGGCGAGGAGCTAATGCGGACCCTGTCCCACCCTGACCCCGATCTCATCGCCCTCATCGTTCCCCTGCGCGAGGCCTACCGCAACCGCTGGGAGGACTTGCTGATACGGTGGTCGGCGGTGTGGTCGGCGGCAGGCTGTCCCGTAGCCGCCCTCCCCAGCGCCGGCGAGTGGCTGAAAGAGGTTCTGGCGGCTAAAGCTCCCACGGCGGTGATCGTGGTTGACGCGCTCCGCTATGATCTCGGCGCCACATTGACCGAGCGGTTGAATACACAGGAGGGGGCGCAGCGCGCCCATGTGGCTCCGGCCCGTGCCCCGCTGCCCTCCGTCACGGCGTTGGGCATGGGCATGGCCCTGCCGCTCCCTGAAAAGACCCTGGAGGCCGACCTGATAGGCGGCGCGTGGCGCCTACGGCAACAGGGACAGCCAGCCAACCTGAGCGATGCGGCGGAGCGGCGAGGCTGGTGGCAGGAACACGGGGGCGTGAGCCCTGACGCGCTGCTCGCGCTGGCCGGCTTGGTGGAGGGGGAGATCCCGGCACCTGCGGCGAAGCGCACGCGGCTGATCATCCACGATGACGCGCTCGATCAACTGGGCCATGATGACCAGTTGGAGGCGCTGGGCTCCGAGCCGGTGCTCGCGCGCTACCTGGCGGTGATCGGGCGGCTGCGCGATGCGGGGTGGCGCCGCATCCTGATGGTCACCGACCACGGCTACATTCACTGGGATGGCTCCGCTGAGCGGCAAGTTCCACCGCCTGTGGCCGGCGCGCTCTATACGAACCGGCGCGCCCTGGCCTACCCAGTCGGGACCGCGCTCCCGGCGCCGCAGGGCTTGGCTCCCGGTGGACAGTACCGCATCGCCTTCCCCAGCGGCGCCGCCTGTTTCAAGACGTATGGTGGACTGGGCTACTTCCACGGCGGCGCCTCGCTGCAGGAATGGATCATCCCCTGCGTCGCGATCGAGTGGCCGGCCGCGGCAGCGCCGGTCGGCGTCGAGATCCTGCCCCTGGCCAAGATCCTCAGCCTCAAGGTCCGCGTGACGCTACAGGTCAGCCGGCCCGGCCTGTTCCCCGAGGATGCGCTGCCCCGGCGCGTGACGATTGTGATCCGCGACGCGACAACGAGCGCCTTCCTTTTCCGCTCGGGCGACGTGAGTGTCACCCCGGACCTGGATACCGTGAATGTGACGCTCAATCCCACCGCTGAGCCGGCTGCCCGGGGCACGGAGGTCCGCATTGAGGTCCGTGACGCCACGAACGACGAGGTCATCGCGCGCGGCGACAGCGTGCTGATGGTTGAGAAAGATTGGGCTGATGCCCCGAACGACTGGTAGGAGAAGAGGACGTGACGACCGTCAGCACCCACTACATCCCCGACGCCCTCGACGAGCGGCTCTTCGCCGCCTTCCCTGGGCTGGTCATCCGCAAAGACCTGACGCACGAGATCCGCGGCATGAGTAAGGCGCCCTCCTATGTGATCGAGTTTATGCTGGGTAAGTACTGCGCCAACCTGTTTGATGATGAGGACGTGCGCGAAGGTCTGCGTCTGGTGCAGGAGGAGGTAGCTCGCTACATCCCGCGCGGCGACGAGACCGAGGTGATCAAGAGCCAGATCAAGGAGCGCCCCCCGCGCCGACTCATCGACATGGTCAGGGTGGAACTGGATGAGAACCTGGCCAAGGGCGTCTACTGGGCCAGCTTCCTGACCGCCAACATCCACCATGTCAATATCCAACCGCAGCTCGTGGAACGCTACGAGCGACTGCTGATGGCGGGCGTGTGGAGCAACGTCCTGGTCCAGTACGACGACAGTATCCGGTACGGTAAGCGCACCTTCCCCTTCGTCATCTCTCGCCTGGAGCCCGTGCAGGTGGGCAACGTGGACTTTGGCGAATATTGCCTGGGGCGGGCGCAGTTCACCCGCGACCAGTGGATCGACGCGCTGGTGCGCACGATGGGCTACGAGCCGACTCACCCCGCAGTGACAGAGCGGGTCAAGCTGCTCTACCTGGTACGCATGGTGCCGCTGGTGGAGAGCAATTACCATCTGATCGAGTTGGGTCCGCGCCAGACCGGCAAATCCTTCTGTTTCACTGAGTTCAGCCCCTATGGCACGCTACTGGCGGGCGGAGCCGTGACGGTGCCCAAGTTGTTCGTCTCCAACACGCAGCCGCCCCGGCTGGGCCTCATCGCCAACCGCGATATCGTCGGCTTCGACGAGATCGCCGGCAGCGCTTTCGACTCCGACGACGATAAGAACCTCTACAAGAACTACATGGAGAGCGGGCAGATTAACCGGGGCACGATCACCGTCGCCGGCGACGCCGGTTTCGTCTTCAACGGCAACATCAACTTCGACCCCCGCCGCGGGCTACTCGCGGAGCATCTGTTCAAGGCCCTGCCGCCATCGATCAGTGATGATACCGCCTTCCACGATCGCTGGGCTGCCTACCTGCCTGGCTGGGAACTGCCCAAGTTGACCCCTGACCTGATCACCCCCCACGTCGGCTTTATCCTGGACTACACCAGCGAGATGTTCCACCGCGAGCTGCGGCGCATCAGCAGCTATGGCACGCTGTGGGAGCAGTGGTTCGAGGCCGCGCGCGACGAGTGGAGCGCCCGCGACTTGCGCAGTGTCGTCCGCACCTTCTCCGGCCTGACCAAACTTATCTTCCCTGACGGCGTGATGACCAAGGACGACGCGCGCCTGCTGCTCCGCCTGGCGCTGGAGTTGCGCTTGCGGGTGCGGGTCCAGCTGCGCACGATCAGCCCCGCAGAGTTCCCGTTGAGCGAGTTTAGCTACCGTGACCGTGACACGGGCCAGGTTGAGGTCGTGCGCCTGGAGTGATGACCTTTTGTCGGGATCTCATGCTTCCTCCTTATCACCGGCCCCCGCAGGGCCAGCCCTGTGTAATTGTGCCCTCATGCCGTCCTAGATGGTCGGGTAATCGGATGACATTACTGCCTTACATGGACCACACCTCGCCATGAGGGATAGGGCCGGCCGCCGGGGGAAAGCGCGCCTCAGCGTGGACGTGCCGCACCACGCCGGCCTCCGTTGGCCTATACTACCCCTAACAACCGCCGCTCGGACCATAGGAGCAAGACGGCGATGCCGACCCGGCCCCCGACGCCCCCGACCGACTTCAGGCTGCCGCCCGACGTGACCTCGACGCGGGCTACACTGTCGAACGGCGCCATCGCCTATAGCTTCTGGCACGCCCGCCTGGGGTTGCTTGGCCGGCTCGTCATCAGCGCCCTGGACGAGCAGACGGAGGTCACCAGCGAGGAGTCGGGGGACGCCGACGACCTGTGCTGGGAGTGATCGACCATGCCTGCAAACTCCGTACAGGACCCACGGCGGGAGATGTGGGTCTGCGGTGACGAATCCGGCACTCTTAACCCTAGTCGAGGGCTTGAAGACCGGTACTTCCTCATCGTCACCGTCGGCATGGAGGGCGAGTCTCTCCGCCAGCATTTCGACGGACTCGCCGCACAACTGCGTCCTATTGTGGGTGACGCGACAGAGGGGCTCTTCCACGCCTCATACGACACGCCGCTCACGCGCGACCATGTGTTCGCCCTGCTTGGATCGTGTGACCTCATCATTGACGCCTCGATTGTGGATAAGGATGCAGTTCCGCTCGAGTTAACCGGACGTTTGGGCTACCGTCTTTACACCCTTCTCTGGTATCATCACCTGATCCATGTGTTGCCGGGACTTCTTAACCCAACGAACAAGGTGCATCTTGTTGTCGCCGCGTTGGGAGAGTATTCGCGCAAGCAGGCGTTCCGGGACGCCTTGGCCCAAGCAACGGGTGCCGCATACATGCCCTTATATGAAAAGGCGCTGGCCGCTGTCGGCTACAGCTTGGCTGGGGACGACATCCACCACCGCTTGCCCGCGCTTCGGCTCTCCATCGGTGACGCGCGACAGGATCGCCTCCTCCAGGTTGCCGACTATTGCGCGTGGGCCATCCGCCGCAAGCTGACACGAAACGACGACCGTAGCTACAGCGAGATCCGGCACCTGATCCGTAGCGAACGCGTCCTGACCATCGGCAAAAAGGCCGCCGTTCACAATCCGGCCGCCGCAGTGCCGCTCGGCCTCGTGTCTATGACCGGCTTGACAGGGCTCACCCACGAGTATGCGGTATCGACGGAGTATCGCGTCGGCCCGGCGGATTCCTTCCAGGCGCTGATCGCGCTCCAAGAGGCCATCCAGTCCGGGGATACAGAGCGAGCAATTATCTACCTTGGGGCGATCCGGCCGTCGGATATGTGGCACGACAAGGACAGATTCCAAGGCTTCCTAAGCTTCGTCGGACTGCTCGTCGATGAGGTCATAGCCGATCCTTCCATGGCTCTCCGCGCGACATCCACGCTGGCGGAAACGGCGCGGTACGCGCTAGCGACCCACGGGCACGATATTCTCCCACGCGCATTCCTGTCCGCTGCACTCTACAACCAGGGACTCGTCCGTGGTCGCTTAGGACAGGATGATGACGCCCTTCGCGCCTACGACGAGGTTATCACCCAACCCAACGATGACCGTGTTTCCATCATCGACGCACAAATCGCCAAGGCCCTCGTCAACAAGGCAAATATCCTCCGCCGTCGCGGTGAAGAAGTCACCGCCTTTGACCTCTACTGTCGCGCTGTCGAATGCTCCAGCGGCGCTGGCGCCGACATGCCCCTATTCGATGAGCCCCTTGCCAACGCCGTTGCCGCTCTCGCCAACCTCGCGACCATTGATGAACGGCGAACCGAGGCCACGTATCAGCGTGTCATCGCATCGGGCGATCTCCGTGCGAAGGCGAGCGCTACCAACAGTCTTGGTTTGCTGCTCAAGGATCGTCAGGATTTGGTCGGTGCCGAGGCAGCATTTGGCCAAGCCATCGTAGCGAACCATCCCGACATCTCACCGCGCGCGGCGAACACCCTCGGATGGCTCCTGCGCAGCCAAGGGCGTATTACCGAGGCGGAAGGGGCATATCAGCGTGCCTTGGACAGCAGCCATGTCCTTGAGGCGCCGAAAGCAGCCCTCAGCCTTGGTTGCCTGTGTCTCGAGCGCGGAGAGTATGACTCGGCCGAGGCGCTGCTGCGTCACGCCATTGCCCGTTCTGCGACGGCGCCCGAGGCCGAGTTCCACCTCGCTCAAGTCTTTGCGCAGACGGGGCGAGTCACCGAGGCGGAAAGCGCGGCACGACGTGCTATCGCGACGAGCAACCAACCGATCGCAGGTCGGGCTCATACACTTCTTGGCTGGCTCCTCCACAAAAGGGGCGACCGTACTGCCGCAGAGGCCGCCTATCAGGATGCGATCGCGACGGGTGATCCCGAAGTCGCGGCCCAAGCAACACACTTTCTAGGTGTACTTTATTATGAGCGCGGCGAGTTCATAGCCGCCGAGGCCGCTTTTGAGAGGGCAATTCACTCTGGGCAACCCAAAGTAGCGTTAGAGGCGCGGCAGGCGCTGGATGAGATCCGAAGCGAGCGGGGCGATGACATCCGCTATAAGGAGTCGTTGCCTGACCCCAAGAAGGTTTAGCAGAACGGACGTGTAAGTTGTCAACTCAAAAAACGTTACATATCTTGTCGCTGCGGCCAACAGCATTCTCCGCGCTTCTTTCCCTAATGTGGGGTTCGGCGTTCGTGCGACGTGGAAGCGATCGATCACGGGGATGATGGGTGGTATCCGCGATGAGCGTGTGGTTTTGGTAAGGTATGTATCTGGCCCGCCTGCTCTAGAGGTGGCTGGGTGCCTGCATCGCTTCATCCAACGCGGTGGACATCGTGTGGAGGTTCGCTGTGGAAAGGATGCTCCCGTTGTGGTCGAGTACGGAGACAGGAGTGAGCCCTACGCCCCAGGAGTACGTGCGTTTTGGGACTTTGTGAGTGTGGGCACCCTTGCGAACTTACGTAGGGCTACCGACCAAGGCGATTCTACGTCCGTTGAGAAGTATCGGCAAGAACTCGGTGACCGCGGATATCAGGTGTTTGTGGTAGAAGATCCCGGGGGAGGCCCGACGACATATTGGCTTGTCGATCCACGCGAATGGGATCTCGAAGTGTGTTAACCGAGACAGTTCACCCTTGACGGCTTGATGTCACGGTAGCTGTACTGTTGTGGTCTTCGTCACCCCCGACGCTATCCCCTCATCGTATCCCTGCCGCTCGAGCGATGGCTTCACCCGCGGACCGATGAGAGTTGGTGACGAGAGTTTCGGTGCGCGCAGACAGGGAGTCGCGCTTCGTGCACCTTTGAGAAATCTAGAATGGGACTATTGCCCGTGGAGTCCCATTCTAGATTTCCCGGATTGGCGTGTGGCGCAACACCCTGGCAGAATATTATGTTACCTACGACCCCTTCGCACACAGAGCGGCGCCGGGCGCCAGGTAAAACGACGCTCAGCGCGGCGTTCGTCTACGCCTACGACTTCGGCGACAACTGGCGGCACGACATCGTCGTGGCGGGCATCGGCAAGCTGGACAAGCGCCTGACCTACCCGCTCTGTATCGCGGGCGCGGGGGCCGGGCCGCCGGAGGACTGCGGCGGGGTGTGGGGATACCGCGACCTGCTGGCGATGCTGGAGAAGGGGCGCGGCGAGGCGTACGACGACCTGCTGACGTGGCTGGGCGGCGATTTCGACCCGGACGGCTTTGAGGGCAACACGGTCAACAGGCGCCTGCGTGCGCCGCGTTGATCGTTGTGATGGGCAACCGGGGGCTGGCGCTGACGACACGGCGCGGGGGCCGTAGGGGACGCGGGGCCTCCGCGCCGGCGCTGCTAGCGGAACACCTCGGGGGTTGTCTGGGCGATCTGGTGGACGCGCGCGATGGCCGCGCTCAGGCACCGCGCGAGGTCGGGCGGCCCCCAGCCCTCGGTGACGAGCGTGCGCGTCACGGTGAGGTGGACCAGCAAACTGGTTAGGTCGGTGGGCGTGACCTCGATCACACGCTGGGCCTTGGCGAGTTGTCCTGTCGCGCGCGGGGCCTGCGCGGGGGCGACACGTCCGGCGGCCACGGCCTGATCGGCGGCGGCGGTGAGCGCGTCCAGGGCGGCGTGCAGGGTGGCGCGATCATAGGCGCGCTCGAACGCATCCAGGGCGGTGAGGACCTCCGTGCTCATGCGCCTCTCCTCTGATGGGCCGGCGCGACGCCGCACCGCTGTCTACGAGTACGCCTTAGGTATAGCACACACATTCTATCGACGGCGTGGGCGGCGCGGGGCGCGCGATGGTCGACGTACGCGTCATGATAGGGAGGGAGAGGGATAACGTCATGCGTGCCACCGTGACAGTGCCACGCGCGCGGTCGCCGCAACGCTCCCCCCGCGACGACCATGAGCCGCCCTTTCTCCCGCGCCCGGCGGGGCCCTGTGTCGGCCGTGCCACACACGGCGCGCGGCGCGCGGAGAAACACGCCGGCCAACGCGTGCGCTCTCCGGGCACGCCCGCCCGCGTATCCGGCCACTGTGCGCGATGACCCACGTCTTTCGCGGCGCGTCTGGGACACTAGAGAGAAGGCTGAGGCGTCGTCGGCGCACCGGGAGGACCGGCGCGCCGCGCAGGGACGAATGAGGAAGAGGGGACGGACACGCGTGAAGGTGGAGTACATGCCATTGGGCGGCGCGGGCGAGGTCGGCGCGTCGTGCGGCATCTTACGGATCGGGGACCGGCGCGTGCTCATCGACGCGGGGATGCGCCCGTCCGCGCGCGCCGGGCAAGATCGGTTGCCCGCCCTCGATCGGCTGGACGCCGAGCCGCCGGACGCCATCCTGGTGACGCACGCGCACATCGACCACACCGGCGCCCTGCCGCTCGCCTCCGAGATGTTCCCAACCGCGCCGATCTACTGCACGGAGACGACCCTGCTCCTGACGCGCCTCCTGCTCGCCGACAGCGTGCGCGTCATGGAGGCCGAGCACCTGGCGCAGGAGGGCGAGACGCCCCTCTACACGGCGGAGGTGGTCGAGCGCACGCTCGCCCGCGTGCGGCCGGTCGAGTGGGCACAGCCCGTCGCGCCGCTCCCCGACCCGGCCATTACGGTGCGTTTCCTGCACGCTGGCCACATCGCCGGCGCGGCCATGCTGCTCATCGACACGCCGGCCGGCCGCGTCCTGCACCTGGGCGACTACTCGGTGACGGCCCAGCGCACCCTCCACGGCCTGGACGTACTGGGGCTCCCCCAGGTCGATGCCGTGATCACCGAGGGGACCTACGGCGACGCGATCCACGCCAACCGTAAGGAGCAGGAGCGCGCGCTGGTGGCGACGGTGGCGCGCGTGGTCGGGCGCGGGGGACGCGTCCTGCTGCCGGCGTTCGCGGTGGGCCGGGCGCAGGAGGTGGCGTTGATCCTGCGCGCGGCGCGCTCGACGGGAGAGTTGCCCCCGGTGCCGATCCACCTCGACGGCATGGTGCGCGGCGTGTGCGACCTCTACCAGGCGCAGGTCCACGACCTCAACCCGCGCCTGCAAAACTACGTTCGCAACGCGCGGCGCCCGCTCTTCGCCGACCCCTCGCTCGCGGTGTACGCCGTCACGGCGGGCCGGCGGCGCGGCCTGCTCGACAACCCCGAGGCGGTCATTGTCATCAGTTCATCGGGTATGATGACCGGCGGCCCCGCCCCCCTCTACGCGCGCGCCTTCGCGGCAGACGAGAAGAGCGCCATCGTCTTCAGCGGCTACCAGGATGACGAGAGTCCGGGGGCGGCCCTCTTGCGAGCGCGGCAGGGCACGACCGTCGCGCTGGGCAAAGAGGAGCTGACCCTGAGTTGCGCGGTGGAGCGGTACAGCCTGTCGGCGCACGCGGACGCCGGCCAGATCGAGGTGGCGGTCACGCGCGCGCGGCCACGGACAACGGTGCTTGTGCATGGGGAGCCGGACACACTGCGCGCCCTGGCGAAGCGCGTCGCCCGCCACCATCCCCACGTCGCGGTGAACGGGGAGGCGATCACACTGATTGACGCGCCGGTTCGGGCTACGTCGGCAACGGCAGGGTGGCCGGTGGCCGCCGCACCGGCGGGCGAGGGGGCACGTCCCCCGTCCCCCGCGGGCGGGACACCGGAAGACCCGCACGGGGCGGACGGTGCCGTGTCCCTCGCCGACCTCGCCGCTGTCCACCGCGCGGCATTGGCGACGGGTGGCCCCCATCGCCCCTGGACGACGGTCGAGTTGGCGCGCCTGGCAACGGGGGCGCGCTACACCCCGGCCACGCGGGTCCAGGTCCAGGGGCTACTCGACGCCGATGTGGCCTACTTCGCGCGCAAGCGCCTGGGGGCGCAGGACGTGTACCTCCCCCGCGTGTCCGAGGAGGTGGCGACACGTCAGGCCACGCATGTCGCCCTGGCGCCCGGTGATATCGTCATCGCGCGCATGAACGAGGGCCAGGGTGAGGCGCGTCTCGGCGTCATCACCAGCGCCGTGGCGCTGGGGGCCGTGGAGGCGACGATCGTGGGGTGGAAAGGGGAGCGGTTCCCGCTGCCGGTGATCCAGCTCACGACCGGGGTACGCCGGCCGGCGTACGTGGCGCTCCCGCGTGACGAGCGGCGGGCCACGCTGGCCGCGGACCAGGAGCGCCTCACCGCCGCCGCGCGCGCCGGGGACATTGCGCACGACCTGATGGCCCTCTGGGCGCGCGGCCGTCAGACGACGGACGACATCCTGGGGACACAGGACACGGACGACGGGCGTCTCGCGCTGGCGCGGGATTTGGTCATGCGTGGCGGCGTCCTCTTCGCCCGCCACGGTGATGTGTGGGAGCCGAAAGCGGAGCGTGACCTTGCGGCCCCCGAGGTGGTCGCGCGCCACCGGGCGCTCCTTGTGTATGGCGCGGAGACCGCAGTCACGTATCGGGACGGTCGCCAGGGCGTCCTGTCCGGCCGGGGCCGCTGGGGGCAGGTCGAGGTCACGCTCGACGACGGGACGCGGATGTGGTGGCAGGATAAAGACGTGCGCGCGGTCGGGTCATCCGCGTCTGAGCGCGCCGCCGGGGACGGGTCCGCCGCTGCGGATGCTACCGCGGACGCCACGATCGCTGGCGGCGATGGCGACGAGCGGGCAGGGTGAGGCCGGGGTTCCCCGCGCGCCCGCGCGCCTGTGTGGGGCGCGTCCCCGTGACGCCGGACGTGAGGGGCGAGGCTGCTCACATAACGCCGGCTCAGGGAGCCGGGAGAAAAGGAAAGGAGCGGCTCCTCAATGCGTGCCTGCCAGTGTCTACCAAAGGGTGTCCTCTCGTCCTCTTTACTGCACAGACACACTCAATTCTGTTTCCCTCATTCCCTGCATGGGGCAGGCCAGCGGGGGGGGCGACGATGAGCGAGGAGAACTGGGACCAGGTGCTCGGCGACATCTTCGCGGCGATGGACCGGGACGCCGCGGCGGAAGGACAGCTCATCGCCATCGCGCCCCGGCTGTCCGACGAGCAGATCTTGCGGGCGTGGGCGTATCTCGCCCACGACGACGCGACCCGGTGGCGCGCGCGTAGTGCCCTGGCGCACGAGGCCCTGCGGCGCGTCGTGGGCCGGGCGGAACGCGACGGCCGGGGGACCGCGGCGGTGCAGCAGCTTGCAGCCACACTGGGGGTCGCACCGGGGCGGGTCTATCGCCTGGCACAGATCTACGCGGTGGTTGAGGGCGGTGGTGTGGGGGCCGACCTCATCGAGGTGCTGCCAGAGATGGCCTGGTACGAGGAGGCGCTCGCCGCGCCGGACCCGGCCGCCGCGCTGGGCTACGCCGCCGATCAGGTCACGGCGGGCCGGCCCTACAGCCCCCTGGACTTCCGGCGCGACGTGCGGAAGGTCGCGGTGGCCCGCGGGCAGCCGGCACGGGAGCGGCCGCCGTCCCCGCAGGTGCGCCTCCGCGTCACCCGGCGTGACGGGTCGCACTGGCCGGCGGCGGAGGCCGT
>JAABUM010005345.1_pt1 | contig 13582 bp, 19 predicted proteins | sample 5559161 | NCBI WGS metagenome assembly JAABUM01 (sample SAMN10711868, study PRJNA513369) | rock metagenome | isolation source: Antarctica rocks | place: Antarctica: Victoria Land, Siegfried Peak nord
ACACGGTAGAACAGGTCGGTGATAAAATCGACGGTGGTCATGGGGTGCTCCTCTCTTCTGGTGTCCTGATACCATCAGAATCGAGGGCTCCCCATGTCCTTGTCAACTAGCACCAAAGGTTAATAGGCATTCTGTGCGATACCACGCACACTCGCCGGGTGTTCCGAGCGTGTGGGAGTCGTTATGGGTCGTGCGCGTGCCCCTCCTCGTGGCCATGGCGCATGATAGCTGCCGTCACCGCATCTACATACCGCCCAATCACCTCCCGCTCCTCATCGGACAAACTATCCGCTATCTCGCGCAGGTCCGCCGCGAGCGGGGCGAGGTGGACGAGGGCTCGCTCCGTCCCCGCAGACGCAGGCCGCAGGATGGAACTGCGGCGGTCGCGCGGGTGCGCGTGGCGTTCCACATACCCCGCCCGCTCCAGGCGATCGACGAGCGCGGTGATAGCCCCCGAACTCAAGGACAAGCGCGCGCCGAGCGCTCCCGGCGTCAGCTCGCCGGCGCCTTGCAGGTGCTCGAGGGCGGCGATCTCGGAGAGACCGAGGTCCATGCGGCGCGCCACGGCCGCAGTGTAGGTGAGCACCGCCGCGATCTGCGCGTTCTGCAACCGCAGGAGTTCATCCGTCATATATCTTGACAATTGATTTTCTTTACCGTTAATATTGTTGTGTGTGGTACTAGTTTACCACGCCCAAGAGTGTAAGGGGGAGGACCTTGGCCGTGACCCCGACCAACCCGATCGCGGCGTTGCTCTTTATCCTCGCCACGATGGCCCCGCTGGTTGTGTGCGCGCGCGTCGTGGGCCGACGGGGGCGCGCCGCGGCGAGCATCGCCGACACTCTCTCCCCGCGGGGGCGGGATATGTTGCGGGCTTGGATGCTCCTCGCCGTCCTCCTCGGCCTCCTGCTCCCTGGGCTCGCCCTCTGCCTGTGGCACGACGACCCGCACGTCCGAGCGGCGCTCCTGCCGTCCGTTATCGTTCTCCTGGTCCAAACGCAGATCGAGCGGGCCTGCGCGGGACGGCTCCCCCTCGATGTGAGCCCACTCATCGGCGTCGTGTACACTGGCTATCGTCTCTGGCAGCTATGGTACGCGACGCGCCTGTTCGCGGCCACCCCGACCCCCGGCGGACTCATGCATGCAGCCATCCTCGGACTGCTCGCGGCGGGGCTGGTCTTCTGGTCGGCCAATGTCGTTTTCTTGAGTGTCGTCGGTGTGCCGCGCGCCATCCGCGCCATCGCTCCGACGACGCGCAGCACGCCGGCGTAGCCGGGGAGGGGCCATGTCACTCGTCCAGATGTGTGGGGTCGCGTCCGTCGTCCTCCTTGGCTACGCCGTCGTCACTTGGCTGCTCACCCTGCATTGGAATGCGCGCGTCCCCGACGGCGTCTGGGGCCTGGGCATGGTCATCGCCACCGCGGTCTATGCCGTCATGGGTTCCGGCGTCCCCGCCCGCACGGCCCTGATCGCGACGCTGGTCCTCGCGTGGGGGTTACGCCTCTCGGTCTACATGTGGTGGCGCGCGTGCCATGACCTGGGGTCCCCCTCCTACGAGCTGACGCACGCCGATCGATCCTCCTGGTGGCGCGGCTTCGCGCGTATCTCGCTCCCGCAAGGAGTCCTGATCTTGGTCGTCTCGACGCCCATCCTGGCGGCGACGCGCGGCCACACACCCCGGGATCTGACGCCCGTCGATCTGCTCGGCGTCCTCGTCTGGGGTGTCGGCTTCGCGTGCGAGGTCGTGGGCGACGCCCAGCTTGCCCGCTTCAAGGCCGACCCGGCCAACCGGGGCGCGGTTTTGCGGACCGGCCTCTGGGCCTACTCGCGGCACCCCAATCTGTTCGGCGAGGCCACGCTCTGGTGGGGCTTCTTCCTCATCGCCCTGGGCACGCCAGGCGGCTAGCTGACCGTGTACAGCCCGCTCCTCACGACAGTCGTCGTGCTGCACGTCTCGGGCGTCGCGCGGCAGGAGAAGACGCTCGCGACGACGAGGCATGGCTACGGCGCCTATGTCGCGACGACGCCTGCCTTCGTGCCGTGGTTCCCGCGCAAGACCGCAGGGCGCACGGCGTCGCGCCCCAACGAACGGCGCGCCGGGTCGGAGACCGCCGGCGCGCCGCGAACGAAAGGATAAGGTGTTGGCCATGGCTGCGGTACCATCGACCGCGACGGCGCGACCGACCCAGCGTGGAGTGCCCCTCGGCCTCGTGCTCCTCTTCTTCGCCGTGGTCTGCGGCTACCTCGTCGGGACCGCGCATCCCCGCCCTGTGTATGGGTACGACGTGCTGGATCGCGCGCTGCTCTACGCACACATCGTCGGCGCCAGCGGCGTGCTCGCGCTTGGCCCCTTCGTGCTGCTGCGCCGCTCGCGCCGCAGGGACCTCCTGGGGTACAGCCAGGATACGTGTAAAATAGGTTGCGACACGAAGTCGCGTCCGTAGCTGTGAGGCGAAAGGACCTCACCCAAGGTGCTGCCCTTGGTGCCCTACCCGGACAGGCGATCTGAGCAATTGGGTGGTCTGACGCTCCGGGGACACTGTAGCCTCACCCGAGAGGGTGTATAGTGGAGCCTTCCGTGTCAAGGGCTCCGACAAATAATGCTCTCATTGGAATTCGGTTCTGCTCGGTTTCTCCAGACTACCCCTCCATGTTTCCGTCCTCTTTACCCGGAGGCGCTAACGTCGTGCTCCACAGCAAGGCCGGTGGGGCGGGGGTGTGTCAAGGGCCGCTGCGCTTCCCCCCTTGACACACCCCCGGTCGGCCTGCTTTAGCGGCTGCGCCGACGGGGAGGACTCAGGATGTGTGGGGCCGAGCGTCCTCCCCGTCGTCTGGCCAGCCTAGCAGGCCGACTCCCCCCACCTCGCGTCGGGCAACCGTGGGTACGGCCTCCGGGGCGGATCTAGGATGTGCGGGGTGCGTGGATACGATCACACGCCCATCTGGCCCTGTGCGGCGATTCTCTTCATAGAGCTACGCTCACCGACCGGCACGGGGACGACCACGTCCGAGGCGCAGCCGGGCGATGCGGCGCGCTGTCTCATGCCGGCCTGTCCGGCCGCTCACGCGCGCACTCTGGTTTCAGGCCGCACATGCGCCCGCGTCCGCGCTGTCGTCAGCGCGCGACAGGGTGCGATAGAGCACATCCACGAGGCGGCGTTTCAAGCAGCGCATCGCCGCGCGCCCCGTCTTGCCCTCCGCGCGTTTCTTGGCGTCGTACGCACGGGCGCGCGGCGCGCACCGTCGTTGACTGAGCGCGATGATGTGGATGGCCCGGTTCAGGCGGCGATTGCCCCCGCGGTTGAGCCGGTAGCCCCCATGGCCACCCGAGGACACGGCCACCGGGGAGATGCCGGACAGCGCCGCCAGCGCGCCGGCCGAAGGGATGCGCGGCGTCGTACCCAGCTCGCCGATCAGGCGCGCGGCCACCACCGTCCCCACCCCGCGCAGCGCCAAAAGCGGCGTTCGGCTCTCGCGCACGCGCCGATCCAACTCGCTCGTGAGGTCGGCGACCTCGCCGTCCAGGCTCAGGATCTGTGCGGCGAGCTGATGCACGACGAGCAGACGCGTCTGCACGAGGCGGTCGGCGTCGGGGACGACGAGATCGCGGCAGTACGCCACCCCGCGTGCCTCGGTTAGCGGGCCGCTCTTCTCCTTATAGGAGGGGTCGACCTGCAGCATCTGGGCATGCACCTGGTTGATCAGCCGTGTGCGCTCCACCAGCAGGTTGTCCCGGTGGTCGCTCAACAGGCGCAGCTCCGTGCTCAGGTCGTCGCGCCGTACCGCGGGCAGTTGCTCGCCCTCGGCCACGAGCAGCCGCGCGATCGCGCGGGCGTCCGTGTCGTCCGTTTTGTCTTGGCTACGCCCATGCCGCCGATACTGCGCTGTGCGCTGCGGGCTGACTTCGCATACGGCGGTTTCGCCCTGCCCGAGCAAGGCTTGGGCGAAGCCCTTGCCCAACGAGCCGCTGTTCTCGATGCCCCACTGCCGCGTGTCCCCGAGCGACCGCGCCCACGCCAGCGCATCCGCCCATCCCTCCGGCGTGTTCGGGCTGCGATGTGTCCCGCGCCGGCGCCCTTGGTCGTCGAGCGCCGCAAGGACGTGCTGTACCTTATGTGTGTCCACGCCGATGTGCATGACCCCCTCCCTCTCCCTTTATGCCGCGTTATCCATTCCGGCGCACGAGCGGGTGACAAGTCTGTCTCGAGTGGTGATGATCGACGAACAGCCTTCCGTCCGGTCTACCGTGCTGTGCGCGGGAGTGGGAGGGGCGACAGCTCAACTACAAGCGTCGAGGCGCAACGTTAAACCGAGTCAACTCCTCCCACTCCCACCGTAACAGACAGACGTTAAACACTTCCCTACGTTGCAAATCGTGCCCCACCGCCGGCGGCATGTATTATCGGCGTAATCACCATTATCTAAAGCTGTTTGGACGGCTCGCACCGTCCATGCGTCGAACGGCACATCACCCAGCGTTTTAAGTAACCACGCGATGTCGCTCAACCGCGCGATAATCGTGGCTGGCGCGCGTGCCCCTGCCAAGCGGTGAATACGATATTGGCGCCGCGCGGGGGAACCTGCCTGCGGCGATTCCATCGGTGGTCGATCCGCCGCGTAATCGTGAAGATACTCGAGTGTTATGGCCGCTGCCAAGATACACTGGCTCACCCAGTCACTCTGTGATGTTTGGTCAGTCTCCCATTCTTTAGTGTCTTCGATACTGGCTACCTTGGGTGTCGGCAGTTGGTCTTTATCTTTGAGCACGGCTCGCAGAAGCGCCGCCTGCTCTCGGATGGTCCCACAGATCATTTTCCGCCGTTTATGTGGTGATCGATGTATTCTACTCGTCACAAATGTTTTTCGAACGGCCTTAAATGCCGCATCGACCTCCGCAAGGAGGCGCCGTTGTGTCCGTTGGCCGTGCTCACGCGTCTGCCGCACGATTGTTGGCGGGGGGTCGGGCAGGAGCGGGCCGTTCGCATGTCGCCACGCGCCGCGGCATCCGCGATACCGTTGGGATACGCCAAGCAGTGTCCATGCTCGTCGACGATTGGCACAGCATCCTCGTCGTCGTACGCGGCGATAATGGCCGGCTCCGACAAGAGAGCTCTGAGTGGCACGTTGCAACGCCCTCGGGGGTACGGTGGGTTTTCAATTCGTGTAACGTCCACGTCTGACATAAGCAGCACCACTTAGATTAACTGTACTGACAAATATAGTATACAAAAGTATGAATAAAAGGCTACATAGACGCTATAATGGTAATTATATTTGGATAATTTGACTTTTTATTAATGATCCACCTCGCACTACCACATATCACTACATGTCATGGTTTATCACTACGTGTGCAGTGCGACGCGAGATAACTCGTGCATCGCGGCTCGCTCCCACGCCTTCGGGCTCGACGCTGTGGTCTCTGTCCTGTGTTCGCACAGGCAACCAGCCTATCTGGTGGCTGGAGAGATTTTCGGTGATAACGTAAAGATCAGTGGTGGGGTTGGCTTGGTCGATAGTATCCTGGTGTGCGGGCGGTGCCACTATACGCCTTCGCTCTTGAAAGTACGCCACGCTTGACATCCGCAGGATGGCGACGCCGCGTTCCTTGGCTGCCGTAGTGAGCGCATGCATGCGCCACTGCGCCTCCTTGCGAGGTGTTCCAGATCAACTCACCATCAAGCCGACGGACCATCCGATCGCGCCGTGCCAACGCGATCACAACAGCGCAGCCCAGTCATTTTTCAGAAAAGAACGGCCGCATGACGAGATAGAGCTGGATCCACTCCTCACGAGTGCGCGGTCGCCGACCACGAAGCGATAGCCCCGCAAGCAATCGTATCCAATCTTCATCGATCTCGATACGGAGCGAGGCGTTATCGCGCACCTGCTGCAGTCCCGGCGGAAGTGCTACAACGTTAAGACTCTCGTCCGCGGATGTCAACGTTTCCAGCGACACATTGAGTCCGCGTGCGATTGATGCGAGTCGCTCGATCGTCGGTTGCGTCCGTCCCCGCTCGATCAAAGATAAGTGGGACGGCGATATCTTACAGCGCTCACCAAGGTCCCGCAGGCTAAGCTTTTCCCCCTCGCGCAACGTACGGATACGCTCTCCAATGCTCACGGCGATGCCTCGCCCTCCCTGTTTAACATATTCATCGTATATTGGTAAATTGTGCTATAATAAAAACAAAGGTTCTAAACTGCAGAGATACTTGACGGAGACAAGTCTTCTCTATCTTTGCACTTTTAGTTTGACTACCACATGTTGTTGTTCGTCACGCGCAACGACCACAATATCTAACGAGGCTCCGCCTCAGACCGACGAGATATATACGACGCAAAAACTTGACTCAATCGCAACAAGTTCGCGTGTTCAAGACATCTAGCCGACAAAAGCCGTTTTACTTGACAATAATCGAAAAGTGTAAAGATAGTGAAGTCTTATGAGCAGGTTTCTCCCACCACCTACTGCCGTCGAACAATGCGCCTGTATGGCCGCAAGTCCACATGGCGACCGAGCAGAGCACCTTCATTGGTTCACATCTAGCACTGCCAGTGCAAGTCTATCCTATCTGGCCTTGTGTAGGTCGTGTGTGCGCAAAGGACGGTTTGCCGCGTTGCCGATCGATAGCGCGCCCGTCGACGATCTGGAGCTTCTTCGCGCCGACTATAAGTTCAGTCGCTTTCATTGTCTCTGCTGCCGGCATCACTGGTCCGGCCCGCTCAGCAGTATGGACAAAGAACTGGCCAACTTGTTCGCGTCGACTGAAGATCGCATATGTCCTACCTGCCAAACGCATCGCGACCGGCTACCATGCGCTATTGCGCCAAGTCAGCTAGCACGCTTATACGCTGCCATGACCCCTGAAGGCGTGTATGTCGGTGTAACCAGTCAATCCTTATCAGATCGCGCGGCCCACCATCTTTCTGCTATGCGCCGCGCCACACAGCGAGGTGAGGTACTCACCCCGTTTCAGCGCGCCCTCCATGGCTGCCACCAAGACCATGGGTACCCGTGCGTGCCACTCCGTCTCATCGACTACTGCGACATCAAGGATGTCGCGGCACGGGAAACGGGGCTCATTGCGCAACTCCAAGCGGCCGGCGTCCCGCTACTGAACCGATCACGCGGTGGTAACGGATCTATCGCAGGACGTGCAGGTGATCGGACGACTTTGATCGGCCATGCGTTACTAGTATCCAGCTACGCCCGCGCTCTCAATCAACCGGGCGCCACTATTCTTACTGTTGTGAGCGAGGGAGACATGATCCACATCACTCAGCGCCGTGTGGGGGTGCGACACACCGGGCCAATTTGGGGGATTAATGCGTACATGTTCCGCGACTGGATGGAGTTCGCGTGTCGTCAGCCTGGTCAGATGGAGGATTGCATGCCCGCGACGCAGGGAGCGGCAGCAGTGCGGGCTAGAGGGCGGATGTTGTCCCTTGCAGTCCCACACGTCGGGCACGTTGCCGCGCTACACATCACCATGGGTGATGATCTTATCCGGTTTCAGGTTCAGCCGCGTGTGGGGGGCGCTTTACCATCTAGGCCTGATGCGCGCTTCTTAAAGGTATGCGTGTCGACCTTATCCGCTTATCTACAAATTGTCGTGCCATAATTGTGCGGCCGCTACACCTACGGCCGACGCTTGACATGTCTTACGGAGGATACATAAACGAACCAATGCACAATCAACCAGCAGACCCGCGCACTACTGCCCTCGGGGTGGATCAGCAAAAAACGCATGTAGTGAACATTGCACTCGCTCTCATCGAGCCCGACCCGGACCAGCCCCGACGTGACTGGTCGGGCGTCTACGAACCGACCATGTACGATAGTGCCGGGGTTGATCCTGATGCGCCTACCGATATCGTCATGCTGCAGCGCCGCGAAGTGGGCTTTGAGTACATTGAGCGACTTGCACAGTCAATCGCGCGCTATGGCGTGTTGCAGCCAATCACGGTGCGGCCCCATCCCCGCAAGGCGTCTCAAGGGAGGTACATGATCATTACAGGCGAGAGGCGTTATCATGCCGCACGTCGTGCCGGACTCACGTACATCGCCGCCACCATCCGCGACGACGGCAATTATCAAATTAAGCTAATACAGCTAGTTGAAAACATGCAGCGGCAAGACCTTACTCATGTCGATCAGGCACGTGCATTCTACGCTCTGCAAGCCGCAGGTGTGACGGCGGCGGACATCGCGGCAGCGATCGGTATGACCGGGCAGTATGTGCGCGATCACCTGCGGTTGCTGCGCTACCCGTGCCTTGTCACCGCCGTGGAAGCCGGTACGATCGCATTCTCGGTCGCGCGGGACATCATGCGTCTACCCGACGATCTGGCTGAGCAGGTGACCGCCGAGGTCGTCGCCGGTAAACGCTATGAAGGGGGGGATATTGGGGCACTCCGCGCATCGCTCAGGGCAGATGGTACGCCACACCGAAAAGACGAAGTGACTGACAAATTCGGAGTGAAGAGCAATGCCGGTCGGCTGCAGGGCCTTCATGACCCATTGCCACTTGCCTCAGCCGTACCCGTGCCCGACGCCCTAGCAGCAATCGTGGCTCGTCTGGATGGTCCAGCCCGCGCTGTGCTTGGCGAAGTAGTAGCATGTGCGGCACGGCACGAGTGGACCTGTGCGCAGTTAGCTACATCACTCCGGCTCTTGCTGTGATAAGCGCTGATTGAGTAAGGCAGTTTGTGTGTGATGGTGACGCTACGGTTGGGTGATTAATGAGGACGGTCCGTATTTTCATTATCCCTGGTGCCCTAAACGACTGAAACTATAATAGAACATATGTCCAATAAATGAAAGGTGGGGAGGTAATATATGGGAATTTCTATTTCGAAGACGGCGCTTTCCTCGGTCCGTGCATGCGACCTTAGAGCCTACCGCGGCCTCATTCGGGGAGGTCGCTGGACAGCACAGCCGCCCCCAGTGGCGGGGCTGCTGATCGGATACAGGGCTCGGCATTTCGCGCTCAGCCAAGTGCATCGGTTGTGGCAACGCGGCGGCTGTATCAATCCTGATGCGTTGACCAACGTGTGGCGCGACGCCTGGCTCCGCGCTGGTGGAGAGGAACCGGTCGACGCGGGTGGATTGGAATGGCTCGCGTGGTACATCAGCGAGAATCCGCTGCGGTTCCAGCGAGAGCGGCGCATCCTGTGCGTCGAGCAACGGTGGTGGGCGTCATACCAGTCTCGTAGCTGGCAGGCGCGACCGGATGTGCTGGCCGAGCGTAGCGACGGAATCATCGAAGCTATAGAAATGTCGGGGCGCGCGTGCCGCTGTTGGACCGCACCGCCATCAACGAGATGTCCGCGATTGACCAACTCGTCTTATCGCAGGACCGGGTGTTAATGCCGCGCCGGCATCAGGTGGTAGTCGCAGCCATCGAGACGGGGGCAACCTACGACGTGACGTTGGATTGCCCGCGCGCGCGCGAGGTACTGGCAGACATTGTGGCTTACATTAGCGCTTTGGAGGCGAGCAACGGTAACGTCATCCCTAGTCCGTCGCCAGAAGGATGCCTTCGTTGTCCGTACCGAAGTGATTGTGCGCATGCGTGGCTTGACGCATCAGCGGGTGATGAGACGGGCATTGGAGTAAATGACGAGTGGGGGTTAGCGGCGCCGATACCCGTAGAAGTAAGGTAATCGCACTGCCACCGCATGTTGATTGAGGGTTTGCGTATTCAACCTGCGTCGTGTCGCCCCTGTCAGGCAACGCTGTTATTCCCATGCCACGAAGACAAATGGGTTGGGTAATTGGGGAGGGTCCAGGTCGGGAGTCTGGGTCCCGGAGGGCATATCGCCTCTCTGTATTGGTCACGATAAGCGGCGTATTCTAGTGCATGTGAGCGTTGGATCACGCACGCAGCGCAGCAAACAAGCATGAGAATCCTGTTTGTCTGCGCACGTTGTGACCGGCCCGATAGTACGCTAACGTCGGCCGATAGTGACATAGTCGTCGTCGCCTGCGCGCACAAAGTACGTGCTTGTACGAGAGGATGGCTAATGACGATGTCGGACAATCTACTGGCGCCGCGCGACCCCGATCACTTCGAGAGTCCCCTATTGCTCTCCCTCCCTGACGCTGCCCACCTCTTAGGTATCAGTGCCAGCTTCGCACGCATAATGGCCCGTAAAGGAGATTTGCCAACAATACGCTTAGGGAGGCGCGTGTTGGTCTCTCGGCATGCACTTGAGCAACTAATAAGGAGCGGTACGTGCGTTGATGATACAGAGTCAGGTTCGAATTGAAAGATGCTGCTGGCGAACTTCAATGGAGCCTTGTCAGCAGGTCAAAGGCCTGCGTGACGACACGCAGTTTAACGCGCCCAAAACTCGTGTCAGAGGGTTCGCCAGCAGCATCATTGAAAGTGCGTCATTGTGCCACAGAGACGATGTAGAAGGGGTACAAGCAACGCCTATAGGCAGCCCCGATACGTCGAATTCCTACCTCGGATTTCCTGTTCGGACACGGCTCAACAGTGGCAGTCACGAGGCCTTCCATGTGGATGGATCGAACACCAATGTCCGTAACGCATTCTTCGTAATGCGTAATGGGAATGCAAGCACATGTGCCGTGCATTTCGATCGTAAGAATGACAAGTTGAGAAAGGCAATTTTCAATGGGACAAGGGACGATTATAAAGCGGGATCTTGGTAATGGCAGACGACGCTATGATGTCTACTACGATTTGGCACCCGACCCCGTGACCGGCAAGCGTCGCCAGCGCAAGAAAGTTTGCCAGACAAAAGGGGAGGCAGTTGCCTTCCTACATCAGCAACACGCCGCTGTTGCCAATGGCACAGCCGTCGACCGCTCGACACGGACGGTGCGGGAGTTAATGGAGTTTTGGTTAGACAATTACGCGCGCCATGCCGTAAGTGCGAAAACTCTCCACGGCTATGCAAGTACAGTGCGCAACCATATCATACCGGGGCTAGGCAACATTGCAATTCAGAAGCTCACGGCGGCGCAGGTACAAGAGTTTTGTACTCACAAGATCGACGGGGGGTGCGGTCCCCGTACCGTAGAGCTGTGCCACTTGCACCTTTCTCAGGCGCTCAATGAGGCCGTAAAGCTCGGTTGGGTCGCGCGCAACGTGGCCGATTTAGTGAAGCCACCCCGCTGGAAGCCAGGGGAACAGGAGACGTGGAACGCCGAAGAAGCCCGCCGCTTCATGGCGGTCGCGGGAAAGAGTACATACGGACCGATGTGGTCGCTAGCTCTTGCGACCGGTATGCGCAAAGGTGAGTTTCTCGGGCTGCGTTGGTGTGACGTGGACTTTGAGCGCGGTGTCTTGACTATTCGCCAAACGGTAGGTACTTTACCCCAGAAACTTGAGTTCAAGCCTCCGAAAAGTAGGATGAGTCGGCGTGAGGTTCACATCACGCTCGATGCGGTCGATATACTGCGAACGCACCGCGACAAACAGCTCAAGCATCGCCATGATCTGCGGACAAAGGGAGTTGGCTGGCGCGATCATGATCTAGTCTTTACGAGCGCGATCGGAGGCCCGATCCATCCCGATAATCCCAAGCGTGACTTCGCTCGGCTCGTTAAGCAGGCAGGCGTCAAGCTTATCCGCATCCATGACTTGCGCCACACGTTTGCTACCTTAGCGATACAGGCCGGTGTCCCGATAAAAGTTGTTAGCGAGGGTTTGGGTCACGCGGACATAGCGATAACACTACGCATTTATGCCCACGTACTACCGACACAACGGCAGGATCTGGCAGCGAAGGTCGGGGCAATGATTTTTGCGCAGCCTACAGAGGGGCTTTAAAGCGGCGTGTTACCGAATTGGTACACGTCTGATGGCACTCGCGAGGAAAGCCGGCTGTTGGGGCCGGCTTTCGCAGTTAAAACGGGCTGAACGCGAAGATATTACAACGCTCAACCTGTTGATACCCTATCAGAAGGTCAAACGCGCGCATCGCAGCATGCGATGCGTTGGCTGGATAGGCTTATCACAGAGCGTAGCCCGTCAAGGATGTTGTCAAGAGAAGGGAAGGCTCGAGACCGCACGTCGGGGATGCGCCGCATGAGTACGCCGCCGGATGACGCGCAACCCGTGGCACAAGGGGGTGGCGAGCAGACGATCATGAATATCCACGGGGAGCGGGTGGGCTTGGGGCCGCTCCGGCGCGACTTGATCCCGCTCTACCTGCGCTGGGCCAACGACTTCGGGTACACGCGGACGACCGCCGCCCCAGGGCTGACTCTGAGCCTGGAACAGCTGACGCGCGCGTACGCAGGCGTCGTCGCGGACGGGAGCAATATATCCTTTGTCATCTATGACCGGGCAACGGGGCGGCCAATCGGCACCACGGCGCTGGACCACATCGATCACCGCCATCGCACGGCGGAGTTCAGCATCGGCATCGGAGACGAGGCCTTCCGGGGCAAAGGGTACGGGACCGAGGCGACACTCTTGGTGCTCGACTATGCCTTCACCGTCCTGGGACTGACCAATGTCATGCTCGTCGTCTACGAATTTAATCAGGTAGGGCGACGCGCGTATGAGAAGGCGGGCTTCGGGGAGTTCGGGCGTCGCCACCACGCCCATCGAATGGGCGGCCGGCCCTGGGATGTCATCTACATGGAGTGCGTGGCCGGCGACTTCACAAGCCCCGTGCTCGGGCGCGTCGTCGTGCCGGATCAGCCGCTTACATAGCGACTCGGAGGCCTCGATCACCATGCTCGCGCAAAGCCTCAACACCCCGACGCCGCATCGAACACTCCCGCCTGTTGCCGCTTTCGCGCAAACGTTGACACCTTCGCGTGAGAATCGTTGCCCACTTCGCGCAAACTACCACCCAGTTGTGCCGAATGACTACAAGATAAGCCCTCGAATCTCTCCACGCTATTTCACACATCGGGCCTTGGGACAACCTGTGGACAGGCTGTGGGCGATTGTGGATAAACCCTTGCCTATACCGTCGGCTTTTTGGTTGTCGCCCGACCCTCACCACGGGCCGAGGCGTATGCGACGCGTCACCCAATGCCGTGATAGGCGACCTACGACAGCGGCGGACGCTCCATGTGGCGTTGCCCCGCGTCGTCTCGCGCGTCGCGTGCCCGAGTTGCCGCACCGTCGTCGCCAGGTCTTGCAGCTCCGCGTACAGTCGGGTCCTCGCCGCATGCCGCAGCTCATGCACTGTAATGGCTCCTATACCCATCCGCGTCGGGAAACGCCCGGACGGATATAGGAGCCACTACAGGTCGCAGTAAGAATCAACTGAGTTGTTACCTCGCTGTTACCTGTAACCCATAAAGGCGTACAAAGCGGCAGGAAAACAGCCCAACCAAGCCACCTCTCTGTAGGGAAACTGCGATAAAGAGTGTAAATAAATATGAGACAGCAATGCAATTACTTGGCTACAAACGCTCCGTACAACAAAAAAGGCGAGTTCTCAAAGAACTCGCCTTCGGGGTGGACCTGAGGGGATTCGAACCCCTGACCTTCTGAATGCCATTCAGACGCGCTCCCAGCTGCGCCACAGGCCCCTGGTACTGCAATGCCCCACGCTCGTGCGTTAGGGCGTCGAGGGCATCGCA